>WNFG01003795.1_pt1 | contig 12677 bp, 7 predicted proteins | sample 5400431 | NCBI WGS metagenome assembly WNFG01 (sample SAMN13153346, study PRJNA577476) | soil metagenome | isolation source: 120 cm saprolite under Douglas fir tree site 2 hole 3 replicate 2 | place: USA:California | collected 2015-04-18
TGCTCGGCATTGGCCTGCGCATCTGGGCCACTATCATCAGCTTGATCATTCTGGGATTTTTCGGCGCCGTACTGCGTGCTTATCTGCTGCATATGAACATCAATTGCGGCTGCTTTGCTACTCCCGAACCGGTTACGCTTAAAAAGGTTTTTGAAGATGGCGCTCTCGCGGCCCTGGCCATTCTGATGACGGTTTTTGCTTTTATCGAAGCGCGCAAGCCGCATCCATGGACCGCCCCGGAGAAAGCCTGAGCTGTACGTGCTCCGATGAAAACCTTAGTTGAATACCTCGATCTCGCCGCTGTCGCGCACGGTCACCTCTGCGCCGGACAAGTCCTCGGCGTGCGCCTGGCCATGCTCGGCCTGCGCGAACTGGGCATCGACGATCCCATCGCCGAGCGCAAGCGACTCGTTACTTACGTGGAGATCGACCGCTGCGTCACCGACGCCGTCGCGCTCGTGGCCAACTGCCGCCTTGGCAAGCGCGCGCTGAAATTCCGCGACTGGGGCAAAGTCGCCGCCACCTTCGTCGACTTGAAGACCGGTCGCGCCGTCCGCATAGCCGCGAAAGAATCATCGAAGCAAGCTGCCCGCGAAATGTTCCCCGAACTCGGCAAGGACGCTGGCCAGCAAAAAGCCTACGCGCAACTCTCCGACGAGATCCTTTTTGACAAGCAATGGGTCAAGGTGGAAGTCCTGCCCGAAGAGCTGCCCGGCTTCAAAGGCCCCCGCGTCGTCTGCGCGCAATGCAGCGAAGGTATCAATTTCAAGCGTGAAGTCCTCGTGAACGGGCGCACCCTCTGTCGCGCCTGCTCCGGAGAAAAATATTACGAAACACTGTCCTGACACTTCTAAGTCGAATGCCCGGCATCTGCGATAAAGTATTCTTTCAATGCTGAGTCTTCCACCCATCACGCTGCGGCTGCGCGGCTGGAAACTGATTGACCGCGTGGCGCTGGCATTTCTCCTGCTGTGCTCGATTGCCCTGGGAGCTGGATGCGGCTTGCTCTTCGTTTACGCCAGCGACTTGCCGGAAATTCGTGCGCTGGAGACGTACCGACCCGACGTCGTCACGGAAGTCTATGCCGATGACGGCCAGTTGGCGGGCAGCTTCGCGCTGCAGCGCCGCATCCTGATGACTTACGAGCAGTGCCCCAAAATTTTGTACAGCGCGGTCACGGCGATCGAAGACCAGCACTTCGAAGAGCACTGGGGCATTGATTTTCCGCGCATGTTCAGCGCCGCGGTGCGCAATCTCGTCAAACGCCGCATCACCGGCGGGGCCAGCACCATCACCATGCAACTGGCCGGAAATCTATTCCTGGACCGCAGCGACCGCAGCTTCCGCCGCAAAATGCAAGAAATTCTGCTGGCGCTGCAAATCGAGCGGCGCTACACCAAGCCGCAAATTTTTACGATGTACGCGAATCAGGTATACCTCGCGCATGGAAACTACGGTTTTGCCGCGGCGGCGCAATTTTATTTTGGCAAGCCGGTTACGGACCTGAAGCTGCAGGAAGCCGCGCTGCTCGCCGGCATGGTCAACGGGCCGAAGTTTTCGCCGCTTACGAATCCGGAACTGGCCCTCAGCCGCCGCAATCTGGTGCTCCATCGCATGGAAGAAGAAGGGAAGATCATGCCGGCGGAAGAAACCGCTACGCGCAAATCGCCGCTCGGCCTGCGCATTCAGTATCCGCGCAACGACCTGGCTCCCTACTTTTTCGAAGAGATTCGGAAATACCTGGAATCGACGTACGGCACGGAAGCGGTGCACGAGCGCGGGTTGCGCGTGTACACGACGCTGAACATCCAGTTGCAGCGCATCGCCAACCAGTCTCTCCGCGACGGCCTGCACAGCTACGAACGCCGCCACGGCTGGAAGGGCAATCTTCCCAACGTGCTGCGCGACAAGCTCGGCAAGCTCGATAGCTACGAAGACGATGACTGGCGCCACGCGATCGAGAAGGGAAGTTACGTCACCGGACTGGTTCTTTCGGTGAGCGACAAGGAGGCAGTCATCAAGATCGGGCCGTACCGCGGAATTCTCTCTCCTAGCCAGTTCGCCTGGACCGGGCGTAAGAAACCCTCCGATCTCCTGAAAATGGGTGACCTGGCGCAATTCTCGATTCAGGAATTGCGCGACACTACCGTGCGCGTGCAGCTCGAACAGCAACCCGGCCCGCAAGGCGCGCTCCTTGCCATCGACAACCCCACGGGCGAAATCAAGGCCATGATCGGCGGTTACAGTTTTGAGGATTCCAAGTTCAACCGCGCGACGCAGGCGCTCCGGCAAGTGGGTAGTTCATTCAAGGTTTACGTGTATGCCGATGCGCTTGAAAAAGGCGCTACGCCTTTCGACACGATTGTGGATACGCCATTTACGACCATCAGCGGCGGGCAGCCGTACTCTCCGCACAATTACGACGAAAAATTTGAAGGAACCATTACTTTGCGCCGGGCGCTGGCCGGGTCGCGCAACGTTCCCGCCGTCAAGCTCGCGGAAAAAGTCGGCATCAACACCGTCGTGGATATGACCAAGCGGTTCGGCATCACCACGCCGCTGCCGCCGTATCTGCCGCTTGCGCTTGGCGCCGCGGACATGAAGCTGCTTGAACACGTCTCGGCCTTTACGGTTTTTCCCAACGACGGGATACGCATCGATCCGCACATGATTCGCCGCGTCGCCAGTTACGACGGCGCGCTGCTCGAGGAAGCGCATCCCGAGGTGCACGACGTGCTTTCCCCCGACGTGGCGCGCACCATGACCGCCATGCTCGAGGAAGTCATTCAATTCGGCACCGGGATCGCCGCGAAACCGCTGGGGCGTCCCGCCGCCGGGAAAACGGGAACGACGCAGGATTACACCGATGCGTGGTTCGTGGGCTACACGCCGCAACTTACTGCCGGCGTGTGGGTGGGCTTCGACGACAAGCAGATTTCACTCGGGAAAAAAGAAACCGGCGCGCGCGCCGCGCTTCCCATTTGGCTCGAATTCATGCAGGGCGCCGTGGCGGGCACGCCCGTCGTGGATTTCGCGAATGTCGTTCCGCTGGAGCAGCAGGTGGGCGAGCATCACGTCAACGTGGATACCCCGGATACCGCCCCCACCGAAGACGAACCCGCCGCGCCTAAAGAAAAACCGTCGGCTGCTCCGCCGCCTGCAAAAACCTCGGCGGAAACGGCAACCGGCGTGTCTCCGCCCCCTGACGTTCTGTAAGCGGTGTCCTCTGTCCTGTACGGAGTCTTACGATATAGCAAGGCAAGGGAGTGTGGTGTTTGGGTAAGGGCTCTTGGGTGGTATGGGTGATTGGGCCGATGCATCCAGGCCTAGCGAGGGCAAAGTCTTTCCAGGCAGTGGCTCGTAGCTTCGAGGGATTGAACGTTGAAGGGGACGGAAACGCGAGACCAGAACAGAAGCCAAGTTGAAGAAGCTTCATCTTATTGTAACTTTGGATCGCAAAATCTATGATATTCCATATTCTCTCCACTTTGATATCCGTTGATTTACAGGGCACTTTGCTATCTTGAATATCGTCTATGGTCTAGAGGTTGATTTATTCAAGTTTTTCTTTGGAAAGGGTATTGCACGCATGTAAGTGGGGCTCTGGCTCGCGGGGATGTTCTGTCCAAACCGAGGGGTATCAGAGACGGCTGTCGTCGACGGTGGCGCTGTTCACCTGGTGTGAGGTGAGCAGGGCGCAGAATGCCATTTACTTTGATTGCCAGAAGTTTCAGGACCTGCGTGCCGACTTGGGCCGGCTGGAGCCGTTGGATCCTGTTCGCAGGGTTGGAATCCTATCGCACAATGGGGGCAAGAAAATGAACCGAAAGCGTTTCTCACAGTTCTCCGCAATTCTGCTTGTTTTGCTATTCTCGGCACTTCCGTTGCTGGCGGCACTCACTGGGGATTTCCAAGGTACAGTTCTGGATGTAAAGGGGTTGGCCATTGCTGACGCCACTGTCACCATCAAGAATTTGGGCACCGGCGTCACGCGTAGCATGAAGACCAATTCCGCGGGTGAATTTTCCGCGCAGCAATTGGATATCGGCCCATATGAGTTGACCATTGAAAAGCAGGGTTTCGCCACTTCCAAGACGCAGGTGGTGATCCGCAGCGGTGAAATCACTCGCTTGAACTTCTCGTTGGAAGTTGGCTCGGTCACCGAAATCGTCAGCGTGGAAGCGGGCGCGGAAGCTTTCTTAGACACCGCGAATTCTCAGATCAGCACCTCGATCAGCGAAGTCGACGTGAAGGCGCTTCCCATAATCAATCGCGATCCCCTTGCTTTCGCTACCTTAGCGCCCGGAATCTCACCAGTGAGTAAGGACAATCCCTTCCTGGGGTCCGGCAGTTTTAACGCCAATGGGCAACGCGGCCGTGCCAACAACATAACGATTGATAATGCCGTTGCCAGCGACATCTCCACGACCGGCGGAGCGGGACTAGGCACTTTCAGCCTCGATGAAGTTCAAGAGTTCAAGCTCATCACCGACAATTTCAATGCCGAATTCGGCCGCAACTCCGGCGCTCAGGTTCAGCTCATCACCAAGAGCGGCACGAACCAGTACCATGGCTCGGTCTACGAGTTTCACCAGGACGCCGCAGGAAATGCCCGCGATTTTTTTAATACCACCGGCCAGGTCACCCCCTTGGTAAACAACCTTTGGGGCTTCGTCGCCGGCGGCCCAGTGGTGAAAGACCACCTGTTTGTTTTCGGTCACTATGAAGGAAACAAAGTCCGTGGCGCAGGGAGCACGAGCACGGCAACTGTCCTCACGCCAGCTCAAGCTGCCGCTATCACAGATCCAACCTCGCAAGCTTTGTTTCAAGCGGTGGGCGCCCCGACTGGCACTCCGAATGCTAACGGTAGTAGTGGAAGCGTGAGTAATTCGGCTGCAAACGCCACCGACACATACTCCTGGGCTTTGCGCGTTGACGAAAGCTGGCGCGGGGGAAAGGATGTTCTTACCTCGCGCTACGGCACAGATCCTCTTACTCAAGTCCGGCCTGGCCTGGTCTTCGTCAACACAAGACTGCCAAACTACGGCGCGAATGTTACAAATACCGCCCGTACCTATAACATCGGTGAAACGCACATTTTCACAACTGCGATCGTAAATCAAGCCCGCTTCACCTTCTCGCGGACCAAGCCTATCTTTCTGCCCTTCACCACTCTTAAACCGCCCTTTGCTCCCCTTATCCAGATCTCCGGTTTCGACGCCATGGGCGAATCCAGCATCATTCCACAGGGGCGCACCGAGAACGATTTCGAATATAGCGATACCGTCTCCTGGTCGCGTGGCCGCCACGCGTTCAAATATGGAGTTGATGCTTTCCGCTACCAGCAAAATAGCTTCTTCGATTCCAATTTCCGCGGTACGTTCACCTTTGCCGCCGTTTCTGATTTTCAAAGTGGGCAACCAAATGGGTTCACCGAAAACGTCGGTAACTCCGTGCGCGGCAACCGCAACACTGACGTCTTTGGCTTCGCACAGGACGATTTCCGAATAACAAACAGCCTGACTGTTAATCTGGGTGTGCGCCTCGAATCGGCTGGCGGCGTCTCCGAGGTTCACAACATTCTTTCAAACATCGATTTGAACAACAAAGCACCCCTTGGTGGGGGCGGCACTGGGCCGCTCGGGAGTGTGGATCTAGGTGGAGCAGCTTTCAAGCGCAATTACAATTGGGCCCCGCGCGCGGGTGCCGCCTGGAATCCCCATCACGGTAAGTTCGTTGTCCGTGGCGGCTATGGCTGGGCTTATGACTTCATCTACCAAAACCCCATAACCAACCTTCGTTTTGCTGCCCCGTTCATTCCCTCGGCTAGTCTGAGCGGCAAAACTAACTTTACGGGGAGCAATTCGTACGCCAATTTCGTTGCGGGAACCTCGCCGGTGCAGGCCAGCGCCATTGCGGCCATCGGGAGTTTCCCCTCGAATCAAGTTAACTTTGGGAATTTTTCGGCTGTCTCACTTAATCTCAAGAATCCGCTGTCCAAACAGTCAAACGTCGGCGTGGAATACCAGCTTTCCAAAGACTATGTTGTTAAGGCCAGCTGGGTAGGAATATGGTCCAGCGATTTGCAGGTAAGCCTGCCAATCAACTTGTTCCCGAGCGCCAATCGCCCGGCGCCCGCGACCAGTCTTGCGGACGAGACCGCCCGGCTCTCTCAGTTCCAGAACGCATTTAATCATGAAAACGGAACGGGAAGCGGAAGCGTCGTTAATTTCCGCCTCGATCCACGGTTTAATGGCGTGACTCAAGTCCAGAGCGTCGGGACCTCAAACTACCAGGGACTCCAGTTGGTGGTGATCAAACAGCCAAGCCACGGACTGTCCTTACAGGGTTCCTATACGTATGGACACTCCATTGACGATATTTCCGACGCGCTCGCTGTCCTCGTGAATGACGCAGCGAACGTCCAGGATCCCACGAACCTGCGGGGTAACCGAAGTAACTCTGAGTTCGATCTACGTCATCGCGTTGCCCTAGACCATGTTTACGAGATTCCGTTCACCAATCACTTTGAGGGCACCGCTAGAAAATTCCTGCACGGCTGGGCGGTGAGCGGCATTTTCTCGTACCAGACGGGATTCCCGACTAGTATTTTCGCGGGTTCGCGACGAGGCATTAACGAGATTGCCTTGCAAGGAAATGTTACGAACGCCATTCGTGCCAATGGCGACCCAACCCTCTTTCAACCTGCTCCTATTGGCAGCCCGGCGGCCAGTGCGATACCTGGGCTTTGTGCGCGAGGGGTCGGGAATGTGCCGCCCCCGCCGCCACCTGCTCCACCTCCACCACCCACTCCCTGCGTGAACACAAGTAACTTCCCACTGACGCAGCCGTTTCTCGGTAATATCGGCACGAGTCCGCGCAACTCCCTGCGCTTGGCGGACTTCTGGGACTACGATGCGGGTCTTCTTAAGGACACGAAGATCACCGAGAAGATGAACCTGCAGTTTCGTTGGGAAGTCTATAACGTCTTTAATCATGCCAACTTATCCGGGTTCACCAATACGCTCACCTCGCCTAACTTCGGCACCTACACCAGTACAGCGAGTAACGAGAGGCAGATGCAGTACTCGTTGAAACTGCTCTTCTAGAGCGTCCAACATCCTCGTCGTCTGTCGCGGCACCTCGCTGATGCGAGGTGCCGCAGCCTTTATATACATGCGCAGCACATTGGACAGTTCATTTGATTTGAAGGGCGGCACTCCACTTCAGGTTCGGATCTTGCCCGTGTCTAGAGTTTTTTCCGGAAAGGGTCCCAGCCGTGGGGTACAAGTTGCCTCGCATGTCCGCTCCCTTCCAACACCAGCAGGTCCCGGTTTCGGGTGATTTTTCCAATCGGGATGAGAGCCACACCTCGAAAGGTCTTCGGCAGGAGCTTTGCTTTGTGCGGAGGAATGGTGAACAACAATTCGTAATCATCGCCGCCGTGCAGGGCGAGCTGGATGGGGTTGTGGCCATGCTTGAGGGCAACATCCGTGGCGCGGATCTGCGGGATCTTTGCCATTTCCAGTTGGGCACCCACCGCGCTGGCAGCGCACAGGCGTGGCAGATCGCTGGAAAGTCCGTCGGAGAGGTCCATCATGGCGGATGCCAAGCCATTCTTGACCAGCCATTGGCCGAGGGCGAGGCGCGGCTCGGGATAGAGGTGCTTTCTTGTCAGCGAGTTCTTCTTGCTTGCTGTGCCCTTGTTTCGTTGCATGATCCGCAGACCCAGTTCCGCCTCTCCGAGTCGGCCACTCACATAGATGATGTCCCCCTCGCGCGCACCCGATCTTAGGATGGCGCTCCGGGAGGCGATTTCGCCCAAGACTGTTATATTGATAAGAATGTCGCTTCGGCGGGTGGTGTCGCCGCCCGCCAGCACACAATGAAACTTGTGAGAGGCGCGCCGCAAGCCCGCGAGGAACAGCTCCAGCCAGCGGGCGGTGTGCGTCTGGGGCAAAGCCAGGCTTAGCAGGAAACAACGGGGAGCGCCGCCCATCGCTGCTACATCGCTTAGCGCGCGGGCGAGGCATTTCCAACCGACCGCGTCAGGCGGATGCTTCCTGCGAAGAAAGTGAGTTCCCTCCAGGAACCAATCGCACGTTAAAATGGTCTGGTATCCCGGCCTCGGCCGGAAGAGGGCGGCGTCATCGCCGATTCCCAGGGAAACGGAAGGAGTGGCTGTACGGCTCCGCGACGACCGAGAACTCTCCGCAAACTTTCGCAGGAGTGAATCCTCGTTCTGAGCTTTGCCCGGCATGGGCCTCTGAGGGGACTCCAATCTAGCTGCGACCGACAGTATAGCGTCTGAAGCTGTGCTACCGCTTGTCAGTCGCGGCACCACCCTGTACCGTAGGACAGGGGACAGGTTGACACAGCCTGACCTTCAAAGTACGAAATACAGGGTTGACGTACAACTCTACAGAATTTAGTATGTGGCAAGTCGCGGACCAAGTCCGCTGGTTCAGATTTTGGCGCAAGTTCATGTTCTGGCGGGCAGTGGGGCAATTTGCCTGCAAATGTCAGTTTGGAAGGCCTAAGGGGCCCTGAACTCATGAGGGGTAAGAGCTACACATTCTATATCGCTTCGTCTCCGGGCAAACTCCGGAAGCACATCGTCCCGGCTTATGTGTTGCACGGTCTGGCCGTACTAGCGCTCATTGGAGCGGTCAGCGTAACGGTGGCGGTGGGCTCCTATTCCCGAATGCTATGGAAAGTCGGCAATTACAACGCTCTGCGCCACGACCAGGAAAACCTCAAGAAGCAGTATCAGCAGCTCCAGAGCACTGTCAACGACACCAATCAGCGGCTCGATTCCCTGCAATCCCTGGCGACTGAAGTGGCCATGACCTACGGGGTGCTTCGCTATCATCCAGCGGCGTTTGATCAGGGCGACAATCCAGCGGATGCGCAGGACGCATTCGACCGCTCGATTGAGCAGTACACTTTCTTGAAGCGCAATGCCGCAGTGATCGCCATTTCCAGCAGCGGACTGCATTTGCTCTCGCCCATGAGTTTTGCGGACTCCTCGTACACGCCGTCGATTTGGCCAGTGATGGGACACATTACCGATAGCTTTGGCGAGCGCATGGATCCGTTTAGCGGCGAAGGCGCGTTCCACACCGGCGTGGACGTGGCGGCGGACTATGGCGCGCCTGTTCACGCGACTGCGGATGGAATCATCACCGTCGCGGAGAACCATGCGGGATACGGGCGCCTGGTGGTGATCGATCACGGGTTCGGCATCACCACTTTCTACGCACACCTTTCCGCGTTCTCGAGCGTACCTGGGTCTCGCGTGAAGCGCGGGGAAGTGGTTGGTTACACCGGCATCAGCGGCCGTTCGACCGGCCCGCACGTGCACTACGAAGTACGAATGAACAACGCGCCCATCAATCCCTGGCGGTATATGAAGTCCACTCCCGCGGGCGATTAGTTTTGAAGCCCATTTTACCGCCTGCTTCCGCAATCCCCTATCCTGAGGTCCATCCGCGGCGCTGTTTTCGAGCGGTGATGGCGCATCTCTTGGGCATAGGTGTTTTGTGTCTTTGTGGAGCCGCATTGGGGCAAGAACAGCCTGCGGCGCCGAACACTGAAGTCCCGGCAAAGACAAGGTCAGCGCCGGCGAAACGTGCTGATACATCTGAGGGTGCCATCCACATCTTCTGGGTGGGCGATATCGTTATGGAAGTTCCTTGGCGCCAGCAGGCCGTTGTTCCGAACGCGCTCTTTGATGGCGTGCGCGAGCACCTGAAAACCGCAGACTTAGCGATCGGCAATCTGGAGACGCCGCTCACCGATTGGACTGAACAAACCCCGAATAAAGACAAAGCTGCGGTGGAAGCGGGAAAAGACGTGATCCTGCGCGTGAGCTCGCCGGAGGCGGCACAAGCGATCGCCGGTGCGGGCATCAAGGTCGTCGGCCTGGCCAACAATCACGTCATGGATTTCACCGAGCACGGCTTGATGGATACCCTCGAGCGTTTACGCAAGGCGGGAGTTTCCTATGCGGGTGCCGGAGAAAACCTGGCCGAGGCGCAAGGCGCGCTCATCCTTAAAATCAAGGGAAAGCGAATCGGCATACTTTCTTTCAGCGATGTGGTGCCAAAATACTCGTGGGCCGAAGCGGACCATCCCGGCATCGCGACGGCCAAGGAAGCGGATCGAGTGGTTGCAGCGGTGCGTCGCACGCGCCCGAAGGTGGATATCCTGATCATGGTGTTCCATTGGGGAACGCAATTCGTTCAGGAACCCATTGCCCGGCAGGTATTCCTGGCCCAAGAGGCGCAGCGTGCGGGTGCGGACTTGGTGCTGGGCGCTCATCCGCACGTCTTGCAGGGCGTCGGTTGTATCGGGCGCGCACCAGTTGTGTACTCGGCAGGTAATTTTGTTTTTCCCACCATGAGTGCGCCGACGCGAAGGACGGTCATTTTCGAGTTCGAGTTTTCGGGCGAACAGCCGATTTCCGTCCGGCTGGTACCGGCGGTTATCGACGAGCACGGTGCTCCTCAGTTGGTCAGCGGTGAAGCGCGCGTGGACATCCTCGATGAAATGACCAAGCTATCCAAGCCGCTTGGTCTGCAATTCAACGAGGATTCAGGTAGTTGCAGCGATGTGGCAGCCCCAGCGCCGATCGCTCCCGCCGCATCGTCGCCTCCGGCCTGAAATGGTTTCCGGCGAATTAGACTCGTTTGCGCGAAACCGAGCGCGGGCAGGACGACGGGTCAGAGCCTGGGTCTGGCCGGGCGTGCCGGGGAAGAATCCTTCACGGACGCACACGCCGCCTCGAGGAGATTCGGAGTGATCTCAAAGATGAGCCGGACGGATTTTGTATTACCGCGGTCGAGCTTGGAGACGTCCGCAGTTTTCAGTAGTTCCAGGTAAGCTTCGCGCATCGCGGGATCCAACCCCCGTCTGGTCCGAGCGTCATTTAATCCGCTTTCCGCGAGTATCACGACACCGTTCAGCATATCGGCGAGCTGCCGCGCGGTTGATTCGGCCGCACATTCTCCTTCGGCGACGATTCGCAGCCGGTCGTTTTCCGGCTTTCCCGCCAGGGTGATCCACAGCAATTGATCGAGCAACGCGGAGAGCTGCGGAGATCGATATCCACCGGGAGCTTGAGCGGACAAGGCGGCACCGAGTGCGGCGTCTTGCCGGACGACGGCAAAGACGGCAGAGCCAGCCAAACGTTCGAATCGCGCGCGCCATTCCGCGACATCTTCAGAGTGTTTCCTGGTATCGAGGAAGACGGTGAGACTAGAATCGTTAGTAAGCGCAATTCGGCCGCTCTTAAGGAATGCGAAAGAAATTTTCCTGGCGGTGCCGACGACGGGCACGGAAAAAATTTCGCGCCCTCCGGTTCTTGAGATCGAGCCGTCCTTCAATGCGTATGCTGAAATTTTTTGACGATCAAAATTTCCATCCAGGATGGCGAAGAGCCCGTAGTCTTGTCCACGTTTCTCGACGGCAATCGCGATGCGTTCGAGATCGCGCTCAAAATCGAAGCCGGTTTCTTTGACAAACTGAGCGTATTCGGCGTCTGCTTCCGGTTTCGGCGCCCACACGTAAATTTGCGCGATGATAGGCGCTTGTCGGAGCCCGCCGAAATCCACGAAAAAAACCGCGCTGGCATCCGAGGGCGTCAACGCCAGCATCTCTTCGCGCGGAGATCCGTTCGGAGCACTCCACTCCCGGTAGCCGAAAAAAATGGCTGCACCCAGAACGACGACAACTGCTGCCAGCCCGATGGATGTCCGTTTCTTCATGTTCTCCACGCCGTCTGCGGTAATGCTCCTATACTTGCGATTGTCCCATCGGACAGAGCGTTGTGGGAGCAAAATCCGCCCTCGAAATGTGCTGGGAACTGTGAAATTCCAGTCGTACATTTCCGGGGGCAGCGTCTTAGCTGAATTCCATGCTAAACTATAGAAGACAGGCAGGATAGCAGTTACCAAGATGGTCAAGAGGAAAGTGCTTTTCCACAGAGCTGGCCCTCCACGTGCTAGAAATTGGTGACAGGCCCTTGCAATTCTGATACCTCTTCTGCTATCCTTACCCGGTTTGAGCGGCGCTGGCGTAGCTCAGCTGGTAGAGCATCTGATTTGTAATCAGAGGGTCGGGGGTTCAATTCCCTCCGCCAGCTCCACCAGGAATGAAGCAGGGGAGCGAGGGCGGAGCGAATCCTGACCGGAAAAACGAACGGGCTGGTGTCTCTTGACACGAGTCCTTTTTGTGTTTCTTCTCGGGACGTTTGCAAGTTGTTGAAGGACAAGATCGGGACTCGTGGTTCGCGTCCCAAAGAGTTTTCACGGGATGCGGTTCTTGCATCCCGAATGATTTTACGGGACGGGTGGGTGAGTGGCTAAAACCAGCAGACTGTAAATCTGCCGCTCCTTGCGGGCTACGAAGGTTCGAATCCTTCCCCGTCCACCAGGTTCTCGTTGTGGGGTTAGCGGAAAACCGCAGGGCAATCGCATGAGCGATGTTCGAACGCGGTCCAATTCGGGGCGCAAGCGCCGCTCAGGAAAAGTGCGCTGCGAAGGATTGATTTTGGTGGGAAACGGGTTGGGCCTGGGTAGCTCAGTTGGTAGAGCGCGTCCTTGGTAAGGACGAGGTCACCGGTTCAATCCCGGTCCCAGGCTCCAGGAATTTAGTGGGACGCGGCGCGAGCCGCA
>WNFG01003801.1_pt1 | contig 12666 bp, 14 predicted proteins | sample 5400431 | NCBI WGS metagenome assembly WNFG01 (sample SAMN13153346, study PRJNA577476) | soil metagenome | isolation source: 120 cm saprolite under Douglas fir tree site 2 hole 3 replicate 2 | place: USA:California | collected 2015-04-18
CTCGCCGTCGGAAAAGCCGGCCTGTTTCAAGAGTTCGATTCTGGTCGGCACGATCGGTCACCTTGAAACGGGAACATGCACCTTGATATCCGGCAGGGCGGCGTTCATGCGCTTGAGATATTCTGACGGCATTTCGCCAATGAGACGTTGTGGAACGGACTGCGCGGATGCACCGGCGGCTGTTGTCGATCGTTGGCGTGTATTTTCTTCCAGCGCCTCCGTAACCGTGGTCCGGTAGCGCTCGAGCGACTCCGGCTTTCCGACATAGTCCGGCTTTGATCGATCGAAGAGATCGAGCGGGTCTTTGCCGTCCTTGGTGTACTGACCGACCTTTCGATCGATATCCCGCTCCAGGAGATACATCTTTGACCGGCCAAGCTGATCGACCTCCCCGATCAATGGGTCGGATCGATCGATCGCGGGCGCGACGGCTTTTAGGAAGGCCTGCTTGTGGGCGAGAAGCGGGGCGTCCGCGGGCGTCTGCTTCGCGAAGAATTCCTTGCGGACGAAATTGAAGTCGTCCTTGCCGAGTTTCCCACCGATGTACGCGTCATAAATCTGACCGAGCGAGGCGATCTTGTTCGGATCACCATCGCGCAGACGGATGCGATCAAGCAAGCCTCGCGCCGTGCCATTGGAGATCGTCGCGTCGGGATCCGGGGCCGCAGCACGATCTTCAAGGGCGAGCATGTAAGTTTTCGCTGTTTGTGCGAGCCTTTGGTCGTCGGAAATGGCGGCTCTCGTCAGCGTCGGTTTCTCGCCCATCAAGTTTGCGACGATCTCGTTTTCGGCTTCGTCGGATGTGCGTTGGATCTCGTGCTCGCGGCGGAGTGCAGCGTGCTGCGCGTCCTTCAGGCTATTTGCCTGCTGCTCCCGGGCCTGCTGGATCAAGGAATCTTTCAGCGGCTGCGGAAGCTGAGAGAGCAACGGGTGACCGCCGTCAGGCGATTCGATCTCTCGGATGGCACGCTCGGGATCGACTCTGCTCATTCGGGTATATTGGCCGGCGGTCAGCGCAAGTGCAGTGCGGCGCTTCTCCTCCAACGCCTGCTCGGGAGTGAGAAATCCCCGCGTCACTGCGTCGTCGATGGCGGAATGCAGGGAATCGACGCCGCCCGTGAGCAGGCTGTCGTTCGGGTCGAGGGTGATGTGCTGTACGAGATTGCCCAGATACCGGCCGCGGCTTGCTGCATGGGCATCGGCGGCGCCGCGGAACGCCTGGTTTTGGATCGTTGCACTTTCTTGCGCGAGCGGCACGGCGAGTTTGCTGCGCACATGCTCGCGCAAGCCTTCATTTGAAATTTGAGAAATGCCATCCTCAACGATTTTTCCAGCTTCCTCGTTCCAACGCTGCGGGAGCGTCGCGTAGTCGGGATCGTTGCGGTAGCGTTCGCGCGCCTCGATCAGCCTGCCGTGAATGAAGGCGTTGGCATTGACGGCCTCCGTTACGGCTTGTTGCCGGCCGATCTTATAGGTCGCGTTCCCGATATCCGCGATCGCCTGACCGAATCGCGCGCCGGCGTCAGCGATCTCACGAGCGCCGCTCGCATAGGACGACAGGTCGTAGGCGCCGATCGGGCGCGAGCCTGGCACATGCGGTAAGCTGCCGAGCTCTTCGGGAGTCGGAACTGTGGGCATGTGTGCTCCCCTCCGGTGTCATTCCCGTGAATAGGAGAATCCGCTGCTCGGCGATATCGTCGGGGTTACTGGGAGATGCGGTGCCGCCCGAGGTGGCGCTACCCGAGGTGCATTGTTGCTGCGTTCTCTCAGAACCGCGGTGCTGCGAGCGGGGCTACTGGTCGTCTTGATCTTGACTGCGAATGCCTGCGCCGGCCAGACCAATAGCGCCAAGCGAATTGAGCTGTATGACTTTCTTAAGAAGCGTGTTCTTATTGACGGCCGCACGAAACGTGGCGGCGGCCTTCGGCGCCACCGTTTTGAAATAGTTTGGATTACTCATGTAGGCTCTTAAGCCCTCAGCAACGAGTTCCACATTTACCTTGTTGACGCCATAGTTGAAGTCCTCAGGCTGCTTTCTAGGGGCACCTTTTTTCCAGCCGCCCCTTAGATCACTGTATACATCGCGAAGTTCGTCGATCTCCTCGGACGTTAGCTTGTCTGAGAACCATCCGGCAAAATGGTCGATTGCATGACCAAATTCGTGCGCTGTGATTATGTCCTGGTCCGACGTTTTATATTTGGTGTTAATGGTTATATCACCAAACGGCGACCCTTTCGGCGAATTATAGTCATAATATTCGCCACCAATCCTTTCTCGAAACGCACGCGGATCCCTATAGTCAAGGTTGATATTTAGTTGCGCTAATGCTTTCTTGATATCGTCCGGCGACAGGCGTTCGTCAGCCTTGCGAAGAAGTCGTCGTCCAGCAACGAACGCAGCGCGAAGAGGGCGTCCTTCAATATCATGTCGAAGTCGCCCTTGCCGATCAGTTAGCGCGTCACCGGGATAGTCCTCGGCGAACGGGCGCTGGCGTTTGCGCGGTGGCTCGTACATGCCAGCGTCTTCACCCCCCGCGGTCATTCTCGCCGCTTCAGACGCATCCAGGTTTGCGGTGGATCTGTCGTGCGTCCGCGCAGGGGCGGCTTTGCTTTCTACCGGAACAACCGCGCTATCAGTCTGAGCAGCCTCGGCAGACTGTGCGGGCACGTTCGGTCGTGCGCTCGCTGCCGTCGCGGTGGCGTCGGTTCCTACATAGACATCAGGGAGCTTCTCGGAATCCGACCTGATGGCTTCGCCGATGGTCCGGTCGCGCAGTGCATCCTTCGCGACCTCGGCCGGAGGAATGCCATGGTCGGTCCATAGTCGGAGGAGTTTCTGCTCAACGGGGAAACTTGCTGGAGTTCCGGAAATAGCCGCGGCGGCGTTACGAAAATCCTCCGCTCGCGGCAGCACGGTGACGTTCGCGACATTGGCGGTCGGCCTGCGTATCGCCCCGGCCTTCGGCCCGTTCGCACCCGAGAGAAGCGCAGCGATTTGCGCGAGTTGCGCAAAATCGCGGGCAGCCTTGCCCTTCGCATATGGGCCGGGCCCTAAAGCGGCATCGTGGCCTTCCTCGACCATCTGCCCCAGTCCTGCGCCAAGACCTGCGATTCCGGCGGGCACCGACCTCAATAATGCGTCAACCGGCTTTGCGGCCGGAACGATGATATCGCCAACGACTCCGAGCTTACGTAAGGTCTCCTTGTTTTCAGGCGAAAACCCCAATGGCTCGTCGCCGAAATAGTCGTGGGCGTATTCGCCCGCAGCACCGAGGATGCGATGGAGCGCGTTCCCCTGCTTCAAGCGCTCGATGAATGCGGCCGGAACTTCCTTTGGGGGGCGAGTAACGCCAAACTCATCATCGATCTCGCTGTCGGCAAATCCCGCCCCCTGCATTCGCTGCCGTTCGCTGGTCGCCCAATCGCCGATCTCGGCGTCGGAAAAGCCGGCCTGTTTCAATAGTTCGATTCTCGTCGGCACGATCGGTCACCTTGAAAGGGGAAACACCGCGGGCGCCGATCAGAACAGCCCCTTGCCGCCGTACATCCGCATGAACGACGCGCCGCCCCCCGCGATGGTTGAGAGTGCGTTGAGCCTCGACGCGCGCTGCATCTCTTCGCCGGCAAGAGCGTCCAGCTCGCCCGAGTATCGCTTCCCGGCAGCGCGGTTCATCAATCCGGTGGCCTGGTTCTGGCCGGACCACAAGTCCATGTCGGCCTGATAGCGGCCACGGGCGGCAATCTGCGCTTGGTTGGTGAGCACGCTGCCTGACCCTGCGTCGACGCCATTGGCGGCCGCGTCCGCGACTGCCGAGGAGCGCAGCAGGTCGGCCTTCTGATTGACACTGATCGCCTGGCGCTGGGCAGAAGCGATTTCGCCGGCCGCGTTGGAGACATCTTGGTCGGCCTCGAAATTGGCCTCGGCCTGTTTCGCCCGGCCGATCTGCGCCGCATAGCCGCCGCCGGCGAGGGTGTTCGCTGCTGAAATGCCGGCGCCAATGCCGGTCAGCGCCATGGCGCCGCCGGTCGCCGCGCTGCCGCCGCCGAGCGTCGCGAGCGCCGCCGCCGTCATGCTGAGGGGATCGAACAGCGGCGAAGTATATTTCCGCCACGGATGATACGGGGAGTACTGCATGACGAGCCCTTTCGAGTTGGTGATGCGGTTTCAGGGATCGTGGGGTCGGTTGAGCCACCGGGTCCGGCCGGAGCCTGCCATCGGGCCGGCCAAAGGCCGGACCCGGTGGGCCGGCCCGATGGTAAACTCAGCGAAACCCACCATCGACTTCGCCGCCGGAAAGTCCTGATGAGTTTCGCTGTCGCTCAACCCATCCTACGGCTGTGGCTGCGCCCCTTCGTCTCGGGCATTCAGCGGGTCGCGCCCTCAGGCAATCTCGGTCGATTGGTCCCGATGATGCGGACGCATCTTCTCGATGCGCCGCAATTGCACGCCAACCCAGCGTTTGCCTTCAGCGAAATCGGTCGCGCGCTTGCCATCCTCGCCGCCCGGCCAAAACGTCATGCGGTCGGTCTCACATAAGACGCGCACCACATATTCGTAGGCGCGCTGCTGCTGCGCGTCGCTTGCAGTTCCGTTAGCGACGGCCTGGATTGCAAAGATGTCGGCGTCCTCGGTCCGCGGTATTTGCCACGGACGATCGGGCTGGGATTTCGAGCGTGGAGCTTTCATCGGCGCCTCACACCAAGCCCGCAGTCTGCAGCGATGAGGCCATTTCGCCGACGTTCATCACTGCCGTTGCGGCCTTGCCGGCCTGTTCGCTGGCATGTCCAAGCGTTGCAGCCTGTTGAAGCGCAGCTTGCTGGGCGCGGGCCTGCGCCTTGATGGCGGCGGCTTTGTCCTCCTCCTCCAACCATTCGGCCGGTGCGCCCGTGCCTTCGTAGGCGCCGCGGAAAGCCTTGTCGAAATTGATGTCAGCGCGCACCGAGGGATCGAATTGCATCACCGCCCCAAGGAGCTGCGCCATCTTGGTGAAGCTCGCGACCTTCGCCTCCGCCTCGGCCTGCACCAGTGGATTGGCGAACTTGAACTCGATTTTCTGGCCGCGTAGCTCTGGCGGGCGATCGAGGGGGGAGCCGAAGGCGCCGGCGCGCTCGAGGACGTCGAACGTCGTTTGACACAAGCGGCCATTGTATTCGAGGTCCATCGGCTCGAACAGCGGCGTGGCGCGGCGGATGTATTCCTTCATCCGTTCGGATACTTCATAGGCCGTCATCGCCTTGCCGTCGAATTCCGGCAAGTTCAGCACATTGAGGAAGAAGGCCTCGTTGATGACGCGTTCGATCCTGTCCTCATACTCGGTCCCCCACTGCAGCCCCTCGCCGTTGAGGGTGATCGGCCGTAGCACTTCTCCGGTGCGCTCGTCATAGTCGGGGTCGACCCAGTTGATGGCGCCGGCATAGAGGTTGGTGCCGCCCTGGATGGCGTCGCCGACCGCGATCATGGGCGGATCGACGATCTTCTGTCCGATCTCGATCAAGGTCAGCGTCATCTGCTGGAGCATGCGCGCGTCCGGCAACGCCACGAGGGCGGTCGGCGAGTAGGCGTATTGCGAAAATCCCCCGATCGTAATCCAGCGCGGAATGACGTAGCCGAGATCGAATTGCGAGACCTCTTCCAGAATGGTCTGATGGTCCTCGTCGATGACGCATCGCACGAACGGATGGGCATCGCTGCGCTTGGCCGGCTGGCCGTTCTCGTCCTTGCCGTAACTGTCGTATTCGTCGGAGGGCAGGACGATGACGCGGCAATTGATGGCGGTAAACGGATCTTTTTCAGCCCTGGTTTTGACTTGCGCGGCGACCGTATCAGGAAACAGCTTGCATAAAGCGCGAGCATCGAGCTTCCACTTGCGGTGAAACTGATCGATGACGAGATCGGCGTTCTCGGCCCACACGCAATCGCGCAAGTGCCAAGTGCGGTAGATGAGCCCTGTGCGCCGCGCGCTCAGCCTCGGTTCGATCACGCATTGCCCGAACAGAATGTAATCGGCGTCGCCTTCCTTGGTGGCGCGGGTGAATTGCGAGGCGCCGTCATACATCACCCGACGCATGGTGGCGCCGGCGCGATCGAGCCATTCCTTGCAGGCGCGGTCCTCGTTGACGGATTGGATTGCAGTTCTCGGCTGGAACCAATCCATTCCGCGCGGCCGCAGGATTGAGGATAACGCATTTGAAAGCTCGCGGTGGGCGAGCACCGGCCGTCCGGTCATGAGGTAGGAGGCGAATTCCTCCGAGATGTAGCGCGAGCGGGTCATATCGGCGCGCACGGGATAGAAATTCTCGGCGAAGCTTTGCCACAATGTGAGCAACGGAAACCGCTTGGAGTAGAGCTGATCGCCGAGCTGCAAGAGCTCCTGAACGCGGGCTTTCATTGAGCAATCATCCCTGTCTTCAAAGGAAAAGCGGGATTTCGCCCGCGAGCTTCGCGGCTGACTTAGAGCGTATTCCGGTGACGTTGATCCATCCCTTTTACCGTCACCCGCGGGCTTGACCCGCGGGTCCATCTTCTTCGCAAGGAGATGGATTGCCGGGTCAAGCCCGGCAATGACGCCGAACGAATGTCATCGGAACGCGCTTTAGGTGCCGCCCAATGACCTTCCGCTGTAGGGCACGCTCACGCCGCCGGCTGCCGCCGGTCCGCCACGATTGGCCGTGGTGGTGAGAATGGTGGACGAGCGGCCTGCTCGCGCGGCGGCCTGGGCCTTTGCGGCTTCCATGGCGGCCGGATTGAACGGATCCGGCATCGTTGGCGGCGGCAGCGGCGCTGGCGGGGCCGGAATGGTCGGTGGCTTGAAGAGGGCGCTCAACGGGCTTCTCCTTTTCCAGGCCCCCTCCCTACCCTCCCCCGCAAGCGGGGGAGGGTAGGGAGGGGGATGTTTGGCGTCGCTATGACTCGTCGAATACCGGCCTGAGGGTTATGTCTGGAGGCAGGCTTCGGCGCGAAGTGCCGATGTCGCGCCAAAGGATTGCGGCGCCGTCGCCGCATTCGATACCGACGCGTTCGTCCCACAGGATTATGCCGGCCGGTAAGTCCTCCATGGCGACCGGCTTGCCGTCCGCCATGGCGAAGCCGTCGCGATCCACATAAAACCGTTGCGGTGCAGGCGGCGCGGCTTGCGCCGTTACATGATGCCCTGGCGACACCGGACATGGAGCGTTTGCACTTTGGCCACCGTCGTCCGCGGACGCATCTTCAGGCACGACCCGTATCTCGCCGCATGGCCCGTAAACCACGTTGAATGCCATCGCCATCATCTGCAGCCACGCGATGCGCTCGGCACGCGGCCACTGCGCGATCTCTATCGGCAGCTTTGCGATCAAGGCCAGCAGCAGACGGTCGTGCCTTGCTTTGATCATGGAAGATCTCCAGAGGCATTTCGATCTCATGTGAGCAATCAGACATTGTCATAAGTCGCAGAGATCAGAGCGCCCGGCCCCTATGTCCTTCTTTCCTCTAGGAACCAGTCCCGATAAATGACCCGCATTAGCCACCCGTCACCAGCGGGCTTGACTCGCGCGTCCGTCTCCCTCCTTACCCTTCACGCGGAGGCGGCAGCGGTTGGGGAGGGCCGATTGCTGGGGTCGAGCCCGGCAATGACGCTGGGCGGCGAAGCCAAGCCAAGCCAAGCCAAGCCCCTTTACGACTTCATCGTGAAGCCGCACGAAGTTTGCTGACCGCTATTCAAAATTCGACGCGCGACGGGCAAGCACAAGATGAATTGAGTTAATCTCACTTGCGATAGGCCAGAACCTTCCCACTAATTCAATTCGTTCTTCCGTTTTCGAGTTAGTGTGAAATAGTGAAAACAAATGAGGGGATTTTGCTTGTTCTGTTGCAGAGACAACCGGAGTTTGGCCCAGCAGAGTGGATGGGGAGCCTCCCGTAGGCAGTCGTCACTTCCTTTCCTTCTCTCTTTTTTTGGCGATTTCCAGGGCCGCCTGCGGGAACTGATGCAATTCAGCAAGCAGCGCGAATTGATGCAGAAGGTCGTCGCCGGGCACACATCCCCTGATCAGCGAATGCGCGGGATTCGGTACTGGCTCTTCTACTGGATCATGAACGACGGAGACGCTCCTGCCACAGGCAGCAGCAGTTTGGATGATATCAGCAACTCTCAAAATTCCGCATGCGTGGCTACGGCGTAGGGTGCGCACGCGCGCGAAGGTGCAGCAGGTCCTTTCGAAGCATTCTCCGAACGGACCGGAACCGCAATCATGCTCGACCCAATTCACAGAAATGCCGTCGTCGTCGACATCGAAAGCGTCGACGCTCAGTCCACTCCATTTCCCGTCAGGCCCAACTTCGAGATGCTGCGGTTGACAATGGAGGGCGACGTGATCTGTCAGTGGGATTTCCTCGCCCTTCACGCATTCGCCCACGCTGCAAAATCACCCAGCCGATTCTCAAGAATGTCTTTTTGGTGGACGGGAGGTGTAACATTGAGGTCGCTGGCAATCCAGTCGGCGACTCCTTCGGGACGAAAAACAAGCGTTAGCTTTGCTCGCTTGCGCGGAGACCAGGACGCCGCAAAATACCCTGCCCGCGTTATCGACAGGCTCGGAAGAGCACTCGTCTGATGCACCGAAAGGAAGTCAATCAGATGGTGCAGTGATGGTATGGAAACGCTGATGTTGGCGCTCGGGAGCTCCTCTTCGTCTTCCAACAGAACCCGCAGCTGCCGCTTTAACGCCGCCGCTTGAGCCTCGGTCAGGACCGATTGCCGCGCATGAAGCGCATGCAAGCAAAGAGATAGACTTGGATGAGGGTTTCCCGCAAGCGAACCTGAGGTTACGGAAGCGGCGAGCCAGTCACCAAGCTGAGCCCAATCGACAGAAAGCTCACCCAAAAGGGGCAAGCTTAGGTGTAGATCTACCGCAAACGAACCTGACGTTGCGGAAGTGGTGAGCCGGTCACTTAGCTGGTCCCAATCGATCTTCGGCGATCCATGTCCGCTGAAATACAGGAAATACGTCGCATCCGCGTTGCCCTCACAAAGGATCTGTGTGACCGCCTGGTCAAAATTTGTGATTGCTGGGTCGTGCTTGACGAAAGATTCGATCGGCGTAGCGGCCGAATTTGAAATCCAATTCTTCTCGACTATGGTCGCCCAAAGTCCCGGTTCTGCCTTCGGGATTCGTTTGCCAAAAAAGGACTGCCGCCGGGTACCAACAGCCGGTGGTGGCCCGGTGCGGCCAGGCGCAAAATCGAACGCAAGAGCGTCCATGGCTACTTTTCCCCGCCTTTTGCGGTTGACAGGACCACTTTTAATAGCTCGTCAAATATCGGCACCAGTTGGTCTGAAGGCAACTCTTCCGAATGCTCGGCGGGCGTATTAACGTCGATCTCACGATACGCGTAGTGTCGCTCCTCGACTTGAACCGTCGGAAAAGAGCCGGCGGGACCCGCTTGCGTCTTGGCGGTGATAGCTCCCCACGTCGTGAGCCGATTGAGGTAGCGTTCCGGCATGCAGACAGATTCGGCGCGCCAATTTACCCTGAACATTAGGTCCTGCATCTTGCCTGGCTCGACAATGACGCTTGTCAGATTATCCTTCAGGACTTGATAGGTACCGATGACCGAGTCTGCCGGCGCAAGAGCTTTAGCCACTAACGCAAGTCTTGATGCGGGCAGCCCGCAGCCGGGCAACCATTTTCTAATTGCCGAGGCAAAATCTTCGAGCGTGGTCGCGAAGTCACCCAATGTCTGAGACGCCCCCCCAAGCAAGATTTCCGGCCCAAGCACAGGCGATAATACGACATCGATGCGTATCGGATTAAGAACAACCTGAAGCGAGCCGCGCAGAAAAGGCCCTGTCTGGACGCGAACGCCCTCCTTCGGGCGGTCTTCTTGAGTGTCAGGAGCTTCGCCCGTAATGGCACTAAAAATGTCCGCGGGCAAAACAGCTTTCCTCAAGAAAACAACGGCTTGGAGCTGATTTGCCTCCCAATTTCCAGACGGCACCGATTTATCCTCAGAGATCACGATGGGTCAAAATCAACGTCGATGTTCGTTATCATAACGCTAAACCGACCGTCCAGGACGCAACGGCCACGCTGCAACCTCTTCGATTTGGCCCGTAAGTTGCATATATAACTAACGGTAGAGGTGCCTGCCCGTCTCATAGGCAACGCGCCGACGATGAGGCTGGCAGCGCGCATGATTACTTCGTCCCGTCTCATCTGCACTTGAGATGCGGGTACCCGACCATTGCGAATTCCTGACGGTGCGCTGCTGGCTCCGGGTCGAGCCTGCGGCGCACCTCTTCGCCGGAGCGGCCGAGCGCTTGCGCAATGCGCTCGAAGCTATGGCCTTCGCAGGCCATGCACTGCGCTCGTACCAGCTCCTCGAGCGGCCATGGTGAATGTGATGTTCGCCGGCGCGGCTGGCGAGTTGTCATGTCCGACACTGTGGGCTCCTCCAGATGACGGGTGACAGATGTCAGATGCCATGGATCGGGAGCGCATCCGATATCCGACATCGGACATCCGTCATCTGACATCTGTCATCTATCGAGGCCCCGGCTCCTTCAAATGCGCGTAGCCGACATTTGCACGCTCCGGCCGAGCCGCGCGCTGCCTGCGCCGCAGCTCCGCGGCCGCGGCTCGCGTACCCTCTGAGAGGCACATCACGATAGCATCGCCTTCGTCGGGGGAGCGGCCGAGCCGTTTGCGGATCTGGTTCTTATCCTCGATCTTGATGCCGCGTGCCGTAAGCTCCCACCGCGGCGCGGCGAGATCGGCCTTCACGGAAGCATCGGGCGGCAGCGCAAGCATGGCTCCGCCGTCCTGGCCGGGATCAAGTTCCTCGCGCATGCGCCACCAGGCTTCCGCGCGCTTGTTACAGAAGCCGAGCTGGCGGTCGCGGGTTTTTGCATTCGTCTTGCCGGAGCCCTTGAAGCCGACCACTGGAATGCCGTTGTCCTTAAGGCGCGAAACGGTATCGCCACCCCAGCCGCCGTCCACGTCGACGACGACCGCGCAGCGATCCCGTCGCAATGCCACGACCGCCGCCGCGACGGCGCTGCCGTCGCGCGTTTCCTGTCCTGGCTTGCGAACGAGCGGAGCGTACCAGGCGCTGTGTCGTGCGGCGAGCACGGTGTAATCCGTCCCACCCTGGGCGATGTCGAGCCCGATCGCCGTCATGGCGATGCCGCGTCCGGCGTCAGCGCGCCAGCGCCGCTGCGCCGCCTCGATCCACGCGGTGGGGATCACCTGGAAGTCGTCGTCCTGCAGGCCGGCCGCGAAATTGCCGTCGCGATAGGCCCGCCGCAGTTCTTCGGGCAAGCCGGCAAGCACTGCGGCGTAACCGGTGCGGTACAGATCGGGATTGTCGGCCAGCCGGGCCGGAATGTAGGTGCGCGAGCGCGCCAGCACGTTCTCGCCATTGACGAGATGGGGACCGCGGTCCACCACCTCGATATCCGAGCCGTCCGGTCCGGTGGTGAACCAGCGCAGCTCGCCGGGATGCGCCGGATGCGGATGCATCGGATCGAGCCACGGCGACCAGTGCCTGATAACCCAGAGTCCTTCGGCGGTCGTCGGCGGGTTTGATCCGACCACGACGCGGCAGCGCTGCTTCTCGTCCGCAGAGCGATTCCATCCGATGATGAAGCGATATTGCGAGACAAGAAAATCAGTGCCTTCGTCAAAATAAATGAGGTCGAAGGGATTGCCTTTGAAACGTTGCTTGTCGTCCTCGTGTTCGCAGCCCGAAAACACGATCATGCGATTGCGGAGTTTCCAGCGCTGCAATTGGCCATTATAGCCGGTGCGGCGCCCGAGAATCTCCGCAACGCGCTCAGCCAGTTTCACAGCGTCCTTGTTGATGCGGCGCAGGAGTAGAGAGCGTCTGTGGACCGTCAAGGCCAGTCCAAGCCCGAGCTCGGTTTTGCCGCCCCCGGCCTGACCGCCATAAAACAATTCGTCTGCCTCGCATTCATAGGCATCCCGCTGCGGACCATCATTGGGCGTCCACAGGATGTGGCCTGTGCTCTTGTGCCAGATCCCTGCCGCCTCATCCCGCACCTGTGGTGCGGCGTCCTTGAGGTGTTTGGCGATGTTGTCGGGAGAGTCACTCAACGCTTTTGACCCTGGTCATTTGATGGTTCGCAAGGCGAAGCAGCAGCGAGATGCGGCGCGCAGCTTCCGCGTAATTGCCATCGAATTTCGCCGGGGATTCCGCATTGCTTTCGCCCCTCTCATTGAGCAGGCCTGCAAGTCTCGCCTTCGCCAGGGTAGCTGTTACCGCGGCGGAAGCTTGTCCTCTCTTGAGCGCCAGCGACCGTGCCTGCTCTAACTCACGAATCATCTTGTCGGGAGTGACTTCCGAGATTGTGTTCGCGCCTGGCTCCTCGGCGGTGCTTGAGGTTGCGGCATCGATGTTGTCAGCGCCCATCATTCGCTCACGCCCCGGTGCCCTCAATCGGGGCATCGCTCGCCACGCTCTTTCGTTGCGCCGGCACGCGGCATCGGTCCAACGCTCACCGGAGCGTCCTTCGCGCCGTCATCGACACCGTGAGGCTGGCGCCGCTGCCGAGGGTGACGCGCGGGCGCACCCAGGCGGTCGGTTGGTTGACTTGCATGAGGCCCGCCGCTGTGAACGAGAGGGCAGCGCCGGCAGGATTCGACAGCGTGAAATAGTTGGCGCCA
>WNFG01003802.1_pt1 | contig 12663 bp, 9 predicted proteins | sample 5400431 | NCBI WGS metagenome assembly WNFG01 (sample SAMN13153346, study PRJNA577476) | soil metagenome | isolation source: 120 cm saprolite under Douglas fir tree site 2 hole 3 replicate 2 | place: USA:California | collected 2015-04-18
GGGGTCGTCGGCGAGCGGACCCTTGTCGAGAAAGAGCAGGTTCCAGGCCGCGACCAGCGGACGGAAACCGAACGGCGGCTTCAACTGGTTGGCCGGCGGGCGCGCCTGGACGGGCGTGCGCGTCATGACGAAGGCGTAGAGCGCGTCGATGTCGGCATCGCTCGCCTTGGTGAAATGATCGTAGGGAAAGGCGGGATAGAGATGCTCGCCGTTCTGGGCCACGCCCTCGCGCAGAGCTCGCCTAAAAGCCTCGCGCGACCAGCGGCCAATGCCCGTCTCGGGGTCGGGCGTGATATTGGTCGCGAAGACCGTGCCGAAGGGAGTCTGCAACGGCCGCCCACCGGCAAACGGCCGGCCGCCTCGGGCGGTATGGCAGCCGACGCAGTTGCCGATGTGCGCGAGGCTTTCGCCCCGCGCCACGATCGCCGGATCGAAGCTCTCCGGCGAGGCGCCGGGAATCGGGGGGATGGCCGGATGCCAACTCACGGCAACGGCGGCCGCTAAAGCCGTCGCGAGCCCTATGGCGATCCCCAGCAGGAGCGTCTTTGCCGTCAAATGAAAGGTCCCTTGGCACGACAACGGCCGAGCCGGGTTTCGGTTTCGCGGATCGGCCGAGCGGCTTGACGCCCGCACCTCCGAGCGGCGCACAATCCGGCCCGAGGGAGATCCAACCATGAAAATCGGCGCCGTGATGTTCTTTACCACAGACTCCATGCAGCCAGGCCCGCTGGGGCGCGCGCTGGAGGAACGCGGCTTCGAATCGTTGTGGGTGCCGGAGCACACCCACATCCCCTCGACCCGCAAGACGCCCTACCCGGGCGGCGGGCCGTTGATCCGGCCCTACTACGACATCATGGATCCGTTCCTGGTGCTGAACAGCGCCGCCGCGGCGACAACCAAGCTCAAGGTCGGCACCGGCATCGCCTTGCTCACCCAGCGCGATCCCATCGTCACCGCCAAGCTCGTCTCCACGATCGACCATCTGTCCAACGGCCGCTTCCTGTTCGGCGTCGGCAACGGCTGGAACCGCGACGAGATCGAGAACCACGGCACTGCCTTCGACAGCCGCCACAAGCTGGCGCGCGAACGCATCGAGGCGATGAAGACGATCTGGACCCAGGACGAGCCGGAGTACCACGGCGAATTCGTCAATTTCGACAAGATGAAGCAGTGGCCGAAGCCCAAGCAGGAGCCGCATCCGCCGATCATCGTCGGCGGCGCCTTCCCCTACGCCGCGCGACGCGCGATCCGCTACGGCGACGGCTGGATCCCCCGCGCCGACCGGCTGGAACAGAATGGCGTGGGCGTCGTCATCGAGCAGTTCCGCAAGATGGCGACCGAAGCCGGGCGCGATCCCGCCACCCTGCCTATCAGCATCTTCCGGGTGCCGGACGAGATCGACCGCCTGCGCTTCTGCGAGAAGATCGGTATCGACCGTGTCGTCTTCACCCTGCCGGCGGAGAAGGAAGACAAGCTTTTACCGATCATGGACCGCTGGGCCGAGCTGAAGCGTCAGCTGACGAGCTGAGCCATGGCGGTGCTGAAGTTCGGCGTGGCGCTGAGCTTCCAGGTCCATCGCGGGCTGGACGAGCCCTGGGACAAGGCGTACCGCGAAGGCATCGAGCTCGCGGGCGAAGCGAACCGGCTCGGCTTCGACTCGATCTGGGCGAGCGAGCATCACGGCGAGGCCGACGGCTACTGCCCCTCGCCCATAGTCGCGTGTGCGGCACTGGCCGTCGCCGCTCCCCGGTGCCGCATCGGCCAGGCCGTGGCACTGGCGCCGCTGCATGGCCATCCGCTGCGTCTCGCCGAGGATTTGTCGGTGCTCGACAATCTCTCGGGCGGCCGGGTCGAGATCGGTTTGGGACAAGGCTATCGCCCCGCCGAGTTCGAGATGTTCGGCTGGCCTTATGGCAAGCGCACGACCGCCTTCGAGGAGTCGCTGGACATCCTCGGCCTTGCCTGGCGTGGCGAGCGCTTCGACTACGAGGGGCGGGTCTACAAGGTGAAGGCGGGACTCCTGCGTCCGCCGCCGATCAAGCCGGGCCAGTTGCCGCTATGGATCGGCGCCGCCGCGCCAAAGGCTCGCGCGCGCGCCGTGCGCTATCGCGCCGGCCTTCTCGTGGCGCCGCTGATCGAGCTCGCGCACCTCGAGCGCCAGATCCGCTCGTTCGACGACGAGGTCGCGCGCCAGAACGCAGGCCGGTTGCCGCATGCGTTGATGCGCGAGGTCCTGGTGGGCGATTCGCCGGCGGATGCGATCAAACGGCACCAGCCCTATCTCGACCACGTCTACCGCGTGCAGTATGCGCCGGAACGCACCGGGCAGACCTACATCGATCCCGCGACCGGCGAACGCAAGCCGCTCACCGGCGACAACCCCCACTACCTGTCCGAGACCTTCATGCAGGACCGCTGGTTTCTCGGCACGCCGGCCGACATCGCGGGCAAGATGATCGCCTGGCTGCCGCGTTTCACGCTCGAGCATCTGATCTTCCAGGCGCGCCAGCCCGGTATGTCGCTGCGCCACGCGGTCGACGATCTCGAAGCCGTCGCCAAAAGCGTCCTGCCCGTCGTTCGCGCCAAGCTAGCGGCCGCGTGAAGAAGTTCTCTTCTCATGCTCTTCCGGACCGCGAGCGTCCCGCTCGCTCATGAATCATGAGCGCGCAAGATGCGCGCGGTCCGGAAGACGATGACTAGCCACTGTTGCGCAGCCCCGCGGCGATGCCGTTGATGCTGAGATGGATGCCCTGCACGACGCCGGGGTCTGAATCGCCGGCGCGATGGCGGCGAAGCAACTCGATCTGCACGTGGTTCAGCGGATCGATGTAGGGAAAGCGGTTGCGGATCGAGCGCGCCAGCAGCGGGTTGCTCTCCAGCAGGGTCTGCTGTCGCGTGACGGCGAGGACCGCCTCGATCGAGGCCTGCCACTCCTGGCGCAGGCGGCTGAAGATCGACTGGCTGAGCTCGGCGTCGGTCACCAGCTCGGCATAGCGCGAGGCGATGGCGATGTCGCTCTTGGCCAGCACCATGTCCATGTTCGAAAGCGTGGTGCGGAAGAACGGCCAGTCGTCGTGCATCGCCTGCAACCTCGCGAGGCCATCGCCGGGCCGCGCGGCGGTCCACGCCTTGACCGCCGATCCGAAGCCGTACCAGCCGGGCAGCATCAGGCGGCATTGCGCCCAGCTGAACACCCAGGGAATGGCGCGCAGATCCTCGATGCGCCGCTTGTCCGACCGCGACGCCGGACGGCTGCCGATATTGAGCGTGGCGATCTCGTCGAGCACCGTCGACTCGCGGAAATAGCGGTCGAAGCCCTCGGTCTCGTAGACCAGGTCGCGATAGGCGCGGAAGGCGTGCGCCGAGAGTTCCTCCATGACGGAAAGATAGTCGGCGGGCGGCGCCGGCCGATCGGCCTCCAGGAGCGTCGCCTCGAGCGTGGCCGCGGCCAGGGTTTCGAGGTTGCGCCGCCCGACCTCGGCGTTGGAATACTTGCCGGCGATCACCTCGCCCTGCTCGGTGACGCGGATCTGGCCCTGCACGGCGCCGGGCGGCTGGGCGAGGATCGCGTCGTAGCTCGGCCCTCCGCCGCGGCCGACCGAACCGCCGCGGCCGTGGAACAGGCGCAAGCCCACCTGGTGACGCTTGAAGATGTCGATCAGCGCCAGCTCGGCCTTGTAGAGCTCCCAGGTCGAGGTCAGGTAGCCGCCGTCCTTGTTGCTGTCGGAATAGCCCAGCATCACCTCCTGGGTGCCGCCGCGCGAGGCGAGCAGCCGGCGATAGGCCGGCAGGGCCAAAAGCTCGTCCATGATCGGGCCGCAGTGCTGCAGATCGCCGATGGTCTCGAACAGCGGCACGATGTCGACATCGAGCCGGCCCTCGCGCGGGCGCAGGAGTCCGACTTCCTTGAGCAACACCGCCACTTCCAGGATGTCGGAGGCGCTGTCGGCCTTGGAGATCACGTAGTTGGGCACGGCGGCGCGGCCGTAGCGGCGATGCGCGTCGGCCGTCACGCCGAGCATGGCGAGCTCTCCGGCCGTCTCCTCGCCGTACGACAGATGCGGCGAGGCCAGCGGCCGTGTGTTGCCCAGTTCGCCGGCCAACAGCGCCACCCGCGCGGGCTCGGCGAGCGTCCGGTAGTCGGCACCGGTGCTGCCCTCGACACTGGCGACCTCGACGAGCTCGGCCATAACGCGCTCGTGCACGTCCGAATTCTGCCGCAGGTCGAGCGATGCGAGATGGAAGCCGAAGACGTCGATGGCGCGGCGCAACGAGCGCAGGCGCCCGCGCGCCAGGCCGGCCGAGCCGTTTTCCACCAATGACTCGTAGACGGTATCGAGATCCGCCATCAGTCCTTCGACCGCTTCGTAAGGTGGCGCCTCGCCGACCGGCGGGAGCGGCGCTTCCAGCTTGTCGAGCGACCAGGCCGTGGCGGCGAGGCGCGCATAGATGCCGACAATGGCGCGCCGATAAGGTTCGTGCTGACGCTCCGTTGCCCGGTCGGGCGAGCGGTCGGCGAGCGCCAGCAGTCCGTCGGAGACCTGCACGATGCGGTCATCGAGCGACAGCTCGCCGCCCAGCAGGTGCAGCTCGTCGAGATAGAAGCGCATCGCCCGCTGGCTTTGCATGGCGAGCGCCTGGCGTGTCACATCGGCCGTGACGTAGGGATTGCCGTCGCGGTCGCCGCCGATCCAGCTGCCCATGCGCAGGAAGGACGGCACTTCGAGATCCTCCCACGCCGGGTCGACGGCGCCGAGCCGATCCTCGAGGTCGGCGTAGAGGATCGGCAGGGCGCGCAGGAATGTGTAGTCGTAATAAGCCAGACCATTGGCGACCTCGTCGATGACCCGCAGACGCGAGTCGCGCAGGATGTTGGTTTGCCACAGGCTGAGCACGGCACGGCGCAGGGCGCGGCGGTTGGCGGCCAGCTCCTCCGGCGTGAACTCGACCCGGTCGCGCTCGTCGAGCAGCCGGGCGATCTCCATCTCGCGGTCGATCGAGCTCTTGCGGCGGATCTCGGTCGGATGCGCCGTCAGGACCGGACTGCACAGAGCCTGGGCGAAGAACGCCTGCAGTTGCGTCCGCGAAATGCCGGCACTCCTGGCGCGGCCGAGCGCATAGGCCATCGTGCCCGGCCGCGGCGGCGCCTGGGTCATGGCGTAGGCGCGGGTGCGGCGGATGTGGTGCTGATCCTCGGCGATGTTGGCGAGGTGCGAGAAATAGCCGAAGGCGCGGATGATGCGGATCGCCCGGTCGGTCGGCAGGCTGCTCATGATCGCCTGCAGCTCCTGGCGGGCGGTCTCGTCGGCGTCGCGGTGGAACTGCACGCCGGTGCGGCGGATGCGTTCGACCAGCTCGAACACCGGCTCGCCTTCCTGGGCGCGCACCGTGTCGCCGAGAATGCGGCCGAGCAGCCTGATGTCGTAGCGCAGCGGCAGGTCTTTTTCGGGCGTTTCGGCGTGGTTCGGACGGTCCATGGCTGGATGTCGCTCCTGTCCTGCGCCAAGCTGCCCCATCAACTGAAGGAATGCCAATATGAAGATCGGTGTTTTCGCGACATTCATGTCGCCCCTGGCGACCCCGCAGATGATCCGCGACTTCGGCCGGCGCGCCGAGGGCATGGGGCTGGAGTCGATCTGGATGGGCGAGCACGTGGCGCTGTTCGACAAGAACACGTTCGGCTATCCCGGCTCCAAGGACGGGCGCATTCCGGTGCCGGAAGGCGGCGGCATGCTGGACGTGACCGCCACCTTCGGCTTCCTGGCGGCGGCGACGAGCAAGGTGCGGCTGGGTACCGGCGTCGCCCTCGTGCCGCAGCGCAACCCGATCTACACCGCCAAGGAGATGTGCACCCTGGATTGGCTGAGCGACGGCCGCATCGATTTCGGCATCGGTGTCGGCTGGAACAAGGAGGAGGTCGAGGCCTGCGGCTATCGCTGGGAGGATCGCGGCGCGCGCTGCGACGAATTCTTGGAGGTCATGCGCCGGCTGTGGACCGAGCCGGTGGTCGACTTCGACGGCAAGTGGGTGAAGTTCGCGACCATGCGGCTCGACCCCAAGCCGATCCAGAAGCCGCACGTGCCGATCATCGTCGGCGGCTATGCCGACGCCGCCTTCCGCCGCGCCGTGCGCTTCGGCGCCGGCTGGTACGGCTTCAATCTCGATCCGGCGCGCGCCAAGGCGATGCTCGATCGCCTCGACGCGGCGTTCGCCAAAGCCGGACGCAAGCGCGACGCGGCATTCGAGATCATCATCACGCCGCCGCTGGCGATGGCGGCCGACGACACGAAGAAATACGCCGAGCTCGGCGTTCACCGCCTGGTGGTGAACTTGGGCAGCCAGCGGCCCGAAAAAGTCGATCAGCGCGCGGTCGAGATCGAGAAGCTCGTGAAGCTGGCGGCGTGAGCGCTGTCGAGCATGGCGGTACAGCCTTGAATGCAGAAGAGAGTGTCATCCCGAGCGAAGCGAGGGACCCTTGATCAGCGCTGCCAAAGGTCCCTCGCTGCGCTCGGGATGACAGCGCCTTAAGGATCACCGCTACTTCACGGGATCGAGCACCACCACGGGGATCTCGCGCGCGCCGGCCTTGACCTGGTAGTCGGCATAGGGCGGCCAGAAGACGACCGCCTGTTTCCACAGCCGTGCCCGCTCCTCGCCGGTGGCGGTGCGTGCCCGCGCCGGCATCTTGTTGGTGCCGACCTGGATCTCGACCTCCGGGTGGGCGAGGATGTTGCGGTACCAGCCGGGATGCTCCGGCGCGCCGCCTTTCGAAGCGACCACGAAGTAGCTTTTGCCGGTCGGCCCGTAGAACAGCGGGAACAGATATTTGTCGCCCGATTTGCGCCCGGTCGTGGTCAGCAGCAGGGACGGAACGGCCTTGGGCGGCAGGTTGGGCAAGTTGATCGTGTACATGTGGCCGTCGGTGCCGCCGCTCGACTGATAGCGCGCGACATGGTCCTTCATCCACTGCGGAAGATTAGGGGCGAGCTTGGCTTCGGTCATCGCTGTCTCCTTCGTCATGCTGGTGCGTCGACCGCCAGGTTAGCATCTATAGACGTCCGGCCGCGATCAGTTACCGGATCGAACCCTGGTCTCTTCGAGCACATCGTGCAACTGAGCCACCACGTTCGCGCCCTCGCCGATCGCGCCGCCGACCCGCTTGACCGAACCGTGGCGCACGTCGCCGACCGCGAACACGCCATGCACGCTGGTCTCGTGCGCCGACGGCCGGTGTCCGCCGACCGGCGAACCGACATCGGCGCCGGTATGAACGAAGCCGCTCCTGCACACCTCGATGCCGCAATCCCGCAGCCAATCCGTCGCCGGCTCCGCGCCGAGGAACAGGAAAATGTGGCGGATCGGCCGCACCGTTTCGGCGCCGCTCGAGCGATGCCGCCAGCGCACCCCCTGAAGGCCGTCGCGCGGCGAGCCGCTGAGCTCGACGATCTCGGTCTCGCTCACGACCTCGATGTTGGCTGTCGCCTCGATACGGTTGACCAGGTAGCGCGACATGGTTTCGGCGAGACCGCGGCCGCGCACCACGATCCACACCTTGGCGGCGTGTGCCGACAGAAACACCGCCGCCTGGCCCGCCGAGTTGCCGCCGCCCACGATGATCACTTCGGCATTGCTGCAAAGCTTGGCCTCGATCGGCGAGGCCCAATACCAGACGCCGCGATTCTCGAACTGCTCGAGGTTGGGCAGCGCAAGCTTGCGATAGCGCGCCCCCGAGGCGACGACGACGGCTCTTGCCTGCACCCGCCAGCCGTCCGACATCTCCAGCGTCATCGGCCGCTCTGCGCCGGGCTGGCAGTCGAGCCGCGATACGGTGAGCGGAATAATGAAGTCGGCGCCGAATTTCTGCGCCTGGACAAAGGCGCGGGCGGTCAATGCCTGGCCCGAAATGCCCGTCGGGAAGCCGAGGTAATTCTCGATGCGTGCGCTGGCGCCGGCCTGGCCGCCGAACGCGCGGGTATCGACGACCAGCACCGACAGCCCCTCCGAGGCCGCGTACACCGCGGTCGACAGACCGGCCGGACCCGCGCCCACGACAACGACGTCGTACACCCGCCGCGCCGTGGTCTCGTCGAGCAGGCCGATGTAGAGAGCGAGTTCCTGCTCGGAAGGATTGCGCAGCACGGTCCCGTCGGGGCAGACGACCAGCGGATAGACCGCGTCGGCGGGCGACAGGCGCGCGATCATCTGCATGCTCTGCGGATCGCTCTTGGGGTCGATGACGCTGTAGGGATGGCCGTTGCGCGTCAGGAAACCTTGCAGGCGGATCATGTCCGGCAAGGTCGGTTCACCGACCAGGACCGGCCCGGCGGATTGCGATTCGATCAGATAGACGCGACGCAGGATCAGCGCGCGCATGATGCGTTCACCGAGCTCCGCCTCGGCGACCATCAACGCGCGCAGACCTTTGGGCGGCACGATCAACGCCTCGACATCGCCCTCGGCCCGGACATCGACCAGCGCCGGATGACCCGAGAGCTCCGCGAGCTCGGCTGCGAATTCGCCCTGCTTCATTTCGACAATGGGCGCTACGTGGCCGAGCCCGTCGTGACGCAACACCACGATCTTGCCGGATAGTACGATGCACATGCCGGGGCTGGGCGCGCCCGTCTTCGCCAGGAATTCGTCGTCGCGGTATCGCCGCCGCTGGCCGAAGCGCTCGATGCGCCGCAGTTCGGCTGGCGTGAGCACGGGAAACATCTGCGGGCGGCGCGTCTCCGCCACCGACGAGGAAACCAGTTCGACCATCGAGGCCTGCCTCTTCAGCCGTGCTTGGCGCTGTCGCCCAGACCCAACGCCACAAGCGCTCGGTCCGCAAGGCCCCCGTCGTGCGGCAAACGCTCCAGATCAGACGATCTCGATCACACCCTCGCCGCCGGCATAGAGCTTGTCGACCAGCGCCTTGCGCCGCTCGAGCGTGGCGCGCTGGTTGATGTAGCCTTTGTCGGTGATCTCGTGGGCGTCGACCGACGGCGGCTCGGCCATCAGCAGCGCCCGCTTGATCTGCAGGGACGAGCCTTTGCCCTCGGCGTTCATCCTGGCCAGTCCGTCGCGCAAGCTGCCGACCACGGCGGGATGCGCCAGGAGTTCCGCGACCGTGAGCCTGGCGCCTTCATCGTTGGCGAGCCGGCGGCAGGCGGTGATGTTGGGGAAGCCCAGCAGGCCGACATAGGCGCGGTCGTGGCCGCAGATCACGGCGTCCTGCAGCACCGGGCTGGCCGCCGCGATCGCCATGGCGCGGAGCGTGCCGACCAGCACGAAGGTGCCGCTCATCAGCTTGAAATCCTCGACCACCCGGCCGTCGAAGATCAGGCCCCAGCTCGGATCCTCGGGATCGACGAAGCGGCCGGCATCGCCGATCTTGTAAAATCCCTCCTCGTCGAACATCTCGGCCGTGAGGTCGGGCTGGCGATAGTAGCCGGGCGTGACGATCACGCTTTTCAGGCGCAGTTCGTAGCGTCCTGCCTCGGCCGTCGGCACGAGCTTGAGCTGGACGCCGGGAAACGGCAGGCCGATCAGGCCGACCCGCTCGGAGGCCCAATGCACCGTCGTCGCCGTCGGCGCCGTCTCGGTCGCGCCCCAGCCGGTAATGAAGGGCAGCCGATAGCCGGTGTGCTTCACCGCCAGCGCTTCCATGCGCTGGTAGAGGTCGGACGGCAGGGTGGCGCCGCCATAGGCGAGCGAGTTCAGGTTCTTGAAGAAGCGCCGGGCGAGCGCATCGTCGTTCTCCAGCGCCGTCGCCAGCATGGCGTAACCGGCCGGCACGTTGGCAAAATAGGTGGGCGAGATCTCGCGAAGATTACGCAAGGTCTCTTCGAACAGGCCGGGCAGCGGCTTGCCGTCGTCGATATAGGTCGTGCCGCCCTCGGCGAGGTTGCCCTGGAAGGTGGCGTTGCCGCCCATCGTGTGGTTCCACGGCAGCCAGTCGAGCATCACTCCCGGCGGTTCGTCGGGCCGGCGCGTGCGCGCCATCTGGCCCATCGCCAGATTGGCGCACATCATCTCCTGGGTGTTGATGACGGCCTTGGGCATGCCGGTGCTGCCCGAGGTGAACAGGAACTTAGCAACGGTCCCGGGCTCGATCCGTTGGATCGATCGCGCCACCGCGTCGGTCGGTCGGGTCGCAACCAACTCGCTCCACGGCTGCGACTGCATCTTTGGCGGCGCCTTGTCGACATGCACCAGCAGGACGCCGTCAAGGTCGAGCGCCGCCAGCGCGCGCGCATAGATCTCGCCGTTCTGCACGAACACCAGGCCAGGCTTGATCAGGTCGAAGACATAGCGGAGCTTGGCGTGGTCCTGGCTCATCACCGAATAGGCCGGTGACACCGGGGCAAGCGGCGCGCGGGCCTGCATGGCGGCCATGGTGAGCAAGGCGAACTCGATGGAGTTCGACGACAGGATCATCACCGGCTTGTCCGGGCCGAAGCCGCGGTCGAGCAGCGCCTGGGTGAGCGCATCGACCTGCTTCCTGGCCTCGCCGTAGGTCACCGTCAGCCAGTCGCGATCCGGCCCGCGGCGCTGCGCCAGCCACACCCGGTCCGGCGCCTCGGCCGCCCATTTGGCGAGAAAGGCCGGCACGTGCCTTTCGTACGGCTTCAGCCGGTGGTTCGACTGCAGCAGGATCGTGCCGTCGTCCCGCTTCTCGATCCTGACGTCGCGGCTCAGGAAGTCGATCGGCTTGAAAGGCACCTGCATGACGCTGTCCAACGGCGATTCTCCCGGTACTCTGTCTTGCGCCGATTTAGGAGCGGAGACCAGTGATCGGCAAGCAGCAGCTACGCCGCGTCGATCAGCCTCTCACAAAACGCGATGAATGCGACGGCGTCTTCGCACGCACGCCGCGCGTGTTCCACAGTCAGAGTGTCTTCTGCGTCGTAGTCAGCGACCAGCCGACGCTCGAGGCCCCGGCTCAGCCGACCGACCTCCGCCTTCGCACCAAGCGATTGATCTCGGTCAAGCTGACTGAAACGAGTCACGACGCCGCTATGGCTTTTGGGGATGGCCACATCCTTCTCGACGAACACCGCAAGCGCGGCATGATACATGGCGTAATATGCTGTGTGCGCAATGACTTCAGGCAACTCGACTTCAACGCGCGCCTCAACGGAGGCCAGCAGGCGCCGTGCCCGACGCAGGTGCTGCCGAGTTCCTTCCTTCAAAGAGGAACGCCTTCGGAGCGAATTGCCTTCAGCAGGGTGGTGTCTTCGTTGAAGCGGCGCGACGGTATCGGCATCGGTTGCACGTATTGCCCCGTCTCGTAGAGCAGATCGGTCCCCAGATCGGACAGCCGATCGAGATCATCCGGCGTAGGATCGTCCGTCAAGAACACCGCGATATCCCAGTCGGAGTCCGGACGCGCGTCGCCGCGAGCGCGCGAGCCGTAAAGGACGACTTTCGCGACCCGCCCGTTGAAAGCGCCGATCACTCGGCGCTTGTATTCTTCGGCGAGAGAAAAATCCGACGGCATGCTGTAACCTTAGCACGCCGTCCTGCCGAACGCTCAGCCGGCCGGCAAAAGAACATTCGACGGATGCCGCCCAGCAATTCCACAGTGGCGCCTAGGGCGCGATCCGCCATGTGCGGCCCATGCGGCAGCCTGCCGGCGACAGGTCCGCCCAGCGGCCCCGTCCGCCGACCTCGGAGTGCGACCTGAATGGCCGTTCACATCGCCTCGGTTTTCCGCCAGAGTCCGCCGCAGCACCCAAGGGAGAAACGTATGGATTTCGAATACTCGGACCGCAGCAAGGCGCTGCTCGAAAAACTCAACAAGTTCATGGACGAGGTCATCTACCCGGCCGAGCCCGTCTACGAAGAGCAGATGGCTGCCGCCAAGGACCGCTGGCAGCTCCCCAACGTCATCGAGGAGTGCAAGGCCGAGGCCAAGAAGCGCGGCCTGTGGAACATGTTCCTCCCCGCCGACCGCGAGTCGGGCGACACGCACGGCACGATGGGCCTCTCCAACCTCGAATACGCGCCGATCTGCGAGGTGCTGGGCCGCTCCTCGATCGCGTCCGAGGCGACCAACTGCTCGGCGCCCGACACCGGCAACATGGAAGTGTTCGCCCGCTACGGCAACAAGGAGCACAAGGAGAAGTGGCTGAAGCCGCTGCTCAACGGCGAGATCCGCTCCTGCTTCGCCATGACCGAACCCGCGGTGGCCTCGTCCGACGCGCGCAACGTCGAATGCCGCATCGAGAGCGACGGCGACAACTATGTCATCAACGGCCGCAAGTGGTGGTCGTCGGGCATGGGCGATCCGCGCTGCAAGGTCATCATCCTGATGGGCAAGAGCGATCCCAACGCGCCGGCCTACCGCCAGCAGTCGATGATCGTGGTGCCGCGCGACACCCAGGGCATCAAGATCGTCAAGATGCTGCATGTCTTCGGCTACGACGACGCCCCGCACGGCCACGCCGAGGTGGTCTACGACAACGTGCGCGTGCCCAAGACCAACATCCTGCTGGGCGAGGGCCGCGGTTTCGAGATCGCCCAGGGCCGGTTGGGACCGGGCCGCATCCATCACTGCATGCGGGCGATCGGCGTCGCCGAGCGCGCGCTCGAGATGGCGATCAAGCGCGCCAAGAGCCGCGTCGCCTTCGGCCAGCGCATCTCGGAAATGGGCGTCACCAAGGCCCATGTCGCCGA
>WNFG01004173.1_pt1 | contig 12662 bp, 16 predicted proteins | sample 5400431 | NCBI WGS metagenome assembly WNFG01 (sample SAMN13153346, study PRJNA577476) | soil metagenome | isolation source: 120 cm saprolite under Douglas fir tree site 2 hole 3 replicate 2 | place: USA:California | collected 2015-04-18
GATGTGGCTGCCTTGTACAACAGCAAACGAACACATTGTGGCACAGCTGCCTGATTGGGACATTTGTGGCTGGCGATACAATTGGTGTGTTATAATTATTTTGCGGGCACCAGGACACATCATTTAGCCAAATACATGTTGTATGGTCAATTGTGTGTTCTAGTATAATTTACTGCGATGTGGCTGCCTTGTACAACAGCAAACGAACGCATTGTGGCACAGCTGCCTGATTGGGACATTTGTGGCTGGCGATACAATTGGTGTTATAATTATTTTGTGGGCACCAGGACACTTCAATTAATTCAATTAGCCAAATAAATGTTGTATGGTCAATTGTGTTTTCTAGTATAATTTACTGTGATGTGGCTGCCTTGTACAACAGCAAACGAACACATTGTGGCACAGCTGCCTGATTGGGACATTTGTGGCTGGCGATACAATTGGTGTGTTATAATTATTTTGCGGGCACCAGGACACATCATTTAGCCAAATACATGCATTGTGGCACAGCTGCCTGATTGGGACATTTGTGGCTGACGAGACAATTGGTGTGTTACAACTTGTTTTATATAATTGTATCATGTGCATCAGCACTTCAATTACACAAATTATCATTTTATGATGAATTGTGTGTCCATTTTATTGTGGTAGCTTCATAAAAGGGCAATTTCAAGTGTGAATTGCTTGATTAGACCGATTGTTGATGAGATGTGGCGTGGGAATTGATAAACATGACCAAACATGTTGTGTTTAAGAACGCGTCGCGAAAACTTTTCGCACCCTTATTCTTCTTCCACCACTACCACCACCTGCCCAGTGTTTTACACAAGGCACCACCCTATGTCTTTTCGTCATACGTCCCTTCGTCATGTGCCCCTTCTGCAGGGGGCGTCTGGTATCTTTTCCTATTTTTTTCTTCTGTTGGTATGGACCACTACCACCACTTGCCTAGTATATTTACAGGTACCACCATAGGGACATGCGCCCCTTCGTCATGCGCCCCTTCGTCATACGCCCCTTCTGCAGGGGGGGCGTCTCGTACGTTTTCATTTATTTATTATTTATTTGTTGGTATGCAACTCCCCGGGGACGCCCGGGGTCGCATGACCACACTGATTGTTGGTTGTGAGGTGGCCGGTAGAGCTGTGGGTACCCGTGCTCCCCCCTGGGGGTGTCGCGGGCCCAACCTCCTTGTCCCTGTTTGTTGTGAGGTGGCCGGTAGAGCTATGGGTACCCGTGCTCCCCCCTGGGGGTGTCGCGGGCCCAACCTCCTTGTCCCTGTTGGTTGTGAGGTGGCCGGTAGAGCTATGGGTACCCGTGCTCCCCTCTGGGGGTGTTGCGGGCCCAACCTCCTTGTCCCTGTTGGTTGTGAGGTGGCCGGTAGAGCTATGGGTACCCGTGCACCCCCCTGGGGGTGTCGCGGGCCCAACCTCCTTGTCCCTGTTGGTTGTCCCTGTTGGTTGTCAGAGGTGACATTTAGTCGGAGGATCGGCGGTCGCTTCCGTGGGAGCACCCGTCCCTCAACCTCATCATAGGCATTGAGGTGGCCAGTTGCGCCAAGGTCATCTGTGGGTCTCCCTGGGGACACACAGACCCAGCCTCGCATTCTTCATTGTTTTGTGTGGCCATGGACAGTTTGAATTGGGTGAGCTACTTTTAGTTTTGTTTTCCTTACTGATGATTTCCATATAGTTATTATATAGTGTTGCGCCTTACCTTCCCATAGCCGGCTTCCAATGTGAGTTATATTTTATTTATATTTTGTTTTGCTCATTATGTTTTGTTAGGGTTTTTTATTATCCGCATTCTGTTGCCCCCCCTCCCGGCATAGCCATGTATTTTAATGTGAGTCGTCTTTTTTTTATATGTATTTATCACTTACCATTGATTTGTAGGTCATTATTTCAGAGCAATTGTGCTTCGCATCCTCCCCACATTCCCACTTGGTGAGTAATTCTCTTGTATGCTTGTCCTTTTTTTCCACTTACTATTATTTGTTGGTTTTCGTAGGTTATTGCTATTTTACCATTGCACATGTATTTTGTCTTTCGTAGTTAGGTCCATTAATTGGATTGGGACTTGAGAGGCGGGACTTGGCCACCCCGCTTCCCTTGTCTCGATCTGAGGAGGACTTTTTTGTAGATTAGAAAAAAAATTGCGAACTTGTAAAATCAAAAAAAAATTGTTATGATGTAATGCAGGTATGCTCCCATAAGTGGTGGGCCCAGAGTCCGTGAGCATGTCGGCCGAGTCGTTGTGTCTATCGGCCGATGCGTTGTCTATGTGCGCAATTTGTGAGTAATGCAGGAGATAATAAAAACAGCACATGATGCTTGGCTTGGTATCACGTGATACAAGTTGAACTTTTGATATCTCCATTCGGTCCCATTCTGCTACTTTGCGCCCATCAGTTGAATTTCAAATGTGGTCCCAACCATACAGGCACATTCTCAAACAGGCCAAGAATCGTTTCCAGGAGGCTCAGGGTGAGAAAGAGGAGAACACCTTAGCTGCTGAAGTCGCGGGGACCATTACCGAATTTCATCAGGCCAACAGTCTCCCTGGAGATGTGCCAGGATCCCTTGTCAAGGTAAGTTATATATTGGTAAATTATACTTAAAGAGGCCTATCAGAATGTTCACAGAAAATTCTTACCTGGTTCAACAATTATGCTGGGGAGAAAATTGTCATGAAAAAAGCCAAGGCCGAGGAGGCACCCAAGAAGTACAAAAAGATGTATACGGAGCGGGACGTCGCCAAGGTCGTCCACAAAAAAGCCATTACTCTCTATGGAGAAAAGAAAGGAGGGGGGCCATCGGGCTCCACAGAGTTTTTGAGGGTCTACCCCCATGCAGTCACTCGCATCATTGGCAAGTTGCCACCTGCAGGGATACTGGAGTTGCAGAGGACAGCAGAGAAGTGGACTCAGGAGGGGCCTCCAGAAGAGGTTAAACTCGCGTAAGTGTCTGTCTATTTCATAATTTAACAATACATTATATGTACTTGTGTTTCCAGATATGCGCAGAAGAAACTAGGCACGAAGGTGAAGGACTTTGTTGATGAGATTGAGCGCACGATGGGGGTGCAGATGTTTATTATGGCAGGTTTCCGTCGCGAGGACGGTCTCCTTGTGAAATCCAAGTGAGTCTCAATATAATGTTTTCGTCTACCATGCAGAATAACACTCATATACAGGTTTGAGTCCACCCCAAGAAGGGGGGACAAGTTTACATTGTATCAGGGGTGGAAGAAAAACACCTACACCACCTGGGAGGACTACTTGCTGCAGCAGTATCGTGAGTCTGTAATTTAACAACACACATATTAAATAAATTCTAAAATATGCAAATACTTTAGCGGAGGAAGACAAGGGAGATCAGGATGACTCTGACAGCCAGGATGAGGAGGAAAGCATTGGGTTGGATGTCGACGAGAATGGGAATGTCCTATTGCCCTCCCGACAGAATATCTCCCTAAACAGGGCAAAAATTATGATCAGGGATTATGTGATGGAAAGATACCGTAAGTGTGGTTATATGACATATTTCATGTTGTCTGATGAGGTGGTCAGGTGTGTTCACAGGCAACAAAAGATCGAAGGTTCCTTGGGCAGCAATGCTTAAGGAGCCTGATCGGTTTTTTGAGGATGGGGAAATCCCAAGCAGTGTGGCTCTTCGAGAGCCTTCCAAACTCCGTGGGGCTGAGGTGTGGGCACTGTGGGAAGCATGGGAAGGCCGCCAGAAGGAAGGTAAGGTGGGCCTCAGTTTTCGAGATGCATTAGAGAAGGACAAGCGTCCTCATGGCTTCATGGAGGGGAAGGGGAAGGGGAAGAACAAGCTGGAGTATAAGGAGCTGTCGTCAGAGGAGGAGGACGATGAGAAAGGTGAAGGACAGGGTAGGAAAGGTGACGAGGGCAAAGTTGAGATAGCAGGAGAAGAGGGAGACGAGGGGGGTTATGGACAAGGAGGCACAGAGGGTGATAGGCCAGGGGATGAGGAGGGTGAGACTTATACTGAGCCTCATATCTGCAGCCCTGCGGCCCATGCCTCTAATCAAACATCAAAGTTGGCATACATGAAGAACCTCACCTTGGAGCCTGAGTTCCAGAAGGCTTTCAAAGCCATGAAAAAGGTATTTAGGCTTTCATTTATTTCATTCCTTTACTCATACCATCTCAGTCGAACATCAGGGATCTTGCTGGGATGCCTCATTGGGCATCATGGACATATGGGTGCGAGTACCTGCCCCCCTCCTTTCACACGAGGGAAGGCTTTACCCGAGACATAGAGGCTATTGTGGGTGCAGCAGGAGGGGATAACCCCTTGCCAGCCACACTCCTTCTCGGATGTGGATTAGCCATCCGTGAAATTAATAAGGTCCATTTCTCCATGAGTGACCCTGATGACCCTCCCCCCGCCGACATGCCCACCCATGTCATCATCTCTCCTTTAACCCTCGAGGACATTCCTACCATTGAAAATGTCATTGGAGATGCCTTGTGAGTCTCTCCATCTATGTACTCAGTCAGATGGATCTCATTCCAATGACTCTTTAGGAAGAATTTTCAGGAAGGCCAAGCTAGTATGTGAGTGACCAATTTCATAAGGAAAAAAAAAAAATTAATATATATTTGGCAGTGTTAGGAGATCTAATCGCACCCAACTAAAAGACTTGGCTGAAGGCCAGTCACCTCAAAAAAAGAAGAAGGTTGAACCCAAGGATGTCGCGGGTCCCTCCCAACCCAGGACAAAGCCAGGCAGAAACTCCAGGAAATAGTTAAATAATTACTAAATTTCACCACTCATACATAATAACAAGAGTTCAAGTCAGCCTAGTCATTGTTCATTTTGTATCTCTAACATAGGGCACTGCCTTAACCATGAAATTTTTTAATAAAAAACGCATAAGTTCATCAGCTGACATGTATCAACTGACATTTGGTTCATCGGCCGACATTGGATGTCTATAACATGGAGTTTTCTAAAAAAAACGAGTTCATCGGCCGACATGTGTCAATTGGGTCGGCCGACATTTGGTCCATCGGCCGACATGTTGTCTTGTAAATAATGACATGAGGTGTTTTCTAAAAAATAAGTTCAACTCTGATATGTGTCAATTGGGTCGGCCGACATTTGGTCCATCGGCCGACATGTTGCATCGGCCGACATGTTGTCTTGTAAATAATAACATGAAGAGTTCTCTAAAAAATAAGGTCATCCTCTGACATGTGTCAATGGGTGGGACATTTGGTCCATCGGCCGACATCGACTGTCAAGTGCCTCCAGAGACAGTTAATAAATTAACACCCAATACTTTTTTCTGCCATATATGGACTCTTCCTCAGACCAAATTAGGTAGATTGATGAACATAACTAAAAAAGGAAAATCACATGATTCAATGTTCACTTTTCGGTCACTTTCAACAAAAACAATAACAATGGCCGAAACTCAACAAAAGACACCACCGGAAGGTTCCGGTTGCAACTCTAACTTTGATAAGGAGATCAGCACTCGATTATCTGATGTCATGAAACAATACTGTAAAGTTTCACTGGTTGGGAAAAAGAGGAATGATCCCTCCATGAAGAATCTCCGGTATGTATTCCGTTTCATGCCAGGAATGATTTTATTCATCAATAATTAGTACCCGTTTATGGTTTGCACTCCTCGATTGCCAGGCTGCTGGTGACTCTCGGAGTGAAAATATGCTCAGCATAGATGAGGATTTGGATAGGGCTGCACTGACAATTGCCTATGCTATTGCAAACCCTTGTAAGTCCCAATGTTACAGCATGGTCCAGTTTCAAATATTTCCTCATACAGATGAGACTGGATGGGACGCCACGAGATTTGCTGCCCACATCAAAAATTATAGGCCAACAGCCAGCCATGGAGACGATGATGAAAGTACAAGATTAGCCAAATTCTTCCATAACCCCAACCTAGGGAACATGGAAGATCCCGCAGTTGTTATTGACTTGCAGGGAAGGATTTTGGTGTGGTATCTCCCGCACATTTTTCATCCAGCCCATGTGGTATTTTGTATTCAGTTTTATTTTATTTTATTTTCACTGATTGCTGTTCAGGGCTCACTTAACACAGCTGTTACCAAATTGCAGCGTCCCCTAGCCAAATCAATATTGTCATCATCTGCCTCTTGGCGCCAAAGTCACTTCAAGCCACCCACCGTAGGAGGCCACTTCGGAGCTGGCACTCTGGATCTCTCCCCGGGTTGGTTCCAACAGTCTAAAGAGGTATTTTATTGACTGGTTTCTTTGGTCCTTTTCTGAGCGAGTTTGGGGCTGTAGCGCCTTATAGATGAACTCTATGTGTCATCTGATTTGAGGTCCCCCGAAGCCTTAGAATACCTCAAGATCACCAAACACAAGGAGTTGATCACCAATGCGATTACCGCCGCCATTGCACCGGACCTATACCAATCCGGCTTAGCTGCGATTGAACGTCTGAAACTGGGGGAGGGGTTGAATAAGATCTTGCCATGTGTGCAGTTGTGGGTCTCGGTGTACTCAGGGGTTGCACTTATTGTCAACAGGGTTACCCCATCACATCGTGATCCCGGAGCGGCTCCATCATCATATGACTTTCTTGTGGCTGGGGGGGATTACCAGCAGTGCACATTGGACTGTGCTGACATTGGTGCCAGATTCAGTTACCTTCCAGGCACTGCCATTGCCATCAGTGGTAAAATTTTGAGGCATAGCGTTCACGATTGGAAAGGTGGTGAACGGATCTGTGTGGCTCATTTCATCAAAGATGCTGTGCATGCACGTCTAATGCAGCCCAGGCCTTCTTGGCCCATGCATGCTGATTACTTGGCTTTAACAAGAAAGTAGTTACTAAATTACTTACCATATTTCAAATTAAATTATTGACTGGGCCATGCTGCACTGATGCTGTACATACATGCCTACAGCACAGTGCTGTTATTTGCTGTGCCTTCAAGCCTCAACACTCATCCTCAGCCCCAACTTCCAGGCACTGCCATTGCCATCAGTGGTAAGATTTTGAGGCATAGCGTTCGCGATTGGAAAGGTGGTGAACAGATCTGTGTGGCTCATGTCATCAAAGATGCTGTGCATGCACGTCTAATGCAGCCCAGGCCTTCTTGGCCCATGCATGCTGATTACTTGGCTTTAACAAGAAAGTAGTTACTAAATTACTTACCATATTTTAAATTAAATTATCGACTGGGCCATGCTGCACTGATGCTGTACATACATGCCTACAGCACAGTGCTGTTATTTGCTGTGCCTTCAGGCTGTTGTGGCACTGCCAGTTTGATGCTGTATATCTTAGCATATATAAGACCCTCATCTGCTTCAACCATCCTTCCTCAACACTCATCCTCAGCCCCAACTTTCTGGTCTCACCATGCCCAAAGTAAAGCGAAAGAAGCGTGCCAGTAGGGGCATCAGGGAGATAGAGTATGTGGCTGTGAAGTCTCGAAGAGGTTCAGAACGCTTGAAGACAAGGGAGGTTTCCACAAGCATTTCTCCTACACCTCCATCCAGCCCTTCAAAGTCTTTGCGAGATCCCAAGTCCCCTTCAAAAGCCAAAACTGTCTTGAAGAATTCATATCATGATGGCATGGAAACCCAGGGCTGCAATGACAGTCAGAAGCCTGGCTCCACATCAAAGCCCCAAACCAGGAATACCAAGGTCAGCCATCGCCTCTGCTTTCACTGGGATCCTGATGTATTTTATGCCTTAACAGGACCAACATGACTATCTCAAAGAATTCCTTAGACATAGAGACAAGTTCCTGGAAGTCTTGTTAGAAGGTGACTGTTGGATGGGGGATGAAGCATGCTCTGACTGTGGAGAACAACCAGGAGCCATCCGGTGTTTGGACTGTTTTGGCCGCCGACTTCTCTGCAAAGACTGTGTGGTCATCAGCCATCGACATTTACCATTCCACAGGATAGAGGCTTGGAATGGCAATTGCTTTCTCCCTTCCTCTCTGGTGGACCAGGGGTTCATCCTCCATGTGGGCCATGGAGGAGAGCCTTGCCCCAATGCTCATAGAGATGCAGAATGGGTTGATATGGACCAAGGTGATGACAGTGCTATGGATGAGACCATTGATGTTGGGCCCAATGCAGACCACAAGACCTCCCTGCTCATCGTGGATACCGCAGGCATATTTAATCACCATGTGGCTTGGTGCAGGTGTGTTCCTGACAACAAACCAGATCAAGCCATGGTCCTCTTCCAACACCACCTGTTCCCATCTTCTTTCATTCGCCCAGAGACTGCTTTCACATTTAATGTGTTGGATGACTTCTACATGGAGTCCATGGAATGCAAAACAGCCGCCATGAGCTTCTATCAGAAACTCAGGAGGCTCACATCCAACACCTTTCCAGGCAATGTAGCAGTGAGTGATTTCATAACTTCCATTTCAGTGGTGCTGCTCAAATAACCCCACCAGGATCGCTACCGGGAGTTGATGCGAGTGTCCAGACAGTGGCGTGACTTGCATGTCAGAAAGCGATTCGGTTATGGTCATGATATGGACAGAAAGCCTGGGAATGGCGATCTGGCTCTTTTCTGCCCTGCATGCCCTCAGCCTGGTACAAATCTTCCTCCAAATTGGAAAGATGACCCAGAAAGGTGAGCTATTAACACATGCTCCCCGGTTGTGGTTGGCATGTTGGCCAACCATTCTTCTGTCCTTTTCCAAGTTCTGATGATCTCACATAGGTGGAAATATTCTAGAGTTTATGTGTATGATGGTAACTTCCATGCAGAGCATATGCGCATGCGCCGACCTGACTTGGATGTGGCCTTGACCAATGGTGAAGGATATATGGTTGAGACTACTAGTTACAGTCAGCATTTAAAGGTTTCTGTGGAGCACAAACAGGTGAGTGATGCTTGTTTGTCTGAGAGCAACAGTCATTTGACTCCGATGGTGTGGTCTAGAAATCTACCTGCAGAAATCACAAGGCCCACAATGCTGCCAGTTCTATTTCAAAGGATTTGGATGCAACAGGTGGAGGTGCATGTGCTTGTGGCCGTCATGGCTGTTTCGCCCCTCACTCCTTCGCCGACTTTCAAAAGGGAGAACGGTCTGTCTCTATCCCTGTCCTTCCATCTTGCCCCATCTGATGCCAGCCTCAGACAAATGAATGCCGACTATTCCATCTGCAATGCTCTCAGGTATCGCACTCAAGGCTTGACTGATGCCAAGTTGGCCTATGACATCTGCTGCCAGTGGTGGATTAATTTCTTCTTGAGGTTGGAGAAAGGGCAATTTCTCAGCCTGCCAGAGGGCTTGAAAATCACCCCCGCCGTCGGTTCTTTCCATCTTGCATCTCATATTCCCGAGTGTTTCGTCTTGTACAGCCTCCACTTCATTCGTGGAGCTGGCCAGTTGGATGGAGAGATCCTCGAAACCCTGTGGTCTGATTTCAACAAGATCTCTCCCTGGGCCAGGTCCATGACCGCTTCTCATCGGAGGGAGATATATGACGATCATATGAGGGATTCAAACTGGAAAAAGCTGACAGGGATGTGTGAGTTACTTTAACATCTCTCTCTCATCACTCCTGTTGACCCTCATATATTGATCTCTACAGTCACCATGTTGCTCACAAAGCACAAACGTGCCCTTGTTGGTCGTAAAGACACCCTCATGTCATATCAGGGTCTCTCGGATTCTCTTGATGAGCAGAAGCTGACCAAATGGAGGGCCTCCGAGAAAGAAGCCATGGAGAAGAGGGGAGAATATTTAAGAATCTTTGAGGTGCAAACGTCTAAAGGTATTGCCTGTCTGATCTCTTTTATTAAATTTTCTTGGTTGATTCCTGGAATCAGCTCCAACTCAGGCTGAAATAGTCCTTTCCTTGACTGAAAAACACAAAGGTCCGGCCGAAAAAGACGGCAGTGTGGCTTGGTTGAAGATGGGGATCTCCATTGAGGATGACATGTGAGTGCTCAGATGTTTGAGGCCTGGGATGCAACATCTCACACAATTCTGATAGGGACAAGCTTCATTCTGATGTGGCCAGAACCTCCAAGTATTCCACTGCCACTCAACGTGCTTCAATAGCCACACGTCGGAGGCGCCTCACACACCGCATTGACGCATTCAGTGCCAAGGGATCCAATATGATGGGAGGCCTGGATTATGATGACTTGCAAGAGGCCCTGGAACACCTGGATCTGGACAGTGATGATGGAGAGACATCGGACCCAGCTTCAGAATTCTCAGATGACAGTCCTTCCGGTGAAGACACAGATGATGACAAAGAGGACAATGATGAAGAAGATGGTGATGACATTGATGTCTCTGTGCAGTTTCCAGAAAGACTGCCCCTCATACTCCCATCATCTTTTAACAGCCATCAGGTTGTCCTCGCCAACCTCCAGGCACTGGCTTTCCAGGAATTGGAGTTGCGAAAGGGACAGGCTAATGACTGTTTGGAGAGGTTGCGCTTGAACCTCGGGCACCAGGCTCTATTGTATCGCACCAATGTTCGGAATGCTTCCAGCACAAAGCAGAAGTTGAGGGCATTTCATGATGTCAAGGCCTGCAGAAAAAAGGTGGAGGTTTGTGTGAGGACTTATAGGAGGGCCAGGAGGTCTTTGCAACGTCTGGGTGCAGATTCTGCCACCATGGACAAATACAAACCCATCCTTCGATCCGACCTTCGCCTCAGTGGAGACATCACCCAGGAAAACCGCCTCGGTCAGAGGAATGACACTTTGGCTTGGTTCTGGACCCCAGGTGAGGGTGGCTTAGATAATAGCCACTCCCTCATGGATGAATGTGAGTCTTTCATTTCCTCTGGTTCCCATCTTCTCATTCCTCTCCAGTCTTTCGAGTCAACTGGCTCAGAGCAAAAGCACGTTTTGAGAGGTGGGATGAAGAGTTGACATTGGTGAGAAATGAAATGCTGTGGACCATCCTCTGGTTTGAAAATCAGAAATCTGAATGGATGAGGAGAGCTGCAAGGAGTGAGCTGGAGGGTAAAGAGGGACATGAGGCTTATGCCTTCAAACAGGTGGAAATGTGGGATAGGTTTGCCAAGGAAGGAAGGAAGCGCTTTGCTGGTAAAATGGTAACTGCGACTACATAGGTCCTGCATGATGTTATTTATTGGTGCTAATACAAAATTGCCTTATTTCATACTCTCAACAACTGTTTTTGGGGGCATTCTCCTCCCCTCCCTGCCTTGAGGAAGTGATAGTGCGAGATTGTGTGGATATTGGGGGTAGGAAGTTATGGAAAGAAGAGTCCAATGAGGATATCCGGTTTAGGGCTTTTAAGATGGAGGGTTATGGACTTTCTAGAAGGGTTAGATGGAAGAAGAGGATTCCCTTGGAGCTAGAAGTGGCTAGGGGGCCTCCTAACCCCGAAAGGCATATGTGGCAGAGGGTTCGGGCATCTTGAAATTGTAACTACTTTGGGCCCTTGAAATTGTGACTAGATCATGTTCTGATTTACAGGTTGTATAATATGATCAAATTTCCTTTGTTGTATTTTTTCACACATCAATAGGCCCTGGCGGAAGAATCAAGGCTTTCCACCAGTCCCTCGGCCGAGCCGCAATGCCATCGGCCTATTCGTTGCCAGCGGATGGGCCGACATCATTAGGTCTTCGGCTGAGGCATCAAGCCTTTCCACCAGTCCCTTGGCCGAGACACAATGCCATCGGCCCATTTGTTGCCAGCGGATGGGCCAACATCGTGAGGTCCTCGGCCGCGGTATTGAGCCTATCCACCAGGCTCTCGGCCGAGACCCAATGCCATCGGCCCATTCGTTGCCAGCGGATGGGCCGACATCGTGAGGTCCTCGGCCGAGGCATCAAGCTTTTCCACCAGGCTCTTGGCCGAGACGCAATGCCATCGGCCCAATCGTTGCTAGCGGATAGGCCAACAGCGCTACGTCCTCAGCCGAGGCATCAAGCTTTTCCACCAGGCTCTTGGCCAAGATGCAATGTTATCGGCCCATCCGTTGCCAGCGGATGGGCCGACATTGCTTCATCCTCAGCCGAGCTATGGAGCCTTTCCACCAGGCTCTCGGCCGAGACGCAATGTTGTCGGCCCATCCATTGCTAGCGGATGGGCCGACATCGCTATGTCCTCGGCCGAGGCATCAAGCTTTTCCACAAGGCTCTTGGCCGAGACGCAATGTTGTCGGCCCATTCGTGGCCAGCGGATGGGCCGACATCGCTACGTCCTCGGCCGAGCTATGGAGCCTTTCCACCAGGCTCTCGGCCGAGACACAATGTTGTCGGCCCATCCATTGCTAGCGGATGGGCCGACATCGCTACGTCCTCGGCCGAGGCATCAAGCTTTTCCACCAGGCTCTCGGCCGAGACGCAATCCAGGCTCTCGGCCGAGTCGCTATGTCGTCAGCCCACACGTGGCCAGCGGATGGGCATATTAATCACTTAATATGTAGGGGACTATCGGCCCACCCGTTCGGCACGCGTCGGCCTACCCGTGACTTATGTAAATCGGCCGAGATCGGCTGCCCCGCTTTTTGCGCGATTCCGTAAAAATCGGTTCCCCGTAAAAAGCGGACCAAAGTGACTGAATGGTCTGATAGGCTAAGCTAGAGACAAGTACTCTACTTAGCTGTCATTATATACTTTAGAATCTCTGAGTGGGCCCAGCGTACTTGGCTATCT
>WNFG01003806.1_pt1 | contig 12658 bp, 10 predicted proteins | sample 5400431 | NCBI WGS metagenome assembly WNFG01 (sample SAMN13153346, study PRJNA577476) | soil metagenome | isolation source: 120 cm saprolite under Douglas fir tree site 2 hole 3 replicate 2 | place: USA:California | collected 2015-04-18
CGTTTCCGCCGCGCTGCGGATGATCTACATCATACTCTTCATAGGCGCGGATAATCTGCTGCACCAGGTTGTGCCGCACCACGTCCTTCTCTCCAAAGTGCATCACGGCAATCCCGTCAATCTTGCCGCAAACTTCCAGCGCTTCGATCAAGCCGGACTTCTTTCCTTGCGGCAAGTCAATCTGCGTAATATCGCCGGTAATCACCGCCTTGGAGTTGAATCCCAGGCGCGTGAGGAACATTTTCATCTGTTCGCTCGTGGTATTTTGCGCTTCATCAAGAATGACGAACGAATCATTCAGCGTGCGCCCGCGCATGAACGCCAACGGCGCCACTTCAATGATTCCCTTTTCCAAAAAACGCTCGAGTTTGTCCGCATCCAGCATGTCGTACAGCGCGTCGTAGAGCGGCCGCATGTAAGGATCGATTTTCTGCTGAAGTGTGCCTGGTAAGAACCCCAGCCGCTCACCCGCTTCCACGGCCGGCCGCGCCAGAATGATGCGGTTTACCTGCTTCGTCAGCAGCGCGCTGACCGCCATGGCCACGGCTATGTACGTCTTGCCGGTGCCGCCGGGGCCAATCCCAAACATCATGTCGTGCTTCTCGATCTCTTCCATGTAGCGCTTCTGGCTGGCGTTCTTCGGCGTGACTTGTTTCTTGCCGAAAGAGCGCACGCGGCTGTGCTCAAACATCCCCCGCGGCGATTCGTGAGGCTCCTCGGTCGCCACACGCAGCAGGGACTTCACCTCCGCCGCCGAAAGCGCTTTCCCGTGGCGTGTCAGGTGGTTGTATTCCTCGACGATTTTCACCGCTTGGTCGACGCTGTCTTGCTCGCCTTCTATGGTCAGCCGCGTGTCGTGCAGATGCGTGCGCACGCGCAGCGAATCCTCAAGCAAGCGCACATTTTCATCTAGCGTGCCAAAGAAGGGTTCGATTTGCCCAGAAATGTGAACGGTACGTCTCATCCAGTTGGAAGGTCTTCCTGCTACGGGAACCGGGTGGCCGATGGGATTCCTCCTGGTTGTGCCTGCCCGCCGCACCTTGCCTGCTGCAAGCACTGTGGGCGTGGCTGCTTCGTGAACCACTCAGGGAGAAACTCTTTACACCCTAACGCAGCACTCCCCTGCGGTCAAGTTAGCGGTTCGTGAATGAATGGACACTAATTTTCCGGCCAGGTAGAGATAAGCAGCGCCGCCGCTTGCCTGACGCCGGACTACAGCACGACTGCGTGCGCAAAGTGCACTTTCTTCATTTTGTCGACGTGCGAGTCCCGTCTTTCTGCTAGTAGTCCAGCCAGATAGGGTACTTCCGGTATGACGTCAATTTGTTCTCGCCCAAACTTCCCGTGGAACAGGTATTCGGTCCCTTCGATTTTCTCCGTGCGGAATGCGAAGCCCCCCTGAGAAATCCGGGACCACAAAAACTTGAAGTACTTCCCGTTTACGTAGAATCCCGGCAAGGTCGGCGCTTCCGGATCGTTTTCCTTCGGGGGGATCGGCTTGCCATCCGGACTGATGACCAGGGCCGTTTCGCCGCTTTGCTCGCCCAAGTCCAGATAATAGAGGCCAAAAAAATCGCGCAATAGCTCTCGTTCTTCATCGTCAATGACAGGAGCCTCCCGGCAGGACGAGCAATCCGTTGCTGCCGTTTCTCCCCTCGCTGCCTGAATCGCTTTTTCCGCAAGCGGCCCCATCATCGCGTAGCCGGCAGCGTTTGGATGCAACCCATCCTCGCTGAGCTCCTTCTTCAGCAGCCCCTGGTCATCCACCATCGCGGAAAAATAGTCTAGGTATACGTGTCCATTCTCTGCGGCGTACTTCTTAATCCAGTTGTTCAATTCCAGTATCTTCTCCGGCGGCCTTTTGATGCGCATATCAAGCGGATTGCCCTCGCGGTCATGTCCAAAGTTGCTGACGGGCAGAACCGAAGAGAGCGCCACGCGAATTCCATTGGCGCGCGCCAACTCCGCCATCGAAGCGAGATTCCCTTCCGTCTCCTCCAGCGTGATCGGGCCCGTATTCCCCGCAATGTCGTTGGTCCCTGCCAGAATCACCACAACCTGCGGCCGCAGCGCAATTACATCCGCCCGAAAACGCACCAGCATCTGCGGTGTCGTCTGCCCGCTAATGCCCCGCCCGATGTACGGCTTCCCCGGAAAAAATCCCCCGAACCGCGGCTGCACCCACAAGTCCGTGATCGAATCCCCTATAAACACCACGCGCTGCTCCCCCTCCGCGGGCGCCGCTACTTTGGCATTGACCTCCCGATAGCGCGCCAGGTCCGGCCAATCGTTCAGCCGCTTCTCTTGCGCCTCCAGCCGCGCCTTCGCTTCCGCCAACCCCGCGCAATCTTCCGCGGCCTTGGGCGGCTCTTGCGTCTTCATCTGCGTCTGCGCTTGCCCAAAAACCACGCTGGCAAACACGGCCAGCACCAAAACGAGACGACCAACCAAAGTAAACGCAGCTTTCATCGATCTCCCCCTCGCCGACAAGAATTAGCTTGGCGTCTGCCGAAGAGCATGCTCAATGCGCCGATCGGGAATGAGCCAGAGAACCGCGACGAAGACGTAGATCGCCTGGGCCGTCCAGGACGAAAAAAGACTGCTAAATATCCCGGCCAGATATAAGAGCGGCGAGAGTTTTCCCTTCCAGTCACTTCCAATCGCCTTGCGGAGCACCGAGTCTGGCCCCTGCGAAGCGATGATGGCGTGCTGCAGGATGAAATAGGCAATGCCAGCCATCAACAAGACGAAACCGTAAAGGGCAGTGGGCGAAAGCCCAAAGTAATTCTGGCCCATCCAACCCGTGGCAAAGGGGAAAAGGGACAGCCAGAACAGCAAGTGCAGATTCGCCCACAGAATCGGCCCGGTGACGCGAGTCGTGGCATGCAACATATGGTGGTGATTGTTCCAGTAGATCCCTACATACAAGAAGCTCAGCACGTAGCTAAGGAAAACCGGAATCAGCGGGCGCAACACCGCAACGCTTTCGCCCTGCGGCACCTTCATTTCCAGCACCATGATGGTGATGATGATGGCGATTACGCCGTCGCTGAAAGCTTCCAGGCGCCCTTTGCCCATGACGGACATACTACAGGAGCCAAGGCGTGGAATTCACTCGCGGACTTGGCAACATGCCTTGGCACTGCCGCGAGTTCGCGGTCAAGGATTGCGATGGGCGTCTGCTGGCTTTCGGCGCGAACCCGCAGCCTTCTTCCAATATGGGAAAACGTTCCGTCTGTCCCTGAGTTTCCTGAGTTTCCCCGCTCGCCCTACTGCTAAGACCCAGGTTCACAAACCGAACCTGGGGCACCCGGCTGTCATTTGGCTGGAACAGGAGCAAATTCAGCCCAGTCCAGGTGTAGTTCGATCCAATACGGAGCTTGCGGTGGTGGCGGAAAAGGCGTCGCGTTTTCTTGCTTGAAACTGTACAACTTTTTGCCTAAACACGTGACAACTGGTCCCATCGATTGAATTCGAATATCCTCGACCGTACCCTTCGCACCCAAGTTGGTTAACGCCTTAAACTTGCCCTGCCATTGAGTCACGCTATCACCGTCAGAACCCACACATTGCTGCAACAATTCTCGATACTTTTTCTCGAAGACCGCCTTGTAGCGAGCACCTTCGGGCGTTTGCTCATTCGCTGCGGCCGTCTCCTCTATTACATGAAGTTGTGCTGCGGCCGGAGCAACAGCAGACACCCATTGCCTGATTCCTTCAAAATCTTCTTTGTGCCCCCAAGTTTCCGCATCCCACTGGTCCCCAATACGAGTCAAAATCTTGTCTGCATAAACCGGGTCACGCTCGCCAAAATATGATGCAAGATAAGCTGTGCGATTCAAGTTCTCCATCGACACCCCATAGTGCTTCTCCGAAGCCTCAAAACCTCGCTTAATTCTGTCCCATGACAGCTGCGGGTTGTCGTTACAGCCGCAAATCACATAGTTAGCGGCTGCTACTTGGAAATACAGAATGTCTCCTTTATCTCCGCCAATACGATCGGCTATTTCCTGGACAAACTTTTCAGTATCCCCGGGTTCGCCACTCCATTTGGGCAACAAATAAGACGCAAGGTCACGCGCATAAGTGTAGTACTCGGGTTCGAATTTATTTGCTTCTTCGAAAAGAGCGCGTGCTTCCGTCACGGGCCAGCTCTGATTTAGAGATACCATTTGCATCGCGACATACCATTCCGGGCATTTGGCGGCGAGCTTCGAAGCTTCTGTGAGAATTCGCTTGGCTTCAGCGGTGCGTTCCTCAAATAGCTTCCAACCACTCTGACTAACTGTACTGGCATAACCGGTGCCTCGCGCGTCGCTGGCATATTCGAGGTAAGCTAAAGCCAAAGCAACGCGCGCAGTGATGGACTCTGGACGCGCCTTTGCCCATCGTGGGAGCCGCTGAAGAAGATCGGTCCAGTCCTCCTGTGTGGCATGCACTGGATATGGAACTGGCTGGCGTAACCCTAGATAGAGCAGATGAACTTTCCATAATCCGCCGGGGAGTCTCTCTTTGCCAGATCGTGAATGGTCAGCTAGACAATCGAGCTCCTCAAATTTCTCTTCCTTCAGAAGGCGTGCGGCTGTGTCCATGAAGTTGTGTAGCGCATGAATATCAACGCTGAGATCGCCGTTCAGTCCGGCAGCATCCATCTCACTGATTTTGCAGGGGTTGGAATTCATATTTTGTTCGGCGGCCCTGCTAACCCCACTCCACGCAAGTACCAACAATATGAGAATGCTGATCCTAACGACTATGCGAGCCACGGCTCACCTCCCTCGTGGAATGAATCCCTTACAACCATGGGCATCCGCGGCGTTCCATGCTGTTTAGCGGATCGATCTTCATTCTGCTTCGATCTTAGCTTCCGCTGCGAGTCTCCAAAGGAGTCGCAGCGAGTTGCGCAACCAAGCAGTCACCTGTTCGCAAGGACGGGAGGCAATTATTACTGCAAGGATACTCACGAGCTTCTGCGAAACACGCTAATTGGAAGAGTGGGTACTGGGATTGCGTGTCTCTCACATTTCAGCGAGGGGCATCAGGATTCTCTTTGCTTACTGGTCACGACTGCAGGCGGGGCGAGAATGGGGCGGAGGCTGCCGGCGGCGAGGTCGTTGAGAGAATGGAGAGCGCGAACGAGCTCGGCGCCGGTTACACGGCCCTCACGATAGAGAGAGCGCAAAAAGTCGGGGGCGGGGCGCTCGCCCTTGCGGGAGTTGCATTCGCGGCAGGAAGAGACCAAGTTGCGGTAAGAGTTGGGACCGAGCTGGGCGCGGGGTATGACGTGATCGAGGCACTGCATTTGCGGGCCGATGCGGCGGAGGCAGTAAAAGCAGACGCCCCCTTCGCGGGCATGGATGGCTTGGCGGAGCTCGGGGGTGCGCATAAAATCGATTTCCTCGAGGTTGCCGCAGTGAGGCGAGGGAACGGCCACGCGTGTTTGGGCTGTGCTTCGGCGAGCGCCGGGAACCTCTTCCGGCAGGCGAACGTCGATCACGTGGCCCGCTTTGCTGCGCTGGACCAACCGCAAGGCGCGGTGTTGTACGAGCCGGCGCAGCGCGGCGCGCACGGTTTCCACGGTGAGGCCAAGATTCCGCGCCAGCCAAATGATGGAAAAATGAAGGCGAGGCTTGCCTTCAAACCGGCTGTGCCGCAGAAGATGGTAATAAACGGCTCGGTCGGTGGTGGAGAGGCGCAGACGAGGGGCAAGAGCGTCCTCGAACTGCTTGCAGACGAGTTCGGCGTTGGGCTTATTGGCTTTCATGACGAGATCCGAGAGATGGAATGGAGTGCGAAGCGAAGACAAAGATGCAACACAGAGAGCACAGAGGCCCGAGCACAGAGAACACGGAGAAAGAAACTGACAGTCGACGGCCGGAACTGGGAAATCACGGAAGAAAAGAAAAAGCGCCCGCAAGGATGCCCTTCCTACACTAGGGGCAAGCCGGCGCTGCAAAATGGGCTCAATACCGGACTTGCAGCAGGGAATCTCGGGCATGGCGGGCCCAAAAAAAGAAACGCCCCGACAGGATCGGGGCGCATTGTTACCTGAGCCTTAATGTATCACAAAATAAAATTCTGTCAAGGAGAAACCTTCACTTTTTTTAAAGTTTTCTTAATCCTTTGTTTTCAGCGAGTCCAGAACAACCGAAATCGCGCCCTTTAGAATCAAACAGTTACAAAATGCAAATTTCATAAGCCTTTTCTTTTGATATTCATGCAAATTGGTGGGGCGTAGGGGTTCCCACGAGTGTGTGCCCGTAACTAGGGGTCGGACCTTTAGGTCTGACATAAAACCTTAGTTATTCAATCCGGCTTTAGCCGCTGAGGAATTGATTTTGGGGGTTAACACGACCTCGTATCCACGCGCCTATTCCGTTGCGCGCTCATCTGGCGGAACCTCCTTCCCCATCGATGGCATCGGTCCAGGCGACCAGTTACAATGCTTCTCCATGAAGTGCCCCGGCTGCGGAACCGAAATGACTTCCATGGCGCTGGACGGCCACTCAGGCGCGCAGGTCACCATCGACGTGTGCGCAGGTTGCCAGGCGTTCTGGTTCGATAAGTTTGAGAGCTTGCAGCTCTCTGCCGGCTCCACACTGAAGCTCATGAAGTTTATCGGCGAACACTCGTCACCGGGGAAGCCTTCCCTGCCGGCTGTGCTCCAATGTCCGCGGTGCGCAACGACGCTGCGGCTGGCGCACAACATGCAGCGCAACATGCCCTTCACGTATTGGCGTTGCGCGACCGATGACGGTCACTTCATCAGCTTTTTCGAGTTCTTGAAAGAGAAGAATTTCATTCATCCACTGTCGCCGGAGCAGATCGCGGAGTTGCGTCAGAACGTTCAGTTTGTGAATTGCTCCAACTGTGGGGCCTCCATCAACCTGGAATCCAACTCTGCCTGTCCCTACTGCCACTCGCCCATCTCCATGCTCGATATGAAGCAGCCGCAGCGCATGCTCGAACAGCTCAAACAAGCTGCCGAGCCGAAGCCGATGGATCCGGCGCTCCCTATGAAACTCGCTTCCGCAAAGTTACAACTGGAAACCTCCTTGGCCGATCATGATCGCGGTCCCGAATGGTGGACCGATGCTGCTTCGTCCGGCCTGGTCTGGGCCGGCCTGAACGTCGTCGCCCGCTGGCTCGGCGACAAGTTGGTCGATTAAGCTCCGTGTGCCCGCTAATTAGGAGAATCGAAACGTGCATACGAAACGTCCCGACTCCGGTAACGACCCAGTTAGAAAAGTAAGCCACTAGCGAAAGGTCATCCGCGTCTGCGAATTTGCGACACAAATGCGTAGAAAGGCTGAAGGTCGGATGGTTCTCCAATAAACAGAATCTCGAGGCCTTGGTCCGACAGGCAGCTTAGAGAAATGGAGCTCGTATCGGGGAAAGCTTTTTCATGGCGCATGATTGCGCTCAGTTCGCTGCCGCCGACGCAGATCACCGCTTCGTCATCAGAGTTCAGTCTCTTTTCTGTTGCAGCCTTTACTCCTTCACGTTCCAGCCTCTGCCGCTGTAGCACCAGCCAAGATTCCATTTGGCTGGCCCCGACAGGGCCGCGTCGGAAGGGATAAAGAGTAATAAGAGCAGTTGTGGGAAACTTACCATCTCGACGAGGCAGCGTTGGGTTCGTATTCACAAGCGTAAAAGCTGTAGAGTTTTGGATGAGAATAAGCCAATGCTCGGGCACGGGCACGTCGTAGTTGCCCATTCTTGTGCTGTATCCATGTCTCCAGTGCCAAATCTTGGCCTCGAGCTGATATCGTTTCCTGTCAGCAAAATACAAGAGTGTGATCACGATCAGGAGCAATATCGTCACGCGAACGAACGCAGCTAGGACTCGTCTCCATAGCGATACTCGCTCCCAAGCTGTAATGTGAATAAACGATCCCATCCACTAGATTCTCGCAGTCCCACACGGGGGTTACAACGCGACTGCCCTTCCTATTGCCGTAGACGTCAGGACCTTCACAGGTTGACGTTTCAAGGCCCGTGTAGTCGTTCAATCGGAAACTGAGACGCAACCAGCCTTTCAGCTCGTTTGACAAAGGCGTGAGCGTCGTTTAACGTTAGGAGTTTGAGCGACATACAAAAGGAGCAATAGATGGCGCAGGGACAGGCTACCAAAGTTAAGAAGAAAAAGAAGTCGGTTTTGAAGCGCGCGGCGCAATCTCTTCAGCGCGCCGAGGTCAACCGCGCCAACCGTACGCGGGTCCGCACGATGATGCGCCGTCTGCGCACCGCCATCACCGCCGGTGACCCAACCGCCGCGGGCAATCTTCTGCAACCCACCATGTCGGCAATCGATCAAGCCATTGCCAAGAACGTGTTGCACGAGAACACTGCCAACCGCTACAAATCGCGCCTCACGCTGGCCTTCAACGGCATCAAGGCGAAGGCTGCTAAGTAGCAAGGGTTCTCCCGCCTTTCGATTTTACGGGTTAGGATTTGCCGCGATTTGATCTTGTCCGTTGAGGATTTGCCGCAATTTGATTTTGTCTGTTAGGATTTGCCGCGATTTGATTTTGTCTGTTCTGTAGGGGCGGGCTTTAGCCCGTCCCTTCTTTTTTCTCCGAGTGAGGCCCGATGCCCACACCGATCGCTATCACCCGCGTTTCGCAATCGCGCCTCACGGAAGCGCTGCGCGAAAATTCCGAATTTGGTTGCACTTTCAGCGACCACATGTTTGTCGCCGACTGGGAAGCAGGCTCCTGGAAGCAGCCTCAAATCGTTCCCTTCGGCCCTATCTCGTTTTCTCCCGCGCTTACTCCTTTCCACTATGGCCAGGCCATTTTCGAGGGCTTCAAAGCGCATCGCACTCCGAACACCGGCGTCGCGCTTTTTCGACCGCGCGAAAATTTCGTTCGCTTGAATCGTTCTGCCACGCGCCTGGCCATGCCGGAAGTTCCCGAATCGCTCTTTCTCGATGGCGTCAAGGAACTTGTCCGTCTCGATCGCGAGTGGATCCCGCATCGTGAAGGCGGCGCGCTCTACATTCGCCCAACTTACTTTGGCATCGACGACACTCTTTTGGTTCGCCCCGCCAATCGTTTCCGCCTCATCGTGATGACTTGTCCCGTCGGCCCGTATTTCTCTCAGCCTATTCGCCTGCTGGCCGAAGAGCGTTTCGTCCGCGCCTTCCCCGGCGGCACCGGCGATAGCAAAGCCGCGGGCAACTACGCCGGGGGCCTCCTCGCGGCACGCCTCGCCCAGGAAAAAAGTTTTCACAACGTTCTTTGGCTCGATGGCATTGAGCGCCGCTACGTCGAAGAATCCGGCGTAATGAATGTCTTCTTCGTTCTCGATGGCAAAGCAATCACTCCGCCGCTAGGCGGCACAATCCTCCCGGGCGTCACGCGTGATTCCGCTCTCGCTTTGCTGCGCGAAATGGGCATCCCCGCCGAAGAGCGTCAAATTTCCATCGACGAAATCCTCTCCGCTCACGCCGCAGGCAAATTGACCGAAGCCTTCGGCGCTGGAACCGCCGCCATCGTCGCTCCCATTGCCTGTATCCGCTACCGCAGTCGCGACCTGCAATTCCCCGCCGTAACGGATTCCTCGGTCGCCTCGCGCCTCCGCTCCCGCCTTGTCGCCATCCAAACCGGCCGCGAACCGGACACCCACAAATGGCTCTTGCCCGTCTAAGCTTGTGTGCTCGTTCAGATGATTGGTGACACTCAATGAACTATTACGCTCTGCTCTACGAATTGGTCGACGACATGGTCGCGCGCCGCGTTCCTTTTCGCGAAGAACACCTGCGCCTTGCCCGCGAATCCCTCGAACGCGGCGACCTCGTTCTCGCGGGCGCGCTCACCGAACCCGTCGACCGCGCCCTGCTCGTTTTCCACGTAGACGACAAGAGCAAAGTTGAAGCCTTCGCCCGCAAAGATCCTTACGTCATCAACGGCCTTGCCAAGAAATGGGAGGTCCGCCCCTGGAACGTCGTCGTAGGCAACGAGCCGCCAGCTTCCTCATCTGTGGCAAAATCCGAAACCATTCTGCGCCGCTGGACCGCACACACTACCTCATCGCAACTTCCCAAGTATCTCGACCACTTTTCCAAAAACGTTGTGCCCGAACTCCGCCGCGTCCCCGGCTATCTCGGCGCCACCGTTTCCACTCGACGCCTCCAAAACGAAGTCGAAGTCGTCGTTGAAACCACCTGGCGCTCCCTCGAATCCATCCGCGCCTTCGCTGGCCCCGACCTCGAAGCCGCCGTCGTCCCCGACGAGGCTGCCGCCCTGCTCACCAGCTTCGACCGCCGCGTCTGCCATTCCGAAATTGCCTTAACCGACCACCCATAGATCATCGCACCAAGCAACTTCTGTTTCGTTAACGTGTCGATTCCCGCGTTACCTGTATTTTACAACGCGGCAATCTCTGTGTAACACGCTCCCGCCACTCTCGCTCTGCCCGGATACACCTGCAGTCCAAACTCCGAGAGGTGATTGCATGTCATTGAAGCAAGTCGTTTCAAGATGTCTCCACGGTATGCGCGTCGCTTTCATCGCCGTGACCGTGTTTCAATTCAGCTTGGGTGGTCCGCTCGCCGGCTCACTGCAAGCTCAAGAAAATACACTGACTCGTACTCTCATCAAACACGTTATTGTCCTAATCGGTGAAAACCGTACCTTCGATCACGTCTTCGCGACCTATGTACCAAAGAGCGAAGACTCGGTCTCAAACCTGCTCTCAAAAGGAATCATCAAGGCGGACGGCACCCCTGGCCCGCATTTCTCCAAGGCCGCGCAGTTCCAGGCGGTTGCTCCTTTTAAGACCAAATACTTCATTAGCCTGGACAGCAGTGAAAAGGCTCCGTATCAGACGCTGCCGGAGCCGACGCTGAATTTTTCGCCCAGCCCCGCCACAGGAGAACCGCCTCCGTTTCCGCCGGGTACGCCGACTCCATTCCTGGCCTTAATCGAGCCTTCGCTGGAGAACGGCGATCTCAACCTGCTGACCACCGGGGCGTCTGGCGCCGCACAAACTGCCGAGCTCCCCGATTTCGATTCGCGAATAAACAATTTCGATCATTTGCAGAACGGCCCGTTCCCACTTAAGGGAGCAACTCTGCCCTACGATTCCTACACCGGCGACACCACGCACCGGCTCTTCGAGATGTGGCAACAATCGGATTGCAATATCCGCAACGCCACACGGCGGAATCCCTCGGGTTGCCTGAACGACCTGTATCCGTTCGTCATCACCACGTATACGAGCGAAATTGATCCCTTCAGCTTTCCCGTTGCCAACCAAGTTGATGACAATGGCGGGGGCAACTCCATGGCCTTCTACAACGTCCAGGCCGGAGATGCTCCGGTCCTCAAGAGCCTCGCCGATAGTTTCTCCATGAGCGACAATTTTCATCAATCGTTCATGGGCGGCACCGGCGCCAATCACGTGATGCTCGGCTCCGGCGACGCCATTTTCTGGTCCAATGGTAATGGCGTTCCAACGATTCCGCCATCGCACATCGCCAATCCCGATCCGCTGCCAGGCTCAGACAACCAGTACACCGTGGACATCAATTTCGACGGCAACTTTACCGAGTGCGGCGACCCGACACAGCCTGGCATTGCGCCAATCCGTGATTACCTCGCATCTCTCCCGTACATTCCCGACCCCAAGTGCAAACCAGGACACTTCTATATGATCAACAATGACGCCCCTGGCTTCCTGCCCGACGGCACTGTGGACACCAAAGGAATCTCCAGGGGCAGCGCCATCCCGCCGGTAAATACCCGCACCATCGGCGAAGCGCTTAACGAAAAGGGCATTTCCTGGGCCTACTACGGCGGAGCCTATAACGCCGCTGTGGCTCTCCAGCACAATCCGACCAGCACTGATCCGACCGTGCAAATTGGTTTAGCCTACTGCAACATCTGCAACTTTGAGTCCTACGCCACCGCCATCATGGGCGATCCCGCCCAGCGCACCGCGCACATCAAGGATGCGACGGATTTCTTTGCCGCCATCGACTCCGAAACCTTGCCTGCGGTGTCTTTCGTCAAGCCTGACGGCTTGCTCGACGGTCACCCGGCTTCCTCAAAGCTCGACCTCCTGGAAGGCATGATCAAGAAAACTGTCGGCCATCTGATGGCTCGGCCGGATCTCTTCGCCGACACGGCGCTCATCATCACCTTCGACGAAGGCGGCGGCTACTATGACTCCGGCTACATCCAGCCGCTGGACTTCTTCGGGGACGGCCCGCGCATTCCGCTGATTATCGTTTCGCCCTTCACGCGCGGCGGCCACATCAGCCACACCTACACGGACCACGTCTCGATCCTGAAGTTCATCGAGCGCAATTGGAACTTGAAGCCGTTAACAACTCGCAGCCGCGATAATTTCCCAAACCCCATCGTCGAGGACGACAATCCGTACGTTCCGCTTAACAGTCCGGCGCTCGGCGATCTTTTCGACCTCTTCAACTTCGGCAACCAAGACGGCAACAGTCAAGGCCAGAACAACTGACAATCGCATCACCCCAACAACAAAAAAGGGCGGCCTCACCAGACTGTTACGAAACGAGGGCGGTAAAGAGACTAGAGCGATGTTCCGAGTACCGGAGCATCGCTTTTTTGATTTGGGGAGGCAAATTCACGTCATCGTCGGTGGGAGCAGGATCAGGTGGCCTGCAGGGCTACATGCA
>WNFG01007169.1_pt1 | contig 12657 bp, 14 predicted proteins | sample 5400431 | NCBI WGS metagenome assembly WNFG01 (sample SAMN13153346, study PRJNA577476) | soil metagenome | isolation source: 120 cm saprolite under Douglas fir tree site 2 hole 3 replicate 2 | place: USA:California | collected 2015-04-18
ACCCGGGTGAGATATCGGCCGACTTCCTCTTCCGAGAGGCGCCGGAACTTCTCACCCTCGACGATCAAGCCCACCTCGATCGCCCGCGCGTCGAGCTTCTCACCCTCGGACGCCTTCTGCAACGCCTCGAGACCGAGGATCATCGAATCGTCCTGCGACATTCCATCGCGGTACTTCTCTTCGAGGAGTTCCATGACCGCCTGCCGACCCTGGCCGATGCTGCCCGCCTTGTAGGAGACCAACGCGCCGCTCGGGTCCGTCTCGAAGAGATGGGTTCCTAGGTCGTCCACGCCCGCGACGAGCAACGCGGTCCCGAAGGGCCGGACCCCGCCGTACTGCGTGTAGTTCTGTTTGTAATCGCAGATGCGCTTGACGAGGAGGTCGACTCCGATCTTCTCGCTATAGGTGACCTTGTTGATCTGAGCCACGAGGCGGGCGTAGTCCACGAGCACGCGAGCGTCTGCGACGAGTCCCGAGGTCGCCGCCCCCACATGGTCGTCGATCTGGAAGATCTTCTCGATCGAGGAGGTCTCCACGAGCCGGGAGCCGAGCTTCTTGTCGGCCATCAGAACGATCCCGTTCTTGAATTTCAGGCCGACCGTGGTGTTCCCACGGGTGACGGCCACGCGCGCATACTCCACCTGAAACAGGCGGCCGTCGGGGCTGAAAACCGTGATCGCGCGATCGTAGGCCATCTGGCCCGGCTGCATCTGATAAACCTCGGGCCGCTAATCAAGCGGTCACTTATAAGGGTTCTTTTCCGGTAGACGATGCCCGCGGACGTTTCGTACTCCCGTACTTCCGAGTCGCCGCGCGAATCGTCCCCGAGGTGCCCAACGTCGTCAGCTGAACGTTCTCTCCTGACAGGTGGTCCATCCGATTCAAGAATTGAATCGCCGCGTCCTTTTCGATGTTCGTCGTGCGCACGAGTCCCGAGGTCCCTTCGAACGCCACGAGCCAAAGCCGCGGCGATGACGACCGAAGTGCCTCCAAGACCTCGTCGCGGTGAAAGACCCGCGGCCCCTCCAGACGAAAGGCGATGTAGCGGTACCGCGGGCGGTGCGTGCTCACGCTCGGCCGATGGGAGAGAGATGGAAAAAGGTTCGGGTAAAAAGAGGAGGAGGTTAGCGGACTTCGTCCACCTCGGCGGTGGTCTTCACTGGGCCGGTGTAGACCTCTTTGCCCAGGAGGGACTTCGATTTGACGCCCGTGATAACGAGGAGGACGCGGACCGTGTGGTCCAGCTCGTCGTCCACGGTGCAGCCCCAGATGATCCGGGCCTGCGGGTTGATCTTCTGCCCCACGATTTCGGCGGCCCTTTCCGCCTCGGAGACCGTGAGATCGCCGCCCCCGACGACGCGCACGAGGGCGCCGCGGGCGTGGGTCAGGTCGACCTCGCCGAGCAACGGGGACTCGAGGGCCTCATTGATCGCGTATTCAATTCGGTCCCGCTCTTCCTCGCTCTCGCCGATCCCGATCATGGCGACCCCGCCGCCCTTCATGATGGTCATGAGGTCGGCGTAGTCGAGGTTGACGAGCCCCGGCTTCGTGATAATCTCCGTCATGCCCTTGATCGACTGCATGAGGATTTCGTCCGCCACCTTGAACGCGGCATTGATCGGCAAGCGCGGGACGAGTTCGAGGAGCTTGTCGTTGTAGATCACAATCGCCGTGTCCGTGAACTTCCGGAGTTTGTCGAGGCCCGCTTCGGCGTTCTCCATCCGGATTCGGCCCTCAGACTTGAAGGGCATCGTGACGACACCCATCGTCAAGGCACCCTCTTCCTTCGCGATGCGCGCGACGTACTGGGCGGACCCGGTGCCGGTGCCGCCGCCCATGCCGGCGGTAATGAACACGACGTGGGATCCTCGCAGGAATTCGCGGATCTCCTCTTCGTTCTCGTGGGCCGCTTGCTCTCCGACCTCCGGCAGGGCGCCCGCGCCCAGGCCTTTCGTGAGGCGTTTCCCGATCAGGATCTTCTTCGGCGCGTGCACGGACAGCAGGTGTTTCGCGTCGGTATTCACGGCGCAAAGCTGGGCGCCTGTGATACCGGCTTCGCTGCAGCGGTTGACCGTGTTCGAACCGCCGCCACCGCAGCCGACGATCTTGATCGAGACGTTGATCGACTCGACGATCTTCTCGATCTCTTGGTCGTCGTTCGTCTTCGCCTTGTCTTGCACCTTCGCGGCCTTGGCGGCTTCGCGCTCTTCCTTTGCCTCGGCTTCTTGGTGTCGAGCCAGGGCCTCATTGAGAAGCGATTTCATTGTGCCATCCCATCCCGATGGAGACTGACGGCCGGACGAATCCCTCTTGGGCTATTTAAAAGTAGTCATACAATCGTCTGACAGGTCCGCAGTCGAAATCCGCCAGCGGGCTGCCGCGCCTGAAACGCGATCAGGCCTCAATCACGGGCTTGGTGGTCGTGTTGATCACGATTCCATTCGTGTTGATCTCGAACGGGTAGACGGAGTCGTCGTGGGAGGAGCCTTTGTATTTTTCGATCGAGATGAATCGCTTGATCCCCGTCTCGTCTCGGAGTTTGTGAAGTCGGATTTCGCCCCGGGCCAGGAAGGCCTCCGGAGGAACCACGCCTTCCTCCGGAAGCTCGAGGGTAAGCAGGGAGGTCACCTTTGATTCCGCGAGGTAGCGCATGAAAGACTGCGTCGTCACAGCTGTCTCGAATTCGCGCATGCAGAAGTATTTGAGAGCGGTGATCGAATCGATCACGACCCGTTGGTAGCTCTTCTTCTGGAGGAGCGTCTTGAGGAGCTGCTGGAGCGAATGGACCGTGACTTCTTTGCTCTCGAAGTCCGGGGTCTTCCGGATTCGCTCGCCGATGGACCGCATCTTGAGGGGCTCCTCTTCCGTCGAGATCTCCAGGATCGGCGTCGGCTCGAACCGCCGGATGTCGGAGTTCGCATCGAGCACATCGAGGTCGTCGAGGTTCCAACGGAACGCCCGCATGTTGATCTTGAGCTCGTTCGGCGGCTCTTCGAGGGCGACGAAAAGGCAACGCTCTCCGCCCTCCAACCCTTCACGGAGGAACTGCACGGACAGGATCGTCTTCCCCGCGCCGGGCGGGCCCGAGAGGATGTAGGGGCGGCCGGGCACGAGCCCACCGAAGAGCATCTTGTCGAGCCCGGGGATCCCGGTCCGGATCTTCGTGGCGGGGATCACCGAATCACCTGCGGCGGCCGCGGAGGCATCCCGACGGGTGGCGGAGGCGGCGCCTGAGCGATCCGCTCCCGCATCTGGGCGTCGCACGCGAGGGCGATCTTCAGCGCCTTCTGGTAATTCCGCCGTTGGAACGCGAGCATCGCTCGAGACAACGCGACTTCCATGTCCCGGACAGGGATTTGCCGCCGGTGTGCCTCCTCGATCTGGCGCATGACCGCCTCGATCACGTTCGACACTTCGTCGATGATGCGCGTCTCGAGAAGAGACTCGCCCGGTTTCGTCTCGGGCGACCGATCGTCAGGGGATGCAGTTTGTCGTCGAATGCGGACCCGCGGAACTTCTCAATCGACACCGCGTGGCGAATCATGCTCCCGTCGATCCACTTGTGAAGACGGACCTCCCCGCGGGCCAAGAAAAACTCCGTCTCGAGGACCTTCCGGTCTAGATGTTCGGAGACGATTAGTGTCGTCGCCTCGAGCTCGGCGAGGAAACGAAGGAAGGACTGGATCAGGATGCGGCTATCTTGCCCTTGCATCGAGAACATCTTCAGGGCCGTCATCGAATCGATGACAATCCGCTTGTACCGCTGCTTCGTCCGGTCGAGGTGATGGGCGAACTCCTGTTTGATCATCTTCTGCACGCTGTGCACCGAGACCTCGAGCGCCCGCACTCCGGAAGACTGCCGGATGTCCGTGACGTTTTCCATGTCCCGGACGTCGAGGGAAGTCCCGACGTCGATCACGGATCCCGCACGTTTGTGTGCCCGGACGTCCGGCGTCGCGTCGAGGATCTTCAGGCGGTCGAGGTTCCACCCAAAGGTCGCCATGTTCGACTTGACTTCAATCGGAGGCTCGTCGAGCGTGACGAGCAGGCATGCTTCCTGCTGCTGGAGACCTTCGAGCAGGAATTGGGCCCCCATGACCGTCTTCCCGCTCCCCGTGGGTCCGGAGACCACGTAAGGCCTGCCGGGCAGGAATCCCCCGTTGAGCATCGTGTCGAGGCCGACGACGCCAGTTTTCACTCGTTCCATCGAAAACCTGCTGAGCCCCCTGACGACCCGGTCCATCGAGGATAAAAGTTGCGTCGTGAGAATCAGATTTCATGTGATACTCACCCGGCGGACCAGTTCACCGGCTCTTCGCGCGTTCCTACGCCAGAGACCAGGTTTCCGGGCCTGACGAACGGGGAACCGCCGTGGCCGTCCGCGGTCGATAGCGGGGGATGGACGTTCCGAACCGGAGGCGGGTCCTGCCGGCCCTTTTGAACCATCGATCTCCGGGTGTCTCACCGAGGACCTGGGAGTCCCGGGGTATGAGCCCGACGGGATATCCTGGCTACCCCACCCCGCTACGTGATTCCATCGACTCGCGGGTTCGCGACGGCGGTCGGCGTCCGCATTGGACCGTGCAGGATAAAGGTATCGCGCTCGCGCTTCAGAAGAACTTCCGGAACCGCGCGAGGTCTTCGAGGCTGCCCTTGAGACGCAACTTGCCCGTTGCGTACGCTTTGAAGGGCCCGACCTCCCGACGTATCAGGGCGGCGAGCGTGTCTGCGTCCGTCGCGATCGTGATGTCCGGGTGTTCGACGCCCCCGTCGAACAACGCCGCGACCCGTTCGTCCTTGAGCGTGAAGTGGTACTTCGTCCCGTCCTTCAGCTCGATCTGGACGGTCTTGGTCAGGCCGCCCAACTCGGCGCGCAGCCCAGGGTCCGTAGCCGCTTTCGCGTTAAACTTCGTGATCAAGTCTTCCAAGAGCGCCCTCACGATTTTCCTCCCCCGAAATCGTCGAGTTTGTGATTCTTCGAGGCCGCGAGCAGTCGCCGGGCCGTGTCCCAGGACGCCCGCGTGTGAGGAGGCAGGGACCCATGCTCTCGGATCCATGCCTCCAGGAAAGCGATCGTATCGGAATCTGAGGCGTAGCCGGATCCGATCGTCTTGCCGATCGCCACTTCAATCCGGCGCATCTCGCGGTCCCGGCGCACCTTGGCGAGGATCGAGGCCGCACTCACGACGGGGAACAGTTCGTCCGCGTTGTGCTGGGACACGATCTCCACCTCGAACGGAAGTTCCCGCCGGACGGACCGCTTGAATTCAATTTCGTCGACATCGACGGCATCGACGTAGGCGGTCTCCGGGTGGAGCTTCTCGATCACCTCCGCGAAAAGCTTCGCCTCGAAATCGTTCAGGGACATTTCCGCGCGCATCAGGTCGATCCTCTCTGCCGGGATCACGACAAGCTCGAACTTCGAGATTTTCTCAATCTCCGGAGCGAGGGCTTCCCGTCGCTCGGGGGAGAGTTTCTTCGAATCGCGGCAATTCAGCTGACGCAACCGGACGTCCGTTTCGACCGCGACGCCCGCGACCACGAGGGGACCCATCACGGGACCCCGTCCCGCTTCGTCGACGCCCACAATCACGACTCACGCCTCAAACAACTCGCGGGCCGTTTCTTGGGCCCGTGCGACGACTTCAGCCTCGTCGACGGTCCGCACGACGCGATCGGCCATGAGGACCTGACCGTCAACCACCGTCGCCTGCACATCGCTCCCCCGGCAGCTGTAGACGAGATGGCTGATGAGGGTCTCCGGATAAAAAGGAGTCGTATGCGCCCCGCGAAGGGACACGACCGCGAGGTCCGCGCGCTTTCCGACCTCGATCGAACCGAGTTCGGAATCGACACGCAAAGAACGGGCTGCCCCGATCGTGGCGAGGTCGAGGACCGTCTGCGCGGGCATCGCCCGCGCGTCCCACCGGGTCGCCTTGTGCAACAGGGCCGCGACCCTCATGTCCGCGAAGAGGTCCATCGTGTTGTTCGAGATCGGCGAGTCGGTCCCGAGGCCGACGTCGACTCCTTCGCGGAGCATTTCCGGGATTGGCGCGACGCCGCCGCTTGCGAGCTTCATGTTGGACACCGGGCAGTGCGCCACGCTGACGCCGTGTCGGGCGAGGGTCCGCACCTCGTTGATCGTCGTCCAGACGCCATGGGCCGCGGTGAGACGGGGATCGAGGAAGCCGATCCTCTCGAGCCACTCGGTCGGCCGCAGGCCGGTTTCCTTCCGATGGCGTTCCACCTCCCCGCGGGTCTCCGCGAGGTGCATGTGCATTCGGACTTTGTGGCGCTCCGCGATCTCTTTGGCCTTCAGAAACGTCTCCTGGGAAGCCGCGTAGACCCCTTGCACGCCGACCGAGGGCGAGACGAGGGCGTCGCCCTTGTGCTTCGCCACGAACCCGTCCGCATTCTTCACAGGATTGCCCTGTTGTGTCGTCCGCGATTCGTCCAGGGTCACCCAGGACAAGAAACCCCTGAGGCCGGTTTCCCGCACGGCCCGCGCGACTTCGTCCTCCCAATAGAACAGATCGTGGAAGCTCGTCGTCCCGGACCGGATCATTTCGACGCAGCCGAGCAACGATCCCACTTGGACATCCCGTCGGGTGAACTTCGCGTCGAGCGAGGCCGCTTTCGACAACATCTCCTCGAGCGGCACATCGTCCGCCGCCCCACGCAGCAGCGTGTTAGCCACGTGGTTGTGGAGATTGATCAGACCGGGCAGGACCGCGCACCCCGTGCAGTCGAGGACTTCGTCGGCGGAGCGATCCACGCTTCCGACCGCCACGATGCGGCCCTCCTCGACCCGGATGTCGCCGGATAGCCGTCGGCGCTCCGGGTCCTGGGTGACGATCGTGCCGCCGCGGAGGAGGAGAGACGCCGTGAGTCGTCGATGGACCCTTCCGTAGAAAGGTTTTGCGGGCTCCAGGAGATACGCGCCCGTGCCGCGAACCTTCGACGAAGCGCTGACCGAGTGCCTTCGGCGAATTCCTCGAGGTCGAGTCGCGACGTGCGGAGTGATTGCTCGGGCCCTCGGTGACGTGCGTGCCGCGAAGGCGGTCGCTTCATGGATTAGGGAACATCCCGGAATCCCGCGAGGTCATCGAGTCGTCCGCGCAGATGGTCGGCCCGTTATGCCCGGGGCGGAAGGGGCGCTCGCTCGCGAAGATCTTCGAGTACTTGGTGGCCGTGTCGACTCCGCCCGGTTCGTCGAGTCGTTGAAAACGGTCGATTTCCTGGGCGTACGGCGGGAAGAACAGCGGGGACTCGGCCGACGGGTGATCGAGGAGGAGCTTCGAGGGCCGACCGAAGTTGTCGCGGGAGTCGATCTCGCCTACGAGGGGGACGAGGCCTACGTGGTCGCGGCCTCGGTCGCGCTCCCGGACCTCGACCTCGTCGAGATCTCGGCCGTCAAGACACACGTGGACTTCCCCTACATCCCCACCTACCTCGCGTATCGGGAGTCACCAGGGATCGAAGCGGCTGTCGGTCGGCTGCGAAGGCGGCCCGATGTCCTGCTCGTCGACGGACACGGCCGGCTCCATCCGACCTTGTTTGGCGTCGCCTGCGCGGTGGGAGTCCACCTCGATCTCCCGACGATCGGGGTCGCGAAGCACCCGCTCACCGGTCAGGTGCAAAGTGCACGGGAGCGGGAAGCGGGCGCCCGTCTCATCCGCATCGACGGCGTTGCACGGGGCTACGCGTGGGTCCCGCCCGGCCGCGGACGCGCGATCTATATTTCCATTGGCCATCGCGTTTCGCTCGCCAATGCCCTCGCGGTGGCGCAGAGGTCGACGCGCCTCGGGTATCCGGAAGCGTTGAGAATCGCCGATCGAATCGCGAGAGAAATGAAAAGGAATCAAAAGGGGGAAAGGGGTGTGGCGCGGTGAACTGCGAAGGGCGCTTCACCGCGAGGGCTGTTCGGGCAAGCGGCCTATTTCTTCTTTTTCTTGCCCTTCTTCTTCTTGGCCACTTGTTTCCTCCCTGAAAGCGTAATGGTTTCAGGGGTTTTAAAAGTAGCGAATGCGAGAAAACTCACTCATTCTCCGATTTTTATATAAAATCCTAGATTCGAAAGGGCCACCGAAACCATTTTTTCGACCTTCGGTACTTCGGCCCATCGTGGAAATTCTCGTCTTCGGCGCCGGCGCGATGGGCAGTTTCTTCGGTGGAATTCTTTCGCGGCGGCATGGCGTCACCCTAGTCGGAAGATCGGAACACGTGGAAGCAATCCGGGCGCACGGGCTTCGCATCAGCGGCAAGACCTCGATGGTCGCCAAGCCGGAAGCGTCAACGACGGTCCCGCCTTCGGCGCGGCCGGATCTCGTGTTTGTTGCGACGAAGGCGTACGATACGGCGAACACGATGTTGGCTCTTGAGCGCTTCGCGGACCGATCGATTTTCATCACGCTCCAAAACGGACTCGGCAATGCGGAGACGATTGCGAAGACGGCGCATCGCGTCGTCGCGGGCACGACGGCGATCGGGGTGACGTACGTGGGCCCCGGCGAGATCCGGCACGCGGGAGTGGGAGACACAGTCCTCGGGGCGTGGGCGCACATGGGCGAGGCGGATCTCGTTCGATTGCGGGATGTCCTCGCCGAAGCCGGCCTCGTGGCCCAGATCGCGAGCGATATCCGGACCGAGCTCTGGTCGAAGCTCGTCGTGAATGCCTCCCTCAATCCTCTGGCCGCCATCGCCGGTGTGGCGAACGGAAGGCTCGTCCGGGACAAGCGACTCGCGGCGGTCGTCGAGGGAATCTGCCGTGAGGCGACCGCAGTGGCGAAGGCGGAAGGCGCTCACCTGGACTCCGAAGAACTCCGACACCGCACAATCCTCGTGGCGAAGCGGACGGCCGCGAATCGGGCGAGCATGCTGCAGGACTTGGACCGGCACCGGAAGACGGAAATCGAAGCGATCACGGGGTCCGTCGTCCGTGCCGCGGCTCGCCACCGGATCCAGGTTCCCCTCAACAACGCCTTGTACGCCATCGTCCGCGCCCGCGAGGCGGCCACCTAAGCCTCGAGCAACTCGCACGTTTCCAACTAAACCTTATAAAGGACTTTTTAACTCTCCGAACCCGCCGAGCCCGAGTGGAACCGTTTCGGACGGCCGGCGTGCTCGGAGGTATGGCCGATGGCTAAGATCAAGATAGAGAACGTAGTCGCCTCGACCTCCCTTGGAGAGCAACTCGACCTCCAGGCGATCGCGCTCGCGCTCGGGGGCGCGGAGTACGAGCCCGAGCAGTTCCCAGGACTGATCTACCGGCTCAAGGAACCCAAGACCGCGACCCTCCTATTCCGTAGCGGCAAGGTCGTCTGCACCGGGGCCAAGAGCCTCGAGCATGTCAAACAGGCGATCGAGATCGTCGCGAAACAGATCGCGGCCGCGGGCATCCCGATCAAGAAGAACCCGGAGATCGAGGTCCAGAACATCGTTGCATCCTCGGACCTCGGCACCGAGATCAACCTGAACGCGATCGCGATCTCTCTCGGCCTAGAGAAGGTCGAGTACGAACCGGAGCAGTTCCCGGGCCTCGTGTACCGCATCGACGAGCCGAAGGTCGTGGTGCTCCTCTTTGGCAGCGGCAAGCTCGTGTGCACCGGAGCACGGAAGCCCCAGGACGTCGAGCAGGCTGTCGCGAAGATCACGCAAGAGCTGAAGGCCGCCGGACTCCTCCGTTAACGCGATGAGGGCAGGTCCCCGAGCTCGGTCGGGGTTTGTCCCGGTTCGGTCCCGTACCGCGGGGCCAGGTCCGAGGATTTTTCGTCCTCTTCCCGTCGAGAAAGCCTAAGGGAGCCCCGCCATTCCTCCAGGGATGCCCATCTTCGACAACCACATTCACCTGCGCCCGGAGTTCCGCGGCGTCGAGGCGGCCAAAGATTTCGAGCGCGCGGGCGGAACCGCCATCTTGCTGACCCATTCACCTTACGATGACATCCCGATCCGTCACCCGGAGGACTACGAGAAGGCGTACCGCAAGACGCTCTCGATGGGGGATGCGGTCCGAAAGGCAACGCGACTCCAAGTGTTCGTCGCCCTGGGACCGTATCCGGTCGAGTTCCTCACCTTGCGGGAGGCACTGGGCCGGAACGCCGCTATAGACGTCATCCGATCGGGAATCGACCGGGCTGCGGGTCTCATCGCGGACGAGAAGGCCATCGCGTTCGGGGAAATCGGGCGTCCTCACTTCCCGGTATCCGAAGACGTCCTGGCCGATTGCAACGATCAGATTGGATATGCCATGGAACGTGCCAAGGAACTCGGGTGCGCCGTCGTGCTGCACACGGAGGACCCGACCCCGGCGACGTTCGCGGAGTTCGCCCGAATGGCATCGAAGGCGGGACTTGCCCCCAATCGCGTCGTGAAGCACCACTCGACACCCTTCACCAGGACGGAAGACAACCACGGAATCGTGCCTTCTCTCCTAGCCAAGGAGGACCTGATCTCGGAGGCTTTGCAGGGAAGGCCCCGGTTTCTATTGGAAACGGACTATATCGACGACCCGAGACGGCCAGGGGCCGTCCTCGGGCCCGCGACCGTCCCGAAGAAGACCCGCGCTTGGCTCGCATCCGGACTGCTCTCGGACGACGCGTGCCACGCGATCCACAAGGACCTACCGGAACAGACCTACGGAATCGAGCTTCGTACGTGATGCCGAGTCATCAGGCCAAAGCCATCAAAGGCAAGGCCAAGGCCGACGAGCGTGAACGCGAAGCTCGTGATGAAGATGAGGCCGCCGAAGAGCCTGGGCGGTCCAAGGGCGCCAGGCCGAGAAAGAGCACTCCCAGACAGGTTGCAAACAACAGGAGGCACGCAGCGAACACGAGGCGGGCGAGCCCTTCCCGGTACCGAGACTCGAGGGCTGTGTCCATGGGACCGCATCCATCGATCGCAACATAAGGCCTGTCCCGATCTCAACGCCGGATGTGGAAGCCACGGAGGTTTCCCTCAGGCTCGTGCCACGTGACCTCGACGGTCTCCACGCGCGCGTGAGGCTGGGACGTCTTGTTCCACTCGATGCACGTCTCGACTCCGCGGCGGTCGCCTTCGAACACCGCCTCAACGCTGCCGTCGGGCAAGTTGCGAACATAGCCGTGAAGCCCGAGCGTCTCGGCTTTCTCCGCGCAATTCGCCCGGAAGTAGACGCCTTGGACGCGACCGCGGAAGATCACCACCGCGCGAGCCTCCATGGGTCGCGGATTGTGGCAGCCGGAAAGAACTTTCTTATACGCACCCCCGCTATCGCTGCCTTCCCCGGACGGGTTTCTCTGTGAAGCGGAACAAGGTCCAAGACCTGCGGGTTTCCGACTTCATGACGACCGACCTGGTGACCGTGGCCCCGGACGACACGATCGGGGACGCCCTTGGGAAGATGAAAGCCCACGACGTCCATGAGCTCCCGGTCCTCGAACGCAAGAAGTTCGTCGGGGTCGTGACCCTGCGCGAGCTCATGCGGCGGAAGAGCCTGCCCCCGGAAACGAAGGTCTCCACGGTCCTCCAGGTGCCGCCGGAGATCACGCCCGACACCCCCCTACCCGAAGCCGCGGAAAAGATGATCAGCACCGGCTTCCGCGCGATTCCGGTGGCGAAGGGGAAGGCCCTCGTCGGGATCCTCTCGCGGTCCGACCTCATACGCGCCCTGGTCGAGACGCGAGCTCTCGAGGGCGTGCTCGCCCGGGACTTCATGTCGCCGAATCCGATCGCCGTGGCCGAGGACGACACGGTCGAGCATGCGATCCAGGTCATGCGGTCCCTCGGAGAACGCACGGTGCCGGTCGTCGACAAGCACCGGCATCTGAGGGGCGTCGTGGGGATGAAGGACATCGCCGACCTGTTCGCGCGCCCGAAGGTCCGCGAGCAGTACGGGGATCGTGCGGGGCGCGAGGAGAAGGAGAAGGTCGTCCTCGAGGTGCAGAGCGTGATGCGGTATCCGCCGATTACGGTGGGGCCGGACGCGGACGTCCAACGCGCGGCGGAACTGATGGCGAAGAACCACATTTCCTCCGTCGTCGTGACGGAGAAGGACGAACCCGTCGGCATCATCACGACCCAGGACCTGATGCAGTTCCTCGCGAGCCTGCGAGAACGCGAGCAGCTGTTCGTCGAGATCAGTGGCCTCGAGGACGAGCCCCCAGAGGCGTTCGACGAGATCTACGACATCATCCAAAAGGAGATGCGAAAGATCGCGGAGTTCGTCGAGCCCAGGACGTTCGCGATCCACTTCCAGAAATACAGTCCCGAAGGAGACCGGTTCAAGTATTCGCTCCGGGCGCGCTTCACGACCGCCCATCGGGTGTACCACGCCCACCACTTCGACTGGGACCTCCATTCCGCCGTCAAGGGCCTGCTCGAAATCCTGCATAAGCGCGTTCAGAAGGAGAAGGAGCGCCGGATCACCGAACGGAAGCGTCCTCGCTCAACGTAGGTTCCAAAATTCGCGCTGTGCCCGCTTCGTTGCTTCGATCGCCTCAAGACCGTGACCCTTGTCATCGAGTACCTCGGTCAGGGCGAGGGGGACGTTTCGCCCTTCGAGACGGCCCAGGACCCCCGCGAAGACCTCGCCGAGAGCCTCGAGATGGTAACCGCCTTCGAGGGCGATGACGAATCGGCTCCCGCAAAGCCGAGCGGCCCACTCCGCGCTGCGGGACACGA
>WNFG01003809.1_pt1 | contig 12656 bp, 12 predicted proteins | sample 5400431 | NCBI WGS metagenome assembly WNFG01 (sample SAMN13153346, study PRJNA577476) | soil metagenome | isolation source: 120 cm saprolite under Douglas fir tree site 2 hole 3 replicate 2 | place: USA:California | collected 2015-04-18
GCGCTGTCGCAGGCGTTGGCCGATCATCTGGCGCTGGTGTTCCACGACCAGTCCCTGGCGCCCGCCCAGTATCTCGCCGCCGCGGTGGAGGCGATCGTCGCCGATCTGCCGACCTCGTTCCCCGACGCGCGTGACCAGGTGGTCTACGAGGTGGCGATGGCCCTCGCGGACGGGCGGCTCGTCCCGCAGGGTCTCTACGACCGCGCGGTCAGCCTGCTCGGGCACGAGAGCGTCACCGACATGATCGTGCTGATGGGGTACTACACGGCGGTCTCGCTGACGATGAACTTCTATGCCGTGCCGGCGGGAACCCCCGGCCTGGCCCGCTGAGGGGACGCGCCATGGCACACGTACGGGTTTCACCCATCCATCCTTCGCTGGGCGCCGAGGTGGCCGGCGTCGACCTGAGCGCGCCGATCGACGAGCCGACCCGGCACGCGCTGTCGCAGGCGCTGGCCGATCATCTGGCGCTGGTGTTCCACGACCAGTCCCTGGCGCCCGCCCAGTATCTCGCCGCCGCGTCGGTGTTCGGGCCGCCGATGGAGCAGCACTACTCGCAGCACAACATGGCGGACTTCCCCCTGATCGGGCTGATCTGGCACCGGAACGGCCAGCAGCCGGCCGAGCAGTGGCACACCGACCACACCAACCGCGAGCGCCCGCCGGCCGCCACCATCCTGTACGGGCAGGAGATTCCCTCGGCCGGCGGCGGCACCAGCGTGGCCAACATGCGCGCGGCCTATCTCGCCCTGCCGGAGGACGAGCGCCGGCGCCTCGAGTCGCTCACGACGTTCAACGGGCTGGACGGGCACGCCGACACGCGCCCGGAAGACCAGGACAAGTACGGCAAGCCGGTCGAGCACCCGATGGTGCGCACCCATCCGGTGCACGGCTCGAAGGCGGTGTACTTTCATATCTCCAAGGCCACCCACATCGCCGGGATGACCCCCGAGGCGAGCCGGGCCTACATGCGCGATCTGCTCGACCGGATGATCCGGCCGGAGATCGTCTATCACCACGTCTGGCGCAAGGGCGACGTTCTGGTCATCGACGACCGCGCGACGATGCACCGCGCCCACGGCGACTACGACCGGAGCCAGAGCCGCGTGCTGTGGCGGATCATCGTCGAGGGCGACCGCCCGCGGCTCGCGTGACCCCCACTCCCTGTCCTGGTGTAAGCTAGCGGGCAATCCGGGCGACGGCGCGGTCGCTCATGACGTCATCGACCACGCGAGGGCCCCATGAGAGACGACGCGCTCGTCCGCTTCACCGACCACCAGCTCCCGCGGGAGGAGCTGCACGCGCTCATGGCGCGCTCCGACGGCCCCGCGCTCCTGCGCGTGGTCTGGCACCTGGGCGTGCTCGCGCTCACCGGCGCCCTGCTCTGGCGGCTCCGCGCCACCCTCTGGGTCCTGCCCCTGCTACTCGCGCACGGCTACGTGCTCGCGTTCATCTTCTGCGCGTTCCACGAGACCGCGCACCGCACCGCCTTCCGCACCCGCTGGCTGAACGCGGTGGTCGGCACCCTCGCCGGCTTTCTCACGTTCTGGCCGTACCGGAACTACCGCGTGTACCACTGGGAGCATCACCGCCACACCCAGGATCCGGAGTGGGATCCGGAGCTCTTCTTCGCGAAGCCCGCGTCGCTGCCCGCCTACCTCTTCGTGCTGACCGGGATCCCGAACGCGATCCGCCGCGTCGGGGACATGCTGCGGCTCGCGGGCGGGCGGGCGGACCGACCGTGGATGGCGCCGGCGGAGCACCGGCCCCTCATCGTCGAGGCGCGCGCCTACCTCGCGGGCTATGCGGTGGTGGCGGCGGCGTCGGTGCTGGCCGGCACGCCCATCGCGCTGCTCGTATGGATCGCGCCGTGGATGGTCGGCCAGGTGTTCCTGCGGCCGTACCTGCTGGCCGAGCACACCGGCTGCGGGGTCACGCGCGACTGCCTCGAGAACACCCGCACCACGCTCACGCTGGCGCCCGTGCGCCTGTTCGCGTGGAACATGCCGTATCACGCCGAGCACCACGCCTACCCGGCGGTGCCCTTCCACGCGCTGCCCCGGCTGCACGCGCAGGTGCGGAGCCGGATCGAGCACGTGGAGCCCGGCTACGTGGCGGCCACCGTCAAGGTGAATCGCCATCTCTTCGGCCGGGGGCCTGGCATTCTTCGGCACCCGGGCTGACAATACCCGCCCGTATCCATCTCCCACGCTGAGCTGTAAGTAGCTGAGTCTAAATATGTCCACTCCATGGCGCGGCGCTTGCTCGTTCGCTCGGGCAGGCAGGCACACCATGACTCCTAGCGTGGTCACGTTGCAGGAGGTTCTGAGGCACCACCGGACGCTGTCCCGGCGGGGGCGGGAGTTCTACGAGAGCCTGCTCGCCCACGGCGATGTCCTGGCGGTCCGCCTCGACTACCTGCCCGGCGCCATGATGTGGCTGGTGACCACCCCCAACCAGGCCCGGCTGATGCGCAAGGCCCGCGAGGGACGGAATACCTCGGACGTGTGCGTGATGAGCCTGTCCGAGGCGCAGGAGCTGTTCACCACCATTGGTGATCCGATGCCGACCGGTCTCTACGAGGTGGCCGCGTGGCTGCTGGCCCCCCCGCCCGAGGACTTCTCGACGCCCGCACCGCAAGACTCCGTAGACCTGGAAGAGCCAGAAGACCCCGCCAGCTCGTAGTCCCCCTCGCTTGACTCGCCGGGCCGGCGTCCTAGGATGCCGCCCAGGATGCCCGCCGTTTTCGCCCACGGAGTACCCGATACTCACCGCGTCTGGTAGTATCCCGGCGGTAGCTCCCGGCCCGATCCCGACCCCACCACACGGCAAGGAGGCCCGAGATGGGTAGAGTCCTCGCGCTGATCACCACGGTCCTGCTGTGCCTCCCGGTTCCCGCCGCCGCCCAGGACGCGCGGGCCACGCTGCAGAGCGCCGCCCGGGCGCTCGGCGCCGATAGCGTGAGGTCGCTCACCTACACGGCCAGCGGCGTCAACTTCGCCCCCGGGCAAAGCGCGGTGCCGGGCGCGCCATGGCCGCGCTTCAACATCCCGACGTTCAGCCGGTCGGTGAACTACGAGACGGCCTCGCTGCGCGACGAGCAGGTGCGCTCGCGGGCCGAGATGCCGCCGCGCGGTGGCGGCGTGCCCGCGGTGGGCGAGGTGCGCCAGATCCAGGTGGTGAGCGGCGATTTCGCGTGGAACGTGACCGGCGAGGCGGCGGCGCCCGCCCCGGTGGCGCTGATCGACCGGCAGCTCCAGCTCTGGACCACGCCCCACGGCGTCATCAAGGCGGCGATGGCGAACAACGCCACCGTGCAGGGCCGTACCGTGGCCTTCGCGGTGCCCGGGCGCTACTCGATCAAGGCCACGCTCGACGATCGGGGCATGGTCGAGAAGGTCGAGGCGGTGCTCTCGAACCCGGTGGTGGGCGACATGCCGGTGGAGGTGAGCTACACCGACTACCGGGACTTCGGCGGGGTGAAGTTCCCGATGCGCATCCGCCAGGCCGCGGGCGGTTTCCCGGCCGCGGACCTGACGGTGAGCGACGTGAAGCCGAATGCTCCGGTGGAGATCGCGGTGCCGGACAATATCCGCGGGGCGACCATGCCCTACGCGCGGGTCACCAGTGATCCGGCCGCCGAGGGCGTATGGTACGTGACCGGCGGGAGCCACCACAGCGTGGTCATCGAGATGAAGGACCACACGGTGGTGGTGGAGGCTCCGCTGAACGACGAGCGGGCGACCGCGGTCATCGCGGAGGCGCGCCGGCTCGTGCCCGGCAAGCCCATCCGCTACGTGATCAACAGCCACCACCATTTCGATCACTCGGGCGGGCTCCGCGCGTTCGCGGCGGAAGGCATCACGGTGATCACACACGAGACCACCCGCGCCTTCTTCGAGGGCGCGCTCGCGGCCCCCGCGACCATGACGCCGGATCGTCAGCAGGCCGCGCGCCGGAAGGTGACGGTGGAGGGGGTGCGCGACAAGCGCGTGCTCACCGACGGGGCGCGCAGCGTGGAGATCCATCACATGGCGGGCAATACGCACGCCGACGGGATGCTGATGGTCTACCTGCCGAAGGAGCGGCTCCTGATCGAGGCCGACGCCTTCACGCCCGGCCCGCCGAACGCGCCGGTGCCCGCCATCATCAACCCGCTGAGCGTCAATCTGGCCGACAACATCGCGCGCCTCAACCTCGGGGTGGACCGGATCCTGCCGCTGCACGGGCGCATCGTGCCGCTGGCGGAGCTGCACCGGATGATCGGCCGGGGCAACTGACCCGACCGGGGCGGATCCCGCTCGAGTCGGCAGGATCCGCAGTGTCCCGCGAGGGCTTCGCCCGCGCTCCCTGTTCCTGAGGGGGAGGTTCGGAAGGGGGGCGTAAGCCCCCCTCCGAGCTAAACTACTCCCGGCTCGAGCAGGGTGAGCGTGCCCGCGTCGGCGTCGAGCTCGGCCAGGCAGCCGACCGGCAGCGTGGTCTGGTCCTCGATGTGGCCGACCATGATGCCGGAGACCGCCGGCACACCCAGGGCCCGGCAGCGCTCGGCCAGGATGTCCTCGAGCGGCCGATTCTGCAGGAAGAACGCCGACGGTTCGCAGCTCGTGAATTTCCCGAACGCCACCCCCGCGACGCCCGCCAAGGCGCCCGACAGCCAGAGCTGGGTCAGCATCCGGTCGATGCGGTAGTACGCTTCCTCGACGTCTTCCAGGAACAGGATCGCGCCGCGCAGGTCGGGGAAGTAGGGCGTGCCACAGAGGTGCGACATCAGGCAGAGATTGCCGCCGAGCAGGCGCCCGCGCGCCTTGCCCGGCACGAGCGTCGCCACCCGGTTCTCCCAGTCCACCCGGCCTTCGGTCCGGTCGAAGGGCGGCGGCCCGCCGAGCCGCACCGGCGTCTCCCCGGTCCACAGCACACGCTTGAGCTCGCCCAGCGAGTAGGGCGTGAAGGCGCGGAAGGCCACCGGGCCGTGGAAGGTGACGAGGCCGGCGTGGCGGTGGATGGCCATGTGGAGCGCGGTGATGTCGCTGTAGCCGATCAGGGCCTTGGGCTTCTGCTGCATGAGCGCGTAGTCGAGCGCGGGGAGGATGCGCGACGCCCCGTAGCCGCCGCGCACGCACCAGATCGCGTCCACGCCGTCGTCGGCGAACATGGCGTTGAGGTCGGCCGCGCGGGCCGCGTCCGCGCCGGCCAGGTAGCCCTCGCGATCGTAGAGATGGGCGCCGGGCTTCACCTTGAAGCCGAGCGACTCCACCGTGTCGATGGCGAAGCGGATGCGCTCGGGCTCGTTGGGCGCCGCCGACGGCGCCACCATCCCGATGGTCTGACCCGGAGCGAGGCGGCGCGGGCGAAGGAGGGGCATGAGGGCATCTTACCGCGCCTTGACTTTCTGGCGGCAGCGCGGCTAGTCTCGGGGCCGGGTTCGGGACGTCAGGGCTGACCCTCCGCCCGCCACACATGCGCGAGACCGGTTGATTCCCCTCGGAGGAGGCGCCGTCATGTCCACCACGCATCGCATCGATCGCCGAACTCTTCTCAAGGTCGGCACCACGGGCGCGGTCATGCTCGGGGCCGGCGCGCCGCTCGCGTCCGCCCAGGAGAAGCCGAAGAAGGGCGGCACGCTCACCATCGGCCGCAACCACGACGCGGACACGCTCTATCCCGGGCGCTCCACCGGCCTCTCCGCGATCGCGACCAACTTCCTGCTCTACGACGGCCTCGTGCTCCACGACTTCCAGATGAAGATCCGGCCCGCGCTGGCCGAGAAGTGGGAGACCTCCGCGGACGGGCTCACCTGGACCTTCCATCTCCGCAGGAACGTCAAGTTCCACTGCGGCGCGCCGCTGACCGCCCAGGACGTCAAGGAGCACTTCGACCGCTGGATCGATCCGAAGGAGTCGGTGCCCACCCGCGCCAAGATGGCGAGCCTGCAGGAGACCCGGGTGGTGGACGACCACACGATCGTCTTCAAGCTGAAGAACCCGACCCTGGTCTTCCTCAACAACGTGAGCCAGACCGAGTGGGGCTACGCCTCGATCCCGCACGCCAAGCACGTCAACCAGTACGGCAAGGACTACGGGGTGGTGTCGGCCAGCGTCTGCGGCACCGGGCCGTTCCGCCTCAAGGAGTGGCTCAAGGACGACCGCATGGAGCTCACGCGCAACGACGACTACGCGTGGGGCTCGCCCGCCTACGACAATACCGCGGCGCCCTGGGTGGACCGGATCCTCTTCCGCACCCTGCCGGAGGACGCCTCGCGCGCGGCCGAGCTGGAGACCGGCGGCATCGATCTCGATATCGACGTGGCGCCCCAGCACATCCCTCGGCTCGAGGGGCGCGGCGTGAAGGTCACGTCGATCCCGCGGCTGTCCTCCAATCACATCGGCTTCAACCTCGAGAAGGACGTGTTCAAGGACCCGCGGGTTCGGAAGGCGGTGGCTCACGCGGTCAACCGCGAACAGATCGTGCAGTTCGTCATGAAGGGTCAGGCCGACGTCTCCCACGGTTTTCTCCATCCCCTCGTGCCCGGGGCCACCCCCAAGGAACAGATGCGGCCGCTCATGTACGAGTGGAGCCTGGAGAAGTCCAGGCGGCTGTTCACCGAGGCAGGCTGGACGCCCGGGCCGGGCGGCATCCGCCAGAAGGACGGCCGGCCGCTCAGCGCGACCTGCTTCGTGTTCACCGAGCTGCACGAGCGCATCGTGACGCCGGTGCAGGCGACCCTCCGCGACGCGGGCTTCGACATGCAGATCAAGCGGCTGGAGGCGGCCGCCTTCACCTCCGCCACCCGCGCGGGCGAGCACGACATGCGCTTCCTGCCGATGATCTACAGCTCGGCCGATTTCCTCTACTTCTTCGTCTCCCAGGCCATTCCCAGCCCGAACACGGTGCGCTGGAAGGACGAGAAGACGGACGCCTTCTTCCAGGTGTCGCAGACCTCGCTGAAGGAGGCGGAGCGGGTCCGGGCCTTCCAGGGCCTGGAGCAGCGGCTGGTGAGCGAGGCGGTGGTGGTGCCGATCCAGCATATCCGCTGGATCTTCGGCAACCGACCGCGGGCGCGCGGCCTCAAGTACCATCCGATCCACGGCATCTACAAGCTGATGGACGTCTGGGTGGCCTGAGCCATGAGCGCGACGAAGCGCACCGCGATCCGGGCCGGCTACATCCTCGCCTTCGACGGCCGCGGCCACCGGCTGCTGCGGGACGGGGTGGTGGTGATGGAAGGCGACCACATCCTCCACGTCGGGCCCCGCTTCGACGGCACCGTGGACGAGACGGTGGACGCCCGTGATCGCGTCGTCACCCCGGGCCTGATCTCCACCCACGCCCACATCGGCGGCTCGCCGCTGGACCGCTCGTTCATCGAGGACCGCGGCAACCCGCAGTTCTGGTACTCGGGCCTCTTCGAGATGCTGCCGGTGCGGAGCGAGGGGCAGGACGAGGAAGGCGGCCGCGCCTGCGTGGACTTCTCGATGGCCGAGCTCCTGCGAGGCGGGGTCACCACCGTCATGGAGATCGGCGGGCTCGGGGAGTACGTGGTCGAGCGCGCCGCCCACTACGGGATCCGCGTGTACATGGGCCAGGCCTTCCGGTCCGGGCGCTGGCTCACCCGGGACGGCAAGCGCGTGGAGTGGGAATGGAACGAGGAGCAGGGGCGGGAGGGGCTGCGCCGCGCGGTGGACTTCCACGCGAAGTACGACGGCGCCCACGGCGGCCTCGTGCGCTGCTTCTTCTCGCCCGCCCAGATCGACACCTGCACGCCCGCCCTGCTCAAGGAGGCGAAGCGCTACGCGGACGAGGCGCGCGTGCCGTACCAGGTGCACACCTCGCAGTCGGTGGTGGAGTTCAACGAGATGGTGGCGCGCTACGGCAAGACGCCCATCGCCTGGATGCGTGACCTGGGGGTCCTCGACCCCAACACGATCCTGGGCCACGGCATCATCATCGGCGGCTCGTCCTGGACGAACTACCCGGCGGGCGACGTGGCCATCATGGCGGAGGCGGGCTGCTCGGTGGCCCACGCGGTCTGGGTCTTCGCGCGACGGGGCGTGGCCATGGAGTCGTTCGCGGCCTACCGCGCGGCCGGCGTCAACATGTCGCTCGGCACCGACACCAATCCCCAGAGCGTGATCGAGGCGATGCGCTGGGCCGCGGTGTGCTCGAAGATGATGGAGCGCAATACCGAGGCCACCACCGCCGCCCACGCCTTCGACGCGGCCACGCTGGGCGGCGCGCGGGCCCTCGGGCGCGACGACCTGGGGCGCATCGCCCCCGGGGCCAAGGCCGACCTCGTGCTGTGGAAGGCCACCTCGTGGCGGATGACCCCGCTGCGCGACCCCATCAAGAACCTGGTCTACAACGCGGCCGACGAGGACGTGGACCGCGTCTACGTCAACGGGCGCCTGGTGGTGGACGGCGGCCGCGTGCTCGCCGCCGACGAGGGCGCGATCCTGCAGGCGCTGCAGGCGGCGGGCGATCGGATGTGGCCGCGCATGGCCAAGGCGGACTGGGCCGGCCGCGGCGCCGACCAGCTCTCCCCGCAGACCTACGCGGACTGGAGCGCCTAGGCGGGGACGGTGGCCGGGTACGTCCTCCGCCGGCTCTGGCAAACCATTCCGGTCCTCTTCGGCGTCTCGCTGCTGGCCTTCGCAGTCATGCACGTGGTGCCGGGAGACCCGGTGCGCCTCATCGCGGGGCCCGACGCCCCCGAGTCGGTGGTCGAGCGCATCCGTCTCGAGCTCGGGCTGGACCGGCCGCTCCACCAGCAGTACTGGTCGTTCCTCCACCGGGCTCTCCGCGGCGATCTGGGCCGCTCGCTCCGCTCGCGCGCGCCGGTGGCCGACGAGATCCTCGCGCGCTTTCCCGCCACCCTCGAGCTGACCACCGCCAGCATGGTCATCGCGGTGCTGGTCGGCGTGCCGCTGGGGCTGATCGCGGCGGTGCGACGGGCCACCTGGGTGGACTACGTCGCGATGACCACCTCGCTGTCCACCCTGTCCATGCCGGTGTTCTGGCTGGCCATCGTGGCCATCTGGCTCTTCAGCCTGCAGCTCGGCTGGCTACCGGTCTCCGGGCGCGGGGGGCCGCTCTGGCAGTGGGACGGCCTCCGCCACATCGCGCTGCCCGCCGCGACCCTGGCCACCACGTCCATCGCGATCACGAGCCGTCTCACGCGGTCCGGGATGCTCGACGTGCTGGGCCGCGAGTACGTGACCACCGCGCGGGCCAAGGGCCTGCCGCCCGTCTGGGTCATCACCAAGCACGCGCTCAAGAACGCGCTGATCCCGGTGGTCACGGTGGTCGGCCTGCAGTACGGCTTCCTGCTCGGGGGAGCGGTGGTCACCGAGACCATCTTCGCCTGGCCCGGCGTCGGTCGCCTGGCCATGACCGCCATCCTCCAGCGCGACTACCCGGTGGTGCAGGGCTGCGTGCTGCTGGTGGCGGTGCTCTTCGTCATGGTGAACCTGCTGGTGGACCTGCTCTACGGCTGGCTCGACCCGCGCATCCGCTATGAGTGAGTCGTTATGAGTGGGTCGTCGGGAGCCTCCGCATGAGCGCGGGGTGGCGGCGGTTCGTGTCCCATCGTCTGGCGGTGGTGGGGCTGGCGCTGATCGCGCTGCTGATCCTGCTCGCCGCCTTCGCGGCCCAGGTGGCGCCGCGCGATCCGATCCGCCAGGACCTGCCGAGCGCGCTGGCCCCGCCCTCGCGCGATTTCCCGCTCGGCGCCGACGAGTTCGGCCGCTGCATTTTGAGCCGCATCCTCTACGGCGCCCGGCTCTCGCTGGTGGTCGGGGTCCTCGCCACCGCGATCGGCGCGGTCACCGGCATCCTGCTCGGCCTCCTCGCCGGCTACTTCGCTCGGCTCGACGCGCCGGTGATGCGCGCCATGGAGGTGCTGCTGGCCTTCCCGAGCATCCTGCTCGCCATCGCGATCGTGGCCGCGCTCGGTCCCAGCCTGGTCAACGTGATGATCGCGGTGGGCCTCCGGTCCATCCCGAGCTTTGCCCGCCTCACGCGCTCGATGGTGCTCTCGCTGAAGGAGCTCGAGTTCGTCCAGGGCGTGCACGCGCTCGGCGCGGGGCACGGGCGCGTGCTCTTCCGCCACATCCTCCCCAACAGCGTCTCCCCGTTGCTGGTCTTCTCCTCGATGCAGGTGGCCACCTCGATCCTGCTCGCCGCGATCCTGTCGTTCCTGGGCCTGGGCGTGCAGCCGCCGACGCCGGAGTGGGGGAAGATGGTGAGCGATGGCCGGGCCTACCTGCTGGACGCCCCGCACGTGTCGCTGTTCCCGGGGATCGCGATCTTCCTGACCGTGATGGGGTTCAACTGCCTGGGCGACGGGCTGCGGGACGCGCTCGATCCCCGGATGCGGGCCCGGGTGAGCGAGTGAGAGAGGGTCCTACCGGCGGGTCTTGAGCAGCCAGTCCACCGCGGCGGAGCCGTCGGTGGTCTCGCCGCCCTCGGCGGCGCGGGCCGGCTCCGCGGGGCGGGGAGCCGCCGGCGCGGATGAGCGGACCGACTCGACCCCGCGCGCCGGCTCGGGCGTGCGCGAGCCGTTCTCCGGGGCCGACACGTTGCGCGTGGGGGTCGTGGTCGACGCGCGCTGCGGCGGTGGAACGATCTCCACCGTCTGGGGCCTCACCGGAGCGGGCGCGGGCGCCGCCTCGGGCCGCGGAGCCGGTCGGATCTCGGGCAGGGGCGCGGGCTTGGCGGTGGCGGTGGCCGGCCTGGGCACCGGCGCCGGGGCGACGACGACCGGCGCGGCGGGCGCCGGCTCGGCGGCCTTGGGCGCCCGCGCCGGGCGCGCGTCGGGCGCTGGGGTGCCTGCGGTGCTCTTGAGCTGCGGCGTGGTGCGCAAGGGCCGCTTCGCGCCCTCGTCCACGAGGAGCTCGACGCTCCGGGCGAACCGCCGCCCGTGGTAGAGCTCGTACGCGACCTTGACCTGGCCGCCGGGTCGGATGTCCTCGAACCAGCCCTCCTTGGCGCCGCCGACGGTGATCCGGGTGGCCTTGGTCACCACCAAGGGCACCACGCCGCCACCGAACGGGCCGGAGTTGACGTGGATGGTGTTGGATTCCACCTTCGACACCCAGCCCACCGTCTCGCCGTCGGCCTGCTCCCGCCCCGACGTGAACGTGTAGTCGGTGGGATCCGGCGGCCAGAGCATCAGCACCACCGCGACCAGGAGCGCCAAGCTCCCGGCCGCGGCGCCGATGGTGAGAAACCGGTTGCCGCCAAAGGCTCCGTGTCTACTCGTCAAGAAGTCCCTTGATCGCGTTGAAGACCGGATTCTCGTTCGCGGCCCGGGTCGGGGTCGCGGGCGCCCCGGCGGCCGCGGTGCCGATGTACTTCCGCACGCAGTCGTACTGCTCCCAGCCCTTCAGCGGGTAGTTGAGGTCGACCGCCTTCCACTTCGGGTGGCCGTTCTGGAGCAGCCAGCTCATCTGCCGCGACATCGTCTGGGCGAAGCGGCCGACGTTGTCGCAATCCTTCCTGCGAAAATCGAACGAGACCAGCACCGCCTTGACCGCCACGCTGTTGACCGGCGTCCGCTGCCACTCGTAGACGTTGGCGGGGATCTCCGCGCGCGGATAGAACTCGGTGATGCTCTTGTTCGTGATCGGGATCAGCTCGAGGCCGTCCTTCTCGGCGACGTCCTCCTTGAGCAGCCTCACCGGGTACCCGGCCACGTAGAACATCGCGTCGATGCGGCCGGCCTTGAGCTCGGTCAGCGCCTCGCTGGTGTCGATCGGCACCATCTCGGCGGGCACGACCTCGGAAAGCTTGAAGAGCAGGCGCGCGGTGAGATAGGTGCCGCTGCCGTCACGGCCGATGGCCACGCGCTTGCCGGTCAGGTCGTCGAAATCGCGGATGCCGCGGCGGCCCAGCAGGTGGACTTCCTCGTTGTAGAGCGGGAACACCATCCGCGTCTTCTTGGCGATGCGGCTCAGGACGGGGTCCGACTGCACGCGGGCCACGAACGCGAGCACGTCGGACTGCACGATGCCCATCTGCACGCCCGGGCGCTGGTACACCGCGAAGACGTTCTCGATGGAGCCCTTCGACGTGTGCACCGTGAGGTTGACGCCCGTCGGCTTCGTCAGCTTCTGCAGATCGAGGCCGAACTGGTAGTACGTGCCCTTGTCGCCGCCCGTGATGAGGCCCATCTCCTCCGCGGCCGGGCAGAGGCTTGCCGCGACCAGGAGCATCAGGAGGGCCACCGAGCTCTGGATGATGAATTTCGATTTCGTCACTGGTTGTTCTCCTCTAGGCGAGAGTTGCCCCGCGGGCTCGAAGAGGGGCAAGGCCCGTACCAGGCGCCGAAATCGAACGGAATCTGTGAGTTAGGGTTGACAACGCGAGCCTTGCATGGGGAGAAGTCCCGCATGACTGGACCCTCCACTACCCAACCTGGCCTCCTGCTACCTGTCCGTCGTCCGGCCCGTGTTGCGGCACCGGGGCCGCGAAGATGACACAAGCACGGGGGCCAGTCAACTGCGGTCACGCGATGTGTTGCTGACAAGTGAAATGTCCGCTGGGTTTTGACACGTGATCTGTCCGCTCAGCCCCGAGGCCCGGTCGGCAGGCGGGGGCCGGTCCGGCGCGTCAGCCGGGGGAGGCTGGGCATCGGGGGCGGGGGCGATCGTCGATCCTGG
>WNFG01004236.1_pt1 | contig 12651 bp, 13 predicted proteins | sample 5400431 | NCBI WGS metagenome assembly WNFG01 (sample SAMN13153346, study PRJNA577476) | soil metagenome | isolation source: 120 cm saprolite under Douglas fir tree site 2 hole 3 replicate 2 | place: USA:California | collected 2015-04-18
TACTGAAAAATAAACGATTTAGGGAGATTTGCGCCAATAGCTATTGTATCACAGGAGAGCAGCTTTTGAGGAAGGCCGGCACGCGGATTTTCGGCGCCAAAAAGGCCGCTTTTCCGGTGGCAAGAAAATAAATACAAAATACTATTGGGGATTCTTAACCCTGCCTGTATACTTCTGCCACTCTGGAAGGTTACTAAAGTAACCTTACCAAAGTAACCAAGATTCGAAGGTTTCAACTAATAAAATTCAAGGAGAACCCCCTATGAAAGCGCTGCTCCGTATGTCATTGATTAGTTTGACCTTGTTCGGCGCGTACGCTGGCATTTCAGCAACATTTGGAAGCACAGCATCTGCGATCCCGCTTCCAATCCCGATTGGTTGTCCTCCCAGCGCAACCTGCTCTAAGTAAGTGCAGGTTGACAAAGATGCATGGTAACACGATGGTTACAAAGGAGTTATCTAGAATCTAGAAACTCCGACATCGTCGTGTTAATCATCTAGTTAATGTACTAATGGGTGCTTGCTCGGCGTCCGAAGGGAGTGGTACGCTTTCCTCTCTTTGGGGGTAGCCCATGCATATGTCGCTGGCCCAGTGGTTGTTTACGGTCCTGGGGCTTGGTTTGCTCGTGCAATTGCTTGTGGTGATGCACGTCCGCAAGTGCAAATCCGATTTTCCCGTTTTCTATAACTACATCATCTTCTATGCCTTAAGCGTAACGGTTCTAACGTTTGTAATTCACGGTTCCTATGAACAGTATTTCTATTCCTACTGGACACAGGCAATTCTGGAGTCGCTCTTAGGGTTCTTTGTGCTCTATGAGGCGTTTGGCCAGATTATGAAGCCGTATGCGGCGTTGACAGATCTGGCGAAAATGATTTTCTTGTGGGTGGGTGTATTTCTGCTCGCAGTCTCCGTGTTAACCGCATTCGCCACCACTGGCAGCGTGAGCACCAAGATTTGCACAGTGATCATTCTCGTTCAGCGCTGTGTGCGTCTCATGCAGTGCGGATTCCTGCTTCTTTTCCTCGTCTTTGAAAAACGCCTTGGTGTCTCGTGGTCCGCACGCGGCATGTGTGTTACGGTCGGCCTCGGGCTTTCAGCAGTCTTGAATCTAGCCGTGATCTATCTGATGAACACTACGCTGGCCTGGCAAAGCACGCTGATCATTGTGAACAATGTTGTATCGAATGCCATCATCGCGTATTGGATTGTGGGGATGTATGCGTACCAGACCGTCAGGAAAACGGCTGTTGACGCTCCCAATCGGCTCGTTCTTCAACGCTGGAATGAAGTACTGTTGTCCTCCGGGTATGGCGGCAGCAAGCCGTCCCTCCTGGTCACTACTGATTCTTTTATTCCGGGAGTTGAGCAAGTCGTCGACCGGGTGCTGGCGAGAAAAGCAGTCCACTAAAAACCAGTTCCGTTACAGAGCACGCATAAACCCTGACAGTAACCATCGCGACAGCCGTGATGAAACGAAATCCGGGGATCCTGGCCGTTGGATCTATGACGTATTTTTTGTCACCCAGTAGGGATGGTTGATTACACTAAATCTGGGGCGCAGAGGCGAGCCTCTGCGTCTCCAGACAGATTTTGGCCCGATTCGGGAGGGCGAAACGGTGCAGGAAAAATGGCTCATCGCGGGAAGTTTCGCTGCATTCCTCGCGATCTTTTATGGAATTATTCTGTTGTGGCTTAATGTGCTCCTAAGTCCGTTGCTCCTGGCGGCGGGTGCAACGTACTTTTTCATGTTCTTCTTTCGCAATCGAGCCAAATAGGTTCCTCGGGAATCAAATCCGCATCGGCATCACGATGTAGCGGTACTTGTACTCGCTATCAGTTGCCTCATCCGGGCGGAGCTGGCCGGCTGACTGGGCGTCCTTGAATTCAAAGCGGACATCTCCGGCGCCGACTACCTTGAGAAATTCCAGCAGGTACTGCGAATTAAAGCCGATCATTACCTCATCGCCGCTATAGCTGGTCTCAATGGAGTCTTCCGACTCCCCTGTTTCCGTGTTCGAAGACGAAACTTTCAACTCGTCCTTTGCCACTCGCATCCGGATCGCGTTGGAGCGCTCATCGGCGAACTGGGCAACGCGCTGGATCGCTGCCGAGAGCGCGTCGCAATGCACGGTAACAGACTTGTTGTTGTCACGCGGCAACACGGCTTCGTAATTGGGAAATTGGCCGGTAAGCTGGCGCGAGGTCAACAGACGCCCGCCAATGCGGAAAAAGAGTGTGGATTCGTCCTTGGCAAAATCAACGGTCTGAATGTCGCCCGAATTGAGCAGCGTGTTCAGCTCTGCCATGGCTTTCTTGGGAACCAGCACTTTCATCTCGCCGCTGACCGGAAACTTTGACGTGTTGTGCTCGATATGCGCCAGGCGATGGCCGTCGGTCGCGACCATGGTGATGGAATCCGGTTTCAGCACCAGGAGCGCACCGTTCAGCGTGTAGCGCGATTCCTCGTTGGAGATGGAGAAAATGGTCCTGCCGATCAGGTTGCGGAGTACCTGGGCCGGGAGCTGCAACGAGTCAGATGGGAATTGTGGCAGAGCAGGAAAATTAGCGCGGGCCATGCCAACCATCTTGGTGTTGGACCGGCCGCTACGGATCTGCACCCAGTGATTGTCCAGCAACTTGATTCCAATGTCGCCCTCACCCAACAGCTTCACGTAGTCGTAAAGCTTGCGTGCGGGGATGGTGCACGAGCCTTCCTTTTTGACCTTTGCAGGGCAGGACGTGCGCAAGCTCAGGTCCAGATCAGTTGCTGTAATCAGGAGCTTGTCGCCGGTGGCCTCAAAAAGAAAATTGGAAAGAATGGGAATCGTGGTCTTGCGTTCGACCACGCCCTGAGTGGCTGTGAGTTCCTTCAATAGATCCGACTTACTGACGGTTATTTCCATTGCGACTCCCGCCTCAGTGCCCGCGGAGGACGGCATAAATTTTCGCTCCTATACTATCGGTTCTACCTTATATCAAAAACTAAATAAAAATAGCAGTAGTAGCCGATGTCCTCGGAAATGTGGGAATTCCGATTAACCACCCTAGTTTACAATCTCTTCCCGGCTTTGGCCCCACTGGATTCCAGGACTGCCGCTCTGTGCCTACGCTTGAAATCCTGGCTGCCGTCCGCGATTCCCTCGGTGTATTACACCGTTTCCACATAACGTCCACAGCCGTCCGCTCGGAAATCACGCCTGAGACCGCGTGCAGCGCTCCAGCGCATCATACGTTTCAATTACTTAGAGTTTCGGTCAGTTTTGTTAAGAGCCTGTTTAAATCCTTGTCGGCCTGGCGCTGGTCGTCAATTTTACTGATCGAGTGCATCACCGTGGTGTGGTGTTTGCCGCCAAACTGGCGGCCGATTTCCGGCAGAGAGGCCTCCGTCATCTGCTTGGCCAGATACATGGCGATCTGCCGCGGGAAAACAATCGCCCGGGAATTGCTCTTGGCCTTGATTTCAGTCACGCGCAATCCGAATTGCTCCGCCACGGCCCGTTGAATTGCGTCAATCGTGATCTTGCGCGCCTGCGAATCAATAAAATTCTTGAGCACCTGCTGCGCCGTCGTAAGATTCACCTCCGCTCCGGTCAACGAGCAGTAGGCCATCAGACGGATCAGAGCGCCTTCGAGTTCACGAACGTTCGTGCGGACATTCGATGCTATGTAGAGCGCCAGCTCCGTCGTGAGAGTGACGCGTTCCGATTCCGCCTTCTTCTGCAGGATGGCGACTTTGGTCTCGAGATCCGGCGGTTGTATGTCGGCAATGAGTCCCCACTCGAAGCGCGAGCGCAACCTGTCTTCGATCTCCGCGAGCTCTTTCGGCGGGCGGTCGCTGGCGATTACGATCTGCTTCATGGACTCGTGCAGCGCATTGAACGTGTGGAAGAACTCTTCCTGGGTGCGCTCTTTCTGGGCGAGGAACTGGATATCGTCAATGAGCAGCACGTCCACGTTGCGGAACTTGTCGCGGAAGCTGATCATGCGGTCGTAGCGCAGCGAGTTGATCATGTCATTGGTGAACTTCTCGCTGGAGACGTAGCAGATGGAGGCCTGCGGGTCGCGGCGCTTCACTTCGTGTCCAATGGCCTGCATCAGGTGGGTCTTGCCCATACCCACGCCGCCGTACAGGAAGAGCGGGTTGTAGGCTTTCGACGGCCTCTCCGCCACGGCTTGCGCGGCCGCGTGCGCGAACTGGTTGCCCGAGCCGCTCACGAACGCCTCAAACGTGTACTTGGAATTCAACTGCGCGGCTGAGTCCCAATCAAAACGCTGTTGCTTGCCCCCGGTCGCGGGCACGCCGCTGGCTGATACCGGAGGGAAGCCGGCTGCGGGACGGACCGGCGCCGCGGTCTTGTCCTCTTCCGCGGTAATGTACTTGACGTCCTGGTATTCCGGACTCAACACGTCGAGGGCTTCCTGGATCAGGTCACCGAATTTCTCTTCGATGTGGCGAAACTCGGGAGTGGGCACGCGCACGTAGATGGTGCTGCCGATAATGTGACTGAAGCGCGTGGGTTTGAGCCACGTGTCGTAGGAAAGCCGGGTGATTTTCTTTTCCAGCGCTGACAGGATTCGCAACCATGGATTCCCAGCAGCGCTAGCGGTCGCCGATAATGACATGCTCAATTGTTCCCGGGCCGCGAGGGCCGATGTTTTGTTGATTAAGGATCGGATGTTGGCTCTGTCCACGAACAGAGCAGTTGAACACTGAGTTGTGCAACTCAAAAATTCTCGTCTGGCGGCATACTAGCATGAACGCTCAGCGTGTGGAGAAGCGCCCGGGAAAAATATTTTTGCGAATCGATGAAACGAAAAAATGTATTGCATACGCAAAAATTTTCTTGTGCCACATTGCTGGTGCAATAAAATTTTTTTCGCATCGCACTTGAAAACTTTAGCGAAAGGGTTTTCATGAACCGGTCGCTACCCCGGTTGCCGGTGGTGAATTCAGTTGCAATGTTGTCGCCATTGTGATCGTGTCTGACAGTCAGTCGAATATCACAATGACAGCTTCAAGCGACCGGCCTTGGTGTCCAGTGGCATGAACCACCTGATTCCTTTATACTTATCGTTTGCCCGCAACACTCATTTCTTACAGGTAGGAGCAGCAACATCCCATGCCCAAACGTACTTTTCAGCCGAACCGGCGGCGCCGTTCCAAGACGCACGGTTTTCGCACGAGAATGAAAACCAAGAGCGGCCAGGCGGTCTTGTCGCGCCGCCGCGCCAAGGGGCGGAAGCGCGTCTCGGTGAAGCCCGGTTTCCGCGATTAATTTTGTCCGTCAAGTGAAAGCCCCCGTGCGCCAGCCGTGAATCAGCAGAAAACCCAATCATGGAAGATCTCCAAGAGTTCACGATTGTTGAAACACGCAGATTTTCAAGCCGTCTACAAACAGGGGAAGCGGCACTTTTCCGGGAACGTGACGGTGTTCTACCGCGATCGCAACGACCAGGCGGGTCCGCGCGTGGGATTCACGGTAGGCAAGGTGCTGGGCGGCGCCGTGGAGCGCAATCGCATACGGCGCCGGCTGCGTGCGGCCGTACAGCGGCATGTCAGGCAACTGGGGCGGCCGCTGGACGTGGTGTTGCATCCGCGGAAAGCCGTGTTGACATTGGAGTTCACAAAGCTCGAATCTGAGGTCGAGCAACTTTTTGCGGCGTTGCAACGCGGCAAAGGGAAATAACATGAACAAACTGGCCACAACCCTGCTGAAGATTTACAAGGGCGTGATCTCGCCGCATCTGCCGGCTTCCTGCCGGTACGTGCCCAGCTGTTCGGAGTACGCGGCAGAGGCCCTGGCCCACCACGGTTTTCTTATTGGCACGGCGATGGCCGCGTGGCGCATCTTGCGCTGCAATCCATTCACGCGTGGCGGCTACGATCCCGTTTCCAGGACGAACTGAGATTTCATTTGACCGAATATCACAATCCGCAAGAAGACCCCGGCTCACAGAAGCGACTACTCATTGCGTTCATGCTGATTTTTATCGGCATTGCGGCCATGCAGTACTTCATGCCCAAACCGCAACAGCCGGCGCCGAAGCCAGAGCCGCCGGCGCAAACCCGACAGCAACCGCAGACACCGCCAGCAACGCAGCCTGAAGCTTCGGTTCCCCGGAAGGGAAAGCCGCCGGCCGCCGCGGAGACTGTTCCCAGCAAAAAAGCTGAGGTGGAAGCGGACACCACCATCGAGAACGATCACTATCGAGTGACCTTCACCAACCATGGCGGACGGGTGAAGAGTTGGGTGTTGAAGAAAGACAATCGTTATCTGACCGACAGTGACGTTGAGCTGGTGAACCCGATCGCCGCGCCGGTGATGGGATATCCGCTTTCGTTGTTCGCTTACGACAAAGATTTGGAGAAGCGTCTCAACGAAGCGTTGTATGTTCCCAGCGCAACCGGCCCGCAAAAAGCCCCCTTCGCGCTGACTTACGAGTATTCAGAAGGCGATCTCCGGGCGACCAAGACATTTACGTTCGATCCTAAAAAGTACGAAATCACCGTTGACACGCAGGTCGAGCGCAACGGACAGAAGGTAGCAGCGTATTCGCAATGGCCGAGCGGTTTTGGCGACGCCAACAATGCTGCCGCCTACGCCAACGGGAAGATCCTGTGGCAGCAGAACAGCGACATCGAGCGCAAAGCAGCGCAGTCCGGGTTTTTCCTCACGGGTAAAAAATCGATCTCGAACGGCGACACCCTGCACGGTCCGTTCCAGTGGGCAGCCTCGGCCGACCAGTATTTTGCGGCTGCATTCATGCCGTACTCGCCGCAAGACAGCGATCTCGTCACGCTGCACAATCAAGTTGAGATTCCCAGAGATCCGGCAAAACCGAACGGCGATAAAGACAAAGTTTCTATTCTCGGCGTCGCCGTGGGGAACACCCACGGCGCGAACCATCAACGTCTATTCGTCGGCCCCAAAGCTGTGGACCTGCTGGAGAGCATTCCCACACAGCCGGGCGGACCTGATCTCCGCGGCATGCTGGATTTCGGCATGTTCGGCTTCATTTCGCGTCCGCTGTTTGCCTGGCTGACCTGGACGCACGATCACTGGGTACCGAACTGGGGATGGTCCATCGCCATCCTTACCATCATCATCAACGGTGTGCTGCTGCCACTGCGGATTCAGAGCATCAAGTCGGCGCTGAAGATGTCGAAGCTCCAGCCGCAGATCAAAGCCATCAACGAGAAGTACAAGCGTTACAGCATCACTGACCCGCGGCGCGCGGAGATGCAAAAGGAAATGTCGGCGCTTTATAAGACCGAGGGCGTAAATCCGCTGGGCGGTTGTTTACCCATGATGCTGCAGATGCCCTTCCTGTTCGCCTTCTACTCCATGCTGAGCAACGCATTCGAGCTGCGCCACGCACACTGGTTGTGGGTCTCAGATCTTTCCTTCGCGGACCCCTGGCATCTTCTGCCGATCGTCGTGGTCATCACCATGTTCCTGACGCAGCAGAGCACGCCGTCGACCGGGATGGACCCGGCACAGGCAAAAATGATGAAGTACATGATGCCCCTGATGATCGGCGGCATGACGTGGTATCTGCCCTCGGGTCTCGGGGTCTATTGGGCCATCAGCAACGTCATCGCGTACGTGCAGCAGGTTGTGATCAACCGTTCGCAGTTCGGACAGCAGGTCAGGAAGACGGTGGAACGCAGGGCCAAGCGGAAGCGTTAGCCTCAACGGTTGTATAATCCGCTTTTCGGAAACATCAGGATGCTCCAGGACAAAGTCGCGGCGGCCAAAAAAATCGATTCTTTCCTGAAGAAGATCATTACTTCAGGAGCGTTAAGGCTCAAGTACCGGATCACCGTGAATCCCCCTTCGGTAGTTGCCCAGAACCCGGGGACAGCGGAAATTCTGGTCGAACTGGCCGGCCCGGACAGCGATCTTCTGCTGGAACGCGGCGCGGAGTTGCTGCGGTCGTTTGAAATCCTCACGCACGAGATGCTCCACCTCCACGCGGAAGACCACGACAAGATCAGCTTTGATTGCCGCGGCTACCGCGCCGCCCGTCAGCAGGAGTTGAAGCTGGCCGCTGAGGTTGCCGCGGAAAAGGTGCTCAAAAGCGGAGTGCCCTATTCGTTCGCGCCGATGTCTTCGCGTGAGCGCAGATTGATTCACCTGGCTTTTCACGAACATGAGTCGCTGGTCACGCAGAGTGAAGGCGAGGGCGGCCGCAGGTATGTGGTGCTCTATCCTAAAAATTACAAGCCCGCGCGCCCTGTGCAGCGCTGATTCTCCCGTCCTCACTGGAACCTGCCGGTTGCAGTCAAAGTATCTGTCTCTATGAACCTGGATGACACCATCGTTGCCATAGCCACGCCCTCGGGACGCGGCGGCATTGGCGTGGTCCGGATCTCAGGGCCGGAATCACGACAGATTGCCGGCGCCATGCTGCGTCACAAACGCGAGCTGGAAGCAGGGCGCGCCGTCTTTGCCGAATTGATTGATCCCGAGACCTCCGAGCGGATTGACGAAGTCGTAGTGACGCACTTTGCGCATCCGCACTCCTACACCAATGACGATGTGGTTGAGATTTCCGCGCACGGCTCTCCCGTAGTATTGCGGCATGTAGTGGAACTGGCTCTGGCTCGGGGAGCACGCATGGCGCAGCCGGGCGAGTTCACCATGCGGGCCTTTCTGAATGGCCGTATCGACCTTACGCAGGCGGAAGCAGTGAGCGACCTCATCGAGTCGCAGACGCTATATCAAGCCAAGGTGGCGGCGCAGCAGCTCGAGGGCGCTTTGTCCAAACGTTTGCAGCCGATCAAGAAGAAACTGGTCGAGCTGATCGCCATCATGGAAGCAGGAATCGACTTTGCCGAAGACGATGTCTCAGTGCTTCCGGCGAATGAGATTCTCTCTCGGCTGCAAGATGTACAAGCGCCGCTGGAGCAACTCCGCGCCTCATTCGCATACGGAAAGCTGGTCCATGAAGGCCTGACGCTTGCTATTGTCGGCAGACCGAACGTCGGCAAATCCAGCCTGTTCAACCGGCTGGTAGAGCGCGAGCGCGCCATTGTGACAGCAACGCCCGGGACCACCCGCGACCTGGTAACGGAGACCGTTGCCCTGGGCGGCATCCCTCTGAAGCTGATTGATACGGCGGGTATACGCCACTCCACCGACGAAGCGGAGAGCATCGGTATTCGTAAATCCTACGAAGCTCTCAGCGAGGCTGATCTGGTCCTCGTTGTCGTAGACAGCTCGGGCCCTCTGACGAAAGACGATCACGACCTGATAGAGGCCAGCCGCGCCCGTCGCGCGCTGGTGATCGCGAACAAGTGTGATCTGGCTGTGAGTCAGGTAAGTACCGACGGGGTTGAAGTCTTCAAAACTTCCGCGCTGACCGGAGAAGGCATCGACCAGCTGCGCGCCGCGATACTCAACCAGGTCTCGGGCAGCTCCGGCGCCGAGCATGAAGCGGGATTTCTAACCAACGTCCGGCAGCAGCGCCTGGTGGACGAAACGCTGAGCAGTCTCACCGCCGCGGGCGAAGCCACAAAACGCAAAATCCCGCACGAGATGATCATGCTCGATCTCTACGGCGCACTGCGTCCGCTGGACGCCATCACCGGCGAAACCACGACCGACGACATCCTGAATTTGATCTTCAGCAGTTTTTGTATTGGGAAGTAACGGCTACTCGTAGGCCAGCGCTTCAATCGGGTCCTGCCGCGCCGCGATGATTCCCGGATAGAGTGCTCCCACAATCGCGGCGCCAATCGCAATCCCGGCCGCAATGGGCCACCATGACGGCACAATCGCCTGCGGCAACGATGCCGGCACCAGCTTGGCCAGCGACCACCGGCTTACAAAGCTCAGCAGGATGCCGAGAATGCTTCCGCCGAGTCCAAGGCAGAGCGCTTCCAGCAAAATGATCCTTACGATCCAGTACTTCGACGCGCCGAGGGATTTCAGAATGCCGATCTCGCGTGTCCGTTGCATGATCGCCATATACATGGAGAGAGACGCCACGGCCGCGCCGATCAGAACGGCCACGCCAATGATCACGTTCAGGAACGGACGGAGAAAAGGAACGTTGTCTACCGACGTCAGCGAGATCAGCTCATCGACCGGATAGACATGATAGTTGGGAATCAGCTTGCTGAGTTCGCCGATCACCGACTGCACGTTCGCCGGATCGTCGACTTTCAAATAAATCTGCGCGACTTTGCCGTTGGTGCCGTCCAGGTCCTGGACCACGTTCAGCGGCAGGAAGATGTGGGCCAGCTTTCCCGGTTCCACTACGCCGGCTACGTGCCAATTTCGGTTGAAGAGCTTCAGCGTGCTCCCCGCGTGTACCTTGGCCTGCTGCGCGAAGTATGTGTCGACCAGAATATCGTCCGGTCTTTCAAAGCCATGACCTTCACGGAAGCTAAAACCGCGGCTCATCTTTTCGAACTTTGGCACGTCGATGCCGGACACGGCAGTCCATCCTGAAACCAGGTGACTGGCCACTCCGGTCGCCATAGTCACGTGCGGAATTTTTTCCAGCCGGTCGACAAGCTTTTCCGGCATATTGGAGAGCGCGAGGGAGCCGATGGAAGCATCGGGCGAGCGCACAATAATGTCGGCGCCAATGCCACGCGTACGTACGGTTGTGTCCTCAACAAAGCCGCGGCTCAGCCCCACCAGCGTCAGCATGAGAGTGACGGGAACGCCGATCAGCAAAATGCTCAGGACGGTACGCGTTGGCCGGTGGGCCAGGTTCGTGGCGACAAGTGCGATCAAAAAAGAAGGCTCCGGAGACAAAGCAGGATATTTGAGTTGCACCTTCAGGATAACAAAGAAAGCCTATTGCGGAGTGACGCTCACTGTCACCAGGCCATCAATCTCGTCAGCATTGTCGCGGCCTTTCTGGAAGGTGGTGGGCGGCGATTTCTCATAGGTGTCCGCCAGGCGCAACTCCCTGATCTCAAACAGACGCCAGCCGTTGGCGCCGGCGCGTTCGTCATACGTCACGCCGGTGAGATAGTACGGATGTCCGTGCCATAGCAGCAGCGCGAGTTGCTGGCGCTTGATTCCGGCAATGATGGCATCAACGTCGGTCGGCGCACCGGAAACCAGAGATGCTTCCAGGTGGACATGCCGGCCATCGGGTAAAACAATGTCCTGACTCACGGCGTGGGCAACATCATCCGCCGACGGCAGTTCCTGATGGCAAAGCTCGGAGCGGCTCATCCGCATGACCCAGTAATTCTGGTCGAGAGCCACACCTTCGCGCTTGAACAAGGTCTCCAGGCCCGCGGCCAGCGCCCAGTTTTCGCATTTCTGCTTTGCCGTGGCTACCTTGCCCGGCTCCAGGTCAGCGGTTTGGTCGGGCTTGAAGTAGAGTTGGCGCTGCTTTTTCTTGTCGTCCGCGCTGAGAAGAGCAGTCAGCAGCCGGAGAAGAAACGCAATGGTACGCAGCCGGAGCATAGACCAAGTCTACTGCCGTTTCATCAACGTGCAACGAGAGCTTTTGTGGCCGGTGCCCGATTGACCAACGTTACTTGGAGAGTCCCGCCAGCGCGCGGCGGAAAAGCGCTTCAAAGCTCTCTCCATCCGTCTTGCCCAGCTTGGCCATCACTTTCTCCGCAAGTGGGCGCTGATATCCCAGGTTGACCAGCGCGGAGACTACATCGTCTTCGACCGGAGAAGCGGCTGCGGCAGCCGGCGGGACGCCAAAGCTCTCCAGCTTGTCACGCAGCTCCAGCACCATGCGCTCTGCCGTCTTTTTTCCGATGCCGGGAATGCGGGTGAGCGCGGCTACATTGTTGCCCTGAATGGCGGCGACCATAGCGTCCGTGGCCATGCCGCTCAGGATCGTGATGGCCAGCTTGGGCCCGATTCCGCTCACGCTGATCAACTTTTCGAAGAGCTGCTTTTCGTTGAGCTTCAGGAAGCCGAACAGCGCCAGAGCATCTTCGCGCACATGGGTGTGAACAAAGACCGCGACTTCGGCGCCCACGGCGGGCAGCGCGGAAAACGTGGGAATCGTGATGTTGATTTCGTATCCCACGCCCGCGGCTTCAACCACGGAGAGCAATTTTCCCCGCAGATGTGCGATCACGGTGCGCCGGCCGCCATGCTCTGAGTGAGTGAGCCGTCCGGTTGCACGCTCTGGTACACCGGGACGAACTTTGGCAGCTTGCCCCACGGCATCCAGGGCACCGCGGCGGCAATTGCCACATCGCAGATGGTGACGAAGATGTGCATTCCGTCAATCGATTTGAGTGCAAAGAAATCCTTCAGCCCGGGCGTCAGCATTTGCCAGGTAAACGGTACCTGGTCGGCGTGTGCGATCACATGGGCGAAGTAGATTGCGTCGCCGAACCACTTGGCTCCGAGTGTCAGCAGGCAGCCCAGCACTTGTCCAAAGCGGTCTTTCTTGCCCATGGCTTTGAACATCACCCAGCAGACGGGAGCGCTTAGGAGAAAGGTAATGACCGCATGGAATTTCGGCGACCACTTGCCGCTGTCGGCTTCGAGCAGGCTGACTCCGAAGCCCCAGATCAGGCCCACAACCGCAGCCGCCACGATACCCACAACCGCGCCCATCGCGTAGTTGGCGTTGCCGGCGCGGTATTCCTCTGCCTCACGCTGCTTTTCTGCCACGGATCTCATCTGGCAGCCGGGGCAGTGATA
>WNFG01006966.1_pt1 | contig 12650 bp, 11 predicted proteins | sample 5400431 | NCBI WGS metagenome assembly WNFG01 (sample SAMN13153346, study PRJNA577476) | soil metagenome | isolation source: 120 cm saprolite under Douglas fir tree site 2 hole 3 replicate 2 | place: USA:California | collected 2015-04-18
CGATGTCGAGCGGGCAATTTCGCGACAGCCTGGCCGAGCTCGCCTGGCACCTCGATGAGCCGGTCTCGGACGGCGCCTGCATTCCGCTGATGCACCTGGCCAAGCGCGCCTGGGAAGAGGTGGTGATCGTCCTTTCCGGAGAGGGCGCGGACGAGCTCCTCGCCGGCTACGGAATCTACGGCAAGATGATGGCGATCGAGCGCGCTCAGGCTCTCGGGGGCCGGCCGTTCAAGGCGATCGCCGGCCTGGCGATGGATCGGGTCAGCGAACCAAAGCTCCGCAAATATCTGGCAATGGCCCGGCAGCCGATCGAGGAGCGCTACTTCGGCGTGGGCCGCGCCTTTGGAGACGAGCTGCTCTCTCGCGCCTTTGGACCCTCCGCATTGAAAAACCTGGTTTCACGCTTCGCTCCCAGTTGGCGGGCGACCCAGGGCGAGCCGACGCTGCACCGCCTTCTGTACAACGACACCAAGATCTGGCTGCCCGACGATTTGTTGATCAAGGCGGACAAGATGACGATGGCCTGGGCGGTCGAGCTGCGCGTGCCGTTCCTGGACCACGTTCTGCTCGAGAGCGCTTGGCGGCTCCCGCCGAGATTCAAGCTGCACCACGGCGTGGGCAAGAGGCTGCTTCGCACCTCGATGCGCGACAAGATCCCCTCGTCCATCCTTCGCCGGCCGAAGCGGGGGTTCCCTTTGCCGCTCGGTCAGTGGTTGCGGGGCCCGCTCCACGACGCTTGCCGCGAGGAGCTTCTCGCCGCGGGAAGCGCCGTCCGCGGGATCGTCGGGCACGCTCTGCTGAAACAGCTGCTCGAGGAGCATCGCCGGGGCAGCGTCGATCGAACCGAGGAGATCTATGCGCTTTGGCTGTACGAAGCCTGGCATCGCGCATACATCTCGCCGAAGGCGATTGCGCCGCGACGGGGTTTGACGCGTCAGCGACGGAGTATCCCCGGTTCGCTGCGCGCCGGCGAGCCCATCCAGGCGCTCGCCTCTTGAGCATTGCGAGCCCTTGCGCTCACATCGTCTCCGGGGTGGGGATTCCCAACAATGAAAGGCCTGAAGCCAGGGTCAGCTGTACCGCGTCGGTGAGTGCCAGCCGGGCGTCGCGAATCGCCGGGTCATCCACCAGCACGCGCTTCTCCCGATCCTGATTTCCGAGTGTGTACCAGCGGCTGAAGTCGGCGGCGAGCTCGAGCAGGTAGCGGGCCACGATGGAGGGCTCGTTGGCCTCTACCGCCTCCGCCACCGCGATGGGAAAGCGCGCCACCGAACGGGTCAAGCTCAGCTCCTCCGGCTCTTTCAGTCGCGACGCGTCCACCGCCGCCGGCGCACCGCCCGCCTTGCGCAGAACGCTGGCGGCTCGGGCGTGGGCATACTGCAGATACGGACCGGTGTGCCCCTCGAAGTTGAGGATATCGTCCCAGTCGAAGGTGTAGTCGGTGAGTCTGCGATTCTTCAGGTCTCCAAAGACGATCGCTCCCAGACCTACCTGTTCGGCGAGTCGCTCCGGATCCTGAGTCTGGATCCGCCCAGCCTTCTGGTTTTCGGTCACCTTTTCCAACGCGCGGATCTTCGCGTCGTCCAACACGTCGTCCAGAAGGACGACCTGACCTCGCCGGGTGCTCATTCCGGAGACTCGGCCGAAGCCGACGTGAACGCACGATTTCGCCCACGGCATTCCCATCCGCTCGAGCACGGAGATGAGTTGGCGGAAGTAAAAGGATTGGTCGGAGCCGACGACGTAGAGCGCGCGATCGAAATGAAAGCGCTCGTACCGGTCAATTGCGGCGGCCAAATCCCGCGTTGCGTAGAGCGTCGAGCCGTCGTTCTTGCGCAAAAGGACCGGAGGCTCTCCTTCGGCGTATGGCATGTCCACCACCAGCGCTCCCTGCGATTCCTTCACCCCCACCGTTTTGGCCACGCGGTCGATCGTCTCCTGCATCCGACCCTGGTAGAGGCTCTCACCCTCGTAATGCTCGAAGTTGATGCCGAGCCTCTGATAGAGGGGGCGGAAGTCTTGAAGAGAGGTTTCCCGGAACTCGCGCCAGACGGCGATCGCGGCCGGGTCGCCGTTTTCCATTCGCCGGAAGAACTCTCTCGCGCGCTCGTCAAAGGCGGGATCCTTCTCCGCGCGAGCGTTGGCTTTGACATAGACTTCGACGAGGTGAGCCATTTCGCGTTTGCGAGAAGGGTCTCCGTATTCCTCGAACCCCACCGCCACCAGGCCGAACTGCTTTCCCCAGTCGCCCAGATAGTTTATCCCTTCCACCTGGTATCCCTGACTGCGGTACAGATTCGCCAGGGAATGACCGATCACGGTCGACCGGATGTGATGAAAGGCGATCGGCTTGGCGATGTTGGGCGAGGAATAGTCGATCACCACCGTCTTCCCCAGTCCTGCTGGATTGGAACCGTAGGTCCGCCCGGATGCCCGCACCTGATCGATGACCTCGCCGACAAAAGGCATCGGGGTGAAGCGGGCATTGACGTAGGGTCCCACCGCCGCGATGTCCATCCCCGCAACTTGAAGGCCCGCCGCCAGGGAGGATGCGATTGCCGGCGGCGCCTTCCGCTGAGCCTTGGCGAAAGAAAAGGTGGCGAAGGCGAGATCTCCGTGGGCCGGCTCCGCCGCCTTGATGCCGCGCTCGATGTCCCCGACCGGCGCATTCAGCGCTCGAGCCAGTGCCTGGGCAAATGCCATCCGGTAGCGCGCGTAGACGGAGCTGTCCATTGGGGCACGAATAATAGCGGGGATGTCTTCGTTTCGGACTGCTAATCGCGACGCCGCGCCGGACCGGCGCCGCGGCGGTGCTACGATCGCGCCGCGTTCGGGGGATGGACGACGGCTGCCACGGTGCCCAGGAGATCTTGCAGCCGCAACGGCTTTTCAAACAGCCCGTCGATCCGGTCCTTGCCCTTTCCGCCGGCCAGGTCCCCCGCGTCGCTGGCGCCGGAAATGACGAATACCCGGACATCCGCCAGGGCCGGCGTTTCGCGGATGAAATGCAGGACGGACCGACCATCTCCGTCGCTCAACATCAAATCCAAAAGGACCATCGCCGGCCGCATCTTCCCCAAGGCGGCTACCGCGCTCGCCATGCTCGCGGTGGCGAGAACGGGATAGCCCGCTTCTTCGAGCAGCTCCTGGAGGACCTCCCGGCAATCGGCATCATCCTCCACGAGAAGGATCCGTCCCTCGCCGGGCGCGTGCACCGGCTCCAGCGGCGCCATCGCTGCCGCGGCAAAGACGGGCAGATGGATCTGAAAGCAGGCGCCTTCACCCGGTTTGCTGATCAGTTCCACTCGCCCGCCGTGCTGCTGAACGATCCGGGCGGCGATCGGCAAGCCGAGGCCGCGGCTTCGCGACCGCCCGGTGAGGAGACCTTGATTTCGATGGGCTTGCCGGCGGGGCTGTGGTTGATCGCGTTCTCCACCACGTTGCCAATGGCCTCGGCGATGCGGTCCCTGTCGCCGCGGACATAGGCCTCGGTGCAGGGCGGAATCACCAGCCGCACGCCCGCCTGATCCGCGCTGTTGGAAAGCGACTGAACCACCTCCTGGGCGAGATCCTTCAATCCGAAGGGCCGCTCATTCAGCTGCATCCGGCCATGCTTCAGCCGGGAGACCAGGAGAAGGTCGTTGATCATGCGCAGCAAGCGGTTGGCATTGCGCTCGCATACCTGCAGGGCCTTGAGCTGGCGGTCGGTGATCTCCCCGAGCTTCCGCCTCTCGAGCATGTTCAGATACGCCTTGATCGTGGTGAGCGGGTTTTTGAGGTCGTGCGATACGTTGGCGAGCAGCGATTCGCGATTCTTCTCCAGGCTCTTCAGACCCGAGACGGCGGTCTGCAGATCCTTGTTGCGGCGCATCGCCTCGTCCCGCAGGCGGGCCACCTCCGTCAATGCCGAGATCTGCGCCGCGAGCGCCTCCAGCAACTCGTCGCTGAACGCTCTCGTCGCCGACACGACCACCAGGCAACCGATCACCCCGTGGGCAGCCAGCAGAGGCGCTGCGACCACCGGACCGTCGCGGATGACGCGCTTTTCCGAGAAGGCCCGGCCGACCACTCCGCGCCCGGGCTTGGCCGCGGCGATCCGCTTGTCGTTGCGCCCGCGCACCGCCGCAACTTGTAGCAGCGCGCCCCCTGGAACGTCCCTGACCAGGTAGCAAGCTCGGGCCCGGAAGAGCTCCTGGACGACTGCAAGCTGCGATTGTTGGGCTTGGACAGTCAAGGCGGAATCGGTGATGCAGGCCGCCATCGCGGCGATTGCGCGCTCTGTCGTGGGAACCTCGTTCGGCTTCGGCGGACGCCGGGGTCGGACGGTGGGTCGACCCTGGGGAACGATTGACAAGACTTTGGCGAGGGCTCCTCTTTCGCTTCGCCTGTTGGTCCGGTTCGGCATCCCTCTATCCTCGTCCACGCCTCGGAAAGAGAAAAGGGTGTTCCGGCCGCCGTTCCCAGAACGACACGCCCGCCTGTCCGGTAGAGGACGGGTCGGGCGAGACTCTATCCCCGTTTTTTCAGAAGCCCCGATTTGTCGACGAAGTAGGGCTCGCTGATCAACGATTCCACCTTCTCCCGATAGCCTTGGACGCCGACGCCACTCTCGTGAAGAGCGTTGATCGCCGCGGTTTGCACCCGCCGCGCGGTGTCCTCCGCGGTGAGTAGCTTGAGCATCGGCTCTCGCGCCGGTTCATGCTTTAGCCGCCCCAGAGCAGTGAGCGCCGCTATCTTCACATCGTCCGACATGTCCTCGAGGAAGGGCAGCAGCGCGGGAGCTATTCGGGGGTCGTCCTTGCCGCCGAGAGCCTGGATCAAGACGATCTTCTTCTCGGGGTTGCGGGTGTAGGTAGCGCCGAGATGGTGCAGGAGCTCGACGCAAATCCCGGTCAACTCGGGTTCGGGGAGCAACGCGGAGAGCAAACGGACCGCCCACGAGCTTGACGAGTTGGTGGTGCGAAGAAACTCCTTCACCGCCTCTACCGCGCTCGAGCCGCGGGAGCTGATCAGCTCGAAGACGTGTTCTTTCTCATCCGCGTCGGTGGTGAGCGGCTCCACGGTGATGGTGAAGCGGGCCAGGAGCGAACCGATGGCCTCGGGAATCTCCATTTCTCCCAGCTGAGAGATGGCCTTCTGACGCGAAGTCGGATCTCCATATTTCTGCGTCACCTTGGCCTTGAGCTTGCGCGCCTTGTCGGGTCCGGAGCCGCCGAAAATGTCGAGAATTCCCACTTCACCTCCACCAGCGTTGGTCCAGAAGACCGCGAAACCGGGCCCGCGTCTCAAAGGCGGACGTCGGCGCGGACATCTCGGACGTAGGACTTCTTCATCTTCTCCGCGGCTTCCTTCGCGTCGGCATCCGCGCCCTCGGGTACCATCACCTTCAGCGTGAGGTAAAGGTCTCCCTTATCGTTTCCCTTGAGGGCAGGCACGCCCCGACCTTTGACGCGAAGCTTCCGTCCTGACTGCGAGCCGGGAGGGACTTTCACGGTAACGTCTCCTCCAAACGTGGGAACGCGGACGTCGCCACCGAAGATTGCTTCGGGCACGGTGATCGGCAGATCGACGTGAAGATTGTCGCCCTCGCGTTTGAAGACCGGATGAGGAAGCACTTCCGTCTCGATGAAGAGATCGCCCGGGGGACCTCCGCGCACTCCCGCGGCGCCCTGCCCGGCGAGGCGGACCTGCGAACCGCTGTGCACCCCGGGGGGAATCGTCACCGTCAAGGATTGAGTGGTGGGGACCCTTCCTTCGCCGCCGCAAGTCTCGCACGGTTTGGCGGCGCGACCGGTGCCGTTGCAGGTCGGGCAGGCCCCCGTAAATGACACCCCGCCCACGCTGCGGCGCGCGCGGCCGGTGCCTCCGCAAGTCGGACACTTGACCGGCCGCCCTTGATGCCCGCTGCCCTTGCAGGTCGGGCAAACCCCCGGTCGGGTAATGTTCAATGACCGCTGGGTACCGTTGACCGCCTCATTGAGCGTCAGTTGGACGCGCGTGTGAAGGTCCTCGCCCCGCGCCGGGCCGCTTTGCTGCTCCATCTCGTCGCTGGAGAAGAAATCGGCACCCTCGCCGCGCCCGGCGCGGTTGAAGAGGTCGCCAAACAAATCCCCGAGATCGACTCCTCCGGGTCCTTCTCCACCGAAATGAACGCGCCCCCCTCCGGATTGTGCGGCGCTGCGATAGGACCTCAGCGTTTCGGCTTTCTTCTCGTCGAAGCCGATCTTGGCCGCATCCTCGCCAAACTCGTCGTACAGTTTCCGCTTCTGAGGATTGGAGAGCACTTCGAAGGCGCCAGAGACCTGTTTGAACTTCTCTTCGGCGCCCTTGTTCCCCGGGTTTACGTCCGGATGATATTTGCGGGCGAGCTTGCGATATGCCTTCTTGATCTCCGCATCACTGGCGCTCTTCGATACGCCTAAGGTTTGGTAGTAGTCTTCGGCCATGAGGTGTCGATCGCTCGGCAGTCGATTGGAAGAAACTAACCAGCCCCGGCTTGACCGCCAGGCGTCGGCCGCGAGCAAGTCTTGGATGTATAAGATTCCGCGAGTCGCGGACAGGAGGACTTTGTGCGGCTGGTCCGCCGCCTAGGATGGGCGATTTGGGCCCTGTTGCTGGTGGGCGCCGGCATTGGGCCGAGCGGCGCTCCCGACGACGGGGTGATCGATAGGGCAGTCGCGCTCGTCGCCGGACGAGTGATCACCTTGAGCGAGCTCGAGTTCGAAGCTCGGGTCGCGCTGATCGATCGGGGCGGGTTGGAAGCGGCCAACGCGCCTCTGGATAACCAGGCGCTGAGGAGCGCGCTCGAGCTTGCGCTCGGCGAGCGGCTCGAGACGGCCGCGGCGGACAAGCTGCAGACCTTTCAGCTCGAGGATGGCGAAATCGAGGCTGCCGTGCGGAGGTTCAAATCCAAATTCGCCAGCAATGCGGAGCTGGCCAGCTTTCTCGCCAGACATGAAGCGGACGAGTCGCAGCTCGTTGCGGTGTTGGCCCGCCGCCTGCGCGCGGAGAAGATTCTCGACAGCAGGATCAGCCTCCGGGCGCGGGTGAGTGAGGCCGAGATCAGGCTGTTCTATGATGAGCATCGGTCGGAGCTGGTCGGCAGCTACGAGGAAGTGCGCGGCCAGATTCGGGAAAAGCTCGTTCGAGACCGTTACAGAATCCTGGCCCGTGAGGAGCTGCTCCAGGTCAGAAAGGGCGCCGACGTGCGGATGATTGCGCCATTCGCGGCTGAACCGCTGAGGGAGGCCAGGTGAGACTGCCCCAGCCGGAGGCCAGCGAACAGAAGTTCCGAATTCGACGGATGCGGCCCGACGATCTGCCCGAGATGATGGCGATCGAGAGGGTCGCCTTTCGCAATCCATGGTCCACCGAGCTCGTCCGGCGCGAGCTGACGCACGAGTGGTCGACCATCTTGATCGCCGAGGAGCCGACGCCGCAGGGGCAGATGCGCCTTCTCGGCTTTTCGATTTTCTGGCTGGTGCAGGACGAGCTGCACATCCTCAACGTCGCCACCGACCCCGAAAATCGGCACCGCGGCGTAGCCCGGGCGGTTCTGAATGCGACCCTGGACGAGGCGCGAGATCGTCGCTGCACCGTCGCCACGCTGGAAGTGAGGCGCAGCAATGAACCGGCGCTCAGACTCTACCGCTCATTTGGATTCCGGGCGGTAGGGGTTCGTCCGAACTACTACGTCGAGGAGGGCGAGGACGCGATCGTGATGGTGCTGGACCTGTAGCTGCGGTAGATTCGGCCCAGTTTCACAACAACAACGGAGGGGACAATCCATGAAAAAGCTCTGCGCGGTGGTGGTGTCGCTTGTCGTATCAGGTCTGGCATTCGCGGACGTGGTCGACAACCCGGGACCGTTCAACCTGACGTTCGATTCCGGCATCCTGAAAATTGGTCAGCTGAGTCCGATGGCGATCGACCAGTTGACGATCGCAGGGAGCGTGGATGGCGGCGGCAACGTCACCATCCCCATGGCGGGTATCGTTCTTCCCGACTTTGTGCTAACCGGAACGCCGATTGGCAATATCACCGTTCGCTTCGTCCCGCTCACCGACGGAACAGGCTCGCTGAATCCACTGACCGGAGAAGCCGGCGCGGCGATCTCGTTCCGCGTCCGCCTGATCAACTCCCTTTTGCCCGCAGGATGCGCGATCGATCCGATCAACGTCGCCCTGACGACCGGTACCGACGGGGGGCTCACCGGGGTCGCCTACAGCGCGGTTGACGGCACGGCCACTTATGTCGATAACACCTTCGCGGTGCCCAGGACTTCGAACTGCGGCCTCTTTGGCGGCGCGATCGACGGCCAGATTGGCCTGCCCTCCGCCAGCGGCAACAATTTCGTCGACCAGCTTCACGGCACCTTCGACACCATCTTCGTCGGCAGCTGAACCTTCGCTTGCGAGCGTGATGGCCGGGGCCTCCTGCCAAGCTTGACAGCAGGGTGGGAACCCTATAATCACGCGTTTTCTCTCAGATTGACCCGTTGCGTGCGGTTCCGTGCCGGTACGGCTCGGTGCCGTTACAGGGAAGGACTTCACAATTCGATGCCGACGATTAGCCAGCTGATCCGCAAGGGTCGCGAGAAACTCAAGGTCAAGGGCAAAAGCCCGGCGCTTCGCGAGTGCCCGCAAAAGCGGGGAGTATGTACTCGCGTCTATACGACCACCCCGAAGAAGCCAAACTCCGCCCTGCGGAAGGTGGCCCGGGTTCGGCTGACGAACGGGATCGAAGTCACTTCGTACATTCCTGGTGTGGGGCACAACCTTCAGGAGCACTCGGTGGTGATGATTCGCGGTGGCCGAGTCAAGGATCTGCCAGGCGTCCGGTACCACATCATCCGCGGGACCCTGGATTCAGTGGGTGTTCAGGGGCGGAAACAAAGCCGCTCCAAGTACGGCGCCAAGCGCCCCAGTTGAGTTAGATATCCTAGTTTGATTTCACTGTAGAGGAACGACATGCCTCGCCGTCGCGTCGTCGCAAAGCGCAAAATCCTACCCGATCCCAAATACCAGGATCGGCTTGTGTCCAAATTCGTCAACGACCTGATGCGGAAGGGCAGGAAAGCGATCGCCGAAGGTATCTGTTACGGCGCCTTCACCCTGGTCGAGGAGCGAACGAAGGAAGATCCCCTCAAGACCTTCAAGAAGGCGCTCGACAACGTCAAGCCGGTGCTCGAGGTGAAGTCCCGCCGCGTGGGTGGTGCGACCTATCAGGTTCCAGTCGAGGTTCGCCAGGATAGAAGGGTTGCGCTCGCGATGCGCTGGCTTATCAATTACTCGAAGGCGCGAGGCGAGAAGACGATGCGCGAAAAGCTGGCGGCGGAGATCATGGACGCCGCCAACAACCGCGGCAACGCCGTCAAAAAGCGCGAGGACACGCACAAGATGGCGGAGGCGAACAAGGCCTTCGCTCATTACCGCTGGTAATTTTAGGGAAGCTGCCCGAAGCGTTCTTTGACAAGTTGGTTTGCCGTGGTGCGCTCGCCAAATGACAAAGGCCCGAATCGGAGGATTTTCGTTCAATGGCTCGTGAGTATCCCCTCGAAAAGTACCGGAACATCGGGATCATGGCGCATATCGACGCCGGCAAGACCACGACCACCGAGCGGATCCTCTACTACACCGGAGCGATCCACAAGATGGGCGAGGTGCACGAGGGCACTACCACCACGGACTGGATGATCCAGGAGCGGGAGCGCGGAATCACGATCACCTCCGCTGCGATCACCGCCTTCTGGGAACGCAACGACGAGGAATACCGGATCAACATCATCGATACGCCGGGCCACGTCGACTTTACGATCGAAGTGGAGCGCTCGCTGCGCGTTCTCGACGGCGCGGTGGCCCTGTTCGATGGCGTGAACGGAGTGGAACCGCAGTCGGAGACGGTCTGGCGGCAGGCGGATAAGTACAACGTCCCGCGCATTTGCTTCATCAACAAGATGGATCGCCTCGGCGCGGATTTCGAGATGTCCGTCGAATCGATCCGCGAGAAGCTCAAGGCAAATGCCTGCGTTCTTCAAATTCCACTCGGGATCGAGGAAAAGCACCGGGGAGTGATCGACCTGATCGAGATGAAGGCGCTCGATTTTCACGACTCGGAGAAGGGTTCCACCTTCGAACGGGTGGAGATTCCCCCGGAGTATCGGGCCCAGGCGGAGAAGTACCGCACCAAGCTGGTGGAAGCCGCAGCCGAGCAGGACGATGCGCTGATGCACAAGTACCTCGAAGGTCAGGAGATGACCAACGACGAGCTCCGGGGAGCGATCCGCAAGGGCTGCGTTGCGATGAGCTTGTTCCCGGTCCTCTGTGGTTCCGCCTTCAAGCACAAGGGCGTGCAGCCGCTGCTCGACGCGGTGGTCGACTACCTGCCCTCGCCTTTGGATGTGCCACCGGTAAAGGGCACCAATGCCAAGGGCGAGGAAGTAATTCGCGAGACGAACATCGAGGCCCCCTTCTCGGCGCTGGCGTTCAAGATCATGACCGACCCGTTCGTCGGCACGCTCACCTTCATCCGGGTCTACTCCGGCCGGCTCGAGGCGGGAAGCCACGTCTACAACTCGGTCAAGAAGCGGCGCGAGCGCGTCGGCCGGATCGTGCAAATGCGCGCCGACAAGCGCGACGAGATCACCGAGTGCTTCGCCGGCGACATCTGCGCCTGCGTCGGGCTCAAGGGCGCGACCACCGGAGACACGCTCTGCGATGAGAAGAACGAGATCGTCCTCGTGCGGATGGAGTTCCCCGAGCCGGTGATCGACATCGCGATCGAGCCCAAGTCGAAGGCGGATCAGGAGAGGCTCGGCATTTCGCTGATGAAGCTGGCGGTGGAAGACCCCTCATTCCGGGTGCGAACCGACGAGGAAACCGGACAGACGATCATCGCCGGGATGGGCGAGCTTCATCTGGAAATCATCGTCGACCGCCTGCTGCGCGAATTCAAGGTGGAAGCCAACGTCGGAAAACCCCAGGTGGCTTACCGCGAGACGATCAGCAAAGAGGCGGAGGCCGAAGGCAAGTACATCCGGCAGACCGGCGGCCGCGGCCAGTACGGACACGTCTGGATCCGGCTGATCCCCAACCAGCCCGGCACGGGATCTTCGTTCGAAAGCAAGATCGTCGGCGGAGTGGTGCCAAAAGAATTTATCCCGGCCATTGAAAAGGGCGTGATGGAAGCGCTGGAGAACGGCGTGTTGGCGGGATATCCGATGGTTGACGTCAAAGTCGAAGCGATCGACGGCAGCTACCACGACGTCGATTCGAGCGAGATCGCGTTCAAGATCGCCGCCTCGATCGGGTTCAAAGAGGCCGCCGCTGCTGCCAAGCCGGTCCTGCTCGAGCCGATCATGGAGTGCGAAGTGGTGACCCCCGACGAGTTCATGGGGGACGTGATCGGCGATCTGAGCAGTCGAAGAGGCAAAGTCCACGGGATGACCCCGCGTTCGGGAATCCACGTGGTCGGAGCGCAGGTACCGCTGGCGGAGATGTTTGGCTACGCCACCGACCTTCGCTCGAGAAGCCAGGGACGGGCCACCTACACGATGCAGTTCAGCCACTACGCGCCGGTTCCCAAGCAGGTCGGGGAAGAGATCATGGCCAAGGTCAAGGGTACGAAGTAGCAGCGAGCGTCAACCCGAAGTTTCAGCCGCCAGACGGCGGCGCGGTAAGGAGCAAAATGAGCAAGGAAAAGTTCGAGAGGACGAAGCCGCACGTGAACGTGGGAACGATCGGGCACGTGGACCATGGAAAGACGACGCTGACGGCGGCGATTACCAAGGTATTGGCGAAGCAGGGGATGGCGCAGTTCATGGCGTATGACCAGATAGACAAGGCGCCGGAAGAGCGGGAGCGAGGAATCACCATCGCCACCGCGCACGTGGAGTACTCGACGAAGAATCGGCACTACGCGCACGTCGATTGCCCGGGGCATGCGGACTACATCAAGAACATGATTACCGGGGCGGCGCAGATGGACGGGGCAATTCTGGTGGTGTCGGCGGCGGACGGGCCGATGCCGCAGACGCGCGAGCACATCCTGCTGGCGAGGCAGGTAGGGGTGCCCTACATCGTGGTCTACCTGAACAAGGTGGACATGCTCGATGACCCGGAGCTGCGGGAGCTGGTGGAGATGGAGGTCCGGGACCTTTTAAAGAAGTACGACTTTCCAGGGGACAAAATCCCCATCGTCCCCGGGTCGGCGCTCAAGGCATTGGAGGGAGACCCCTCGGAGATAGGGGAAGGCTCCATCCACAAGCTGATGGAGGCGATTGACAGCTACATTCCAACCCCGCAGCGGGCGACGGACAAGCCATTCCTGATGCCGGTGGAGGACGTTTTCTCCATCGCCGGGCGAGGAACGGTGGCCACCGGTCGAGTGGACCGCGGCAAGATTAAGGTGGGCGAGGAAGTGGAGATAGTGGGCCTGCGGCCGACGCAGAAGACGGTGGTGACCGGGGTGGAGATGTTCCGCAAGCTTCTCGACGAGGGGATGGCGGGAGACAACATCGGGGCGCTCTTGCGCGGGCTGAAGCGGGAGGACGTGGAGCGGGGACAGGTGTTGGCCAAGCCGGGGAGCATCACCCCGCATACCAAGTTCAAGGCGCAAATCTACGTGCTCACCAAGGAAGAGGGCGGGCGGCA
>WNFG01009843.1_pt1 | contig 12649 bp, 13 predicted proteins | sample 5400431 | NCBI WGS metagenome assembly WNFG01 (sample SAMN13153346, study PRJNA577476) | soil metagenome | isolation source: 120 cm saprolite under Douglas fir tree site 2 hole 3 replicate 2 | place: USA:California | collected 2015-04-18
CCAACCAGGCGAACCGCCTGATGAGCCCGGCGGAAATGGGGGAGCTCTTCAAGGTGATCGCGCTCGCGCGGGGATTCCCCAAGCCGCTCGCGGGCTTCGGCGAAGGCGACAGGCGGGGCGCGCTGTAAGGTGTAACCTGCCTGTTGCGACGAAGTCAGGCGGGGCGGGCGAGGAGGTGTCATGGAAGCAATGCAACGGAGCCGGACGGACTGGGTGAAGATTCACCCGCTCGCCGTTCGCATCACGCACTGGATCAACGTGCTCGCCATTCTTATCATGGTGACGAGCGGCTGGCGCATCTACAACGCCTCGCCCTTTTTCCCGTTCCGGATTCCGAGCGAGCTCACTCTCGGCGGCTGGCTTGCGGGCGCCCTGCAATGGCACTTCGCCGCCATGTGGCTGCTGGTGCTGAACGGCATCGTCTACGTGACTTACGGCATCGTCTCGGGCCACTTCAAGAGGAAGCTCCTGCCGATCAGGCCGCGCGCGATATTCCACGATGTGCGGGAAGCGCTGCGCGGAAAACTGGCGCACGAGGACCTCTCCGTATACAACGCCGCACAGCGCGCTGCTTACCTCGTGATCATCTTGTGCGGCGTCGTGCTGGTTCTCTCGGGCCTTGCGATCTGGAAGCCGGTTCAGCTTCAGGAGATCACGGCGATTTTCGGCGGCTATGAAGGTGCGCGCGTGGTGCACTTTCTCACGATGGCGCTGCTGGTTCTGATCGTAGTGGTGCACGTCCTGATGGTGATTCTCGTGCCGCGCACTTTCCCGACGATGATCACGGGCCGTGCAAGGAGGGCGTCATGAAAACCATGGAAACGAGTCTCGCCGTGCATTCCGGAAAGCTCATCCGCAGCGTCGAACGGCGGCTGTTCCTCAGGCAAGGGCTGTCGCTGGGGGCGCTCGCCCTGCTCTCGGGCTGCGATCTCACCGACGACGACAGCGTGCAGAAGCTGCTAACCGGGATGTCGCGCTGGAACGACGGAGCGCAGGCCTGGCTCTTCAACCCGAACAAGCTCGCGCCGGAATTCCCGGAGAGCGCGATCACCAAGCCCTTCCCCTTCAACGCCTTTTACAGCGTGGACGAGGTCACGATGGTGGACGGCAAGGACTACAAGCTGGAGCTCGATGGCCTCATCCGCGACAAGAAACCCTGGGCGCTGCCCGAGCTCTACGCCCTGCCGCAGACCTCGCAGATCACGCGCCACATCTGCGTCGAGGGCTGGAGCGCGATCGGCAAGTGGAGCGGCGTGCGCTTTTCCGATTTCCTCGCCCGCATCGGCGCCGACACCTCGGCAAAGTACATCGGTTTCAAGTGCGCCGACGACTACTACACGAGCGTCGACATGGTCACCGCGCTGCACCCGCAGACACTGCTCACCTTCCGCTACGCCGACGAGATCCTGCCGCCCAAGTACGGCTTCCCGATGAAGCTGCGCATTCCGACCAAGCTCGGCTTCAAGAACCCGAAGCACATCATGTCGATGTTCGTTACCAATGAATATCCGGGCGGCTACTGGGAGGACCAGGGGTACAACTGGTTCAGCGGCAGCTGATGAAACCGCTAGAAGCCATCGCGCTTGCGGCGATCCTTGCCGCCGGCACCGGCGCCTGGGCCGCGGATGCGCCGGACAAGCCCATGAAAATGGACGAGCCCATGCACGGCGAGATGAAGAAAAAGAGCATGAAGAAAGGCGACGTCAAGAAAGCCGCCGAGAAAAAAGACCGCGAGATGAAGCCGATGATCGAGAAGGAAGCGGCCGGATCGGCGAAGAAGTAGGCGTGCGGCGCGCCTTTAGCGCGGGTCGAGCGTCATGAAGAGGTTGTTCAGCGACTCGGCGAGGGTCGGGTGCGCGAAAATCGCCTCCTTGATCGCGGGGTAGGGAAGCTTCCCCATCATCGCGATCTGCAGCATCGACATGATCTCCCCGCCTTCAACGCCGAGAACGGTGCAGCCGAGAATCTGCCGCGTTTTTGCGTCCACGATCGCCTTCATGAAACCACGCGTCTCGCTCATCTCCTGCGCCCGGGCCACGCCGGTCATCGGCAGTTTCGCCACGCAGTACTCGATGCCGCGCTTCTGCGCCTCGGTCTCGTTGATGCCGACGGTGGCGAGTTGGGGATCGATGTACATGCAGTTCGGCACCGGCCGCCCGTCGATGGTCGCGTTGCCGCCGTTCAGCCAGTTCTCGCGCAGGATGCGGAAATCGTCGTAGGAGATATGCGTGAAGGCCGGGCCGCCTTTGACGTCGCCGATCGCGTAGATGCCGGGGATATTGGTTTCGAGCCTAGCATTCACTTCGATGTAACCGAGCTTGTCGGTCTGGACGCCCGCCGCGCCGAGATTCAGGCGATCGGAATTCGGCACGCGCCCCAACGCGAGGAGCAGGTGGCTGCCTGAGATTTTCTTGGCGCCTTCTCTGGATTGCAGCAACACGCGCACGCCGGCGCCGCTCTTCTCGACTCTCGTCACCTGAGCCGAATTAAGCACCTCGATACCGTCTTCCTTGAGAATTTTCTCGACCTCGGCCGAGACGTCGGGGTCCTCGCGCAGAATCAGGCGCAGATCGCGGTTGACGATGGTCACCCGGGCGCCGAAGCGCCGGAACATCTGGCAGAACTCAAGGCCGATATAGCCGCCTCCGAGGACGATGAGGTGCCCGGGCAGTTCGGTCAGCTCCATGATGCTCGTGGAATCGAGGAAGGGAACGCGGTCCAAGCCTTCGATGGGCGGCACCGCGGGCCGGCCACCGGTGTTGATTACGATTCGCTTGCCCTCAAGCTCTCTCGTGCCGCCCCTCCTTAGTTCCACCACGACGCACTTTGCATCCTTGAGACGAGCTTCACCAAAAATCAACTCGACATTGGCGGTTTTCTCAAGCGTCTTCTGGCCGTAGTTGCGGAAGCTCTCGACCACGCCGCGCTTGCGCTTGAGCACCCGGCGCATATCCACCGTGACGCGACCGGCGTTGACGCCGTAGTCTTTTGCGCGCCGCGCGAGATACGCGACGCGGCCGCTTGCGACCATCGTCTTGGTCGGGGTGCAGCCTACGTTGATGCAGGTGCCCCCGACGTGCTCGCGCTCGATCACGGCGACCTTCCGGCCGGCGCGAGCGAGGGCAATCGCCAGTGGTTTGCCGGATTGCCCGGTGCCGATGATGACCGTGTCGAACAAAGCAGTGCTCATGACGCCTCCTTTAGGCCGGTGCATCCGCTTGGCGTTTCTTACGGCCGTTAGACGCAGCTTCCGGGTCAGTATAATCGGCTGCATGCCGCGCATCGCCGCGTTCGTCTTCGCTGCCGTGCTTGTCGCCGCGCCGGCGCGCGCGCAGGATGCTACGCGCCTAGTCGAGCAGGCGAAAAAACGCTGGGCCGGGAGCCTGCACGGCCAGATGCTCGAGCGCATCCTTCCTCCCACGTTCGAGCTGCACCAACTTCCCGAGCGGCGATCCCGCGGTGCGCGCCTCGTCGTCTTGTATTGCGTTCAGTGCCACAACCTTCCCAACCCGGCGATGCATCACGCGGCGAAGTGGCCGGCGATATTCGAGCGCATGGTGGTGCGCATGCGCGGCAAGGGCAACCTGGGCGAGCTGATGCGGGACATGATGGCGGGCGTGGAGGCGCCCAGCGTGGACGAGGCAAGCGTCCTGCTCGCGTATCTTCAGAAGCACGGTCAGCGGCCGCTCGACCCGAAGAAATATCCCGCGGTAGACCGGCCCGAAGGGCAATCATTCAAGCTCGCCTGCCAGCAGTGCCATGTGCTTCCGGACCCGCAGCGCCACACCGCCTCCGAATGGCCCGCGGTGGTCGCGCGCATGGAGAAAAACATGGAATGGATGAACCGCGTCGTCGGCAACCGGCCCGAGCCCGACGAGCCGCAGCTGAAAATCGAGGAGATCAACGCCTTTCTCATCAAGTACGCGAGAAAAGGTTGAATCAAGAAGGCACCGCCATCCCGCGCCTGACCGCCGGTCTCGCACCGATCACGTCGAACCAGCGCTTCACGTTGGGATAGACGTTCAAGTCGGTCTTGTGCCACTCGTAGCGCGCGACCCAGGGATAGGTGGCGATATCGGCGATCGAGTATTCCCCGGCAAGGTATTCGGCTTCGCCCAAGCGTTTGTCGAGCACGCCGTAAAGCCTGTCTTTCTCCTTCGTGTAGCGCTCGACCGCGTAGGGGACGGGCTCCTTGGTGGCGCGCAGGAAATGGTGCACTTGGCCGAACATCGGCCCGATGTGGCCCATCTGGAACATCAGCCATTGCAGCGCCACGTATTTGCCTCGGTCCGACTTCGGCAGGAATTTGCTGGTCTTCGCCGACAGATAGATCAGGATCGCGCCCGATTCCATCATGGCGATCGGCTTTCCGTCGGGGCCTTCGGGGTCGACGATCGAGGGAATCTTGCCGTTGGGATTGATCGCAAGGTAATCCGGAGCGAATTGCTCGCCCGCCCCGATGTTGATTTTGTGGAGGTTGTACGCGAGACCGGATTCCTCCAGCATCACGGAAACCTTGCGGCCGTTGGGCGTGCTCCAGGTGTAGAGCTCGATCATTGTTTCCTCGACGAGTCTGGAAGCCGCGCAGTTTATCGTGAAGCCCGGTAAAGTAAAGCCATGCTGAAATGGTTCCTGGCGGTCGCAATCGCGCTGGTAGTGCTCACCCTGCTTTCGCCATGGCTGTCGAGGTACGGGCTCGGCCGGCTGCCGGGCGACCTCACGGTGCGCTACAAAGGGCGGCTCTACTACCTACCCTTCGCCAGCACGATCGTGCTTTCGCTCGCCCTGACGCTGCTGGCGCGGCTTCTCTGAGGGGGCGCCGTCGCCCTCGCGGCGAGACGCTTCTCGAGCGCAGCGAGCTTCTTGCGCATCGCGGCGCCTGCGAACATCTGCGGGTTGGAGGGCGGATAGCCCTCGGCCCGTTCCCGGTCACCTACCGCTTCTTTCGCAGCCTCGAACGCCTCGACCAACGAAAACGTGTCGCGCAGCGCTTCATCGTAGAGCGCCTCGCTGAACCAGGTGTAGTCGCTCTCGTAATCGCAGCCGAAGGAGGAGTGAAACGCGTCGGCGGCGGTGATGATGAGGGTGTTGTCGTCCTTGAGCGGCTCGATGAACCCCCCGGAGAAACAGGCCGAGATCACGATCACCTTCCACTTGATGCCGCTGTCGGCGAGCATGCGCGCGAGCGCGCTCGGCGTGAGCTGCGCGAGCTCGAGCGGCGGGAGATCCAGCACGAGCCTGTAATCATTGCTCCCGTGGGTGGCGATGTGCAGGAGCACGACGTCCTCCTCGGTATTGATCGCGTTGCCGAGATGCGCAAGGGTAGAGCGCAGGTTGCTCGCCGTCGCGATGGGATAATCTTTCAGCGTCGCGGGATTGTTGATGAGCGCGATCGACCTGCCCGCGGTGTCGAAACGCTCCTCTAGCAATTCCTTGACCGAAACGAGCTCGGAGTAAAAAGTATCCTGCTGGCTGTCGCCTGCGACTCCGACGAAATACAGATCGACGACGCCGGGCCGCTCGGGACTGAGCGCGGCAAGCTGCTCATCGAGCAGGAATCCCTGCCGGTGGAACACTTCCTCCTGCGTCAACCGCGGACGCGCGGCTTCGGCGCGGTCATCCCGGGCCGCGATCCAAAGCTCGGTGCGCGGGAAAACCGTGATGAGGATCGCAAGGAGCCCCGCGAACAGGCCGAACGCGAGCACCGAGGGACGACCGCGCCAGCCCGTGAGAACGTACAGGGCGCGCGGGAGCACGACGAAGCCCCAGGCAACGAACGCCCAGTACACAGGCCCTGCGTCGAGTTCGATCGCGTCCAAGCGCGTCGCCGTCTGAACCGCGACTCCCAGGACTTCGAAGACGGGGTCCGTCGCGACGAGCAACACCGCAAACGCCACGGCAAGCTGCGCTTCCCGAAACAGTCTCGCGGCAACAAGACAGGTGCCGAGCAGGAGCGGGATCTCCGCGAACGCCACGGTGAGCGCCCCGAAATCGATGGTGCCCGGGAAACCCGCGCGCAGCATGCCGCCGGCGAGCCAGAACGCTAGGCTCGCGAACACCAGCGCGACGTACTGTCCGATCGAGATGCGGAAGTCGAGCGCACGCACCGGCAGGAAAAGCGCAAGGCGGGTGCCGGCGAGGAGATTCTGCTTGAGACCGTCCCACAGCATGGCGGTTTCGGATCGAGGTTCCATCTCAGTCGAGCGCCTCGATCGCGGCGATCCGCGCGCGGCGCAGCTTCGCGGGGATATCAGATTTCGCGTTGTGCGCGGCGATTTTCGCAGCATCGACGCCGGTGGCCGCGCCCAGCGCCCGCCGCAGGATCACGCGCGGCATGTAGGGTATTTCCACCCAGCCGCGCTCGCCCCGCTCGACACAGGCGAGGAGCGCGAGTAGCTCATCGAAGCGCTCGGGCCGGCGCAGGGCGTCGCAGTGCTCGAGCAGCGCGAGCAGATCCGGTGCACCCAGCGTGGGAGCGCGCTTTATCGTCTCGCCGTGCCGCCGGGCGAGCAGGGCGAGATCGCGGCAATCGCCGGGCGCTTTGAAACGCTCGCTCAGCGCGCGCGTCGCTTGGGCGGTGGGCGCGCCGAAAGCGACCAGAGCGAAACGCGGGGCGAGGCCAAGCCGCTCGGCGGCGGCGCACTCGAGCGAGCGGACGAGAACGCGGGCGGAGTCGTTCGCCGGCCGGCCGTGCTCGAAAGCGAGCTTCAACTCGGGCAGCAGCTTCTCGAGGAGCCCCGCTTCGGCAAGCACCGGGAATATGAGAGCCGCATTGCTCTCCATCAGTCCCTTGGAAAATTCCTGCCATACGCGCTCGGGCACGAGGGCGTCCGCCTCGCCGTTTGCGACCATGGAGCGCATCAACGCCATGGTCTCCGGCGCGACCGCAAAACCGAACCGCGCAGCAAAGCGCGCCACCCGCAGGATCCGCACCGGGTCCTCGACGAAAGCGGGGCTCACGTGCCGGAGCAGCCCGCGTTCGAGATCGGCCGCGCCGCCGAAGGGATCGATGAGCTGCCCGGCTTCGTCGCGGGCCATCGCGTTGATGGTCAGATCGCGCCGCGCGAGGTCCTGCTCGAGCGTGACGTCGGGCGCGGCGTAAATCTGGAAGCCCTTGTAGCCGCGCGCGACCTTGCGCTCGGTGCGCGCGAGCGCGTGCTCTTCGTGAGTTCGCGGATGCAGGAACACCGGGAAGTCCTTGCCCACCGGCTTGTAGCCGAGGCGCACCATTTCCTCAGGCGTGCTCCCGACAACGACATGGTCGCGGTCTGCCACGGGCAGCCCGAGGAGCTCGTCGCGCACCGCTCCGCCGACGGTGTAAATCTTCACGGGGACCTGGCTTTCAGGGCGCCATCTCGAACTGCGGCAGCGTCTCGGCCTCGGCTCCTGCGGCCGAGCGCCATTCCTGCATCGGTGGCAAGGCGAGCATTGCGTCGCAGTAGGCGCGCGCCGCCGGCGCGAGCGGCACCGAGTAGCCGATGAAGCGCCACACGACCGGCGCGTACATGGCATCGGCTGCGGAAAAACGGCCGAAAAGGAACGGCCCGTCCGCCCCGTGGCGCTCGCAGCTTTGCCAGAGCGATTGGATGCGTTCGATCTCCTCGATGACCTCCGCGGGCCAGGTGCGCGGCGCGAAAACCTTGCGCACGTTCATCGACAGGTTCTGGCGCAGCGCGGGAAAGCCCGAGTGCATCTCGGCGCAGACAGACCGCGCGGTAGCCCGCGCGACCGACTCGGCAGGCCAGCCCCGGGTGCCCGGATCTGCTTCCGCGAGATATTCGAGGATCGCAAGCGAGTCCCAAACGCGCGTCTCCCCCTCGATCAGCACGGGAACCTTCCCGGATGGCGAGTACCTCAGCAGCCGCTCCTTTGAGTCCGCCTGGTACAAGGGAATGCAAACTTCTTCGAAGGCGATTGCGTTCTGCTTCATGAACAACCACGGCCGCAGCGACCAGGAGGAGTAGTTCCTGTTGCCGATGACCAGGATCCGGGCCGCCATGATCGGGGAAGATGCCTAGCGGCCCGCCTTGTAGCGGAACCAGCTGTAGCGCGAGCGCGGGAAGACGCCGCGGAGATAGACGGGCGCGACCGCCTGAAACGCTGTCCACTTTCATCGAATTGTAGTTGTCGCGCGACATGAGCTTCTTGCCCGGCTTCCACTCCATCGCCCAGGCGCTCAGGAAAGACAGGCGCTCGGAAAGGCCGACGACGGGCCGCGGGTGGCCGCTCGCCCTTCCGGCGTACTTCACGAGCTCTCGCAGGGTATAAGCGCGCGGCCCGCACAGATCATAGCGTTTGCCGATGCTGTCGCGATCGGCGAGGCTCGCCCTGAAACAGCGCGCCACGTCTTCGACGTAGACGGGCTGGAAACGCGCCTGCGGGCTGGGAAGGAGTACGAGCGGCAGCCAGCGCTGGAGCTTGGCGAAGGTATTGAGAAACTGATCCTCGGGCCCGAATATCACCGAAGGCCGGAACACCGTCACCGCCTGCTCGTTCTGCGCTGCGAGCACCCAGGCCTCGCCTTCGCCCTTGGAACGCAGGTATTGGCTGGGGCCTTCCGCATGCGCATGCAGCGCACTCATGTGCAGCAGGCGCGGCACGCGCCTCTTTTTGCACGCCTCCACGATTTTTTTGGGAAGCTCGACGTGGGCGCGCGCGAATTCAGGACCGTAGGGATGGCCCGATCGCCCGTGCAAGATGCCGACGAGATTCACCACCGCGTCGCAGCCGGCGGTGAGCTTCGCGAGGGTGTCCGGGTCGTGCACGTCAGCCTCGACCACGTCGACCGTAGGCAGGAGAATCAGGTGCTTGGCGCGTTCGCGCCGGCGCGTGGGCACGATGACCGAGTGCTCGTCTTCGACGAGTTGGCGCACGAGATGCCGGCCGACAAAGCCGCTGCCGCCGATGACCAGAATGCGGCTCATGAGACCCTTGGGATACGAACTGACTAGTTTAACCGCAGCGCGTGAGCAAGGGAATTCAGCGGACGTGTCCTGACCCGGAATAGACGCGCCCGCGAAGACCTGCCTGCCGCCTATTCGAGCACGGATCCGTTCTGCGTTGACTTGACGTCCTCGGGGGACCGGCGAGGAAGGACCATGCCCAGGCGCGTCTTCAGCGGCGTGGGCTCGGTTCCGAGGACGGCGGCGTAATAGACGGTGTTCGCCATCACCTTCTTGACGTAGTCGCGTGTCTCGCCGAAAGGAATGGTCTCGACGAAGATCGCGCCCTCGACCGGAGCCGTGCCGCGCCACAGGCGCGCGCGCGAAGGCCCGGCGTTGTACGCGGCCGCAGCGAGAACGGGGCTGCCGTCGAACTGATTGAGGACGTGCTTGAGGTAATACGTGCCGAGCGTCGCATTGAGATCCGGCTCGTGCAGCCGCGCCCAGGAGAAGTTCTTCATGCGCATTCTCTGCGCCACCCACTTCGCCGTCGGGCGCATCATCTGCATGAGGCCGGTCGCGCCCGCGGAGGATTTCGCGCCGGTGATGAAACGGCTTTCCTGGCGTACCACACCCAGCACCCAAGGCTCCTCGAGATCGCGCGAGCGCGCTTTTTCGGCGAGCACTTCGCGATAAGGCGCAAGGTAGCGGACCGAGAAGTTGTGGGCGAAGACCGTCTTGTCCGCGGTGCCGATGGCCCGATCCCAGGCTTCGTTGCGCCGCGCGAGCTCCGCCGCCGCGAGCAGTTTCCGGTCGTCCATGCCGCGGATGGTCCAGAGCCACTCCTTCGTCGCCTCGGTCCGCATGTCCAGGCGATACAGCGCGAGCGCCCGCGCGAGGCCGGGGATCGCTGCGGCCTCCGCGATTTCGCTTTCGGTGGAAAGAGGAGCCCGGGCCGGAATCCGCAAGCTCACGCCGAGCTCTTCGGCGGCAAGGCGCCCGTAGAAATTGTGTTCTTCTGCGATGCGCTCGAAATAGCCTTCGGCTTCCAGAGGGCTGCCGAGCTCGCGCTCGGCCCGACCGTACCAGTAGATCCAGGCCGGATCGTTCTTCGCCAGCGGCGACATCCGGTCGATCGAGCTTCTGACCTCGGCCCACCGCTCTGTCCTCATCGCGATTCGCGCCCGCCAGGCGAGCTGCTCATCGGTGAGCGCTCCCGCATCGCCGAACCAGTCAAGCGCTTCGGGCACGTGTCGGAGCGCGCCGTTCATGGCCAGCATCAGCCAGACGTATCTGCGGTCTTCGACGGCGAAGGCATCGCTCAGGCCGCTGCCCCAGAACCCCGCGGCAGCCCGCGCGTCCGCATCCCGGCGCGCGGATGACAGCGCCGAGTCGTTTCGCGTCGATGGCTTCGCCGCGCGGCAGAAACTCCATGGTGCGCTTGGCCGCACCCATGAGCCCCGCGCCGGTCAGCACGCGAAACCGCTCCCATGCTTCGCGCGAGCCGAGTTGGCCGGCCTTGTGGATCACCCGGGCCAGAACGAGGCAGCCTTCGGGAAGTTCACGCGGCGCGTTCCACAAGACTTTGAAATCACCGAGCACCGACGCATCCTCGCGCTTCCAGCGCGCGAGCAGCATGTAGCACGTTACCTCGGGGTCGTCGCCGGAGAGCGCCGGATACTCCGCTTGGAACAACTCCCATCGTCCGCTCTTGCCGAGCACCTTGAGCCAATCGGTGCGCAGCTGCTCGGCGAGCGCCGTACCCGGGTATTGGGAAAGGAAGTCGCGAACGTCTCCGGCCGATGCACCGGGAAGCCTGAAGAAGAGCTGCCAGTACTCGACATAAGGCTCGAGCAGATGGCCTTTGAGCTTGGGAGCGAGCGTTGCGAGCTTGGTCCGGTGATTCGCTTCGAACGCATCGCGGGCGGCAAGCAATTCCGCGTCCTGCGGATCGAGCTTCGCCGCGTAGCCGGGCGCGGCCGCGGCGAGGGCGACGGCCAGGCAAACCAGACGGAGCAGCGCTCGTATCAAAATTTCCTCCTTTGATAGAATACTACACGCATGTTTCGTGCCAGATGAAGGGCCTCCGTCCATGACGCCTTCCGACCTTTCCGCCTGGCGCAAGAACGAGCGCACTCGGCTTTTGCGGGAGCGCGAAGCGCTTGCCCCAGAGGCGCTCGCCGAGTTGCGCTCACGGATCGACCACCACCTTGAACGTGCGTTCCCGGATCTGGTGCACGGGGCTGTCGCATTTTGTTGGCCGTACAGGAACGAATACGACGCGCGTCATCTGGCTGCGGCCTTGCGGCGACGCGGGGCGAGGACCGCGCTGCCGGTCGTCGTCGCCCCCAAGACTCCCCTCGTTTTTCGCGAATGGAAACCCGGGGTGGAGCTGGCCGAAGGGCCGCTCGGCATCCCGTACCCGGTCGGCTCGCCCGAGGTCAGCCCGGATCATGTGCTCCTGCCGATGGTGGGATGGGACGGGGACGGATACCGCTTGGGATATGGCGGCGCTTTTTTCGACCGCACGCTCGCGACGCTCACCAAGCGGCCGCGCGTCATCGGGATCGCGTACGAGCAGGCTTTCCTGAAAACGATACACCCGCAGCCGTACGACGTTCCGGTGGATTTCGTCGTCACCGAACGCGGCGTGTACCGCCGCGAGCCGACGGGGCTCAAGTTCCTGGACAACCCGCAGGCTTTCTCTTCGCCTCCCTGCTACGCGGGAGACATCGCGCCTGGATACTTCGGAGAGGAGCGGAAGCCTTAGCTCAGCCGAGAAACAGCCGGTACGCGGGATTGCGGCTTTCGTCCACGTACGGATAGCCGAGCTCGGTGAGAAAACGCTGGAATTCGCGCATCTCGTGGCGCGGCACCTGCATGCCGACCAGCACCCTGCCGTAGTCGCTCCCCTGATTGCGGTAGTGGAACAGGCTGATGTTCCAGTCGGTGCGCATGCCAGACAGAAAGCGCATCAGGGCCCCGGGCCGCTCCGGAAACTCGAAGCGGTAGAGCAACTCGTCGGCGGCGCGGCGCGCGCCCCTGCGGATCGCCGGCGGAGCGTGCCCGCCTACCATGTGGCGCACGTGGAGCTTGGCCATCTCGTCATCGGAGAGGTCGAGCGTCTTCAGGCCCTCGCGCTCGAGGACCTTGACGATTTTCGCGGACTCGTCGCGGCTGTGCACTTCGACGCCGACGAATACGTGCGCGTCCTTGGGATCGGCGATGCGGTAGTTGAACTCGGTGATGTTGCGCGCGCCGAGCGTGGCGCAGAACTTCTTGAAGCTGCCTGGGCGCTCGGCGATGGTGACCGCGAGGATCGTCTCGCGCCGATCGCCCACCTCGGCGCGCTCGGCGACAAAGCGCAGCCGGTCGAAATTCGTGTTCGCGCCCGAGGCGACAGCGACGAGCTTCTTTCCACGCAGTCCGGATTTTTCGACGTAAGCCTTGGCGCCGGCGATCGCCAGTGCGCCGGCGGGCTCGAGGATCGTGCGCGTGTCCTCGAACACGTCCTTGATCGCCGCGCAGATCTGGTCGGTGTCGACGAGGATCACGCCGTCGAGAAGCTCTTTGCACAGGCGAAACGTCTCTTCGCCGACCTGCTTTACGGCGACCCCGTCGGCGAAAAGACCCACGTGCTCCAGCACCACGCGCCGTCCGGCCTTCAGCGAGCGCGCCATGGCGTCTGCGTCCACCGGTTCGACGCCGACGATCTTGATCGCCGGGCGCAGGCGCTTGATGTAGGAAGCGATCCCGGAAACGAGCCC
>WNFG01003815.1_pt1 | contig 12644 bp, 7 predicted proteins | sample 5400431 | NCBI WGS metagenome assembly WNFG01 (sample SAMN13153346, study PRJNA577476) | soil metagenome | isolation source: 120 cm saprolite under Douglas fir tree site 2 hole 3 replicate 2 | place: USA:California | collected 2015-04-18
TTAGCGGAGATCCTTTAACATGGTCTATTGCCTCGCATAACTTCAGTAACGGACCCCAACAAGACGAAGTGGTCCCAGATCTATTTGGGCGTGGGATTCACTACACTTGCGACCTTGATTCTGGAGCTGTCTCTCACCCGGATTTTTTCGGTAGTCTTTTACTATCACCTCGCGTTTCTCGCAATCTCCATCGCGTTATTTGGACTAGGCGCGGGCGGTGTTTTCTCATACGTGGTGGCGGGCTGGCGCGGGAACATCTATTTCAAGCTTGGAACGCTGGCGGTGTTGAATAGCATCGCCGTTGTGTTCTCGTTAGTTTATCTGCTCACGCGCCCCGGCGAACTCAACAATCGGACTTTGGCTGCGGTGTACTTTGCCACCGCCTTGCCCTTCTTTTTCTCCGGGACCATTGTGTCGCTAGCGGTCTCTGAAGGTATAAAGCGAGTGGATCGCGTGTATTTCTTCGATCTACTCGGGGCCGCGGCCGGCTGCCTGGCCTTGGTGCCGTTGCTCAATCAGTTTGGCGGGCCGAACGCAGTACTGGCGGCGTCGGTGCTGTTCGCGGTGTCGGCGGCCATCTGGTACAACCTGGCGGGGACGCAGCGTGGGCGCGTGGGCGCCGTCGCGCTGGCGCTGGCATTTGTCGTTCTCATCGTTTATAACGGGAAACAACATTCTGTCGATATCCGCTATGCCAAGGGAAGACCGCTGCCCAAGGAGTTGTTCGTTCAATGGAACAGTTTTTCGCGAATCGGCTTGGTGAACAATGAAGAGCTCGGCACGGGGCTGATTATTGACGCGGATGCTTCCACTGGTATCGCGAATTTTGACATAGATCATCTGGCGCCGCACGAGAAATTCAACCTGCTTTATCAGGGCCCTGGTTTTCCGTATCTTTTGCGGCCCGGTGCAAAGACGCTGGTGATTGGACCCGGCGGAGGCTGGGACGTCTCGCGCTCGCTTGGCTCGGGGAGCAAGGATGTCACGGCCGTCGAGATCAATCCGATCATTGCGAACACGGTGATGCGCGAGAAATACAGGAAGCTCAGCCGCGATCTGTATTTCCGGCCCGAGGTGCATATCTTCGTCGAGGACGGGCGGAGCTTCGTACGGCGCAGCAAGGACAAATATCAGGTGCTGCAGGCCACGCTGGTGGATACCTGGGCCTCCACCGCAGCGGGAGCATTCGCGCTTTCCGAAAACAATCTGTACACGACGGACGCGTTTCGAGATTATCTAAACCACCTCACCGACGACGGTTTAATGGTTTTCACGCGTTGGGGCTTCGATCCGCCGCGTGAATCGCTGCGCCTGATTTCGTTGGCAATGGCCGCGCTGGCGGACCTGGGCGAGACACAGCCGTGGAAACATGTGATAGTAGTGCGCGAGGATGCCAAGAATCTCGCGGGCTGGGGCGCGCAGGATACGGTGGTCATCTTCCGCAAACCAATTTCAAGCGATGACATTACGCGCACACGCTTCGCTCTGACGCACGGTCAGCTTCAGCTTGTATATCTGCCGGGAGAACAGCCCGTAAATCCATTCGGGCAGTTGCTGCGCAGCGCGGATCCGGAGAAATTCTGGGAGTCCTATGCTTACGATGTTTCGCCAATAGACGACGATCGGCCATTTTTCTTCTATACGGTGCAGTCCGGCGACGTGTGGAAATTTGTGAGGCAGATCCAGAACGCCGCCGATTACAAGGTCAACAAGGCGGTGCCGCTGCTATTCGATCTGATGGGTGTCAGCCTGGTGGCTACCATCATCGTGCTGGCGCTGCCGCCATTGTTGCTGGGCACGCGGCTTCCAGTCGAGAAAGGCCTGCGAGGCTTCCTGCTCTATTTCGTATGCCTGGGCGCGGGCTACATCATGATTCAGGTGGCGCTGATTCAGAAGTTCGTTCTCTTTCTGGGCCATCCGACGTACGCGTTAACGGTCATCATTTTTTCGATGCTGATTTCAAGCGGACTCGGCAGCTTTTACAGCCGCCGGTTGATCCAGGGTTCGGACCGCGGCCGTCTGAGCGCAGCACTGCTCGCGGTGGCAGCCACAGTTTCCGTGCTTGCTTTCGTTGCGGCGCCGATCAGCGAGGCCGGAGTGGGTTGGCCGTTACCGTTGAAAATGCTTGTGACCGTGTGCTTGATTGCGCCGGCCGGATTCCTGATGGGCATTCCGTTCCCCACCGGTTTGACGCGTCTTGAGTCGCGCTATCCCCAAGCCGTACGCTGGGCGTGGGCGCTGAATGCGGCTGCAAGCGTGCTGGGATCCGCGGCCGCAATTTTTCTGGCGATCTACATCGGCCTGCGCGCCACGGTTCTGGTGGGGGCGGGGCTATACCTGTGCGCACTACTGGTGTTGTGGATACAGAGGCAAACCGTGCCGATCGTGGCTGGGGCGGTGGCAGAGGTTGCGTCGTAACAACCGGGCCATTCCAACTTGCGGACTCAGCCCACGCGGAAGTAACATTGTTCCTTACCTGAAGTTTGTGAGCTCCGTGGAAGGTTGGTCGCATGAAGACATCTTTCTCACTCTGCGTCGTTATTGCATTCTTGCTGGTGTGCCAGGTTTTCGCATCTGTGTTCGGCACCGACATTCCGGGAGATGGAGATGTGTCCTGCTATCCCAGGAGCACGTGCCTTTCTATGTATCCGGCTCTTGCCACATGGGCTGGTACGGTGGCATCTCCAGCGCTTGTTTCAGGCGGTACCTTGGTGGTCGGTGGATCGACGCTCGGGCTTCAAATAGCCACCAGCCCGGTGACTCTGACCTTTTCAGATCCGCCCCCGGCCAACCCTGACCCGAGTGGCATCGTTGGGCCACTAGGTTTTAATAAGCTGTTTAACCCCGTAAAGATCGCTCCCAACTATACCGATGCACGTCGCGATAACACAATTCCCATCTCAGGTCAGCAGCTCACCCTCAATATCAAGAATACCGCCAGTATTCCGCTGACAGAAATTGATTTCTATCTTCAGAGCATGGCGGCTGTCCTGCCAAATGGGCAAGCGGATGGAATGACTTTCGGCGTTTACTGCACTGGGCTTCCCGATTCGTCACAGTGTTCTCCAAGCAACACACCGCAAAACATCAAGCTACTGATGACTCCCACGGGTCCCGGAACTCTGAATCCCGCCGACACCAGCCCAACCAACAATCCGACGTTCGGAGATTTGTTACGGTTTACCGGTGTCAATCTAGCGCCAAACGCGACTGGTACGTTTTCGTTCTATGTCACCGATTACAACGGGACTCGCCTCCCTAGCACGAACGGCACCGCACCGAAGGCGACGTTTACGCTCCAGATCGTGCCCATCCCGGTCCCAACCTATACGATCTCTGGCCAAGTGACACTCGCCGCTAGCGGGCAGAGCGGTGTGACGCTGTTCCTCAGTGGAAACGCGACTACAAGCATGCAGACGGATACTTCTGGGAACTACTCGTTCACCGGGCTGGCGCCGGGTAACTACATTGTCACGCCTTCCAAGCCAGGCTACAATTTTGCACCTCTCAGTCAGACCTTTAATAACCTGAACGCGAACGTGACCGCCAATTTCACGGCTACCATCGCCATGTATTCCATCACTGGAAAAGTGACAAACGCCGGCAACGGACAGAGCGGAGTGACGGTGACGCTCAGTGGTAGCACGAGTAATTCCACGATGACGGATGGCTCTGGGAATTACTCGTTCACGGGGCTGGTGCTGGGCAACTATACCGTGACGCCCTCAAAAATCGGTTTCACCTACACACCGCTCAGCCAGACTTTCAATAACATGAGCGCCAGCCAGACCGCCAACTTTGCGACTGGAGTCCCAATCTATACTATTTCCGGCCAAGTGACCCTCAGTGGCAGCGGGCTGAGCGGAGTGGCGGTGGCACTCAGTGGAAGCGCGATAAACTCTACACTAACGGACAGCTCCGGGAACTATTCGTTCACCTCGCTGCTGGCTGGCAATTACACCTTAACGCCCTCCAAGACTGGGTACTCATTCACTCCACCTAGCACCACCTTTAACGCACTCTCCGCCAATCAGACCGCTAACTTCACAGCCACTTTCGGTATAACCATGTCGCTGAGCCAGACCACGCTGAATTTCGGTGTTAACGGTCTTTTGGTGACAAGTCCGCAGGCCGTCGCGTTGTCGTTCACAGCAGGCGCTGACGTCTCGTGGACCACTTCTGCCTGCCCTCCAAACCTGATCGTAAATCCGAACTCCGGCCACGGTAATACCAACATACAAGTGACCGCCTCATCGGGACCAGGCTGTACTGTCACCATCTCCTCTTTCGCGGCTGGAGTTAACAATTCTCCGATTCAATTGCGTATCAATGTGAATAGTGTCGCTAATGGCCCGCCCTATGGCTTTTACGACATACCGTTGGACAATACTACAGGTGTTTCGGGAGCAATTGCCGTGGGAGGTTGGGCGCTCGATGGTGTCGAAGTGACGGATGTAAGCATTTGGCGCGAGCCGGTGGGCAGCGAGCCTGGGGGTAAGTTGATATTCATCGGAACCGCAACGTTGGTATCGGGAGCGCGACCCGATGTCCAAGCCGTCAGTCCCGGCGTACCCTTTAACTATCGTGCCGGTTGGGGGTATGCGCTGCTCACCAATTTCCTTCCGAACAGCTCTGGCCCCGGAACCGGAAATGGAGCCTACAAGCTGCACGTCATTGTGACTGACAAGGCGGGCCTTACCACGGACCTTGGAGCTCACACGATTACAACGGACAACGCCCACGCTATGAAGCCCTTCGGGACCATCGACACGCCTGCACAAGGCGGAACGGTATCGGGCAGCGCTTACGTAAACTTCGCGTGGGCCTTAACGCCGCAGCCATACATCATTCCTACCAATGGCTCAACGCTCACTGTGATCATAGACGGTCAGCCGGTTGGCCAGCCGACTTACAATCAGTTCCGGTCCGACATTGCAACTCTGTTCCCGGGTTATATGAACAGTAACGGCGCAGTAGGATACTACTTCCTGGACACAACCAAGCTGGCCAACGGTGGACACACTATTTCCTGGAATGCTTTTGATAGCGGAAATCGTGGCGAGGGATTAGGGAGCCGGTATTTCAACGTCGCCAACGCCGCATCTGGTATCGCAGCTCCGCAAGAGCCGCCGGCTGAATCGGCTCGGCTGGATACGGCGCTGCCGGAGCCGAGCTTCACTCGGAATCTTCCGGCCACTTCTGCGACTCGTGACGACAACGGGAACTTGCTGGCCGACATGCCGGTAATGGGCCGCATCGAAATCGAAGTCGGCGGCAGCGAGGGTTACATGCTGGTCAATGGCGAGCGTCAGCCATTGCCAATCGGATCGAGTTTGAAGGACGGTGTTTTTTACTGGTTGGCCGGTCCCGGATTTCTGGGCGAGTATCAACTCGTATTCGAGCGGCCGGATTCGAGTTCGGTGCAGTTGAAGGTGACCATCCGGCCAAAGCAATTCGAGCAATAAACGGAGATCGCTACAATTTCAAGTTTTTTACGAGGGTGATGAATCGGGGATCGTTTCGATATGGTTTGAAAACCGGGTCCGTTTTGAGGAAGATGATCTGCCAAGCCTTATCGTCGTAACACTTCTGGAGATTTTCGAAAACGCGTTCAGTGTTTCCCAGGCCGGCATACACCGTGGACACATCGCAGGGAGTGACATATCGCTTGCGCGCCATTTCTGATAGCTTCTTCAGAGCGAGGTCCGCCTTTGCCGTTTCGCCGGCCAACGCGAAAGCGTGTCCCTGCGTACTGATGGCTCCCGAATCATCCTCGGGAAAAAGCCCACTCTTCAAGTATTCGGCGAGAGCTTGGGACACCTTTCCCTGCTGCTCGTAGCAGAGACCGAGCCCGTTGTGCGCTGCTAGCGATTTCGGATCCATCTTCAGTGCTGTCTGATAAACTTCGATGGCCTGGTCGTATTTCCCCGACAGATAAAGAGGACGAGCGGGACCTATTGCGATTGGAATTGAAATCGGGTTCAGTTCCTGCGCGCGCTTCATTTCCCGTAACGATTCGTCGAAGCGTTCCGTGATCATCAGATAGACCGCGTACATGGAGTGCGCGGTTCCATATTTCGGATTCAGTTCGATGGCGCGCTTGTATTCCTTTTCCGTCTCCATCCAGTCCCAGTCGTAATGTAATTTGATGAATGCCAGCGCAGCGTGCGCTTCAGCCAGACTGTCGTCCTTTGTTACGGCCGTGAGCGCCGCCAAATTCGCTTCAGGAAACGCTTGCTTCGGAGGAACAGAGCTGCTTTGAAGGGAGTACGCGTCCGCGAGCCCGGTATAAGCAAGCGCATAGTCGGGATCTTGCTGAATGGCCTGCTTGAAATAGTCGATCGCGTTTTTTAGCCCTTCCTGCGTTCGTTGGTTCCAGAAGAATCGACCCTTTTGATAGAGCCTTTCCGCTTCCGGATTCTTCGTGTAGCGTCGCGCAAGCAGCCGTTTGTCACCGGGTGTCAGCTCCACTCGCAGTCTCGACGTGACGTCGTGCCCGATGTCCTCCTGGATGGCTGAGAATTCTGATGCCAGGCGATCGTAGGTCTGTCCCCACAAATGGTTTCTGTTGCGGGCATCCACCAGTTCTGCCCGAACGATGAGATGGTCCTTGCTTTCACTCACCGATCCCATGAGAATTGCGCCGACATCCAAGTCCTTTCCGATGGCAAGGGGATCCAGATCGGTCTTGTTGCGATAGCGCAATACGGCACTACGCGAGATCACTCGAAGGTTGGGCAACTTCCCAAGAGTATTAATGAGGTTCTCGGTCATGGCTTCACTGCGGAAATCCACATCAGGATTGCCGCTACTGTTCGCCATCGGCATCACGGCGAGTGAGTCGAAGGCATCGCGATGAGTCCACCATCGATAGAATGCGAATCCTCCTGCAGCCAGGATGGCGAGGATTACTGCGGTCACCAATGCGGTGCGCTCTACACTCTGCTTGCGTTTTTCGCGTAGCTTGCTCGGCTTGCGTGGATTCCCAACTGCACCTGTATAAAGATTGAAGATGTGCACCGGTATCGCGTGCTTGACTCCGTGTATGCCCAGATCGGTCAGGTACTTTCCCCAATCGCTGAGCTGCACCAGGGTATCGGCGAGTGTCTTGGACACCAAAATGTGTCCCGCATCGCCGAAGTCCATAACCCGCTGCGCGATGTTGATGCCGCCGCCTAAGACATTTGCATTTGTGTTGATATCCTCGACGCGATAGACTGGGCCGCTGTGCACACCCATTCGCAATTGAATGTTCGGGTGCTGTTTCAACTCAGCGGCAAGTTCCAGCGCGCATTGCACTGGCGACAGAGGGTCGTCAAAAAACACCAGCGCCATCCCATCGCCGGTGGACAGGCTGATAAGGCGTTTCGCGACTGATGCTTTTTGAAACTCTGGTGTAGCCCGCACGAGTGATCGCAGCTCTTTGACAGTGCGGGGCTGCTCGTCGGTATGCATGCGCGAATATGCAACCAAGTCCATGAAGAGCACGTGCGCAATTTCGAGTGAAGGATTCAACCTAAGCATTGTGGCACAGGATTGCTCTTGCTGTATTCAGCGAGGTCTTCCCGGGGGTGGTACAGCCCTCCCCACTGATATACTGGCTCAAATGAAACTCATCTGTGCCATTGCACTCTGTGCGACTCTGTGTGTCGCCGCTCCCAAGATGGAGCCCAAGACCGAAATCGGCGAGATCAACGGAGCCAAGTTCCGCGTCGACATTCCTGAGAACTGGAACGGCGGTCTGGTGATGTATTGCCACGGGTACAGCGCCGTCGCGGGAAGCTTCAAAGAAGCCAAGCTACCGCCCGTGCTCGCGGTCTTCACTGAACAAGGCTACGCAGTGGCGCAATCCGGATATGCGGCGGGCGGATGGGCCATTCAAGAAGCGGTGGAAGACACCGAAGCTCTGCGCCGGTACTTTACCAGTAAATATGGACAACCGAAGGAAACTTTCATCACCGGACATTCCATGGGTGGCTTCATCACCATGCTGTTCATGGAACGTTTCGCTCCGAGTTACGATGCCGGACTCGCATTGTGCGGACCGCTTGCCCCCACCACCTACTTTATGGAGCGCGGCGCATTCGACGCACGCGTCGTGTTCGATTATTACTTCCCTGGCGTCCTGCCGCCGCCCGACAAAGTCCCGGCCGATTATAGGAATTCACCCGAGGCTGCCAAGCAAGTCCAAGCCGTCATGGATAGCCAGCCGGAGAAGGCTGCCGCAATGCTGCGTTATTCCGGCGCGCACAATACTAAGGACCTGGCCGGCACACTAACATTCATCACATACATGTTGCTCGACTTGCAGAAGCGGAGCGGTGGCAATCCATTCGATAATCGAAACGCTATCTATGAGAGCGCGGAAAACTACAATGCGCTGAACGACGGCGTGACGCGCTATGCCGCAGACACACGCGCGGCCGAATATGTTCGGAACTGGTACACGCCCACCGGCAAGTTGACGCGTCCCATGCTGGCGATACACACCAGCTACGATCCTCTGGTGCCGGTTCGCATTCCCGCTCGTTATCCGGAACTGGTGGAACAGACCGGCTCACAGGCCATGTTCGTGCAGCAATATGTGAAGCACGATGGGCACTGCGCGATTTTGCCGAATGAAATCGCCGCCGGATTTTCAGAGCTGCGCGAATGGAAAGATAAGGGTCTGAGACCGCATGCGGGGCTGCATCCGGAAACAAAGGTTGCTTCATCAGGCCAGAGCAAGGGGACGGATCGGTGATCCGGTACCGCCTCGGATTTTAAGCGGCGTGGCAACCAAGACAAATTCGTAGATCCGATCGCGCGAGAGTTCTTCGAGATTCAGCGCCTCGATGATGTGGATTCCGCTTTCCACTAAAAGGTGAACATGTACCGGCATGGTGGGCGTCGGCACTTTCTCGAACGCCACTGTGTCCGACCCCACGGCGAACACACCCTGATTACTCAACCATCTCGCGCCATCGATTTCAGGACCGGGTCCCGCGGCCTGCGTTCCTTTTCCGCCCGTAATGTATCTTGCCGCATCGTTCCAGAAACGCGCCCAACCAGTTCGAAGCAGCACGACATCGCCCTTTTGGATAGAAACGCTCTGCTCACTCGCGGCGGATTCCAGATGAGCCGGTGTTATTCCAAAATCTGTTGGCAACGTGTCCATCCTTAAGTGACCTGCGATGTCCAGCAACACCGCGCGGCGCAAAATCGGCGCAATGGTATCCACCGAAAGTTCGCGAATACCGCCGCCATCGCTCTGGACCGACGCAACATCCACGCCACCATGAAGCTTTCCGTCGCACGAAAAGTGGCAGAGAGCATCGACGTGCGTGCCCACATGGCTTCCGAGCGCTATAGAATCGGCAGCGGAGCTCATTCCTGTTTCCGCGACATAATCTCCGTGTTTCTTGGTGAGTCCGAACAAGAACGGAGGATGCGTGGGGAAGTGCGGCATCCCAACAAAGTAGGGTTGCGCAAGATCGTAGACCTTGGAGCGGCGGATCGCGTCCAGCAATTCGGTTGTCACCGGCCGCGCTCGGCTTGACCTGAAGACGGCGTCGCTTTTTTATGCCGCAGGCGCTGTTTGCCAGCGGCAACCGGCGGGTCTTTTGCCGCCCAGCGCCCCAGCCTGTATTGCCGTTCATAGCCGGACGTAAGGTTGGTGATGGTCACGGTGACGGTGCCGCTGGCGTCACTCGAATATTTCTCTTCGATCTCCTGCGACATGACCGCTGGGGAGTGTTCCACTGGAATACCGTCCGCTTCCTGCACAGCCGGATCGAATGGGAATTGGATGTGGTCCCACACGGTCACGTCGCCGGCCGGCTGGTAATCTACAGTCAGATGGCTGCACTCGAGATAGCGGAAATGCCCGATGTTGTGGACGGGCATGTACCGCCTGCGAATTTCGAGTGGCTGCTCGCCAGTGTGTGGCAGCGTCGTGCCTTTGGCGAAAAGTGGATCGAAGGTAACGCGACGGCCGCTATCGCCCTCGCGCCACACTCCGAAATAACGCGTGAATTTCTCGCTCAAAACATAACCAGCTTGCTCGTCGGCCTGGATTGCCAGACCGATTGCAGTGGCCGAACGCGCATGCAAGGAACGGCGAACCCGCTTGCCGAATCTGTCACGAAGCACGCGGCCCACGATCGGCAGTTCACTGCCTCCCCCAGTCACATAGAGCGCTTCTACCTCTCCGGATCCGTGCACCGTCAGAAGATCGTCCACGACATCTAAAGTCTCATCCAGCAGCGGGCGGCAGCGCTCATAGTAGTCGCCAGCCACTATGGTCACGGCGCCTAAGCCTTCGCGGACGACGTCCAAATCCAGAACGATTTTGCGAGTGTTGGGATGCAGCCCCTCTTTTTTCACTCGGCATTCCTCGAGCAAGCGGAACTCTTCGGATTGCGAAAGATCCAGGCGATCGGAATCGCTCATGGCGAGGCCCGCTAGAACCTCATCAAAATCGTCGCCGCCTAAAGTCGGAATACTTTCGGTTGCAAGCACGCGGTGTGTCTTCTCGCCGATCTCAACCAGCGAGGCATCGAAAGTTCCCCCGCCCAAATCGTAGACCAGCAGTGCCCCGTTGATTTTTGTTTTGTGACCGAACTCGATGCTGGCGGCGGAAGGTTCGTTTAACAGGCCGATCACATCGCAACCGGCCGAGCGAAAAGCCTCCACAGTCATGAATCGCTGATTGCTGTTCGCATTCGCGGGAACACCCAGCATCACTTCCAGGCTTTCGCTGGGCATTGCGGACCGCAGTGCCGCGGCCATTTCACGCAGCACCTGGATCAACGGAATGGCCTGATTGGCAAGTTGAAGAATCGTGTTAGGACCTGCGTCCTGCAGCACTCGCTTCAGCGATCGAACGATGGTCCAATCCGGCTGTTGCTGGTACGCCCACGCCTGCCAGCCGTAAAATCGCTGATCCCCTTTGACGGCCACCAGAGAGGGGAACCACTCGACCTTCTCGCCTTCGGCATCTTCGAACGGAAAGATTGGGTAGTTTCCGCGATCCACCGCCGCAACCACCGTGCGCGTGGTGCCGAAATCGATTCCTACCCTCACACGCGCCTTAACTTCGTGACACGCCCGTCCCGGATCCATTCCACAACATAAATGTTTCCTTGTGCGTCCCAACAGGCGGCGTGCGGCGATACGAATTTGCCGGTCACGCGCATTTCATGCGGCACATTCGGCCAACCCTTGCTGTTCCAGATTTCAGGATTGTCGCCGAGGTGCGTGATCAGCTTGTTGTTTTTGTCAAAGATGGTTACGCGCCCGTTTAGATCGGGCACCAGCAGTTCGCCATTCCTCTGATCGAAGTGGCAGGGCCGCCGAAGCTCGTCGGTGACGAACCCGAGATGCTCGCCCTGGAGGGAAAAGTTTTGCAGCCGGTGGTTGCTGCGGTCGGCCACCACAATGATCGGCCGCGCTCCCCGCGTGTCGATCCAGATTCCATGCGGACAATCGAGTTGGCCGGCCGCGCTACCCTTTCCGCCCCAGGATCGGATGTACTCGGCCTTGGCATTGTAGTGATGAATCCAGCTCAGTCCATAGCCATCGGCGACGTAAATGTCGCCATTCGGAGCTACGGCGACATTAGTCGGCTTGTACTGCTCTTCACGCTGGTATGCGCTGCACTCTTTCGGATAGCGCAGCACCCACAGCCGCTCGCCGTCGAGCGTGGTCTTCGCCACCAGGTGCCGCTCGGGATCGGCCAGATATAAAAACTCATTCGCGCCTTCCTGGTTGAGCAGCATTCCATGCGCCCCGAGTTCGAAATCCTGCCCCCAACTCTTAATGAACTTGCCGTCCTGGTCGAAGATCGCGACTGCATCCTGGCTTCGATTGTGAATCAGAACCCGGTGTTGTGAATCGACTTCGACGCCGTGCGTGTAGCCCCAGCGCCTGCCGTTTGGAAGCGTTCCCCAGTCCGGCACAAACTCGTAGGTATGCTGGCCGCTGCCGAGCGTCGCGGATTTTTCGCCAAGCAACAACATGGGAGCGGCAGCAGCGGCGGCCACGCCCTGAACGAAGGTGCGCCGGGAAATGTTCATTAAATGCGATTGTAACCCAGGCCGGTTCTACAAGCTACCAGGTGGCACCGGCTTCAGCCGGTGTTGATTTGAGATTTTTTCACGGCTTCCCGTCTTCTTTTATTACCGTTCGGCCGTGGGTTGGGCCGTTCCAGAGCCAAGAAACTTGATCAGCGCCGAGTTAAAAGGAGCGGAACATTCGAGCTGTGGAACATGGCCGCAGTGATCCAAAATCACAATTTCCGAGCCGGCGATCTCGTTGGCCATCATCTTTCCACCGGGTAGTGGAGTAAGAAGATCCTCGCGTCCCCAGACAACAAGTGTGGGAACCTTGATGCCGCCAAGTTTTCCATCCACAACGTCTTCGCCTCTCAGGATGGAATCGATAAATCTTTCGATGGTATAGCCGTCGTTCTTGCGCAGGTGTTCGGCGAGAAGATTTTCGGCCGCGGCATCTGTCGCCAAGGACTTGTTGGCAAGGATAGTACCCAACAAAGCTTTCGCGCCTTGTATGGTGGAGACGTTCATCACCTCCAGCATTTCGCGGGTAGGCTTGGATCCGCCCAGATGCTCGAATGAAAATCCGGCGCTATCCACCAGCACCATTCG
>WNFG01003817.1_pt1 | contig 12641 bp, 9 predicted proteins | sample 5400431 | NCBI WGS metagenome assembly WNFG01 (sample SAMN13153346, study PRJNA577476) | soil metagenome | isolation source: 120 cm saprolite under Douglas fir tree site 2 hole 3 replicate 2 | place: USA:California | collected 2015-04-18
TTCTGCAAGATCATCTATGCGATGTTCCCAGACCCAGTCGATGCCTTCAGCAGCTTCATAACCCAGGTAGCCAGTATCGAAATAACCACAAAGAAACATGATAAAACGGACATCCATTCCGTAATGTCTTTGTAATTGGGATATCTTGGTTGCCTCTTCTTTTCGTCGCTTATTAGTATTGGTGAAGTCACCTGCCGATTTTGCCTCAATTAGTAGAGGAAAATCTCCAGGGCTAGTATGTCGTGACATAATGACGGTATCAATTGGAATATTTACCTGACGTTTATTTCCTTGTCTATCCTCTTGTGTCACAGGTACATTAAGCCGAAATGCAAAGGTGCCAGGAGTCATATCGCTGAATTTTAACCCTACACGTGTTCCAATCGCGGTGTAACCTCGCTGTATTAACCACTCTCTAATCATCTTGAGTTGTCTTTGTTCTTGTGCATTTCGAAGAATCGGGTTAGTTTCTGCTCCACATAGACGATCAGCAACAATGGTTGAAGCTCGATAAATCTCGACCTCAGCAGGTATGTGTTTATCCTCTAGCCAGGTGAATATGTCATTGTCAGCAAGTTGCATAATCATTTGACCGATTTTTTGCAGTCCGCTATTAGCTCTTGTATATTCCATCTTTGGCGGAAGTCTTTGTTCAGTTTCCATACTGTCAACAAGATTGGGTTCAACTCTAGCTAAGCCGATGAGACGGTCACGAGCTAGTGGAGGTGCTGTTGTCATGCGAAGGATAGGCAGTATAGATGGATGCTCGCGTAACACTTGCGATTCAATGTTGGTTAGGTTATCAGTCCACTCCAGCGCTTTTTTTACACGTTCGGCTGTCTCCATACGCGTATCGCGGTAAGCCTTTGGAGCAAATCTTATGAACCAATTATTGTACATATCAACTGACTGAGCAATATCTGATTTCCACCTGTGTGGCTTATCCGCGTTTACTGCCATAAAAGAGCCTCAAATGCTGAAATTAATCTGTGTAATTGCAGTATAACATCTAATTCTTACTGATAAGAACGGATGAACGAGAAAAAGTAAACATTGGTTCTGATAGACAGCAGAAAGTTATACAAACTGGAAGATAGACCTTCAACCCCACCTTCTGTTTCAGTATTCTAAAGCTATGATTTCCCCCCCGCGTGCCGCCGAGAGCTTCGCCGCCTCCATCACAGCAATATTCCGCCTGGATTCCTCGGGTGGCACAGCCAGCGGCTCGCCGCAATGCAAATGATTCGCCAGGTTACGATGAAAGGCATACAAGGGTTCCTCAGGCAGCATCAAGTGTTGCTCGTGAATAGCACCGCTCATTTCCCGCGTATAAACGTACAGCTCTGGTAGGGCTTCCGAGGGCCTCAGGCGCTCTTCGATCAGATCACCCGACCAGCGGCGCGTCTTCACCGTCTCCTGCCGCCAGTGTCCTACAATTGCGCCTCGTGTCCCCAGGATATACCATTTAGGCTTCATCGCCGCGGCAATATCGGAGTGCATAAATTCCGCTTCCTGCCCATTAGCAAAGCGCAAATACACACAGGAATGATCGGCATTCGTCACATCATGCCAGACCCGTTTATGTTCCACGCCCCGCACACTCATCACGGTATCAGGAACAAGTTGCAGAATCCAATCCAGGTAGTGTGAACCCCAGTCATAAAAGACCCCGCCTGAGATAGGCTCATGGGAATGCCAGTAATCGCAGGGGTGGTCATAGCCGCCAATGAACGTCTCGATGTGGAAGACATCACCGATGGTTCCGCGCTCGAGTACCTGTTGGATTGCCAGGTAGTCGGGGTCCCAGCGCCGGCATTGATAGACGGTCAGCGCCCTTTGATAGTCCTGTGCGAGTCCGATCATCTCGTCCGCTTCAGCAGTAGTCAAACAAAAAGGCTTTTCTGAGACCACGTGCTTACCCGCACGCAGCATCTGCATGGAGATAGCAGCGTGTGTATCAGGCGGAGTAGAGACAATCACCGCGTCAATGCTCGGATCTTCCGCGACCTGCGCTAGATCGCTGCAGGTACTTACCCCTGGAAAAGCCCGGCGTGCTACTGCTAAGCGCTCCTCGTTACGATCGCACACGAGCGCAAATTCCAAACCCGGCACGTTGCTCATGGCAGTACCATGTTCGAAGCCAATCGCTCCATAGCCGATCATCGCTACCCGCTTCGCGTGCTCTCGTGTCTCCGCACCCGCCGCATAGCGTACAGCGCGATCCACCATCTGCTGAAATGCGGGAAGAGTTTGTGTCGCAGGATCACTGCCCAACACGGTGCAGAAGACGCGCCCCAGCCCATAATTGTGTGTATACGCCACGGTATATTGAGCATAGCGCCACGAAGTACGCCACACTATCTCGGCATCGGGGGGCACGATATCCAGCAGGTATACCCCCTCATAGACAGCAAAGGAAGAATCCATGCGGCGTGTCAGGAAGTGATCGGGCGTGGCCACACGAACGATAATTTCGCTGCGCGGCGTGCAGGTCCCATGAATATGCCCGAGTACCTCGCCCAGCAATGGATATTCGCGGTAGGCTTCTGCCGCATCTCCCGCGCATACCAATCCGCCTCCACGTTCAACAAAAGCACACAGAGCCTCTTCCTGCTCTGTATTTATCGGCCCTATATCGCCATTGAGCACGACAACCTGTTCTGCATCCAGATGACGCAACAACTCTGGAGCAGTTACGATCCGGGGGTCCTTATGCATGTAAACTCCTGTCTCACTTACCTGTTCTCGTGGTAGTGCGCATGCTCATGCGAATGATCAGGCCAGTGCTGGTGCATGTGAGAATGCATGGCTCCAACAGGCGGTAGCTCGTCAGCGGTATGAGGACGAATTCCCTCGACATGGTGGGGATGATCATGCCCGCGCCACAGGTCGCTGGGCCGGTAGTTGGCTACAAGCAGGCTCTGGCCGTGATGCCAGCGTTCACGGAAGATGTCGTAGTTCTTCTTGCTCCTGGTGGCCTGCTCGTCTTCGCTCAAACTGAACCATTCGCGATGTGGATGTCTCTCGACGAGTTCGACCACCCGAGGCGTAGTCAGCACACGATAGCCCGAGGTCTTAAAGAAGAAGCTATAATGGATGTCCATCAAGCGGTAGAAGCGGAAGCGCTCATCAATCCAGCCAACCTCGGACAGCAGTTCTCTACGGAAAGCCATCAGGTAGCCCTCGATTGCATCGACATCGGGTCCGGCAGATTCATAAAACTCGCGCAGGTCTTCCGTCACCAGCCCGTACGGCCCCACAACTCCCATGTTGCGGTCGGCCAGCGTCATCGCTAACGGTTCCCAGATATCACCTTTGACCTCTATAGAGGTGTCCATCAACATGATGTACCGTCCCCTGCTGGCACGCATGGTGGCATTGCGCCCGGCAGCGAAACCCATATTGTGATCGGCGAAGAGGACCTGCAAGCCAATACGCTGCCCGTTCGTTCCGGTGAGGTCACTGCTGCGCGCCAGTTGTTGTAGATAGGCGAGCGTCTCGTCAGTAGAGCCGTTATCAACGATCACCAGTTCAAGCGAACGATTGTAGCTGTGACGGCAAATGCTCTGGATACAGCGCTCCAGGTCATCGCGGCTATTGTGCGCGAGCAGGTTCACCGAAAATTCAAAGAGATCGGGTGCCTGGGTGTTATCTGGAGCATCAGACGAGCTTGAAAGTACTGTGAATTCGTCGTCCAGGCGACGCGGCAGCACAAGTGAACCCCCGGCAGTATCTTTGACTGCATACCCGGCAGACTCGAGCTTATAGCGTATTTCGTCAGCCCGTGCATACTCACCGCGCTTGCGCAAGCGCTCACGCTCCTGCACCAGGGCGGCAATTTCAGCCGGTACCGAGGCCAGGTACGTTCGTGAGTCAGCTTTGCGCCGTGGCAGGTCGCTCTGCAAATAGCCATTGAGATCAAAGCCAAGGATGCGATCAAAATCGAGCAACAGGCGCACCCTTGTGGTTGGGTCGCAATCGTCCGCCCGCAACGTGGCCCATACTACGGACAGAGCACGTGGCATATTCAGATCATTCTCAACCTCGGCCAGGAATCGCTCTTGCCAGTAATTGGGTTCAATCGGCTCATCTGCAAAGACACGTTCCCTATCGGACTGCAAAAGCAACTGGTAGGCCAGCCCGCGCAACCGTTCCAGGGAGGTCTGGGCCGCTTGCAGGGCACGGAAGGTAAAATTCAGGCGGCTGCGGTACAGCGCCGTTGTATAGAAGTAACGCAAGGCCATAGGATCAAAGCCCCGGGCCTCAATTTCAGAGCAGGTATAGGCGTTGCCGGTAGATTTCGCCATCTTCTGCCCATCAGCCAGTAGATGCTGGGCATGCACCCAGTAGTTTACAAACCGCTGGCCCGTAAACGCTTCGCTCTGCGCAATTTCGTCTTCATGGTGAGGAAAGATGTTATCCACACCGCCTGTATGGAGATCAAAATGCTCGCCGAGGTACTTGATTGACATGGCGCTGCACTCGATATGCCAGCCAGGAAAACCGCGCCCCCAGGGGCTATCCCACGCCATTTCGCGCCCAGGCTCCGCTACCTTCCACAAAGGAAAATCCTCCGGGTTACGCCGGTCTTCGACTACCCCTTCGCGCACACCCGCCAGCATATTCTCCAATTGATTTCCCGAGAGCTTACCGTAATCAGGGAAGCGTTTAATATCGAAGTACACATTGCCGTTGACTTCATAGGCAATGCCTTTAGCCTGTAGACCCTGAACGATAGCGATCATTTCAGGAATATGCTGTGTCGCGCGTGGGAAGATCTTTGCAGGCTCAATGTTCAGTTTCCCCTCATCCTCGTGGAAGGCATCAGTATAGAACTGCGCGATCTGTAACGATGTTTTGCCCTCCTTGCGCGCCTGGGCCAGTATTTTATCCTCACCGCGATCCACCACCTCCTGCCGCATATGGCCCACATCGGTAATATTTTTAACATGCAGCACCTCAAAGCCACGGTACTCGAAAGCACGACGCAGCCAGTCGGCCATAGTGAACGTGCGCAGATTGCCAATATGAATGTAGCGGTAAACGGTGGGTCCACACGAATACATCTTGATCTTGCCCGCCTCTATAGGCACAATCTCTTCAACTTGACGGGTCAGAGTATTGTAGATCCTCATTGCAGTGTCATATCCTCAACAGGTGGCACGACGGAACAGCTTTACAAGCTGCCCACAGGATGATGAGTACTTACAAAGGATAAGCATTGTTCAATTTTATATCGTACGAGCGTGTATCATCCTTTGTCAAGTCCATCCGCCTACCCTTAAAGCGGGAGTGCAGAGGAGCGCAACCCCTTTGCCGGGGTTCCAGGGGTGTCCCCTGGCTCCTTCGCTAAGGCGGGTAGGTGGGGACTAAGAGGAATTATGAGTGGATGCCATAGTTCGCATCTTGACACGGTCAAATATAATCTAAGTAGACACCCATACCAGGGGGGTATGGGTCTTGCAGAGAAGTCTAAGCGTTAAATAAAAGCGAATCTATCAAGAATGAGAGGCGAACTTCCATGCAGATAGTACAGGGTCTCGCTCAAGCGTTATTTACTGCTTTCAGCATGTTCTGGGAAATACTCTGGCCCTTAATTCTTGGCTTTACCCTCTCCGGGATTGTCCAGGCCGTGGTGTCGCACCAGGCAATGGCAAAAACGCTGGGCTGTGATGGCCCGAAATGTCTCACCTTTGCCACGCTTTTTGGGATTGCCTCAAGCTCGTGCTCCTATGCAGCCGTAGCTCTTGCCCGTTCCATCTTTCAAAAGGGAGCAAGCTTTACCTCGTCAATGGCGTTTGAGCTTGCCTCCACCAACCTGGTGATCGAGCTTGGCATTATTTTAATCGTGCTGATGGGATGGCAATTTGCGGCAGCGGAGTTTGCCGGCGGTATACTGATGGTGATCCTCATCGGGCTGATCTTCCACTTTACCTTAGCACCAAAGCTTGTGCAAATGGCGAAAACACAGGCTGAGAAAGACCTCGTGGGCAGAATGGAAGGGCACGCGGCAATGGATATGAGCGTGTCTGGCGGATCATTGTTTTCACGGTTGTTCAGTGGGAAAGGGTTTACCGCGGTCAGTAACTACTTCGTCATGGATTGGGCCTCGGTATGGGTCGATATTGTGCTTGGACTGCTCATTGCAGGGGCACTGGCCGCGTGGGTTCCAGACTCCTTCTGGCGGGCATTTTTCTTCACCAACAACCCAACGCTGGCAAAAATCGAAGGCCCATTGGTTGGCCCGCTGGTTGCCATTGTGAGTTTCGTCTGTTCCGTTGGCAACGTCCCGCTAGCAGCAGTGTTATGGCGAGGGGGGATCAGTTTTGGTGGTGTCGTCAGTTTCATTTTTGCAGACCTGATCATCTTGCCGATTCTCGACATTTATCGCAAGTACTATGGCTGGAAGGTGATGGGCTACATCCTGCTCACCTTTTACATTACGATGGTAGCCGCCGGGTATATTGTAGAGTTCCTTTTCGGTGCGCTTGGCATCATTCCACAAAACCGCAATATTGCTGCTTTCACGGGGGGGATACAGTGGAACTACACGACGATCCTCAATATCATCTTTCTTATTCTAGCGGCCGCGCTGGTCATTCGATTTATCCGCACCGGCGGCATACCGATGCTTCGCATGATGAACAAACCAGCTCAAGAAATGGCACATCACGAGATGTGATAAACAAAAGACGAGCCTACTGCGTCATCTCCCTTACAATTCGCTGCACCCGCGCCCCATCAGCACGTCCCTTCGTCTCCTTAATAGCCAGCGGCATGACTCGTTTGAACTCTTTCCCTTGCTCCTCGACCAGCCCGGCTACCACTGCGCGCAGCTCATCATCGCTTAATTGCGAACCCTGTAAATAGTTCTGCAATATCTCCATCTCGTGCTGTTCTTTGTCGACCAGATCATTACGACCACCCTGCTTGTAAAGCGGAATTGCCTGGCTGCGCTTCTTCACCTCCTGCTCCAACACCTTTACGCAATCGGCTTCGGTTAGCGGCTGCCCATACTCCGGGTTTTTGCGGTCGGTGCGTGCCACTTCGAGGTTATGAATAGCTCCCAGGGCCATACGCAGCGTATCGAGCCTGACTTGATCGCGTGCCCGCTGCGCATCCTGGATATCTTTACGCAGCTGCTGCTCTATTGGAAATTCCTGTCGTGGTGCGGCCATGAAATTACCTTCTCCTCCACTAGCTGTAATGATTCCCAGTATACAACGCGGGGACAGAAAAATCACTGCCGGGTAAGCTACCGCATCACACGAACGCCCACTTTACTTCGTGTGCAAGAAGCCATGCTGCTTGCTTTGCTAACATGAGGGGTCTACTCATGCAGACGTAGGCCTGGTCTGGATCGTGGATGGCAAGGAACCACGACTCGGCAGGGCGTAAAGGGAAATTCCGCATCTGCTCTCGCAGGTTCACCGCGGGATCGAAGGAGATTTGCACCAGGTCATAGGTCACATACCGAAACGACTCGATGACATGCTGTTGGCGTGCCTGACTAAGGGCCGTCGCATCTTTGCTCACGCTTGCCGCCGGCGGGAGCCGGACCATAAGCAGGGCCTTGTGGGTCACCTCGATGACGCGACGACCAATGAGCAGACCGCCTGTTGCTCTGCAAAATGCTTCTACGGCCACCTGCGCGAACTCTTCCTGAGAAACGGAACAAACAATTTCAACCAGGACGGCCATAGTGGACCTCCTTACCGTGTCACGAACAACACTGCGTAGCATCCTGATACTCCTCTCAACAACTCGTAATTCCCCCTTGGAAGAAGCTCTCGACCTTTGCGGTCGTTTTCAAGCTCGGATACATACCGGGTAGGTGTAACCGACTTCTCGTAGGCATACAACATCTTCATGTGCTATAGGAGAGAGCAGGATCAATCTCGTAATCCCATGGAGAAGGGCTGAACGTTACACTCTCTACATTCACCGATCCAAAAAGTTCCCTCAGAAGAGCACACATGCTTTTTTCTACTGCACGTTTCATGTTCTCCTCTGTGTGTGGAAGCAACACGAAGCTGTGGCAAAAACACTGGGCATGTATGTGGATAGAACAATGGTGGAGACCCACTGGCGGGCTAGAAGTGAAACAAATAGCCACGTCATCTACCGCCCCCTCACCAAAAAGGTCAAGCAGGACACGGCTCACTCCATCTTCTACAGTGAGTTCAGCATTCTCCACCTCATCTGGTGAGACTTCAAAGAACCTGTCTGAGCACTGCACATGCATCTGAAGCATACACATGGCCGATTCCCTTTCTCTATTGATTTGCCGTTTTAATTTATTGGTACTACCTTTCGAGCCTGCTGACGCGAAGCGTAGCACGAAGTGCGTTGCAGGCTCGCATTTCAAGGTACAACCATAGTAAGTGGTGGAAGCCTGGTGAACTGAGGTGATTTTCATGGTTTTTCACCCTTGACCACCGTTTAATGTGGCTCTACCAGTTGTTCTTGCCCGCTGCTGATTATGTTTTAGGTGAAAAAGTGATTTCTTGAAATATCATACTTATCACTTTTGTTGCTTCTACATTTTTCATTTATATCTTTCAGCAAGGCAATCAAGACCCAGAACATAACGTCACCAACGATAGCAAACACAAAACCTTCCAAATTGCCCAGGAAAAACCCCAATGCCGCCAAAGGACCGCAGGAGAAATAGAAGCCTGCGAGTGTTCCTGGGCTTTTAGGCAGAGTAAATGGCTCGGCCTTTTTCCTTTTGCCGAGCTTTATTTTGGTGCACCCTCTTTGTCGCTTCAAGTTCGCTCCTAAGCTAATTGAATAGCCACGTGTAAAGTGTACATTTACATATTCAAGTGCTAAAATATCATTATTATCATTCGGCATATCATTTCGTGGTGAGACAAGGGGATTGAAGCTTCTCACCTGCTTATTAAGCGAGTCGTAGTTAGTGATGAAAAAGGCCGATGGGTATAGAAAGGTCGAATGATCTATTGAGGGCCGCGCGAGAAAAGCGCGGTTGGACGCAGGCCGAGGTCGCTGAAAAGATTGGGACGACGAGTGTCAATGTGAGCCGTTGGGAGAATGGCATCACCTTTCCTGGCCGTTTCTATCGCCAGAAATTAGGTACATTATTTGGTATCAGCGCCAGCGAACTGGGACTAACGCACGAGAGCGGAGAGCAGGACATTCCTGGCGCTGCCGCAGCTGTATTTTTATTTAACGAGCCGCTGCCGACACCAGGAGAACTCTATGCAAGGCAGAGGGAGCGGAAAACGCTTCTTTCCCGTACTATCCGCAAAGCCTCAACGTCTATCGTCGGTCCGCGCAGAATTGGTAAAACCTGGCTCATGCACTATCTCCGATTGGTAGCGCCGGAGCAACTCGGCTCTCGCTTCCGTATCGGGTACCTTGATGCTATGTCACCCAAATGTAGGACGGTGAACGGTTTTGTCAGTGAGGCATTAAACAAGCTTGGGTTACCAGTTCCTGACGTCATTGAGGGACTCGAGACTCTTGATAACGGTTTACAAGAGATGCTTGCGAAGAAACTCATTCCTGTCCTCTGCATCGACGAATTTGAACGTATCGGCAGCAGGGAGGAGTTTTCTCTTGATTTTTTCGAGGGATTGCGTGCGATGGCGGGAGCGTCTGACCTCGTTCTGATTATCGCCAGCAAAAGCCCATTGCGTCAGATCGTCGATAACAGGTCGCAGGGTAGCCCATTTTTCAACATATTCGAACAGGTGTCGCTCAGGCCATTCGATTACACTGATACGGAACAGTTTATTTTTGAGAAAGGCAACATCGCCAGGCTAGAACCCTCTGAGCGTCAATACCTCTGGACATACGGACGAATGAGCGAGGGTGAGCAAACCTGGTGGCCTTTGTGCCTGCAACTCGCAGGCAAGATCCTCGTCGAGGATCTGGATCAGGCCAGGAAAGATTCGAACTACAAGCAAATATTTGAGGAGCGGTTTAACACGCTCTTGCAAGCGGTGATGTGAACTATGGCAGAGAAGAAACGCGGCATATGGTATTTGTTCGTGCTTGAACCTTATCACTGGTTACAGAGCTGTTTTTTTCAACCTGTACGCTTCAAGCATGACTTTGAGACGCTGAACCTTTCTCAGCGTCTTGTCATGATGCTGAGATTGACTCCTCTGCTCTTTTTCTCATCGTATACCCCAGCGTTGATCATTCGCATTGTCATTTTCATTCTTAGACCTGATCTCTACCCGCATTATGCAATCCACACGTTCGTCCCGCTCAGCCCGGACATTGGGCGGTTCTTGTTTGATGCGACCTGGGCAGTTGCCTTGAGTTGCCTGATCGCCGGTATATTTGCAGGATTGTTTAGCATTCGCTTCGGCATAGCCGCAGCCCTGGCGTTGAGCCTGGCGAATGGCATTATTGTCAACACCGGCGATGATACCCTGGTAGGCATTGTTTTCGGTATCGCATTTGGCATCGCGCTCGGCATCGCCTTTAATAGCGCTCACGCTCTCAAAGAGGGAGGGCTGGAAGGCGTGACGATTGCCAGCGCCCTGGGTATTCTCGCGGGGCTGGTGATCGGTTTTCTAACAGGCACAGTCGGCGGTTACTGGGCTGGCTTTGCACTTGGCACTATCGATCCGGCGCTGCGAAACGCAGACATCATCGGAGGGAGCATCGTTGGTCTGGGGGTAGGAGGCATATCGGGCTGCCTCCTGGCTGCACTTCTGGGGATGATTGTGAGGAGATGTATCAAGGGAAGAGAGGAGGTTGTTTCCACCGGCATTCGGGTGAGCATCGCGGTGGCGGCGGCCTTTGGACTGGCGGTAGGTATCCCAGTCGGCGATAGAGGAGTGTACGACACGTTCGTGAACGGTATATACAGCGGGCTGATTGAAGAGTTAATCGTAGGCGCCGGTTTCCTTTTCTTTTACCTGATAAGCTACTACCGGCTGCCCCTCTACCCGGTCAGCGCCTATTCAGCGATTCAGGCCTATCGCTCGAGTAAAAGACAGCCAGAGCGAACGTTGTACTGCTTGCGTCATTGCTCCCTCCACTGGGATGAATGTGTCTTTCTCCCCCTGCCATACCTGAGAAGTATGTTATTACTTGCCTCGGAAGAGAGCCTGGATGGAACATTGAAGGAAATCAACTTCATTGTGCACGAACGACCGCAACAGCGCCTGGCTGCGCAAACAGCTGCATACGAGCTGGCGCTGCGCGAGCTGGAGAAGCGCACCATTCTGCGAGATATTGGTCAGGCCCATCAGCAACTCGCGAAACTCGTGCCGCTGGAGGTGAGAACCTTAAACTCTGGAGCGGAAAAAGTCTTTCACTACCTGGACGATGCGAGCAGGGAGGCGGCCAGCTATCTCGCACAGATCGATAAAACAGATCGGTACGAGGCTCTTGAGCGCATGACCCACTCCTTACAAGCGATTCGCCCATCCATGGCCTTCGGTAACGCTGGACTGAATCGGCACCTCAATACAGTGGTCAGCCAGTGGAGCATGCTGGCAGAACAGGGGAAAGACACGCTGCAGAGCGTATCAGGACGACTGTACATCGAAAACCCCTATGTGCCCGGCAACCCATTGGAACTGGGCGACCCTTTATTTGTAGGGCGAAATGACATCGTCCAGAAATTGGGCCAGGCGCTACAACAAAAGCACCGCCCCACGTTTCTGCTCACTGGTGAGAGAAGAATGGGGAAGAGCAGTATTCTAAAACAGCTCCCTGTGCTGCTGGGTCCTCGTTACCTCCCTGTTTTCTACGATTTACAAATGCCTGGTATGATTGCCAGCACCGCTGCATTTTTCGCCACCCTGGCAGCAGGTATAGAGAAGCAGCTCAGGAATAGGGGCCTGCCGGTGCAAAAGTTAGAACGAGGGCAACTCGACGAGGCCCAGCGACAGGACGAGATCAAGGTCTACGATCTCTTTGAACAGTGGTTCGCTGAAATAGAGCAGACGCTTGAACAGGTCAATCGCATGCTTATTCTTACCTTCGATGAATTTGAAAAGCTCGAAGAGGTGGAGAAAAGAGGAGCGTTCAACCTCAACCTGCTCTTCAACTGGTTTCGTAGTATCATACAAAACCGTTCTCACCTGGCGTTGCTCTTTAGTGGCGCTAAGATGGTGGGTGACATGGGTCGAAGCTGGGCCGGCTATTTCGTCAATGTAGAGCGCATCAAGGTAAGCTTCCTGCATGCAACGGATGCACGCAACCTCATTGTACTCCCCATCCCGCACATTTTCGATGATGAGGTCGTGGAGAAGATCATGCGCATCACCCATCGCCATCCTTTCCTCATTCAGGCTATGTGCAAGCATATCATCGAAATCCTCAACGACGATTCACGCGATCGGGCAACAGTAGAGGACGTATCGGCAGCGACACAGGAAGTCTTTGAAAGTTGGGCGGTCTATTTTTGGGATCTCTGGGATCGCAGTGATCAGGATCAGCGCATCATTTTACAGTCGCTGCCGGCCATTCAAGCCGCGACAGTCGATCAAATGGTCGAGCGCAGTGGTCTCAATGAGCAGAGAGTATTTCTCTCTTTAGAAAAGTTGCAGATACGTGATCTCGTGCTGCGAGAAGGAAGTGTCTATCAACTTGCGATCCCGCTCTTCGCCCAATGGATTGAGCAGAACAGCTATCTCCTCATGCCTCCC
>WNFG01003822.1_pt1 | contig 12637 bp, 12 predicted proteins | sample 5400431 | NCBI WGS metagenome assembly WNFG01 (sample SAMN13153346, study PRJNA577476) | soil metagenome | isolation source: 120 cm saprolite under Douglas fir tree site 2 hole 3 replicate 2 | place: USA:California | collected 2015-04-18
GCCGGGGGGACGGTGGGGCAGGGGTCGCTGAGACCCGTTCCCTCCAAGCGGCGACGTACGCATCCGCGCCTTGATGGAGCCCAGCCGCAACGGGTCCAGCGGACACGTGCCGCGTGGTCCCAGTGACCCCTGCCTCACCGTCCCCCCGGCCGCTGGCGACGGGTGGACTACTACGAGAGGTCAACCCAGACGGTTTTGGTCTCGGTATAGTGCTCGAGCCCCGCCGATCCCAGCTCACGCCCGAACCCCGATTCCTTGAAGCCGCCGAACGGCAGCGCCGCGTCGAAGAGGTTGTAGGCGTTGACCCATACGGTGCCCGCGCGGATTGCGCGCGCCGCCTTGAGCGCCTTGGCGACGTCGCGCGTCCAGACGGCGGCGGCGAGCCCGTAGGTCGTCGCGTTGCCCTCGGCGATCCCGTCCTCGACCGACTTGAAGGGGATCACCGAGAGGACCGGGCCGAAGATCTCTTCCCGGGCGATCTTCATTCTGTTGGTGACGCCGTCGAAGATCGTGGGCTCGACGAAGTAGCCCTTTCCCGAGCCGACGTTCGCTCGGCCGCCGCCCGCGACGACCCGCGCGCCCTCCTGCTTGCCCGCCTCGATGTAGCCGAGCACCGTCTCCATCTGCTGCCTGGACACGACCGGGCCCATGCGCGTCGCCTTGTCCATGGGATCACCGACCTTGAGGCTCTTGACGCGGTCGGTGAGCTTGCCCATGAAGTCGTCGTGGATTTTGTCCTCGAGGAAGAGACGGGAGCCAGCGGCGCAAACCTCGCCCTTGTTGTAGAAGATGCCGGTGAGCGCGCCCTTCACGGCCGCTTCCATGTCGGCGTCGGCGAAGACGATGTTCGGCGACTTGCCTCCGAGCTCGAGCGAGACGCGCTTGAGCGTACCGGCGGCCTCGCGCATGATCCCTTTGCCTACCTCGGTCGAGCCCGTGAAGGCGATCTTGTCGACGCGCGGGTCGCGCACCATCGCCATCCCGACCTGCCCGCCGGGCCCGGTGACGACGTTGAACACGCCCTCGGGCAGGCCCGCTTCCTGGGTGAGCTCGGCGAACTTGAGCGCGGTGAGCGGCGTCAGCGAGGCGGGCTTGAGCACCACCGTGTTGCCCGCGGCCAGCGCCGGGGCGATTTTCCACGAGGAGAGCAGGAACGGGAAGTTCCAGGGCACGATCGCGCCGACCACGCCCAGGGGCTGGCGCAGCGTGAACGTGAACGCGTTCTCCCGAAGCCCGAGTGTCTCACCGTGGATCTTGGTGGCCCAGCCCGCGTAGTAGCGAAAAACCTCCGCGGCGAATGGGATCTCGACCTTGCCCGAATCGAAGAGCGTCTTGCCCGTGTTGAGGCTCTCGAGCCGGGCCATCTCGTCGAGGTTCTGCATGATCAGGTCGCCGAGCTTCCACACGATCCGCCCGCGCTCGGCCGCGCTCATTCGCGGCCACGGTCCGGCGTCGAATGCCTTCCGGGCCGCGGCGACGGCGAGCTCGACGTCGCGCTCGTCGCCCCGGCCCACCTGCGCGCTCGTCTCCTCGGTCGCGGGGTTGATCGTGGCATACGTGGCACCAGAGACCGGCGGACGCCAGCTACCGGCGATGAAGAGCTGCTCCGTGTTCATGGCGTGACTCCCTCGGAGGCTATGGACGGTTGGGTGCGGTCACGGTGTGAGGACACGCCCCGTGCCGAGCGGCCTCATGCGGCCGCCGTCCACGACGACGGCGCCGTTGACGACGACGTAGGGGATCCCCGTCGGATAGCGGTGGGGATCGGCGAAGGTCGACTCGTCCTTGACGGTGCGGGGATCGAAGATCGCGAGGTCGGCGGCGTAACCCTCGCGCACGAGCCCCCGGTCGCGGAAGCGGAGCCGCGCGGCGCACATCCCCGTCATCTTGTGGACGGCCGTCTCGAGCGGGAAGAGCTTCTGCTCGCGGGCGTATTCGCCGAGCACACGCGGGAACGTGCCGTAGGTGCGCGGATGGGGCTTCCCCGGGCGATCGCCGTCCCCCTCGTAGAGCGGGATCGAGTCGGAGCCGATCATGAGCGCGGGATGCGCCAGCACCTTCGCCACGTTCTCGATGCTCTGCGAGAAGCTGATCATTCCGACCGTGCACTTCTGCTCGAGCAGGAGGTTCATCAGCGTCTCGGCGGGCGCCAGCCCCGACTGGCGCGCGATCTGGGCGAGGCTCAGGCCTTCCAGCTCGTGCCGGCGGCAGGTGGCGATGAAGACCTGGTCGAATCCGATCCCCCCCTGCGAGACCGTGCCCCAGCGCTCGCCGTCGATCAGGCACTCCTCGACGATGCGCCGCCGCGTCGCACGGTCGGCGAGCCGCTCGAGCAGCTTCGCCGTGCCCCCATCGTGGGCCCAGGTCGGCATCATGTTGTCGAGCTTCGTGCTGCCGGCGTTGTACGGATAGACGTCGCCTGACACGTCCACGCCGCGCGCCCGCGCCGTGTCCAGCAGCCGCAGCGCGGCGTCGATCTTCGGCCAGTTCTCGCGGCCGGAGGCCTTCACGTGCGAGACCTGCACGCTCACGCCCCCCTCCTCGCCGATACGGATTGCCTCGTTGATGGAGTCGAGCAGCATCGAGGACTCGCCGCGGATATGGGAAAAATAATAGCCGCCGCGCGACGCGATCGACTTCGCCAGCGCGATCAGCTCCGCGGTGTCGGAGTAGGCGCTCGGCGCGTAGACGAGGCCGGTGGAGAAGCCGAAAGCGCCGGCGTCCATCGCCTCGGCGAGCAGCCGCTGCATCGCTTTGAGGTCGTCGGCGCCGGCGGGCCGCGCCTCGAACCCCATGCCCGCGATGCGCAGGGCGCCGTGGCCGACGAAGTGCGCGACGTTGACGGCGGGACGGACCGCGCGTAGCGCGTCGAGGTACTGCGCGAACGACTCCCAGCGAAGGTCGAGGCTGGCGCCGATGCCACCCGCCCAGCCCCGCACGATCTCGCGCTGGTCGGGGCGCAGCGGCGCCTGTGAGAACGAGCACATCCCGACGACCTCCGTCGTCACGCCCTGCCGGATCTTGGACTCCGCCGACGGGCAGGCGAAGTAGAAGAGGTCGGAGTGCGAGTGCATGTCGATGAACCCCGGCGCCACCACGTGCCCGCTGGCGTCGATCGTCCGGGCGGCCGCGCCGTCGAGCCGCGGCGCAACGGCGACGATCCGGTCGCCCTCGACGGCGACATCCGCCGGCCGCGCCGGCGCGCCGGTGCCGTCGATCAGCGAGCCGTTCCGGACGAGGAGCGACCAGGCCACCCGCTACTCCTCCGTGATGGCCACCGACGTCATCCGGTCACCCTGCTTGATGCGGTCGACGTGCTCTATCCCTGAGACCACCTGGCCGAACACCGTGTACTGGCCGTCGAGGTGCGGCGTGGGCCCGTAGCAGATGTAGAACTGACTGCCCGCGGAGTCCGGGTCCTGGCTGCGCGCCATCGCCACCGTCCCCCGCAGGTGCTTGTGCTTGTTGAACTCCGCCTTGACGGTGTAGCCGGGCCCGCCCGTGCCGTTCCCCTTGGGGCAGCCACCCTGCACCACGAAGTCGGGGACGACCCGGTGGAAGTTGAGCCCGTTGTAGAAGCCCTTCTTCGCGAGCGTGACGAAGTTCTCGACCGTCTTCGGCGCGTCTTCCGGGTAGAACTCCAGCCGGATTTCGCCGCCCTTCTCCAGCGTGATGACAGCCGTCTGCTTCACCGTGATTCCTTTCTGATTCGCCGTCGGGGCGATGGTCCCGCCCGCCTTCGGCGGGTGGGCGCCCGACGTTCGGCGAGTCAACCCTCAGTTGATTTTCACGGACTTCACGCGGTCGCCGACCTTGATCGTGTCGACGACCTCCATGCCGTTGACCACCCGACCGAACGCGGTGTACTGACCGTTCAGATGGCCCGCCGGACCGAGCATGATGTAGAACTGGCTGCCCGCCGAGTCGGGATCGTTCTTGCGCGCCATCCCGAGCAGGCCGCGGTCGAACTTCCGGCTGTTGAACTCGGCCTTGATCGTGTACCCGGGGCCGCCGGTCCCCATGTCCGGATGGTCCATCGGGAGCGTCTTCGATTTCGGGTCGCCGAGCTGGACGACGAACCCCGGCTCGACGCGGTGAAAGCGCTGGCCGTCGTAGAAGCCCGCCCGTACCAGCTTGACGAAGTTCTCGACGTGCTTGGGCGCGTCGGCCGGGAAGAATTCCAGGGTGATCTGGCCGCCCTTCTCGAGCGTGATCACCGCCGTCGGCGGTTTGACGACCGGCTTGTTCTGGGCCAGCGCCGGCGCGGCGACGCTGATGGCCACGACGAGAGCGAGCAGGCGATTCATGTGGACGACCTCCGCCGATGGACGCGGGCGTCATTATACATGCGCGACGGCCGGGGCCGTCCCGCCGGCGTGATAGGATGGAGCGATGCAGCAGCGCGAGAACGTCCGTAACATTGCGATCATCGCCCACGTCGACCACGGCAAGACCACGCTCGTGGACGCGATGCTCTGGCAGTCGGGGCTCTTTCGCCAGAACGAGTCGGTGCCCGAGCGCATCATGGACTCCATCGACCTCGAGCGCGAGAAGGGCATCACGATCATGGCCAAGAACACGGCCATCACGTACCGTGGCGTCCACATCAACATCGTGGACACCCCGGGCCACGCCGACTTCGGTTCGGAGGTCGAGCGGACGCTGACCCTGGTCGACGGCGTCCTGCTCCTGGTCGACGCCGCCGAAGGGCCGTTGCCGCAGACCCGCTTCGTCCTGAAAAAGGCCCTCGAGGCGAGCCTGCCGCCCATCGTCGTCATCAACAAGATCGACCGGAGCGACGCCCGCCCCGCGGAGGTGCTCGACGAGGTCTACGACCTGTTCATCGACCTGGATGCGACCGAGGACCAGCTCGAGTTCCCCGTGCTCTACACCAACGCCCGAACGGGCACGGCGACCCTCAAGGTCGCCGAGCCCGGGCGCTCGCTCGAGCCGCTGTTCGAGACGATCCTCGCCACGGTTCCGGCGCCGCGCTTCGAGCCGGACGCGGGACTGCAGTTCCGCGGGGCCATGCTCGACTGGGACGACTACGTCGGCCGACTCGTCATCGGCCGCATCTTCAACGGTCGGGTCCGCCAGGCCGAGCGCGTCGCCGTCGTGCACCGCGACGGCTCGGTCGAGTTCGCGAAGGTCACCGTCCTCTACGGCTACGAGGGGCTCAAGCGCGTCGAGATCGCGGAGGCGAGCGCGGGCGACCTCGTCGCGATCGCCGGCATCGAGTCGATCGAGATCGGCGAGACCGTGGCGGACGCCGAGACCCCGGTGGCGCTGCCGCTGATCCGCATCGACGAGCCGACGGTGTCGATGCTCTTCTCGGCCAACGTCTCGCCGCTGGCCGGCAAGGAGGGCCGGTTCGTCACCTCGCCCCAGCTCCGCGAGCGCCTCATGAAGGAAAAGCGCATCAACGTCGGCATCCGCGTCGAGGAGACGGACTCGCCCGACACCTTCCGCGTGTCGGGCCGCGGCGAGCTGCAGCTCGCGATCCTGATCGAGATGATGCGACGCGAGGGATTCGAGCTCGAGGTCGGCAAGCCGACGATCATCACGCGGACCGAGGGCGGCCAGACGCTCGAGCCGATGGAGTACCTCGTCATCGACATTCCCGAGGAGCACATCGGCGCCGTGACCCAGAAGATCGGACCGCGCCGGGGCGCCATGGCCAAGATGGTGAACCACGGGACGGGCCGCGTCCGGCTCGAGTACCGGATCCCCGCCCGCGGTCTCATCGGCTACCGGACCGAGTTCCTCACGGACACACGCGGCACCGGTCTCCTCAACCACCTCTTCGACGGCTGGGACGCCTGGCAGGGGGAGATCGCCCATCGGCAGAGCGGCGCCCTCGTGGCCGACCGTTCGGGACGCACGACCGCGTACGCCATCGACAACCTCCAGGCCCGCGGCGTGATGTTCGTCGGCCCGGGCCTCGAGGTCTACGAGGGCATGATCATCGGCGAGAACGCGCGCGACAGCGACATGGACGTGAACATCACCAAGGAGAAGAAGCTCACGAACATGCGCGCGTCGACCGCCGACGAGGCCGCCAAGCTGACACCCCCCCGCAGCATGAACCTCGAGCAGTGCCTGGAATGGATCCGCGAGGACGAACTGCTCGAGGTCACGCCGAAATCGCTCCGCCTGCGCAAGCGCGGCATGCGCGGCCGGCGCCGCTTCTAGTCTCCGGACTCTCGCGCCTCGACGCCCTCAACGCTGCAGCACGACGATCCCGGCGACGGTGACCGCGGCGCCGACGAGGGCGCGGGGGGTCAGCCGCTCGCCGAGGAAGACAACGGCCAAGGGGATCGCGAACATCGGCGCGGTCGACGACAGCACCGACGCCACGGCCACGCCCGCGTACTTGACGCCCGCGACGAACATGACCGAGCTGACCGAGGTGAGCGCGCCCAGCACCGCGATGCGGACCCGCGCACCACGGCCGCTCAACGCGAGCGCCCTCGGCGCGGAGCGCGCCCACGGCGCCAGCGCCACCGCGGCAAGGGGCAGCCGAATCGCCTGCGCCGTGACCGCGTCCATCTCGGCGAGCGGCGGCTTGACGAGCACCGTCGAGACCGCCCACGCGAGCGATGCGATGGCCGCGGTGCCCACGCCGAACCAGAAGCGCTCCTCCGGTGCGCGCTCGGCCCACGGCGCCACGATGAGAACGAGCCCGGCCAGCGTGACGAGCGTCCCGAGGGCGATCGGCAGGGTGACCGGCTCGCCGAGGAACACGGCGGCGATCGCGGCGGCCCCGACCGGATAGGTCGTCGAGATCGTCATCGCGCGGCCGAGGCCGAGCGCGCGCGAGCTCTCGAAGAACACGGTGTCGCCGATCGCGATCGCGATCACGATCGAGAGGGTGAGGAGGATCCACGCGCCGCCCGAGATCGTGGTGAACGCGCCAAGCCCGGCCGTCGTGAGCACCCAGACGACGAGGATCGCGCCCCCGATCGTCGAGCGGACGGCGTTGACGGTCGCCGCGTTGAGCTCCGGCATCAGGGAGCGCGCGAGGAGGCTCGTCACCGCCCACGCCATCGCCGCGCCCAGCGAGGCGAGGGCGCCGAGTGTCGTCTCGGCGATCACCGGAAGATGGGAGGGACTGCGTCCGGTCGAGCGGATAACCCCGCTCGACAACTCGGGCATCGCACGGCGAAGATCATACACCGTGAAGTTTGTCGTCTGGGCGGCGGTCCTCGTTGGCGCGTTCGTGCTGCTGAGCCTCGTGAGCTTCTGGCTCGCCGTGCGTCCGCCGCGGATCACCATTCCTCTGCGCCCCGAGGAGTTCCGTCTCGCCGTCGAACCGGTCACGATCACGACCGACGACGGCGTGAAGCTCGCCGCGTGGCTCCTGCCCCGCCCGGGCGCGCCGGCGGTCGTGCTGCTCCACGGCTACCCCGCCGAGAAGGCCGACCTGCTCCCGATCGCCGCGGCGCTGGCGCCGCGCTTCACCGTCCTCCTCCTCGACCAGCGGTACTTCGGGGCGAGCGGCGGGCGCGCGACCACGATCGGCTACCGGGAGCGCGGCGACCTCCGGCGGGCGATCGACTTCCTCGCCACGCGCGGCTTCAACGAGGTCGGCGTCTTCGGCTTCTCGCTGGGCGGCGCCGTGGCGCTGCTGACCGCCGCCGAGGATCCCCGCATCCGCGCCGTCGCCGCCTACGCGCCGTTCGCGGATCTCAAGACGCTCGGCTACGAGCTCTACGGCTGGCTCTGGGTGCTCAAGTACCCCTTCGTCGCGCTCCTGCGCGGCTGGTCGCTCCTCTTCCTCGGCCACGACATTACGGCGGCTTCGCCCGAGCGCGCGGCGGCGGCGCTCTCGATCCCGGTGCTGATCGTCGCCAGCCGTGAGGACGAGCAGATCCCCTTCGAGCACACGGAGCGGCTGCGCCGGGCGCTCGCCCGGAACGCGCGGGCCGAGTTCGTGCTGATGGACCGCGGCCGCCATGGCGAGCTGCCGCCGGGGTTCGACGCGCGCCTGGCCCGGTTTTTCCTGTTATATGTGCAGTGACATGGAGCACGCCTTCGCCGACGTCAACGGGGTACGCCTGCACTACGTGACCCTGGGCCGGGGCCCGCTCGTCATGTTCGTCCACGGCTTCCCCGAGTTCTGGTACGAGTGGAAGCACCAGCTCCGGGAGTTCGGACGCGATCACGAGGCCGTCGCCCCCGACATGCGCGGCTACAATCTCTCGTCCAAGCCGGCCGATCTCGCCGAGTACGAGGTCCGGCACCTCGTCGAGGATCTCAACGCGCTGGCGACTCGGCTCGGCCACGAGCGGTTCGTCCTCGTCGGCCACGACTGGGGTGGCGTCGTCGCCTGGGCGTTCGCGATCGCCCACCCCGAGCGTCTCCGGAAGCTCGTCATCGTGAACGCGCCCCATCCCGCGATCTTCGAGCGCGAGATCCGCGAGAATCCCGCCCAGCAGACTGCGAGTCGCTACATGCTGATCTTTCGCAGCGCGGCGGCCGAGCAGATGCTCGCTGCGAACAATTACGCGCGGCTGGTCGAGATCCTGAGTCGTGACCTCGGCGAGCGCTTCACGGCGGTGGACCGCGCGGCGTACCTCGAAGCGTGGGCGCAGCCCGGCGCCTTGACTGGTGGGCTCAACTACTATCGCGCGGCCGGCGTGGGGCCGTCCGGCGAGGGTACTCCGGCGCACGGCTTCGTCGGCGATGCGTCGCGACTGACCGTGCGGGTGCCGACGCTCGTGATCTGGGGCGAGCAGGACCGCGCGCTGCTCGCCGGGAACCTCGACGGCCTCGAGCGCTTCGTCCCGGATCTCACGGTCGAGCGGATTCCTGAGGGATCGCACTGGGTGGTGAACGAGCATCCGGAGCGGGTCAACCGCCTGATCCGCGGCTTTCTGGCCACAGGCGACTCCCCTGTCACGAAGGAGCCGCGATGATCATCGGGGTGCCTCGCGAGATCAAACCGGGCGAGCAGCGCGTCGCGCTCACCCCGGCGGGCGCGCGCGCCCTGGCCGAGGCGACGCACCGGGTGCTGATCGAGCGCGGCGCCGGCGCGGGGAGCGGGATCCGCGACGACGAGTACGCCGCGGTCGGTGCCGAGCTGGTCACGGTCGACGACGTCTGGCGACGCGCCGAGCTGATGCTCAAGGTGAAGGAGCCGCTGGCCCCTGAATGCGAGCGCCTCCGGACCAGCCAGATCCTCTTCACGTACCTCCACCTGGCGCCGGCGCCCGAGCTGACCCGCGCGCTCCGCGGCACGGGCTCCATCGCGATCGCGTACGAGACGGTCCAGCGCGCCGACGGGAGCCTCCCACTGCTCACGCCGATGAGCGAGGTCGCGGGCCGACTCTCCGTCCAGGAGGGAGCCTTCTATCTCGGCCGGGCGCACGGCGGCCGCGGCATCCTCCTGTCGGGCGTGCCGGGCGTCCCGCCGGGCAACGTCGTGATCCTCGGGGCCGGGACGGCGGGGCTCAACGCCGCCAAGACTGCGGTCGGGCTCGGCGCCGACGTCTCGATCCTCGACGTGAACCTCGACCGGCTGCGACACGTGGACGATCTCTTCCGCGGGCAGGCGGTCACGCTGATGTCGAACAGCTTCAACGTCGACCAGGTCGTGCGGCGCGCTGATCTACTGATCGGCGCCGTTCTCGTCGCCGGCGCCCGCGCGCCCCTGCTCGTGACAAAGGAGATGGTTGCGCAGATGAAGGAAGGCTCCGTGATCGTCGACATCGCGGTGGACCAGGGTGGGTGCATCGCGACCATCCATCCGACGACCCTGCTCGATCCCGTCTACCTCGTCGGCGGCGTCGTCCACTACGGTGTCGCCAACATGCCCGCGCTCGTCCCGCGCACCTCGACGTTCGCCCTCACGAACGCGACGCTCCCGTACGCTCTCGAGCTGGCCACGCGCGGCGTGATGGCGGCGGTGCGCGCGAATCCCGCGCTGGCCAAGGGCGTCAACGTCTGGGGCGGGAACGTCGTCCATCCGGCGGTCGCCGACGCCCTCGGCGAGGCGCCCACGCCGCTCGACGCGTGCCTGCGTTGAAGGTCCACGTCGGGACCTCGGGCTACAACTACCCGGAGTGGAAGGGGACGTTCTATCCCGACAAGCTGCCGGCCGCGAAGATGCTCGCCTACTACGTCGAGCGCTTCTCCACGGTCGAGATCAACGCGACGTTCTATCGGATGCCGAACGCGAAGACCGTCGCGGGCTGGGCCACGACCGCGCCCGCCGGCTTCACCTACGTCCTCAAGGCTCCACAGCGGATCACCCACTTTGCCCGGCTCCGCAACGTGGACGAGCCGCTGCGCTACTTCTGTGACACGGCCCAGGGGCTCGGCGACAAGCTCGGCCCGCTGCTCTTCCAGCTCCCCCCGAACTTCAAGAAGGCGACCGACCGCCTGGGCGAGCTTCTCTCGAAGCTACCGGCAGCGTTCCGCGTGGCCTTCGAGTTCCGGCACGAGAGCTGGTTCGACGACGAGGTGTACGCGCTGCTCCGGACCCGGAACGCCGCCCTCTGCGTCGCCGACACCGCGGAAGGCTCGACGCCCACCGTCGCGACGGCGGACTTCGGCTATCTCCGGCTCCGCGCGGTCGAGTACGACGACGACGGCTTGAAGGGATGGAGCGAGACGATTCAGCGCGTCGGCGCCTCCTGGCGCGAGGCCTTCGTCTTCTTCAAGCACGAGGATTCCGGATCCGGACCGGCCCTGGCGCGGCGGTTCCTGGCGCTACGCGAGGGATCGACGCAGGTGAATGTCCGGTGAACGAGGGACCGTCGGCGGTGCAGACGGACCGGCCGGCCGGCAGCAGTTCTTCTCATGTTCTAGAGGTGCTGGCGGTCGCGACGCGGCTGGGGCTGACCTCCTTCGGAGGGCCGGTGGCGCATCTCGGCTACTTCCGGGACGAGTACGTGGTCCGACGCAAGTGGCTGGACGAGACGACGTACGTCGATCTCGTAGCGCTCTGCCAGTTCCTCCCGGGCCCGGCCAGCAGCCAGGTCGGCATCGCCATCGGCATCACGCGCGGCGGCCTGCTGGGCGGCGTTGCGGCGTGGCTCGGGTTCACGTTGCCCTCGGCCATCGCGCTGGTCGCCTTCGCGTACGGCCTCCGGGTGCTCGAGGTCGCCGATGCCGGCTGGTTGCACGGACTCAAGGTGGCCGCCGTCGCCGTGGTCGCCTTCGCCGTCTGGGGGATGGCGCGCGCGCTGGCGCCCGACCGCGAGAGGGCTACGATCGCGATCCTGTCGGCTATTAGCGCGCTTCTGTGGCCGACGGGACCCGGGCAAGTGACCATCATCGCCGCCGCTGCCCTGGTGGGCTTGCGTCTTCTGCCCGGTGCCGCCGCGCCGGCGAGTGCACAGAGGCGGCCGCCCGTTGGGCGGCGCCTCGGCGCGACCATGCTCATAGTGTTCTTCGGCCTGTTGGTCGCGCTGCCGATCGCTCGTCAGCTCGTGGGGAGCCATGCACTCGCGCTCTTCGACAGCTTCTTCCGCGCCGGGTCGCTGGTCTTCGGCGGGGGCCACGTGGTGCTCCCCTTGCTCCAGGCGGAGGTCGTCCCTCCCGGTTGGGTGACCGGCGAGCAGTTCGTCGCCGGCTACGGCGCCGCCCAGGCAGTGCCGGGCCCGCTCTTCACGTTCGCCGCCTACCTGGGGGCGGTGATGGGACCACGGCCGAACGGTCTCGCGGGCGCCGTCGTCGCGCTCGTGGCCGTCTTCCTGCCTTCCTTCCTGTTGATCGTCGGCGTCCTGCCGTTCTGGGACGCGCTCCGCGTGAGACCCGGCTTCCAGGCCGCGCTACGGGGCATCAACGCGGGCGTCGTCGGGCTGCTCCTGGCCGCGCTCTATCAGCCGGTGTGGACCAGCGCGATCCGGGGGCCGGCCGATATGGGTCTCGCCTTCGCGGCCTTCGGATTGCTCGCGCTCTGGAAGGCCCCGGCGTGGCTGGTCGTCATGTTCGCAGCGGGCGGCGGCGCTCTCATGTCCCTCGTCGCTCAGTAGATGGCTCGTTCGAACCCCCGGGAGGAAGCCGATGCGTGCATATGAGCGGGCGGTTGTGATCCTCGTGGCAGTGGCCTTGCTGGCCGGCGGCGCGGCTCCGACCGGTACGGCGCAACCCGCTGGGCCTCCCACGACCGCGGCCGCCGGCGACCAGGCCGCCGAGGTGGCGAGACTCAAGGACGAGATCGAACGCTTGAAGGGCATGGTGCCTGACCAGTCGCACGTGATGAAGGATGTCGCCTATCACTTCTCGAACCTGTGGTTCGCGGGACAGGCGCGGAATTGGCCGCTCGCGGGCTTCTATCTGAACGAGACGCGCTCGCATCTCGGGTGGGCCGTACGAACGCGTCCCGTGCGCCGCACGACAACCGGCGAGATCGACCTGCGCGGCATTCTCGACGGCATGGACCGCTCGCTGCTGGCGGGCGTGCAGAAGACGATCGAAGCCAGAGACCCGGCAACCTTCGCGAAGGCTTACCGGGACGCGCTGAGCGGCTGCTACGCCTGCCATCAAGCATCGGAGAAGCCCTACCTCCGACCACGCGTGCCGGACGCGCCGGAGGGGCGGATGATCGAATTCTCGCCCTCGAGAAGCGGGAGCTGATCAGGGGTGTCAAGAACTTCGGCACAGACTGGTTTGAGGTCAGGGAGGGCGA
>WNFG01003823.1_pt1 | contig 12636 bp, 8 predicted proteins | sample 5400431 | NCBI WGS metagenome assembly WNFG01 (sample SAMN13153346, study PRJNA577476) | soil metagenome | isolation source: 120 cm saprolite under Douglas fir tree site 2 hole 3 replicate 2 | place: USA:California | collected 2015-04-18
GGTCGGGGAGGCTTTATCGTCTCTCGCGACGAAAACCGCTTCGGAACTCATTACTGTGCTGGAAGCGAATCTGGATGATTTGAATCCCCAGGTATTCGGGTATGTGATGGACCGGCTTCTGGAAGAGGGCGCGCTGGATACCTTCGGAATGCCGGTGCAGATGAAGAAGAGTCGTCCCGGGACGCTGCTGACCGTGCTGTGCAAGCCCGAGGACTCGAGCAAGCTGACTCAGATTATTTTTACGGAGACGACAACCCTGGGCGTGCGGCGGCGCGATGAAGTACGCCAGACTTTGGCGCGACGGTGGGAGAACGTACGCACGCAGTGGGGCGAGGTTCGCATCAAGATCGCCAGCATGAATGGAACGGTCACCAACTACGCTCCTGAATATGAGGATTGCCGGCGGATTGCGGCGGAGCAGCACGTGCCGTTAAAGACGGTGATGCAGGAAGCTACGCGGCGGTATCTAGGCAAGGACGAAAGGCGTTAACCACGGGGGACACAGAGGTTCACAGGGTAAATCTGGGTCGCCTCTCTCGTTAAGAAAGAAATATGGCCAGGAAGTTTTACATCACGACCCCGATTTACTACGTGAATGCGCGGCCGCATATCGGGCACGCCTATACCACGATTGCGTGCGACACGATTGCTCGGCGGCAGCGCATGCTGGGCGCGGACACGTTCTTTCTCACCGGCACCGATGAGCACGGACAGAAGATTGAGCGGGCGGCGCAGGCTGCGGGAAAGACGCCGCAGCAGTATGCGGATGAGATTTCCGCCGAGTTCCGCAAGCTGTGGCGGCGGATGGGCATCTCGAACGATGACTTCATCCGCACCACGGAAGAGCGGCACAAAAAGCGAGTGCAGGAATTGTTCCGGCGCATTCGCGACAACGGGTACATCTACAAAGGAACGTACACCGGACAGTATTGCGTCTCGGACGAACTCTATGTGGACGGCGCACAGCCGGGGGATCCGTGTCCGACTTGCGGACGCATTACCGAGACCGTGCATGAGGAAAACTATTTTTTCAAGCTCGCCGCGTTTCAGGACAAGCTGCTGGAGCTTTATGCGAACCCGGAATTTATTCGTCCAGAGACCCGGCGGAACGAGGTAATTTCCTTCGTCCGTTCCGGTCTGCGCGATCTGTCGATCAGCCGTTCGACTTTTTCGTGGGGCATCCCGGTGCCTGACGATCCCAAGCACGTTATCTACGTGTGGCTGGATGCGCTGGCGAATTACATCACCGCCATCGGATATGGCTCGTCCCATGCGGGTACGCAGGAGGCGTTCAAGAAATACTGGCCGGCCGATGTGCAGATGATCGGAAAAGAGATCGTTCGATTCCACTGCGTGTACTGGCCGGCGTTCCTGCTGGCCGCAGGGCTGCCCGTGCCGAAGGCAATCGTAGCCCACGGGTGGCTGCTGTTTGAAGAAAACAAAATGTCGAAGTCGCGCGGCAACATCGTGCGCACCGAGACCATTCTCGACGTGCTGGGTGCGGATGCGCTGCGTTATTTTCTGCTGCGCGAGGTTGTGTTTGGGCAGGACGGATCGTTCTCGTTCGACGCGCTGGTGCAGCGCTACAACTCCGACCTGGCAAACGGGCTCGGTAATCTGGCTAGCCGCACGTTGACCATGATTACCAGATATTTCAAGGGCGAGGTGCCGTATCCATCGCACACGGCGTCGCGGACCGGCGCCGATGACGCCATTGCCGCGACGGCACGCAAGACGATCAGCGAGTTTGGAGCGTTGTTTGACCAATTCCAATTTTCGCGTGCACTGGAAACGGCGTGGGCACTAGTGGCGGCAGTTGACAAATATATCGTGGAGAACGAACCGTGGTCGCTGGGTGAGAAGCAGGATGAAGACAGCCGCTCGCGATTGGCTACTGTCCTCTACACGGCTGCGGAAGCGCTGCGAATTGTGACCGCGCTGGCACATCCCGTGATGCCGGAAGCGACCGCGAAGATCTGGACGCAGATCGGCTTGGGCGACATTAAGAAAGTGGATCTCAACGAGTTGACGTGGGGGCAGTTGCACTTGGGAACGAAGCTGGGCGAGGTGCAGCCCGTTTTCCCGCGTGCGGACAAGAGTGCGATTGAAAGGATGCAGATAATGGAAGAGCAGCAAAGGGTCCCAGTGGCGGAGGAGAAGCCCGCGGCCGAGGTAAAGCTTGTCGCGGAGATGCCGAGAGCGGTTGTGGCGCAGAGTGCTCCTCCGACAGCCACGGCAGCGCCGGGGAATGACAAGATTTCCATCGACGACTTCGCCAAGATCGAACTGCGCGTGGGAGTGGTGAAAGTTGCGGAGAGAGTGCCGAAGGCAGACAAGTTGCTGCGGCTGGAGATCGATATTGGGACCGAAGTGCGACAGGTGCTGGCGGGGATTGCCGAGGCTTATGCGCCGGAGACTCTAGTGGGACGAAAAGTTGTAATCGTCGCCAATCTGGCGCCGCGCAAGCTGCGTGGGATGGAATCGAATGGGATGATCGTGGCGGCTTCGCTCGAGGGTGGAAGGCCAGTGCTGGCTAGCTTCTTGGAGGATGTGCCGGTGGGGGCCAGGTTGAAGTAGGAAAAAGCAGGCGTCGGACCTCGGGCATCAGGCCCGAACTTCTTCCTGTCGCCGAGATGCTTCGCCGCGAAACTGCGACTCCGAAGTTAGGTCTGAGGTCCGAGGTCTGACGTCCGATGTTTGTCGATTCTCATGCCCATCTTGACGGCGAGCGATTTGATTCTGATCGCGAAGGCGTTATCGCCCGCGCACGGGAGGTTGGGGTCACCACTATTGTTGCGATTGGCAATGGCGACGGGCCTGCACAGGTTGACTGCGGGATTCAGTTAGCGGAGAAATACGAGTTCATCTACGCCACGCTCGGTATTCATCCGCACGAAGCCAGGCTTGCGGATGAAAGCGCCTACCAGACCATGGAGCAACTGGCGCGGCATCCCAAGGTCATCGCATGGGGCGAGATCGGCTTGGACTACTACTACGATCATTCACCGCGGGAGACGCAAAGAGAAGTCTTCATTCGGCAGATGGAACTGGCTGCGTCTGCAAAGCTGCCCATTGTGATTCATTGCCGGCCTTCTGAGGGCAGCGACGATGCGTGGGAGGAATGCCTGGGGCTCATCCGCGAGCATTGGGCGCCGCGAGGGCTGGGCGGAATTCTGCACTGCTTCACTGGCAATTGGCCACAGGCAAAAAGTGCACTCGATATGGGATTCATGATTTCGTTTGCCGGGAATGTGACGTTCCCCAAGGCGCAGCAGATTCGCGATGCGGCGCTGGAAGTGCCTTTAGACCGAATGTTAATTGAGACCGACTCGCCCTATCTGGCGCCAGTGCCGCATCGGGGCAAGCGCAATGAGCCGGCGTTTGTCACGGAGACCGCACGGAAGCTGGGCGAACTGCGTGGATTTTCCTGCGATGAGGTCGGCGAGCAAACATCCCGCAATTTCTACAAATTTTTCAAATTGACTGAAACCGCTGAAAGCAAAGTTCCGGCACGTTGATTCCCCCAATTCTGGTAACCTCAAATCAGATTCCATTCTTTTCAGAAAGATTAGAAATATGCCGGAAAACACTTTCGATCTGGTGAGCAAGATTGACTTGCAGGAAGTATCGAATGCCATCCAGCAGGCGCTGAAAGAGGTTCACACGCGCTTTGATCTGAAGGATTCAAAGTCCAATATCGAACTGGAGAAGGACGAGATCGTTCTGCATTCCGCCGACGAGTACAAACTCAAGGCAGTGAATGACGTTTTGCAACAGAAACTGGTGAAGCGTGGTGTCACGCTGAAGGGGCTAACCTACGGCGCGGTAGAACCCGCGGCGGGCGGAACCGCCAAGCGGCGAATCACGATGCAACAGGGCATCCCGATCGAAAAGGCGCGAGAGATCGTGAAGACCATCAAAGATTCCAAGAAGAAAGCGCAGGCCTCGATCCAGGGCGACTTGGTGCGGGTCAGCAGCAAAGATCGCGACACGTTGCAGGAAGTCATCGCCATGCTGCGGCAGCAGGACTTTGGCATTGATCTGCAATTTACGAATTACCGAACGAACTAGAAGCAGGCGTCAGACCTCGGACCTTGAACCTCGGCAGTCGAAAGCCTAAAACAGGGAGGCCAGAAGTCAGGGGTCTGAGGTCCGAAGTCCGAGGTCCGAATTTAGAGGTCCGATTCTTGAGCGCACCGGCAACGATTAACGGGAAAGAAGTTTTCGATCTGCTGCGGGATGATCTCGTCGCGCTTGAGGCAGAGTTCGGGCGGGACGCCGTTTCGGACGTTCAGGTCATCACCGAGATTGGCGAGTATTTGCGGGCGGGTGGGGGCAAGCGTATCCGCCCAGCGCTCTTGCTGCTTTCTGCCAGGCTTTTCGACTATCAAGGGCGCGGAGCGGTGCGACTGGGAGCGGTGGTCGAGATCATCCACACTGCAACGCTGGTGCATGACGACATTATCGATGAGGCCAAAACCCGCCGTGGACGGCCTGCGGCCAATACCGAGTGGGGAAATTCCAAGTGCGTGCTGGCCGGCGACTGGCTGTACATGCAGGCCTTCAAAGTCGCGGTGCAGGAGCGGAATTTTCGTATTCTCGATGCGCTGATCGAACTCACGCAGCAGATGGTAGAGGGCGAACTGCTGCAGATGGAGAGACTGGGCAAGCTCATCACCTTGGACGAGCATTTCGATCTTATTTATCGCAAGACGGCGTGCCTGTTTTCCGTGTCCATGCGACTGGGTGGGATTGTGGGCGGCGCGACCGCGGAGCAGGAAGAGGCGTTGGCTCAGTACGGGCACGATTTGGGGATGGCGTTTCAGATCGTGGACGACGTGCTGGATTTGACGGCGTCGGAGGATGTGCTGGGCAAACCGGTGGCCAGCGACCTGCGCGAGGGAAAAGTTACGATGGCGGTGATCCATGCGCTGGAGCGCTGTACACCCGAAGAACGCGGAAAGATTGAAACCATTTTGCGCGAGCGCGCGTTCAACGGCGTGACGCACGCGCACATTCTCGATATTCTTCATCGGTACGGATCGCTGGAAGCGGCTAACGCCCGAGCGGCACGCTATGCCGAGTCGGCGCGGGAGGCAATCTGTACCTTCCCCGACACGGAGATCAAGCGGGCACTGCTGTGGGCTCCCGAGTTTGTGGTGGCTAGAGAGAAATAGGGCACAAAAACTTACCGAGTTGCGCCGAGCCTCCGTCATTTCCGCGGTACTCCCTAATCTGTTGCGGTGCATCTAATTGCCAAGATATCGTAAGCTATAGCCAGGGAGGGCCTGTGCGCTGCAGCCGCTGTGGCAATGACAATCCGGAGACGAACCGGTTTTGCGGAACCTGTGGCGCGTCTTTACTGCCTGCACCTGCGCCACCTGTTGCTGTCCGGAGCGAAAGCGCGAGTCAGGCAGCGGCGATGCGCGCCCCTGCCCCGCCCACTCCCAGCGCGCCGCGTGCTGCCGCGCCAGCTTATGAAGAAGAAGTTCCCGCCATTTCCGGACCTTCTTTTTTGGGATTGAACGCTCCGGCGTCACGAAACTCGGATCGCGGCTCGAGTCGTGGCCTTAGTTCGCATTCATCAAGGGCGTCAGGCAATCTCGACTACCTGCTTGACGACGAAGAACCGAAAGGTAGTGCGGGAAAAGTCTTCCTGATTCTGATCGCTCTGGTGCTGGCTGTGGGATTCGGATACCTACGGTGGAGGCACGAAGGGTTGTCGGCACTGATGTCGGGTTGGCAGAAACCCTCCGCGGCAGCACCGTCTTCCGATTCATCGCCGCCCGCTTCAAGCGCTGGGACACCGTCACCCGCACCGGACTCTGCGTCGGCTCCGAGCCAATCTGCGCCGACTGCATCCCAACCAGCAGCCACACCATCGGCGAGTCCTCCGGCCGCGGATTCCTCGTCGAGTCCAGCAAGCCCGCCTAACCCAAGCGCGGCGGACGCAAACGCCTCTGGCACCACCGGGGGGAGCCAAGCCGCCGCGAGCCCTGCTCCTGATGCGTCTCCTCCCAGCGTGGGGGATTCTCAACCAGCTGACAAACCCGCAGCGAAACCTTCCGCAAAAGACGAAGCGGCGAACGCTGCCGATTCCGCCGAGCCGGATCCAAATGAGAAAGCGGCAGAGCCCGCGCCAGCTCCCAAACGCGCCCCCCGAGCGCCATCTGCAACAAAGCCCTCCGCGGCGATGCCGTTCGACCAGGTCACCGAGGCTGACAAGTATATTTACGGGCGCGGAGCTCGGCAGGACTGCGATCGGGGACTCAGAATGTTGCGTCCCGCGGCAGAGCAATCCAATCCACGCGCGATGATTTCGCTGGGCGCGCTGTACTCCACCGGCGTGTGCACACCGCGAGACCTTCCCACGGCCTATCGCTGGTTTGCGTTGGCCCTGCGAAAGCAGCCTGACAACGTTCCTCTGCAGGAAAATCTGCAAAGACTGTGGGCACAAATGACGCAGCCGGAGCGACAGTTGGCGATCAAGCTCAGTCAATGAGGATGTTTGGAAGATCTTGAGGGAAGTTAACTTTGCCCGAGGGGCAATCCAAACCATTGCCCGCCGGGACCGAGACCAACGCCGTTCCCATCACACTTGAGAACAAAGCTGGTTCAACCGTGCCGAACACTTCGACGTTGAATGGAGTGTAGATCGAGGTGGAGTTAAGCCGGCGGGATGTCGGTGCAGCGCGCGATAAAATCAAAAGCCCGGCTTGATCGCGCCGGGCTTCTCGTTTTCGGGCTGACCAACAATGCTAGGCAGCCGCGGATCTCTTTGTACGACCCTCCGTCGTGACAGGTTGAGCTACTTTGCGCACGAGGAAGGGCTGCAGGTTCGGCTCAGAACCGGCCCACTCCAAACTGACAATCGAGTGTCCCGGCTGGCACGTAACGAAATAGCGCTCTCCGTTGGGGCTGGTAACGTCAAATTTGCCGGTCTCGCCCTGTAGAGCTTCGGCAACGTCATAGGTTGAAATGCTGTCATTTAGTTTCATGGGGACTTCCTCCACTGTGTTAAAGGTTGTTGGTTGGGTTGTCCCCTACCCTAGGGAGGAGCGTTAGCTTGATGATAGTACGCTAGTGCACAGAGTCAAGGCCGCGGCAAAAGTTTTCCGGATTCATATTAGGGGATTCGCCCGAGACAGATCTAAACCTCATCACCTCATCCTGCTCCTTGCAGTTTCGTGATAACACTGAAATCTTCCGACATTGTCATGTCGCCCGAATGGCCCTAACGCGACAGACTCAGAAATGAAAAGGGGGCGGGCGCGTGGGCGTCCGCCTGTTTCGAGCTTGACGAAACTATCTAGTCGGGGAATGGGCCAGGAGTCCCGCACGTTCCCGTACACACATATTGAGTGCGGGTCAGCGCGGTGTCGATTGCACCGATGTCAGGCCCCATATCTTTGCCGTCGCTGGCGTCGTCTATTCCGCCGCTTTTATACGGGTTGTTAGTGCTATTCCCCGTCAGGGATAGTTGGTGGTAGTCGAATGTTCCGTAGGGTGGGGACATGAGCAAGCAACCGCTGGGGGCGCTTGCCGGGGAAGTGCAAAACGAGGTTGGAAAAGCGACCCCGTTCATGAATCCGGTGAAGCCAACACAGGTCGGATGCCCGTTGCCGTCCACACTGACTGTAGCTCCGGCACAGGTCGCCGTTGCCGGAAAACAGTTTCCCGCGTCGCCTTGTTGCGAACAAACTGCTGTCCCGCTGTTTCCATAGGTGCTGTAGTTCGTTCCCGTCCTGCCCTGGAGTACGTTGTGGTGGAACACCCTCGAACCCGAGTCGTAGCAACTCTCCCCTACCGTGCCCTCTTTGGGACTGCCGGACGCCCCCGTACAATAGAAACCGTTCACGTTGTTGGGTCCGTTAAATACGTAGATCGAATTCGTGAATTGGTTATTGATGGGGAGGGTAGGCGGCCCGAAGTTGTCTTGCATCTGGATTCCACTCGGTACCGCTACAGTGACGTGGTCCCAGGCAAGATTTTGTGACCACCCACCTTTGTTGCTGACGGTACAGACCGTGCCGCTGTTGTCGTTGGGATGCTGTGCGTCCGGATTACTGTAGTAAACCGTGAGACTGTGGGGCACAGTGGGTGAGACTGCCGGTACGCCTGGATTGGTCGCACCGACTTGATAATTCAATGGCGCCACGCCGCCGGTGCAAGCGGAGACATACACGAAATCTCCAACCGCGATGTCGTCGATAGACGTGCCCAAGGTAGGAAAGGTGGCTCCGACGGCGTTGCAGCTCGACGAGGTGGTGCAGCTGGTGTCCGCTCCTGCCGCCAGTTGGTAAGTGAGCTGAGGAGGGGCCAGTCCGGTGCCTGCCGAAGTGATTGTGAATGTACCGTTGAAGTTCGTACCGTTCGTGCCGGTGGGCGCTCCATTGACCGTAACCGTGGCTCCTGACAACGGATCCTGCCGGTTGCTGAATACCATCGTGACCACTCCGCTGGCGTTTTTTGTCAGCGAAGTGATTCCAGCTTTGCTGGTGCAATTCGGCACCGCGCCGACGCATTGTGGACTTGGTTGACATACAGCCTTCGCCACACCGGAGCCCCCTGAGGAGGTCGTACGGCTCATGGTGCAGGAATAGTCGTTGCCCGCGGTGCCAATTTGAAAGGCGCGGCTCGAGGTGCCTCCAAACTGATTGTTATCGCCGACGTTGTAGATGAGCAGATTTCTGTGGGTCGAGCGGTTACCGCCCTGGCTGACGCCTCCCCCGTTGCCGGGCGTCAAACCGGAACGCCCGCCGCCGTTGCCGTTAAAGGCATCCACCGAGTTGCGAATGATGTCGCTGGTGAAGATGAGGTCGCTGACGACAGTCGCAGGCAGGCCATTCGGCAGGAAAACTCCGCATTGCTGCCCGCCGGAACAGGTTCGAGTGGCAGTAAGAATGTCTTCTCCCGTTTGCCCATCCGGCCACATGTTCTCGAAAATATTTCCGTCAACTAGAATGCGCTGGCCCATTTTCAGTTCGAAGTTATTCTTCAGCGACCACTTGTACGGGCAGGAAGGAGCACAGCCGTAGTTCCCGCTCGGGCTGTTGCTGGCGCCTCCCGTTAGCGTCCGCCAGTTGAGGTCGTGGGTGAATCGGTTGCGGCGGATTTCCACATCCGCTTCGGGTCCACACTGGGGAGGGGTGCAGGCGGCAGGAGGAGTTACCGAGGTATTGATATCGACGGCGGCGCCTCCGAAGATGAGCGCCTCGCTGGCACCCTCGATCCAGTTCCCTACAATCTTGTACGGGCCGGTGCTGAAACCTCCTCCGATGTCGTGAGATTCACTGTTCCACCAGTGGATCTTTTCCATGTAACTATTCGTCATCCAGCAGTTGACACATTTGAAACTCACGCCATTACCAATGTCATCTCCATGGGTGGAAGTGAGCCCAAACTCACTGTCGCCTGGGTCGAAGCCGTGGATGTAGGTACGATCTAAGCCAATATCGTTCCCCCACAATTCGATGAAGCGTGGGTCGACCGCGCCGCTTTGACTCTGGTTAATCCCCGGCTTGAGGGTAAACTCAGCATCCCGGAGGACGATGTGATTCGATCCCGTCGGAAACTTGATCGCATCCATGCCGGCAGAGACCGCGTCCAGGCGAAAGGTGTACATTTTCGCCAGGTCATTGGTGCAGCCGGGGTTGCGAGGGGAGCTGTCGGTGATCCCGTGGGAGCAAGCGGTCTGCTCTGTCAGAGGTTGATCGGACTCGATGACGGCACACTTCGTGGCGCTGCTCTTAATGGGTGCCACGAGGTCGATGGAAGAGTTCAGCAGGGTCCCGTGCGAGATCACAATATGCCATGCCTGGTCGAGGCTATGGTGCTGCCCATCGGTGTTGTTCCACCAGTCGTTCAGCGCATTCTGCAGCGACATGAGGCAGTTGTTGAGCGTTCCGGAAGTACAGTTATACGGTCCCAAGCCTGTAACGGGCGGGGTGATTGTGCCGGCTGGCAGGTTAATGGTTTCTGAGTAGGGTATGTTGTCGCACTCATGATTGTTGACCCATTTCTGGGGTTCCTGCGCTACAGCTAGCGGAGAGAGTTTGCTTCGCCTTTGGGCGGCGGCAGGCGATGAGATTGCCGCAATCAACAAAAGAACAGCAGCTCTGCTGATTAAGTTCATGTTCACGGTAGGTCTCCTTGCAGGGTGTGTGACGGGGTTTTTGAACGGTGTGATGCGTTTAGCGTTGCAACTCGAAACTGCGTCCACTATAGATCTCACCTTCCGACTGCTGGTTGGAAAAAGCGATTTTGTCCGGAAAATGTAAAACACGCGAGCCCGGAATAGCGGCGCTGTGGGAAGCCTGCCGAGGCGGTATTCGTAACTTGTTGAGGTGAGAGTAGTTCTATGCAACGTCCGTTACTGCGGGCGCAGGAACAGATCTTATGGCCTAACTAGGCCGGCTTGCTTCCTACGCGTCCTCCTGTTCCTTCAACTTCGCAATCACGCTGAAATCCTCGAGCGTTGTCGTGTCACCTTTTACTTCGCCGTTTGTCGCCAGCTCGCGCAGCAGGCGTCGCATAATCTTGCCGCTGCGGGTTTTGGGGAGCGTGTCGCTGAAGCGGATATCGTCCGGTTTAGCTAACGCGCCGATTTCCTTCGCCACCCACTTCCGCAACTCTTCTTTCAGTTCAGGTGTGGGTTTTCTTCCCTGCTGCAGAGTCACGAAGGCGGAGATCGCCTGCCCTTTCAGTTCATCGGGACGGCCGACCACCGCGGCCTCGGCGACGGCTTCGTGCGCCACTAATGCCGATTCGACTTCCATGGTGCTGAGCCGGTGTCCGCTGACGTTGAGCACGTCGTCGACGCGGCCCATGATCCAGAAGTAGCCGTCTTTATCTTTGCGAGCGCCATCACCGGTGAAATACATCCCAGGAATTTGTGACCAGTACTGCTGGACGTAGCGGTCGGGATCGCCGTAGATGGTGCGCGCCATCCCCGGCCACGGTTTCTTGATGACGAGGAATCCGCCGGAGCCGAGCGGCACCGGCTCGCCATCCATGGTGACGATCTCGGGGACAACCCCGGGGAATGGCCGCGTGGCCGAACCGGGCTTGGTAGCGATGGCGCCGGGAATCGGCGTGAGCATAATGTGGCCGGTTTCCGTCTGCCACCAGGTATCGACGATCGGGCAGCGATTGCCGCCAATGGTTCCGCGGTACCACATCCAGGCCTCAGGATTGATCGGCTCGCCTACCGTGCCGAGCAGGCGCAAGCTGCTCATGTCGTGCTTCTTGGGCCATTCGTCGCCCCACTTGATGAAGGTGCGGATGGCAGTAGGAGCGGTGTAGAAGACGTTCACTTGGTGTCGGGCGATGATCGACCAGAAACGGTCGGGCTCGGGGAAGTTCGGAGCGCCTTCGTACATCAGGCTGGTGGCACCGTTTTGCAGCGGGCCGTAGACGATGTAGCTGTGTCCGGTGACCCATCCGATGTCGGCGGTGCACCAGTAGGTGTCTTCATCTTTCAGATCGAAGACCCATTTCGTGGTGAGGTAGGTGCCAACAGAATATCCGCCAGTGGTGTGTACTACGCCTTTGGGCTTGCCCGTGGTGCCTGAGGTGTAAAGGATGTAGAGCGGGTGCTCGGCATCAAGAGGCTCGGCGGGACATTCGTCGGAAGCCTTGGCCATTAGCTCATGCCACCATTGATCTCGGCCTTGCTGCATGTTGATCGGTGTGCCGGTGCGCTTATAGACGACGACGTGTTTCACGCTGGGGCATGACTTGAGCGCTTCTTCGACTGCGGGAAAGAGTTTGACCTCTGCGCCGCGGCGGAACGATCCGTCCTGGGTGATGACAGCTGCGGCCTGCGAATCATGGATGCGATCGACCAGGGCGTTGGAGGAGAATCCGCCGAAGACCACCGTGTGCGGCGCACCGATGCGGGCACAGGCCAGCATGGCGATGGCGAGCTCGGGGGTCATACCCATGTAAATGGCGACGCGATCATTTTTCTTCACCCCAAGGGCCCTTAGGACGTTGGCAAACTTCTGCACCTCGCGGTGAAGTTGCTGATAGGTGAGAGTGCGGACTTCGCCGGGCTCGCTCTCCCAGATGATGGCGGCCTTATTCTTGCGCCAGGTTCCGACGTGGCGATCGAGACAGTTATAGGAAAGATTGATCTGGCCACCGACAAACCACTTGGCCCACGGGCAATTCCACTCGAGAACGCTGTCCCACTTCTTGAACCAGTGCAGCTCGGAAGCGATCCTTCCCCAGAATTTTTCCGGGTCCTCCACCGATTCCTTGTACAGACGCTCGTAGTCGGCAAGGCTCTTGATGTGGGCCTGCTGGCTGAACTCTTCCGGGCATTCGAACTTACGCTGCTCTTGCAGAGTGGAGTCGATGTTGGCTTCAGCGACTGCTTTGTCGGGCATGTAGGGAGCCTCGGGTTTAAATCGGGCACAATTTTAACAAGCAATAGGCAATCGCGGGCGAAGTATGCGTCATGGTAAGAGCCTCGGCAGAGTTCAGGCGTCCCTACGGAGTCTGTGTCATAGCTGGGGCTTGTTTTTCACAGCGGAGATGAGCGACAAAGAGGGATGTCGCGATTTTTTGCGTATGCTCCCGATCAGGCGTATGTGCTGCCGCCGAACGTGAAGGATGTGCTGGGCGGCGAAC
>WNFG01008478.1_pt1 | contig 12633 bp, 14 predicted proteins | sample 5400431 | NCBI WGS metagenome assembly WNFG01 (sample SAMN13153346, study PRJNA577476) | soil metagenome | isolation source: 120 cm saprolite under Douglas fir tree site 2 hole 3 replicate 2 | place: USA:California | collected 2015-04-18
CTGTTCGTGCCTGTCGACGAAGTAGTTGGCCAGATCATTGATGTTGAATTTCTCGAAGAGCAGGCTTTTCGGCAACGTCCCGAAGTCCACCTCCAGACTTCTGATGATTTTCAGCACCTGGAACGAATCGATCCCCAACTCGCCAAATGCTGCAAACGAGTCGAAATTGGCATTCAAAGATCCGGAAGCCTCGGCGATGAGGCGTTTCAGATAGGACTCGGTCAGATCTCGTAGAAGTTCTTGGTCAATCATGGTCTGTCGCCTGATGAACGGGGCCAAATTCGCTTGGTAATTGCGGGCTGCACGTCAGAAATCGCTCGAATCGACAAGTTCCTGGCTACGGCATCCTCACGATGCTCAACCGCTCGCCATTCATTGTCGCGGCCCGACCTGCGTCGAACTCCCGCGTTCGCGAAAGGAGCAGGAGCCCGGATCGAGGTGGGGAGAGGAGGGCCACGCTAGCTTAGCTATAGCTAGCGTGGCCGAGGGGGCGGGGGATGCATTCTTACTTCGCTCGGGCGCGCCCTCCCTGCGGAAAGGTGTGGATTGGAATAAGCGGGATTGCTCCGATGTACACTGAAGCCTGATGCCGATTTTGCGCAAAGAGAGCGAGATCTATCCGGAAAACTTGTTCGAGATGCCGACCGCGGACGCGCCGTGGGCGATCGCCCATCTTCGCAGCCGGCAGGAGAAGGCCGTGGCCCGGCTCCTCCTCGACGGCGGAAAGCCCTTCTATCTCCCGCAGATCGTGAACTCGAAAAAGAGCTCCGGAAGAACATTCATCTCGCATCTGCCGCTGTTTCCGGGCTACATCTTTGTGCGCCGCGTGAAGGGGCTCCGGGAAACGCTCTGGCGCACCAGCGCCGTGGCCAACATGCTCGAGGTTCCCGACCAGCAACAGCTCACCATGGAACTGCTGCAGATCCGGCAGCTGCAGACCAGCGGCGCGCTTCTCACGCCGCGCGCCGACCTCGTACGGGGCGACGCTGTGCACGTTGAGGAGGGCGCGTTCCGCGGCTACACCGGAATCGTGATCGAAGAGCGGGGATCGCTGCGGCTGATCGTGTCCGTGTCGATCCTCAAGAAGTCGGTCGTCGTGGAGTTTCCGCGCGAGGTTCTCGCGGCGGTGAAAGCCGGCAAGACCGGCCACCACCATCGAGGAGTCTGAGGCGTGACTCCGCCTCGCCTCCACGGACGCGGGAGCGGCCGCCGCAACGGTTGTCTCGAGATCGCTGTTCCAGTCTGTCATTTCTCGGTCCGAGACGAGCTCACTGCTCTTTTTGTTGCTGGATCTGCTGCACCATGCGCGTCAGCACATTTCCCGGACCTATCTCGCTGAACTGACTGACCCCTTGGCCGATCAGGAAGCGGATGCTCTGCGCCCACAGCACGGAATGCGTGATCTGTTTCACGAGCAGCGATTTCACGGACTCGGAGGCATTGTCGGCCGGATACGGCTGCGCGGTGGCGTTGGCCACGACCGGAATCCGAAGCGCGTTGAACGACATTGGCGCGAGAAAGTCGGCAAAGGCCTTCGCCGCATCGGCCATGTACCGCGAGTGGAACGCGGCGCTGACCTGCAGGGGGATGTACATCTGCGCGCCTGCTTTCTCGAAGAACGGGCCGGCGCGCTTGATGTCGTCAAGCGGACCGGAGACAACCGTCTGTGACGGCGAGTTGAAATTGGCGACGTCGATGCTGGTCAATCCGTTGTCGTTGAGGACTCGCGGAATCGCGGCGGAGTCCATCCCGATCACCGCGCCCATGCCGCCGTTCTTGGCCTGGGCCATGAGCTCACCGCGCTTCTGCACGAGCCGCAGTCCGGTCATGAAATCGAACACGCCGGCGGCGAGCAACGCGTTATATTCGCCGAGGCTGTGGCCGGCGAGCCAGGAAGGGCGCGTGCCGTCGCCGACGGCCTTGTAGTAATGCAGGGCATTGACGACATAGAGGCTGGGCTGGGTGCACTGCGTTTCCTTCAGGCGGTTGTCCGGATCCTCCAGACAGAGCTTGCGCATCGAGTAGCCGAGAAGGGCGTCCACCTCGTTCTCGACGGCGAGGTATTCGCGCACCTCGTCGAACAGGCCCTGCCCCATACCGCGTTTCTGAGAACCTTGACCGGGAAAGACAAAGGCGATCATCGAGCTCTAACTCTCCTGTAATGAATATTCGTATCCCACGGACACGGCATCGGTGACGCGGAGGAGGATGGGAGAAACCGTTCGCTCGCTGAGCATCGGAATCGCCCGGCGCACGGTCAGGCGCGGAGGCCGGACGCCGGTGCGCTCGGCGCAGACGGCCACGAGGTACTCCGGCAAGGGCCGGAACTGCCAGAACTGCCAGCGCGCGGCGTCGTCAGCCAGCTCTGGATCGATCGTTACCGCCACGCCGCGATCATGGGGATAATGGAAGCTGAACTTGTCGAGAGGCAGGGACAAGCCCATGCCCCGCGCCTTAATGTACGACTCCTTGAACGTCCAATACTCGAAGAATCGATACTGCTGCTCGTGCGGCGGCACGACCGACAGCTCCTCGACCTCGGCCGGCGCGAAGTAGCGGCCGGCGATGTCGAGCGACACCTCGCGCGCGCGGAAGTTCTCGACGTCCACGCCCAACGCCCGCGAGCGGGTCACGCCCAGAACAATGAGGCTGCGCGTGTGGGAGAGGTTGAACGACAGTCCCGCCGCCCTCCCCTCGGCATTGGCAATCTCCGGCCGGCCGTACGCATTCGAGGAGAAGTTCCAATCGGCAGGAGGAATGGACACATAGCCCGACAAGACCGTCCGCACCAGCGCTCGCGTGACCAGATACCGCCGCCGGTCTCGCGCAAAGTAGAACCGCGGCTCCTGCACTCTCTCCTCGGCACTGAGAATGTCCCGGTAGACGGGATGCAGATCCTCGGCGACCTCGTCGTAGAAGGCGAGCCACAGATGAATCTCGTCCGTCGCGAGAGGAATGATCCCGTTCATGAGTCAGCACCGTCAACACTGGTGGATGCACATCAGCCGCTTCGAGGTGATTGCCGTCTCGTTCGGATATCCGAACGCATTATTGATGTAAGAGACTCCGTCGATTTTCAGCTGTCGGTTCACGTGACTGTGCCCGTAGACGTGCATGCTCGCGCCGAGAGCGCGCACCTGGCGATCGAGCTGGGAGGATCCGAGAATTGGATACAAGACCCTCGCGGCAGCGGGGATGCCCTGAGGCATCAGATCGATGCGCGGCAGAAAATGCGAATAAGTGATCACCTTGTCGGCGGACGACGGAAGAGGACCTTCATTGAGCGTCGCAAAGTGCGCGGCAACGTCTCGCTCCCTGCATCCCTTCGGCCAGCGGCAGGCACGATAATCCATCCAGATCGACCTCAGTTCTTCCGTCGGCTCGCCGAACGAGTAGTCATACCAGGCCAGCAGGGGAATGATCGAGACGCCGCGAGCGCGAAACGACTTCATCGAAGCGCCGCTCGACTCCACGACCGCGCAGACGTCGTCGAACTTCTGAAACGAGTTCTTGTCGCGGCCGTCGCGAATGACCCATAGGTCGTGATTGCCCGGCACGAACAAGACCTTCCTGAAGCGCTTTGCGAGAGCGCCCAGGCACCGGTCGAGGAGGCGCAGCGTGTCGGTGACGTCGCCGGCGAGGATGAGCACATCGTCCTGATAGTCCGCATTCGACAGGCCTGCAATCCACTTCGCATTGACGTCGTAATCGATGTGGATGTCCGATAGGGCAAAGACGCGCATGCGGTCAATGTATGTAAGAGGGCGCCAGCGCGGACAGGTTCTTTTGTTCGGCGCCGAACGGCGTGAGGATCGCGTGGACCGTCGACCGCGTCGTTGCCGGCAAACCGTACTTGAGAAACGTGGCCAGCGTGCCGGCCGGGCCGACGTCGATGTAGCGGCGCGCGCCCTGTTGTTCGAGGCGGGCCGTGGTCTCGCGAAAGCGAATGGGATTGCGCACGACGTCCCACAGGAAGCCGTCGCTCAATGCATGAAGCACGACCGTGCGATCGCAACAGGCCAGCGGCAGCCGCCCGTCTTTCCACCGGATCGAGCGCGTGAACGACTCGAACGGCGCCCGGGCGCGATCCATCCATTGCGAGTGAAAAGGAAACAGCACCGGGAGTCGTTGAAAGTCGACGTTCTGCCTCCGCAACCCCGCTTCGACCTCAGCGAGCTCGATCTGCTTTGCTGAGACGACGAAATGCGAAGAGAAATTCACCGCCGCCAGCTCGCTGCGGCTTCTGAGGAATTCCTGGCCGTAGAGCGCCGGATCGGCCAGAACCGCCGTCATGCCTCCGGGCTCGCAGCAATCCTCCAGTGCCTCTGCCTGGCGCACCGCCGCGATCAACGCATCCTCGGCGTCGAGGAAACCCGCCACGGCCGCCGCGGCAAACGAACCCAGGCTGACGCCCAGCACCATGTCCGGCATGACGTCGGCGTGCATGAGCGCCTGGGCGAGCGAATACTCGACCATGAAGATCGCGGGATGGGTCAGGACCAGGCGCTCGAAGGGATCGCCCTTGCGATGTGCATCGGAATAGAGGGCGTCGATCACCGACCGGCCGGACGTGCGCTGTGCCATTGCGTCCAGACGCAGCATCCAGTCGCGGAAGACGTCGTTCTTCTCGAACAGGTCCTTCCCCATCTGGAAGTACTGCGACCCCTGGCCGGAGAACAGGAACACCGTCTCTGCGGCCGCCATTACGAGGACTCCCACGGAAAGACTCCGCGCTCGACGTAGCTGGTGATGGCCTGCACGTTCGCGGGATCGGCGAACACTTCGCGATTGCCCGCGACTGCGGTCGCTTTCAGGTCCTGCAGCGGCATGGCGATGCGGCCCATGTAGCTCTTGTAGCGGCGAATGGCCGTCTTCGACAGTCGCCGCAATCGCTGCAGATGCCGGCGCAACAGCGCGTCACTCTGCGGCTCGACCGCGTCGACCAGTCCCCATTCACAGGCCTGCTTTGCGGAGATGGGCTGGGTCATGAGCGTGAGGTAATGCGCCTTCTGGAATCCGATGCGCCGGACGAGGAACGGCAGCACGCACGCAGGATAGAGTCCGAACAGCAATTCCGAGAGGCTGAATTGTGCCGTCTCGTCGGCAAGCACGACGTCGCTCGCTGCGACGAATCCGAGACCACCGGCATTGGCCTTGCCGCGTACGTGTGAGATCGTCACATACGGCCCCGTGGCCATGCGCAGCCACAGGTCGTACAGCGGCTCGGGGCCGAACGCCTGGCCGCCGGCGACGGCCTTGAAATCCGCGCCGTGACAGAACACGTCCGGCGAGCCGGTGAGGACGACCACGGTCGCCAATTCCTCGCACGCGGACAATGCGTCGCTGCATTCCGCCACGAGCTGATCGTTGATGGTGTTGTTGGCATCGGGGCGGTCGATCTGCAGGTGGCAGATCGACTCCTGAAACTCGACGCGAATGGTCTCGTACGTCTGCCTGTTCATGTCAGTGCGCGCGTTCCCAGCACAACGCGGTATTGATCCCGCCGAAGCCCATGCTCGAGGTGAGGGCATGCTCGATCTGATGATCGACCGCATCGGCCGCGACCCAGTTCCAATCCGGATCGATGGGATGTTCGAGATTGCGCGTCGGGTGTAATCGGCCGGCCTGCATCTGCAGCAGCGTGGCAATCACTTCCACCGCGCCGGCAGCGCTCAAGCCGTGGCCGATGATGGACTTCGTCGCGTTCAGACGGGCATCCGCCAGTCCACAAGCGCGCAGCGCCGCGAGTTCCGTCTCGTCGCCGACAACGGACCCGGTGCCGTGAGGATTCACGTAATCGATCTGCGCGGGCGACCAATGCGCAGCGTCGAGCGCATTTCGGATGGCGAGCATTTCGCCGTCCAGCGACGGATTGGGATTGCGATTGCCATCGACCGACATTCCCCATCCGCGCAGGGTTGCGTGAGGCACAAGACCACGGCGGCGACAGGAGTCCGACGATTCCAGGACCACGGCGCCGCACGATTCGCCGAAGATGAAGCCGTCGTGATCGCGATCGAAAGGACGGCAGGCCAGCGCCGGCGCGTCCGCAAAACGATCGGAGCCCATCGCGCCGATCGCGCGAAGGCCGCGGCATTCCCAGTGCGACAAATCCATCAGCGCACCCAGTGCAATGCAGACGTCCACCTGCCCGGTCATGACCGCCTGCGCCGCCTGAATGATCGCCACCTGTCCGCTGGCCGAGGCGCCGCCCACGGTATAAGCGAGACCGCGAATGCCGAACAATGACGTGCAGAAGCCGCAGAGGTCGGTGTCCATGAATGACAGTGCATACGTCGGCCGCAGGAACGCCGCAGATTCACGGTGAGTTTCGTGCGTCTGTGTCAGCTCCCGCTGTTGGACGTTGGAGCCGCCCACGATCAATCCGATCCGCCGCGGATCCACCTCCGACAATCGCGCCTCAGACCACGCCTCCTGCAGCACGGCTAACGCCGCCTGCGCGGACAGCGACGCCGCGCGCAAGGTCTGTCGGTCAATGTCAGGAGAAAACACGATCTGTTGTATCTCCGCGCCGAGGTGACTGGTATCGCGTTGCCGGCCGGGGCGCTGCATGACGGCGAACGCGGACTGTCCCGCCAGCAGCGCCTTCGTGAACGCCGCTTTCCCTTGACCAATGGCCGAGAGAACGCCCAGCCCGGTCACGACCGGTTCAGGCAGCATTGAGTTTCTGAAGATTGAGTTTCTGAAGAAAGAGCTCGGCGAGCTCGCCAATGTTTTTCGGTGCGTGGAGCTCGACGCGCGAGATCGCCAGGCCGAGGGATTCCTGCACCATCATGGCGATCTCGGCACGATCGACGGAATTGGCGCCGAGGTCCACCAGGCGATCAGTGGCGATGAACGGATGCGCGTCCAAGCCGGGCAGGATCTCCCGCGTCTGCCGCGCAATGAGCTCCAGAATGTCCGACTTGCTCATGACCGCGTTCTCGGTGTTCATGCGACCGTCACGGTGGTATCGCCCTGCTCGCGAAGGCGCCGGTCATCCACGATTTTCCCGTCGAATAGCGACACCTGCCGGTCCGCCTGCTCCGCCCAATCCGGGTCGTGCGTGACCATCACGATCGTGCTCCCCTGCTGATGCAAGGAGGAGAGAAGATCCATGACCAGTTGCGCGTTCTTCGAGTCGAGGTTGCCCGTGGGCTCGTCCGCCAGCAGCACCTTCGGCCGGCCGACGAGCGCGCGGGCAATGGCCACGCGCTGCTGCTGGCCGCCGGACAATTGCGCGGGAAAGTGCTTGCCGCGCTCGGTGATGTTCACCTGCTCGAGCGCCGTCTCGACCAATTCGCGGCGCTGTTTCCGATTGAGGTCGTCGCGATACGTCAATGGCAGCTCGATGTTCTCGAACGCCGTCATGCCGCCAATCAGGTTGAATGCCTGAAAGACGAAGCCGATCTCCCGGTTTCGCACCCGCGCCTGTTCGGCCGGCCGCAAACCCATGACTTCCGCGCCATTGAGAAAATATTCACCGTTGGTGGCGGAGGACAACAGTCCCATCACCGACAACAGGGTGGATTTCCCGCAACCAGACGGGCCGCTGATGGAAACATACTCACCCGGATCAATGATCAGGTGAATGTCGTTGAGAGCCCAGGTTTCCACTTGTTCGGTGTAGAACACCTTCTTGATGCCCCGCAGATTGATGAGATGCTCGGTAGTCATTCGTCCGCTCCGTTAAGAAGATTTTTTTTAAAGGTCGCTACTCGTAACGCAGCGCATCGCCCGGTTCGAGGGCCACCGCGCGGCGGCTGGGCAGATACGAAGCGGTCAAGATGACGATGGCCATGAGAAGAACAGCGCCGAACGTAACGAGGAAGACGTGATCGAGGACATTCGTGATCCTCGCACTGAGGAGATTCGCCACGATGATCCCCAGGCCGACGCCGACGATCGCCACGCTCAGGTAGACCGCCCCCTGCCGCAGGAACATCGAAGTCGCCTGCCGCAGCGAGGCTCCCAGCGCGCGGCGGATGCCCACTTCCTGCGTGCGCTGCGCCACCGAGCGGCTGATGAGGCCGAACAGGCCGGATGCCGCCAACAGAGCGGTCATGATCGCCACCAGGATGAATGCCGGGATGATCGACGAATAGGACTGGTTCAGCGCGGCCAGATAGTCATCGAACATCTGCAGATTGTGCAGTGGCAAATCCCGATCGACGGCAAAGGCCGCGGCTCGCAGCGCGGTCCGGCTATCGGCCTTTGTGTTCGGCAATTTGACGAACAGCAGGAATTCCGACGGCACGGCCTGGCGCAAGGGCTGGTAAATGACGCCTGTATCGGTGCCATAGGGCCGGCCTTCCACGGCAGAGACGACGCCGACGATGGTCAGCCAGGGGCTGTTCTGCGCCGGGTTCAATTGGACGCGCTTGCCCAGCACGTCCTGATCAGGCCAGTAGCGCACGGCCATCTTGTCGTCGACGATCGCCACCTTGAGCGCGGCGCTGTTGTCGGTGCTGTCGAACAGACGCCCCGAGCGAAGGCGGATGCCCAGCAGCTTGAAATAGTCGTCGGAAACCACAGTGACCGGCAATTTCAGTGCACCCTGGCGGTCGGTGCCTTCCCGGGTCTCGATCGCAGCGCCGACCTTGACCGGCCTGGTTGGTGCGGCCGTCGTAAAGGCCACCTCGGCGCCGGGCATCCGGCTCTTGATGGCAGCCGACAAATTTGCCGCCGCGACCGGAAACCCCTTTGCCGCTGCCCGCCAACACCACAGTCGCGTCCTGTTTGGCAATGCGCCATGCAGGAATGAGCGTGCTGAGCAACCAAATCGCGACGGCGGAAATCACGGCAGCCAGGATATCGATCGGCCGCAGATTCGGAAGATTCGCCGCTTTGCCCTGCGCAAGTATCTGCGTCGAGAAATTGAATAGGCCCTCGCCCCAACGAACCATCATGGCTGCCAGCGCATATCCGGCCAGGAGACCAAGCGGTACGATCAGGGCAGCCTCCAGCAGGCATTGCCGCACGAGGCGGGAACGCGACGCGCCCAGCGCAGCGCGCAAGGCGAGCTCACGGCTGCGCTCCAGCAGGCGGGCGAGAGACACCATGCTGATGTTCACGCAGCCCAGCACCAAGACCGCCACGGCCATGAATCCCAGCATCGCGACAATTGGCTTTTCGAAATGTGTGAACATCTGAAGCGCCGGAATCAACTCCACGTGTCGCGCGGAGTTGAACAGGTCCGGATAGTCGGTGTTGACCTGCGCGATCGCGGCCTTCATTTCGTTCCGCACGGCGCTGAGGCTCTGCTGCTGTTCCAAAACGATGAACGGAGACAATGTCATCGTCGAATCACCCGGCCGCGCCATACGCGGTATGCGCAGGGGCATCCAGATCTCGAAATCCTGAAAGGCGAAGAAATCCTTCGGCATGACGCCGACGATTTGCACGGGTGCCGAGCCGATTCGGGCCGTCTTGCCGATGATGGCCGGATCGGCGGCGAAATAGTTCCGCCACGTATCGAAACTGAGGATGGCCACGGCAGCGGCGGTCGGCTGGCCATCGGCAACTGCTAACGTACGGCCGAGGAGCGGCGGAACGCGAGTGGCCGCGAGCAGACGGGGGCTGATGGCCGCGCCGCGCAAGGTCGTACTGGCCTGGCCCTCACTGAGAATGACAGGCGAGTTCGTATAGGCGCCCAGGTAGTCGGCCGCGCGATTGTGCTCGATCATCTCCTGATAGGTGTAGGCATCGACGCTCGGCCGCGCCGTGGCCCCGGCCACGGAGGCGATCTGCACGCTGTACCAATGCTCCGAACCGGGGAACCCGAGCGGTTTCCAGAGCTGGCTGTAGGCCATCACATACGTCCAAACCGCAAGCGCCACGCTGAGGGCGACGACAGTCGCACACATCAGCGAGTAGCCCCATGATTTATTCAAGAGGCGCCAAGCGTATTTCAACTCGAGCCACAGATTCATTGATCACTCCCTGTGAATATGTCGATTGATCCACGGAGCCCGGCTACGCTACTTCAGCAGAATGCGCTCTTGACCCTGCCACTCCCCGATTTCCGAGGTGATGATGCGATCGCCTGCTTGTAGACCTTGCAAGACCTGCAGATAGTTGAGCGATGCCTTGCCCGCTTTGATGGTGATTCTGGTGGCATAGTGGCCCGCCGGATCGAGTTTGTACACCGTGATCGCCGCATCGTTCTTGACGTAAGACGGTTTGCCCACGTACAGCGTGTTCGGCAACCGGCTGACATAGACGATGCCTTCGACCTGGGATTGCGGGCGGGCACCTTCAGCCAGAGCATCCTGCAGATCCACGTCCACGACAACAGTGCCGTCGATGACACCGGGATCGACGCGCGTGACGATCCCGTTCACCGTGCCATTGCGGGTATCGACGACGACCTTCTGTCCCACCTGCACCTGGGTCGCCTCACGGGCAGGAACCTTGAGCTCCGCGTAGAGATCATCCTGCTGCGCGATGCGGCCGATTGGGCTGCCCGGTTGCAGTTGCTGCCCCACTTCGACGTTGATCGCCTGCACGATGCCGGTGATCGTGGCGGCCACTTTCAAGTCGGCGGCTTGCGACCTAGCCCGATCCATGGCTCGGGCGAGCTGGGTGACGAGGGACCTCTTGACAGCGAGTTGCACCGGAATGTTGTCGCGAAGCTTTTGCAGGCGACTCGCTTCGATGTCGTAAGTCTTCGTGAGTTGGGTCAGATCGAGCTGCGAGCGCTTCAATTCGATTCTGGAAATCAGGCCGGCACGGGCCAGGGCCTCGTCGGCTTCGGCTTTCGCTCGCGCTTTTTCCGAGTTGAATTGCAGCTGAGTGAGCACGACCTCCTGGTTCAACATGCTCATTTGCAGCTCGGCTTTTCCACCAACACTTGTCCGGCATGGACGAGTGCGCCCGGTTTGATGTCCGCCTTCGCCACCCGGCCGGGAACCTGTGCGGCGAGTTGCTCGATGCGTTTGGACAGCAGTTGACCGTTGGCACTGACCTTGATTTCCATCGTGCCTTGGTGAACGGTCTCGATACTGAGCGTCGTGCGATCGACTCGTTGCGTCCTGAAGTCGATATCGGCAAGCGTCACGCCGCCGCCGATGAGCGCCAATGCAACTGCGGCGATGACCGCCGTGCGTTTGAACTGCCGCGTTTTGGATTTGGGCCGTACACGATCCATAGGGGAACCCACCATTTGTTGCGATTGATTGATTGGCACCGCGTCTGGTTTGTAGGACCAGAAGGAACTGCGCCCGCGTAGGCCGTGGATGGTTCAGAAAACTACCACAATTGCTGCGCGTTGTCAATGTCGAGCGTAATCAAACCTCGGCAACCCATAGGTCGCTGTAGTCACCAACGCAGATACAAAAGACATTAAAATTAAAAAAGACATAAATGACACAAATGTCACTATCCCGCGCGCAACAATGCCCTTGCGGACGGTTTCATTGCGCGTCACCGGTTGTGACGTGCGCCGAATTGCCGGTCACGGTCTTCCGGGTGGTTCATCGCGCCGGAGCGCGACGAAAGCCCATGCTTCGCCCTTTCGGTTACACGTACCGGCTGACGAAGGAAAGTTGGAAGTCGGCGGACGGCATGAGGCTATGCCATCCAGTCGGACATACGTAGAGATTTCGAGATGGGCGCAGTTTCTCCGAAAGATGGCAGGATGTCAATAGGGTCGTGTGCGTAACATCCGACCGGACGTCCTGCTGACTGCTGCGCAACACCGATGGCGCTCCCCCCAACGTTGACGGAAGAGAGGGGCGCGATGAGTCTCCAAGGCCAAGCGATTTTCTCGTGCCAGCGATCGAGCTTCCGGAGCGATGACCCATCCGCGGCGTAACGACAATGACTTGCGGCATCTCGGTCTGCTCAGTGCGAAACACGTGCGACACGCCTCAGACTCTCCGTTCAGAGGCTTCGCGCCGATCCCGTGGTCGATCGAGACGGCCATCGCGTTTGCCGTTGTCCACACGAGCGCCACGGTTTCGCCCGACGCGACGACCGACGGCGAGGCCGTGAAGGTGATCTGCGGTAGTCCGGGGGCGGTGATCGTCACAGTCGCCGTCGCGGTCCGCGTGCTCCCGGTCCCCGTCGCCGTGAGCGTATAGGTCGTGGTGGCCGAGGATGTACGGGGAATGATCCGGTGAGTGCCTGTCCCGCGATCTCACCATCAGTCGTGACGGTCGTCGCATTCGTCGTCGTCCACGTGACCGTTGAGGACTGGCCGGGCGCAATGGACGTCGGGCTGGCGCTGAACGTGATCGCGGGCGGCGGTTGGACGGTGACCGTGACCTGCTTCGTTGCCGTTCCTCCCGCTCCCGACGCGGTGAGGGTATAGGTCGTTGTCATTTGCGGCCGACGCTGACGGAGCCGTTCAGGGGCTTCGCACCGATCCCATTGTCGATCGAGACGGCCGTCGCGTTCGTCGTCATCCAAGAGAGCGTCGAGGACTGGCCCGTCGCGATCGAAGCGGGCGTTGCCGTGAGGGTGATCGTTGGCGCGGTGTTCACAGTGACGGTGGTTTGGCATGTCGCCGTCCCACCGGGTCCGGTGGCGGTGGGGTGTAAATCGTCGTCGCCGAAGGCGAGACAGCAACCGATCCCGATGGTTGCTGCGCGCCTATCCCATTGTCAATCGTGACCGTCGTTGCACTCATCG
>WNFG01010650.1_pt1 | contig 12632 bp, 15 predicted proteins | sample 5400431 | NCBI WGS metagenome assembly WNFG01 (sample SAMN13153346, study PRJNA577476) | soil metagenome | isolation source: 120 cm saprolite under Douglas fir tree site 2 hole 3 replicate 2 | place: USA:California | collected 2015-04-18
AGCCGGCGCACCCCATGACGAGGAGTCCGATGCCATGATAATCGAACGTGCCGATATTTCCGTGATTCCGGGTCGGGAAATCGAGTTCGAGAGCGCCATGGAGCGCGGGTGCGCGCTGCTCGCAGGCGCATCGGGTTGCACCTCGGTGTCGCTGCTACGCTGCGTCGAGAGACCGTCACGCTACTACCTGCGTCTCGAGTGGAATTCGATTGCCGACCACCAGGCATTTACCAAAACGCCGGCCTTTCAAACGTTCAGGGATATTGCCGGCCCGTTCTTCAGCGAGCGGCCGGCAACGGAACACTTTCAACCGGTCCATCTGCCGGGTTGGTCGAGTCTTCCATGCCTCACATCGTGACCGACAAATGCCAGCGTTGCCGATTCACCGACTGCGTCACCACCTGTCCGGTGGCCTGCTTTCACGGTGACGCGCAGATGCTGTATATCGACAACGTGCAATGCGTGGACTGCGGCGCCTGTGTTCAGGCCTGTCCCGTCCATGCCATCTACGAACAGTCAGAATTACCGGAAGACAAACTGGAGTGGTTGGCCATCAACGCGCAGCGCGCACCGTCCCTGCCCGTCATCGAAGAGAAACAAGTCCCGTTACCCACCGCCGAGGCACGCAAGCGTGAACTGGGGTTTTGATGCGGGCGGCCTAGGATCGGCCACCAACCCCCTGCGGGTCGCCATCGTCGGCAGTGGACCCAGTGGCTTCTACGCGGCCGAAGCATTGTTCAAGTCACCTCTGACGGTGCGAGTCGACATGATCGAGCGGCTGCCGGTGCCCTTCGGTCTGGTTCGCTACGGCGTCGCTCCCGATCATCCCAAACTCAAACAGCCCACGTTGGTCTACGACAAGATTGCGCAATCTCCGGGCTTCACCTTCCTGGGGAACGTCACGGTAGGACGAGACGTCAGTTTGGAGCAATTGCAAAGCACGCACCACGCGGTGCTGTTCGCGTGCGGAGCCGAGTCGGACCGGCGCCTCGGGGTGCCGAATGAAGACTTGGCGGGCAGCCATACCGCAACCGAGTTCGTAGGCTGGTACAACGGCCATCCGGACTACCGCGACCGGTCATTCGACTTGAGCAGCGAGGTGGCCGTAATTATCGGCCAGGGCAATGTCGCCATTGACGTGGCACGGATTCTATCCAAATCGGTCGACGAACTCCGTCATACTGATATTGCCGAACACGCGCTCGATGCGCTCGCCGATAGCCGAGTACGCGAGATTCACGTTGTTGGTCGCCGCGGCCCGGCGCAGGCAAGCTTCACATCCAAGGAACTGCGCGAGCTCGGCGAATTGCGCGGCTGCGTGACCGGGGTGTCCGCGAACGACTTGCAATTGAATTCGGCGTGCCTGACAGAACTCGAGGACAAGAACAACTTCAATGCGGCTAGGAACGTTGAGACGTTTCAAAGCTGGACCACGCATAGCGCCACGGCTGACGACAAGCGCATCTGGTTTCATTTCCTGCAGAGCCCTGTGGTCATGACTGGGAAATTCCGTCTCGAGCAAATCACGCTGGAGCGGAATCGCCTGACAGGACCGCCATTTGGACAATTGGCACGAGGCACGGGAGAAACGCTCGATCTCCGCTGCGGCCTTTTATTTCGCAGCATCGGCTACCGCGGTCTGCCGCTATGGGGAGTGCCGTTTGACGAAGCCAAAGGCGTCTTTCCCAATACAGCCGGTCGTATCGGCGGCGCGCCCGGTCTGTATGCAGCGGGCTGGATCAAGCGTGGACCGTCGGGAATCATCGGCACAAATCGGGCCGATGCCGTAGCTACGGTACAAAGCTTGCTGGCCGACCTCACGCACCTGGATTCGCGCCCGAGAGAGGGCACCCAGGGTCTGTACGCGGCCATGGCGCGCGGTAATTCGCAAGTTTTGAGCTATGCCGATTGGCGGTGTATCGATGCCGAAGAGCAGCGGCGCGGTGCCGCCATGGGCAAGCCGAGAGAGAAGATCACTCGAGTAAGGGACATGCTCGCGGTCCTCGGCGCGCGGCCCACGTGAACGCAGGTAATCATTGGTCAACAGGGGAGCATCGTCATGACTGGAAGATTGCAAGGCAAGGTGGCGTTGGTAACGGGTACGGGTTCGGGAATCGGCAGGGCGATTGCCGAACGATTCATTGCCGAAGGTGCCAGAGTTGTCGCAGTCGACATCTCAGGCAATCAGATTGCGGTCGCCGAAAAACTGGGCCCGAATTGCATCCCTGTTCAGGCCGACGTGTCCAAATCCGCGGACGTGCAAGCGATGCTCGCCGTCGCGGTGTCCAAGTTCGGCGGCCTGCACGTGCTATGCAACAACGCGGCTATCGAAGGCCACATGGCGCCGGTCGGCGAATATCCGGAGGCCGAATGGGACAAAGTGATCGCTATCAACCTGCGCAGCGTCTTTCTGGGCATGCGCTACGGAATTCCGCTGATGCTGAAAAACGGCGGCGGTTCGATCGTCAATACCGCGTCAATGGCGGCGATGGTGGCCTTCCCTAACATGGCGGCCTATTGCGCCGCCAAGGGCGGCGTGAAGCAGTTGACCAAGACCGCGGCGGTGGAATACGCGAGCAAGGGCATCCGCGCGAACGCGATCTGCCCGGGAACGATCAACACCGCGATCACCGCCGCGCTACCTCCCGCATACATCAAAGCGATCATCGACGCCAATCCGGTCAAGCGTATCGCTGAGCCGGTGGAGGTTGCTCATCTTGCGGTGTTCCTGGCCAGCGATGAGTCATCGTTCATCACCGGCACCGAGATCACCATCGACGGTGGGTACACGGCCCTTTGAGTCCGAGGACCTGCGATCCCCCGCCCGGCTCCGCAGCAAGCGCAACGAGAAAAAGCCCATGATCACCGCACCGACGAATACGATGGATTGAACGGAGCCCCCGGTCAGCAATAGGAGACCCGGGCCCGGGCAAATTCCGGATAGCCCCCACCCGATTCCAAAAATGACGCTCCCGGCAATCAAAGACGCGTCGATCTTAAATCGCTCCGGAAGCTCAGTGGCGATTCTCAGTGCAGTGACGCGGCGCTTGCGCACATACATAAACGCAGGTGCCGCGACGAGAATCGCGCCAAGCATCGTGAAAGCCAGCGCGGGATTCCAATGACCCGCGACATCGAGAAAAGCCAACACGATTTGCGGATCGGACATTCTGGATACGAGCAAGCCGGACCCAAACAGAATGCCCGCGAGCAATGCCGTTAGGAATGCCAAATGAGATCACCGTGACGAACCAGGTATACGGTAGCCGCGGCGGCGATCATGAAACCTAATGTCGCCAGCAACGATCGCGGCGAGAAATTTGCGAGGCCACACACACCGTGTCCGCTGGTGCACCCCGAGCCCAAGCGCGTGCCGAAGCCCACGAGCAACCCGGCCAAGGCGAGCACCGGCAGCCCTTGCGCAAATTCAATGGGCCCCAATCCGATGAACGCTGCGGGCAGCACCAGGCCGATCAGAAAAGCAAGTCGCCAGCCTTTTGCGCCGATCACGCCGCTGACAGCGTTTTCCAACATGCCGCTAATACCCGCAATTCTTCCATTCAACAGTAAGAGGATCGCGGCCCCAGCCCCGATGAGTGTTCCGCCGAATAACGATTTCCAGAGATCGGGTGTCATGTCGAATATCTCCCGCTATCCAAGTCCATGGGAGGACTCCACGAAATATTTGCCTTCCGTCTTCCGAATCCGAGTGGCATCAATCCGGGAGCACGCTAGGCGACGCCGGCGTGGATCGGACCATGTACGATGCTAAGCGCGGCAATCTATGATCGCCGAGTAAGTGGTCCGAATCAGGTCATCCACAATCGCCGGCGGCCGCTCGGCGCGGCGCAGATGCGGCCGGACCGCGGCCAGCGGAACCTCGAGGAGCACGAAACTTGCCCGCCTGAGCTGCGTCGAATCCGTACTATTGAAGCTGTCGCGCGCAAATCGCTTCACGCACGATTCGACTTGCCGCGCCTGGTCCGCCACCCGCAGCTTGAGCGCGTCAGGCCACTCCCCGCGCACGAAGTCATCCCTGTGGTGCAGCAGCAGGAAACAGGCAGCTTCCAGATTGGCGCGCGCCCAGTGGGGCGTGTGCAGCGCGGCGGCGAGCCCGTCACCGGCTTCAATGGCGGCGACAAATCCTTCCTGAAACGCCAGCACCGTGGTCAACCACAGCTCCGCCAACAGCACGTCGCGCGAGGCGAACCGATGATAGAACGAGCCGATTGGGGCGCCGAGATGTTGGGTGACTGACCCGACCGTGACGGCCGCGGGTCCGCGCTCGATCGCCAGCGTACGAGCGGCGTCCAGGAAGTCCGCGTGATCGAAATGTGCTCGCCCCATCCTAGCCGTACAGCAATTGCCAGCCACTGGAGGCAGCGCGCTGCAATACTGCGGGTTGCAAGCCATTCGGGGGAGTGGCAATCCTGCGCATCAGATTCCACATTTCGATGCGCTCGACCGTCACTTCGACGATCACAGCATCCACGTCCGAAGGCCCCTTCGGGAAGAACGCACTCCACTCGGGACGCCATTTGTCCCGCAGGTGACCGCGATCATCGATGATGCTCGCTGCGCCGACCAGCGTGACGTAGGCCTGCTCCGGGTCATACTGATAGCCGAGCGAAATTCTTCCGGAGCTTGCAATCTCCGCCGCCTTGCGCGAACTGCGGCTGGTCAGGAAGCGCACAACCCAGCCGTCCTGATCGAGTTGAGAGACAAAAGGTTGCACCACCCGAGCATTGGCGCCGCCGTGTTGATCGGCAGTCACTACCCAGCAGTAGGGCACCTTTGCGGTGATATCTTTGGCCACCAGCAGGATCTGCTCGACGGTTTGGCTTTCAAACTGCATGGCGGCCACGGTACCACCATTAGAAGTCAATGTCTAGAATATATATTGAACCTCTCAATCAATGTGCGGCCCGCTTGGTGCGCGAGCTCGGCGGCTGCAGCTCCGCCCTGAAAGTGCGCCAAATGGCCCTCGAGCACGAGCGTTGCGAAGCCGTGCACGAGCGACCACGCTCCTAGCAACCTCATCATGCGGTCCTGTTCGCTGGTATTCCCTGAAGCGAGGAACGGCGCGACCGCCTCTTTGAGCTGCTCGAAGGCTCGCTTCGCAGCCTCTTTGAAATAAAGATCCTCTGCTTTCAGCCGATCGCTGCGAAACATGAGCTGAAAACTCGCGCGATGCTCGATGGCATAGTCGACGTAGGCAAGACCGACCGCGACCAATTGCGACTTGCGGTCGCGCTTCGCCTCCGAACGATAACGCAGCATCAAGTGCGTCATGGCGTTGAAGCCCTCCGCCGCATACGCGGTCAGCAATCCGGCGGAATCACCGAAATGAAACGCCGGTGCGCCGTGCGATACACCGGATCGGCGCGCCGCCTCGCGTAGCGTGAATTTGTCGAGACCTTGTTCGCTTAAGATCTCTTCCGTTGCGCGCAACAATCCAGCGCGAAGATCGACGTCGCGTCTCAGCGGCAAGCCGGATTTCTTTGCGGGTTTCTTGGGCCCGCGTGGTGCGGCCGTGCCCGGTCTCCTTGTTCTCATGGACTCAGCATAAATGCTTCGATCGCGCGTGCATAGGCGGGCGCACGAATCTTCCCAGACCCCCTATTTAATTCAATATAACTAGACATTGACTAATTTCCTGTACGAAATAATGCGCTAATTATGAGCATTATATAGCGACGTTATCGCGGTTCTTGGATCACCGCTTGACAACGTCTAGTAAATAATTAATATGCACCGCTAGACGATGTCTAGTTGCCGGCCGGTCGGAAGGTCCGGCGGTGCCTGTGACGGCATCACGTTTCTACCATGGCATCCGGAGGCCAAGATGAAAAGCTTTCTGGCAGGCTCAGCATTGGCGCTGGCGTCGCTCGTGAACGTAGCGCAGAGGATCACAGCAGCAACGCCCGGGGAAGTCAGAGTCGAGGTTGCGACGCTGCACAGTTCCAAAGGCCACGTGCTGTGCGCCCTGTTCGATTCCGAGGACGCGTATAAGCAGCTGCGGCCGGCCATGCGCCTCGTGGTCGATCCGGTACAGCCCGTCACCATCTGCACATTTCACGATGTCGCACCCGGCCCCTACCTGGTTTCAGCCGTTCATGATGAGAATGACAACGGCAAACTCGACAAGAGTCTCTTCGGCATGCCTAAGGAAAGCTACGGGGTGTCCAACAATCATACCTATGCTCTCAAAGGACCCGACTTCGCCGAGAGCGTCGTGCAGCTCGGCGATGGGTTGAACAGCATTTCAATTCGCTTGCGCTACCCAGGCCGGGAGTCGGCGCAATGAAGCAGTTGACCGCGATCCTGACCTGGGCGGTGGTCTGGGGCGGCTTGGCACTGTTGCCCGCTGCCGCTCGCGCTACGGACGCCGACGAAACGGTCTCCGACGAGCCTTGGTCGGCCGCGCTCGGCGGCGGGGCGTGGGTACATCCGAGGTTTCCCGGCGGCGATGCAATCTATGCGCAGCCCCTGCCTTATTTCGATGTGCATTATCATGATTTTTTCCTGGTAACCGGCGACGGTCTCGGCGCGTACTTGGTTCGCAGCCATGGCGCGTGGGCCGCGGTGTCGGTTGCGCCCGAGCTCAGGCAACGGCGGGAGTCTGACGACGAGCGACTGCGCGGACTCGGCGACGTGCGCCGTACGGCCCGCGCGGAATTTCAAGCGGGTTACACGGTGGGTTGTTTCACGGCCAAGGCCGACGTCGCGACCGACATTGCGCATCGTGGGCAGGGCACCGTCGTTGATCTGACGCTCGCCACGCACTATCCCGTCCGCGGGCGACTGCAAATCGAGAGCGGGGTTGCCGCGCAGTGGGCAAATCGGCTTTTCAACGACTCTTTTTATGGCATTACCGCCTTACAGAGCGTGGCGTCCGGGCTGCCTGAATATTCTCCAGGGAGTGGCTTGGACGAGCTGCACGTGTTTCTCGGCGCCAGCTTCGCCATCAATCGCCATTGGCTAGCCGTGGGCCGCGCCGCCGGCGTACATCTGACGCAGAAGGCGAGCGATAGCCCCATCACCGAGCGACGGAACGACGCAGAAATTCAGCTATTTGCGGCGTACCGCTTCTAGTGCATGCCTGACAGGGCCGCGGCACGCGAGGAGTGAACTTCTATGAATGATCAGACCGAAAAGCCTAGGAGATATGCATCATGACCACTCGACGCGAAGCTATCGCCCTCCTCGCCGGCTCCACAGCCGGAGCGCTGCTGTCCACCAGCTTCACCGCTGACGCCATCATGGACGGCGCGATTGGTTCCGCTGAGTACCCGACTAAGCCGGTCTTGCCGCCTGAACGTCGATGGCTCGCCCAACTCGCGGTTGGGCTTCCCGAAGAATACGATTATATGGCCGAGATCGAGGGTAGGTTACCGCCCGATCTCGCGGGCACGCTCTACCGCAACGGACCGGGTTTGTTCGAGCGCAATGGTTTCAGCAAGCGGACCTTGTTCGACGGCGACGGCATGATTCGCGCCACCACCTTTGCGGATGGCACGGCACGGTTCCGCAACCGGTTCGTACAAACCCAGAAATACAACCAAGAAAGCAAGGCTGGACGATTTCTCTATCCGACGTGGACCACGCCCGCACCATCCTTCTTCGACAACTTCCCCGGTTTCCCCACGCGAAGCCAGGCCGGCGTGACGCCGGTGATCAAGAACGGCACCCTCTTCGCCTTCGACGAAGTGGGTAAGCCCTACGGCCTCGATCCCCTGACCCTCGCGACAAAGGGTCCCATCGATCCCTATGAGAGAGAAAATGATGGTCAACAGGGACCCGCTGGCTATAAGGCTCACACCAAGACGGACGGTGAGACCGGCGACTGGGTGTTGGCCGGTTTCCGCGGTCTCAGAAACCCGAACTTGCAGGTGCTGGTCAAGGACCGAACCGGCCGACAGATTGCGCACACGACGGTCCCCAATCCGCGCGATGCCTACACCTATTACCACGATTTTTTCTGGGCCGGCCGCTACGCTGTATTTCATCTGCAACCGGCATTCTTGTCCCCGGTCCCCATGCTGATGGGCCTTCGCCCCTTCGCTGACAGCCTGACTTGGCGGCCGGAAAAGGGCAGCCTGCTGCTCATCATCGATCCCGCGGCAGAGCGGCCCCCCTTGACCCTAGAGGTGCCGGCCAGCTGGATGTGGCACACGGTCAACGCGTATACGACGGGCAACATCATCGTGGCCGACTTCGTGGGCTATGACTCACCGGATCATTTTCTCGGACCGGACGCGGCCGTTCGCGCGATCATGCAGGGCCGCGAGGGAACCGCAAATGTTCCCGGCACGTTGCGGCGATTTACCATCGATTTGGCAGCGAAACGTGCGCAGATGGAGGTCATCGCGGGCGGGCACTTCGAGTTCCCCACCATTAATCCCTCGCGGGCGGGCCGCCAATACCGGCATGGCTATGTCGCCGCCGGCACGATTGCGCAAGGCTGGTTTCACGACGGCGTCGCGCGGATCGATACGGAAACAGGGGCCGTGACCGACTTCCGCTTCGGATCCGATCACTACGTAGGCGAACCGGTCTTCGCCCCCGGCCCGCACGCCGCTCCGCCTTCCGCGGAGGATTGCGGCTGGCTGTTGTGCGAGGTCCTCGACGGAAAGAAAGAGAAGAGCTTCATAGCGATCTTCGATGCTGCCCATGTAAATGATGGACCGATCGCGCGGGTCCAACTCCGCCATCACTTGCCGATGAGCTTCCATGGCTGGTGGCAGGCAGCGTAAGCATGGGCCATTAAAAACCGCCGGTTCTTATAATATGCATCACGGTAGACACCGTCTATTTACGGATTGGCCGGTGCCGGAGAGCTACATGAAATTCGCTAAATAGTTATTTGTCATCGCGGGAATATACGGCCTGCTCGTACCGGCTCTACTACCGGGCTTCAGCATCGTCTATTTGAGTTTTGGCGCCCTGTTCGCGGTGGCGTTTTGCGTTACACGCAAGGCGGGCGACCTCGGTGCAGCCGTTCCTAAGGGTCGCTAATCTTGTCGTCCCGGTTGACCAGAATCGGCGGCGGCCCAGCTCGGGACGCGCTTTTCAATGAAGGCTGAGACCCCCTCCTGCGCGACGTCGTCGATCATATTGCAGGCCATCGCCTGGCCGGCGAGCTGGTAGGCGGGAGCGATGCCGAGCTCGAGCTGGCGATAAAACAGGTTCTTGCCCGCCGCAATCACGGACCGGGGCTTGGCAGCGATCGCGGCCGCCAGCTCGTCGATCTCCCGATCGAGGGCATCCGCGGGCACGCTGCGATTGATCAGCCCGCGCTGCACCGCGGCCGCCGCGCCGATGGATTCTCCCGTCACCAGCATTTCGAACGCAGCCTTGCGCCCGACGTTGCGTGCGAGCGCCACCGAGGGAGTGGCGCAGAACAGGCCCACGTTGACGCCGGACACCGCGAAGCGCGCATCGTCGGCGGCTACGCCAAGGTCGCACATGGCCACCAGCTGACAGCCGGCGGCGGTCGCGATGCCATGCACGCGCGCGATCACGGGTTGCGGCAGCGACTGGATCCGCATCATCAAGCGGCTGCAGTCGTCGAACAGCCGCTGGTAGTACTCCAAGCTCGGATTGGCCTTCATCTGCTTGAGGTCGTGGCCCGCGCAAAACGCCTTGCCGGCGCCGCCCAACACCACGACGCGCACCGATGCATCATCGGCGAGCGCATCAAACGCGCCATGCAAGGCCGCCAACATCTGCTCGGACAGCGCGTTGTACTGCGCCGGTCGATTGAGCGTGAGGGTCGCGACGCCGCCCCTGCGCTCTTGCAGAACCAGCGGCTCCGGATCACCGGTAACGCTTTGTGCATTCATCGCCTGCTCCTCGCGGCAGCGCCGCCTCCCACCCATGTCCTGACTGTCTTGCCTCGACAATAGTCGTCAAACTGAATATAGAAACTGAAATAGATAGAACTTGTATATTGTTGTTTTTAAATAATAATTACTACCGTGGACAATTGATCAATCATTCCCACTCCACCTAGTTGATCAGTTCACGCTGGGCTCTGACAACTTTTTCGGAAAGGCACCGGCTCTGCTCAGCATGCCCGGGACATCCCGCCCCATTGCGCCGGCAAGCCATCGCGCGGAGCCGATCAGGCGATCCAGGTCCAATCCCGTGTGATAGCCGGACCGCTCCAGCATGTAGGCCACGTCTTCAGTGGGGACATTGCCGGTGGCGCGCGGCGCAAACGGACAGCCACCGATGCCGCCCATGGACGCGTCCACGATCTTGGCACCGGCCTGAACCGCGGCCCAGACATTGGCGAGGCCTGTATTTCGGGTGTTGTGAAAATGTACGCGCACCGGCAGGGGCTTGATCACGGCGGCCACGCGAGCGACCAGCGACGCGACCTCTCCAGGACTCGCGACACCGATGGTATCCGCGATCGCGACCTCCACGGGTCCCACGGCGGCGGCGGCCCGCGCCATTTCCACGACCCGCAAGGGATCCACCTCGCCGTCAAAGGGACAGCCAAAGGCCGTTGAAATAGTGATCTGCGCGCGGCGGCCGTGAGCGCGCGCGAGACGCACCACCTCGCAGCACATGGCCAGGGACGCGTCCGACGTCGTACCTTGATTGCGGGCCGCGAAGCCGTCGGACGCCGCACACACTGCGCCGAGCTCATCCATGCCCGCTTCGATGGCGCGCAGCGCTCCGCGCTTGTTCAGCACCAAGCCGATGAAGATCACGCCCTCACGGCGCGGCATGCCGGCTGCCACGGCGTCGGCATCGGCCATCTGCGGAACGAGCTTGGGATTCACGAAGCTGGTCGCCTCGATCCGGCGCACCCCCGCATCGAGCGCGCGGCCGATGAGCTCCAACTTCTGCGGCGTGGTGAACAACACCGACTCGTTTTGCAGCCCGTCCCGCGGGCCGACTTCAACCATCTCTATGTCAGGCATATAAGCTCTTTCATATCAATATGTTAATTGGATAACATCATACCAATTCGAGTCGGATCTAACGCCTGAATCAGAGCTAGGCACTGCCCTTATCCGGACGGGCCATATCCACCGCCGCCTGGTGTAGAAACGATGAAGACATCGCCCGGCAGCATATCAACCTCCGCGAGGTGCGAAAGCCGCTCCACCCGCCCGTCCGCCCGCTCGATCCAGTTCTCGCCGACGGCGCCGGCCTCGCCGCCGTTCAAGCCGAACGCACCGTGGCGCCGCCCGTTGCTCAAGATGGAAGCGGTCATCGCTTCCAGAAAACGAATCCGCCGTGTTCCACCGTCGCCGCCGCGCCAACGCCCGGCGCCCCCGGAGCCCGGCCGAATCTCATAGGACTCCAGGCGCACCGGGAAGCGAAACTCCAGCACCTCCGGATCGGTGAGCCGCGAATTGGTCATGTGCGTTTGGACCACACTGGTGCCGGCAAATTCAGGACCCGCGCCGGAGCCGCCGGCGACGGTCTCGTAGTACTGGTATTGCGCGTTGCCGAACGTGAAATTATTCATGGTGCATTGGCTCGCCGCCATGACGCCAAGGGCCCCGAACAGGGCGTTGGTGACGCAGGTCGAAGTCTCGACATTGCCTGCGACCACGGCAGCCGGGAATCGCGGGTTCAGCATACTCCCCTCGGGCAGAGTGATTTGCAGCGGCTTGAGGCATCCGGCATTCAATGGAATGTCGTCATCCACGAGGGTGCGAAACACGTACAGGACGGCGGCCGTGGTGATCGCCCGCGGTGCATTGAAATTATTCGTAAGCGAAGCGCTGGTGCCGCTGAAGTCGATGCGGGCGCTGCGCTGCCGGGCGTCGACCCGCACGCTCACCCTGATCCGCGACCCATTGTCCAACGGGAGCGTGAACTCTCCATCCTTGAGCGCCGTGATGACGCGGCGCACCGACTCTTCGGCGTTGTCCTGCACATGCCGCATGTAGGCCAGCACGGTATCGCGCCCATGCTGCGCGACCGTGGACTTGAGTTCCAGCACCCCCTTCTCGTTCGCGGCGATTTGCGCACGCAGGTCGGCGAGGTTCTGGTCCGGGTTGCGCGACGGGTGGGGGCCCCTGCCGAGCAAATCGCGCAATGCATCCTCACGCAGGGCGCCGTGTTCGATGAGCTTGAAGTTGTCGATCAACACCCCCTCGTCCTCGATGCGGGTCGAGAATGGCGGCATTGAACCCGGCGTGGTGCCGCCGATGTCGGCGTGATGGCCGCGCGACGCCACGAAAAAGCTTGGACGCGCGTCGCCCCCATCCAAATACACCGGCGTCACCACCGTCACATCCGGCAGATGCGTTCCACCGTGGTAGGGATCGTTCAACACATAGACATCGCCGCTCCGCATCCCGGGATTGCGCGCAATGACGGTTTGGATCGATTCGCTCATCGACCCCAGGTGCACCGGCATATGCGGCGCATTGGCGATCAACGAGCCCTCGGCATCGAATAAGGCGCAGCTGAAATCCAACCGCTCCTTGATGTTCACCGAGTAGGCCGTGTTCTGCAGGCGCAATCCCATTTGCTCGGCGATGTTCATGAAGACATTGTTGAACAACTCGAGCATCACCGGATCGACCCGCGTACCCGCCGCGTGGCGCGCGGCGCGCGGACGAACACGCCGCAGTTCGACGCAGCCCGCGGCCGTCACC
>WNFG01003828.1_pt1 | contig 12630 bp, 10 predicted proteins | sample 5400431 | NCBI WGS metagenome assembly WNFG01 (sample SAMN13153346, study PRJNA577476) | soil metagenome | isolation source: 120 cm saprolite under Douglas fir tree site 2 hole 3 replicate 2 | place: USA:California | collected 2015-04-18
ATGCCCGAAAGCAGGTCCCTCACCACCGTTCGCAAAAAGCGCGAGCGGGTTCGGGATGACAAGAGGCGAGGAAAAAGCAGGTCCCTCGGCAGGCTCGGGATGACAACGGACAAGGAAAAAGCGGGTCCTCAGAGATTTAAAGAGCGGAAGAGACGGAGGTGCCGGCGGCCGCAAATACCTCGGCCATTTCGGCTTGCGCGAAGGAAATGAAGCATTGCACGACAGCGGGATCAAACTGCGTGCCGCTGGATTCGATGAGCCGGCGAACGGCCTCCTGGTGAGGAAGGCCGGCGCGATAAGGGCGCGAGGAAACCATGGCATCGAAGGCGTCGATCACCGTGACGATGCGAGAGACCACGGGAATCTCCAGTTCTTTTAATCCCGCTGGATAGCCGGTCCCGTCGAAATTCTCGTGGTGGTGAAGAATGTCCAGTGCGGCGCGTTCGAATCCGGGCAGCATGCGGAGCACAGCCCATCCGTATTCCGGATGCTTTTTCATCAGGGCGTATTCATCGGCGTCCAGGCGTGCCGGTTTCTTCAAGATAGCGTCTGGAATACCGACTTTGCCGATATCGTGGAGAAGCGCGGCAACTTCCAGGTTTTGCAGTTCCGATTCTTCCAGGCCGAGTTCCTGTCCGACGCGCATGCCCCATTCCGCGAGGCGGGTGCTGTGAACGCCGGTGTTGAGATCCTTCAAGTCCAGAAGCTGGTTGAAGGCGCAGATCACCGAACTGCGCAGCGCGGTGACCTGCTCTTCGACTTGTTTGACGCGCAGGGAGTCCGGCGTCCAATGAAGATTGGAGGGCACGGCGAGCACCGATGCGCGCTCAGTCAGCACGGTTGTTACCAGCAGAATAATAGGCACGACGGGCTGGTAGTAGAGGTTGAGCTCGAGCTATTCACCCAGGCGGAAACTGCCTGGTATACGTCGAGGCGGCCGTGGTTGAGGTCCGGAGTGAGTTTGATAGCGTGAGACAGCGCGCTGGAGGCCTGCGACTGGTTGAGCGGCTGCTTGGCGCTGAGCATCAAAGCCACGGTGCCGGTCACCAGTGGAGCGCTGAACGAAGTGCCAGACTCGCTTCCGTAAGCGCCGCCGGGATACGTGCTGATGACGTTCTCGCCGGGCCCGGCGATCCAGACGTCCGCCGTTCCATAATTCGAGAAGGAAGAGCGGGCGTCCCAATCGGTTGTCGAAGCAATGCCCACCACGGAGCCGGAGATCGCGGCCGGATAGACGCGCGCGCTGGTATTTTCGTTGCCTGCCGCTGCTACCAACACGACGCCAGCTTTATTCGCGTGGGAGATCGCTTGAGAGAGCGCTGGAGAAGGGTAAGAGAGGTCGAAACTCATGTTGACGACGTTCGCCTTATTCTGGACGGCATAGTACAGGGCTGCCACGATGTTGGAAAGGTTCCCCGTTCCATTCGAAGAGAAAGCCTTAAGCGGGAGGATCTTGGCCTTTGGCGCAACCAGATGCACGAGTCCGGCAGTCATGGTGCCGTGGCCGAATGCGACGTAAGGCGAGCCGTCCAGAATCGCGGCCGAGGATTGATCGAGTATAGCCGCGCTGGATTGTTGCACCATCACAGGCTGGGCATTCGACGAGGAAGTGGTGCTTATGCCGGTGGAGGACAGATCTAGCCATTCGGAGGCGCCCGGCTGATTGCGTGTGAAGTCGTAGCCCTGTAGAAGCACAGGGTGGAGAACCGGGTGATTGGGGTCTACCCCTGTGTCGATAACGGCAACGATTCCGGTGCCGCTTATATTAAAGCCGTTTTGTGCATCAATTAGGCGGATGATCTGAACAGCAGGCTGGGCCGCATAACCGTGGATAACCAAGGTGCCGTAGTACTTCACCAGCGTGGTGTCGTAAAGACCGTAGGAAATGCCGTCCAGTCGGGTCTGCGGGACCGGTAGGGGCAGGTCTGGCTCGATACTTTGAATCCCCAGGAGAGACTCCAGCAAATTGACCGTGAAGTTCACCACGTCAACGACGAGATTGGTGGTCGAGGTAACGAGAAAGGTCTGGTTTATGTTGCCGTCCAGCGAGCCTTGGACCTGGCATCCAGCGGACAAGCACAAATTCAGGACGGATGTTAATCCGCCCGTGGTCCGAACGATGTAGCGGTTCTGGGCCGCGGCGGGCTGAACGCCGGCGGTGGCGATGGCAATCAGGACGGCGAAAACGAGTAAGCTACGTTTCATAGAATATATCCCTTTCAGGGGACTCCTGCTTCAAGTTCACTCCGCCTTCGGCACAATGGGATACCCGCCAAGTCTTGCGGATTTTGCCTTTTGGGCCAATGGTACGAGTGTGATTTCTGTCATAACCATCTGAACTATCTGCCTTTGGTACTTTCGTACCGTCGGGCAAATACCTTGGAATCTCGAGGTGGCACGAGCCTGTCACGCTTTTCTCCCAGGCAAAGCTCCCAGAGCATTCCGGAGCGAAATCACGATAGATTTTTCGCCCTGGCCAGGGAAGGAAAGCTCCAGGTCGCCAGTGTTCTCAATTTCGCCGCGAAATTCGCCGAATTGATTGGTGGTCGTGTGAATGACGTTGCCGCGGTGATTCGAAAGCGTGATTTTCACGTCGCGGCCACCAATTCCCGGAGAACTTATGTCCAGCAATTGCCCGGTCACCATGAGCCGATTGCCTTCCAGCTTGGCTTCAATCTGGATATCGATCTGGTAGGGGTCAGCGCGGTAGAGCATTTGTCTTGTCCCCAGACCGCCGGAACGCGCGCCCGCCAGCATCGGCTGCAAGAAACTGTCGAATAACACTTCTACGAAGCCGCTCTTTTCCTGCAATTGCGTGGCTCGGCCGACCGCCGTGAATGCGGCTTTGGCGATGCGAACGTCCGCCGGTGAAGGCTGATAGCTGGCCTCCGCAGCGGCAGAGTTGTGAACCTTTTGCCATAGCGCCACTGTTTCCATGCATCGCTTGCAACCCGTGCTCAAGTGCTCCTTCATTGCTTCCTGCTGCTTTGGAGAATCCACGCGGTTCACGAAATCGATCCACTCCTTAGTCGTAAAGTGCTTCATCTTCTTCCCCCCCATCAGCCTTTCTCTGAACTTCCGCTCCCCAGCGGATGAGAGCCGGTACAGCTCTCCTGGAATAAGGGCACTGGAAGTGGGGAAAAATATAGGGCGAGAAGCTTTAACTAAATGCTTTATTTTCAGCTAGTTTCCCGACGAGTACGAAGGGGGCCCAGAAATACGGGTGAGCGTGCTGTTGGCGGAGTTGCTTCATAGCGGATTGCAGGGCGCCGGCCATATCGCCGGTTTCGATGTAACTCTTGTAGAAAGCTTGCATCAGCACCGAAGTGCTTTCGTCGTGGACGTCCCACAGAGAGAGCAGTAATGATGTCGCGCCAGCGCAAAAGAGGCCGCGCTGCAAGCCGAGGAGCTCGTCTCCGGCGGAAACGAAATTCATGCCGGTGGCACAACCGCTCAGAGTCACGAGTTTGGCGGGCAAGCGAATCTGGTAGAGGTCGTACAAGTTTAAGTAGCCATCTCCGAGACGGATCCCGGAAAACATCGGGTTGTCCTGGCGATAGGTGCCATGGGTTGCGATGTGAAGAAGGCTGCTCGCCGAGCCGCGCTCGCGAAGAATCTGCGAGGTCGCTTGTGCGCCGAGGAAGAGTTCGGGGTGGGGCAAGAGCGTCGCGACGGATTGCACTTCGTTTAGGATATGCGGAGCCCGCGCATCAGGGATTCCCATCACCAGGGAGTTGGGTATGTCAGTGCCCGTTTTTTCCTGGCACAGGGCAAAGACGGTTGCGCTGGGCGCGTAGGAAATCGTGTGCGAATCGCAGAGATATTCATCTCTGTCCCGCAGGGCATGAAAGGGAAGAAAGTGCAGGGCGCCGTGAGGCACGAAGATCAGATGCCTGGCTTTGAGATGCTCGCGGATCGGAGCAATGAGTTCTGTGTAAAGGGCTGCCAGGTGGCCCTGCGTCGCGGAGAGCAACGGGTGTTCAAAACGGTGAGCGTAAGCGGCGCCCATGCGAAATTTTGAAAGCTGAAAGCGGAGCAGGTGGAGAAAGTGAACGACCCGGGAGACCACGCTGACCGCGGTGATCTTGATCGTTTCGCTGGTCACTACCGCGGCTATGAGGCGATCGCCGGTCAAATAATATTCCACCATCGCGGTGCCGGAAGGCAAAGTGGATTGCAGGCGGGCCAGCGAGAAGTCCGCGGGAGCCTCGAGGGTGGCATATTCACGTTCGTTCGCGGGCAATTCCCGAAGGGTGCGCAACAGCTCGTTCTCGTGAGAGACGGCCTTTTCTTGCAATTGTTGCAGGCGTTTGGAAGAACTTTCTTCCGGGCGCAGTTGCTCCAGCTCGATGCGGTGGTAATACCAGTTTAACTCTTCGCGCAAATCGCGGATTCGCCGTACCAGTTCACTTTGTCCGGTATCGCCCATGGGAAGACTCTGGCCGCTTTGAAAAATCATTTCCGTCATGCTGCGAGACTTTGCCGCTTCGATGCACGCAAAGGCTTCGGCAGCCGCGGCTTCGCCGGTTTCGCCGCTCAAGTGCAAATCCACCAGCGCCTCGTACACCTGCAAGCGGTTTTTCACGAAAGAGATCTTGAGTTCTTCGGAGTGCAGCCGGCTGCGCAGAGTTTCGAGAGCTCTGCGTGCCTCGGTGTAGGCGGCGAGAGCCGCGGAGCGGTCGGCACGCCCCTGCGCAAGTTGCCCGCGAAGAAAGTGCGCCTGGTAGGCGAGCACCGGCGCCTGCAGGCGCTCAATCCGCGCGACAGCAGCATGCATCTCCGATTCCGCGACTGTCGTTTCTCCGACCTGGACGGCGATGCGGGCCAGAAGAAGATGCGCGAGAACGGCTTTGCCGGAGAGCAAAGTTTGATCAAAAAATCTGGCTGCTCCCGCACACAACCTCTTTGCCTCAAAGTAACGCCCTTCATGGAAGAGCAGCAGTCCTTGGTACAAATCCAGCAGCCAGGGCCATACTAGATTTTTCTCTCGCGCAAACATTTCGCGGGCCTTGGTGAAACTTTCGAGCGCGTGAACAGTTTTTCCTTGCTGGCCGTACGCGATTGCTTCGTTTGCCAGCGTTTTTGCCGCTTCGTAGCCCATGCCCAGCTCTTCAAAGCGCAGGAAGCCTTCGTGGGCCATTTCCCGGGCCTCTTCACTCAAGTTCAGCTCGAGGTAAATTTCCGAAAGATCGAGAAGGCAGAGAGCGAGATGGTAAGCGTCACCCGAGGCCTCACAGGCGCGCCGCGTGGCAAAGAGCATTTCAATTGCCCGGCTGTATTCGCCGCGGAAGTAGTACAAGTAGGCGATGTTGTAGTCGGCCTGGTCGCGCAACAGGGGCATGCCGTAGCGTTCGCATAACTCCCGCGATTTCTGATAACAGTCCAGCGAGCGCGGAAAATCGTTCAGGCTGATGAGGCACATGGCCATGTTGTGGAGGGTGATGGCGACGCGTTCCCAATCCTGATGTCCGGAAAGTATTTTGTAAGCGCGCTCGTAGTACGTGATGGCCTCTTCGAAGCGATCCTGGCGATGGAGAATGTTGCCCACATTGTTGTCGAGGCTTGCAATGCGGCGCGTCTCGCCAAGGCGCGTGAATATTTCACGCGCGCGCTCGGAGGCCGAGAAAGCGCGGTCGTATTCGCCCAGCAAAATGAGCGGCTGGATTGAGCTGCTCAGCGTGCGCGCTGCTTCCTTCTGATTTCCCAGCGTTTCGTATATGGCGATTGCTTTTTCGTGATGCTCCACTGAGCTCCGGTTATCCCCGGAGGCATAGAGGGCATTCGCTTTGGTGCGCAGCCCAAGAGCTAGGTCTTCTTTGCGGCGCAGCTTGCGCGCGATCAGGAGGGCGGCGTCCGCCAAGCAGAGCGCCTCGCGGGTATTGACCCGGATTTTTTCGAGGACCAAATCGGAGAGCTGCTTGACGACCTCTGGCCGGGCCAGCGATTTGTGGCGTGTGAGGAATTTGCGGCGGGCCGGTTCACTCTCGAAGTGAGCCAGTTGAGCAAACAGCTCTTCCAGCGGAACTGTCTTGACCATCGTAGGCATCAGTGAAATCCCAGATCGTCCAGATTCCGCCGCAATCGCTCGATGCACTTCTGGCGAGTAAACCCGATGGAACCCAGTGCCAGACCGAGTTCCGCGGCCACCTCGGCGTAAGGCCGGGGCGGAGTTTCAAAAAAGAGCAGTTCCACAAGCCGGCGGCATTGCGGAGTTAGACTCCCCATCGCGTCGCGCAGCATCTGTTCTTCTTGCGTTTGTTGCACCAGGGTTTCGGCGATGGCGGGGGTTTCCGGATCCGGCAAGTCCGGCTCGGCGTCTCGGCTGACTAGGCGCTGCTGCTGACGCTTGACGCGAAAGCACTGGTGATGCGCCACCTGTATCAGCCATTTCGGAAGCGCTCTCGGCTCCCGCAATTCCGGCAAACGCGTCAGCAGCTCCATACAGGTTGACTGAAATACGTCGGCTGCTTCGTGAAGCGGCAGGCCGTACTTGACGGGAATTGAATAAATGAGCGCTTTATACTTGTCAATCAGCAGGCACCAGGCTTCTTCGTTACCCGCGAGACATTCCTTGACCAGCCGTGGGTCATCCCAGGCGTTCCGAAATTTCTTTTCGGATTTGGCAATAACAGGACTCATTGGTGGGCGTTACCCGAGGTATTTCTGAAGTAGAGCTGTTCGACATTCCATAGTACGTACGGTTCAAGAACGGCGGGATGGAAGTTACCAATGGAATATTTTGCACCAGTCAGAATGTCCGGGCTGGCAAGAAAAATCATCGGCTGATTTTCTGCAAGAATCTGCTGCACGCGGTCGAACGACTTTTTCCTCTGCTCATAACTTGGCTCGGCAAGTTGTTGCTCCATCAGCTTGTCGATCTCCGCTTCCCAGGCCGTCGCGGCACGCGGTTGCGACGGGTTCCAGAGATGCGTGCCGCCGCTCGAGAGCCAAACGTTGAGATCAGGAGTTGGGTCGGCGTCAAAACTGACCAAGCCCTGCACGCAAGCTTCGTATTCTTTTGTTTGCGTGACGCGATCAATCAAGGACCGAAACTCCATCGGCACGACTTGCACGCGCATCCCGAGTTGTTTCAGGTCATCCTGAATCAGCGTGGCCATCTTTGTACGGTCGGCATTCGTGGAACTGGTCAGGATGGAAAACTCCACGGGCTTGGCGTCGGAATCCATTAGCGTGGACTCTCCATCCGTTACGGCGGTCCAGGTGAAGCCTGCTTCCTTCAGGAGTGCCCGCGCTTTGTCGAGAGAACGTTGTGGGTGTGGCATCGATGCATTCCCCCAGCGGCGATTTCCTGGTGTGACGGGCCCCCAAAGCGCCGCTCCACGCCCTTGATAAACCAGCCGTACAATCGCATCGCGGTCCACCGCCGCGGAGATGGCCTGGCGGAATTTAATTTCGCGAAACCACTTCATTTTCCACGCCAAATCCGGGGAAGTCTTTCCCCCTGGCTCATTTAAATTGAAAAAAAGGAAATTGTATTCGAGGCCGGGTCCGGCATCGGCCATCGTGTAGCCGCCCTGCTGGCGGCTGAGCACCGCAAAATTCTCGGCGCCGAGCCTGCTGATGAGATCCGTCTCTCCGGATTGGAACCGCAAGACTTGCGCATCCGCATTGGGCACAAAGAGGAAAACCAACTCGTCCAGATAGGGCAGCCGGTTTCCCTTTGTGTCTTGTTTCCAGTAGTAGGGATTGCGCTCGAGTACCAGCTTTTGCCCTGCTACATATTCTTTCAAACGAAACGGGCCGAGCCCAGCCCATTGATTCGCGGACGTAGCGAGCGGCCAAGCTTGGGAAAGCTTGCCCGCTGTGTAGGGTTTTTCGAGCAAGCGACGAGGCAAGATGGCCAGGCCGTCGAACAGCCTCTCCCCGGCGCCGTAAGTTTTCGCCAATTGGAAGACAACTGTCTGCGCGTCCACTTTGCGCACTGCGATTGGTTTGCCGCCGACGATTAGCTGGTCGCGCTGCGTGGCATGAACATTCTCGTCAAGGTAAACCCGAAGAGTGAACAAGACATCGTCCGCATCGAGAGGCTGCCCGTCTGAAAACCGCAATCCTTTGCGCAGCGTGAGGGTATACTGCAACCCGTCCGGGGAAACATTCCACGACTTCGCCAGCGCGGGTTCCGTGAGTTGCGTTGCGCGATTGATGTGAATCAGGTCCGCTTGCATCGCGCCAAGAATTACTTCGCGCGACGGCGCATCCGCGGCGGTCAGCGGATTCAGAGTTTTCGGCTCAGCGCGCAGCGAAATGACTAGTCGTCCGCCCTGTTTTCCGATTTCCCCGGGAAGAGCGAGCAGTTCTTCGGAGGAACTCGCTTGTGGTGGAAATCCGTCGGAGGACTGCGAAAAAACGCCAGCGCCGGCCAGGAGCAGGCCGCAACCAAGCCATCTGCCAAAAGTGGAGTAATTCGCCATTCTCACCAACTGCCCCCGCCAGTCGTCTTCTCCATCTTCTCTGTGCCTGCGTCCTGCTGCAATGCACTCGCGAGCCCTAGGTATCCTAGAAAGAACGGCACGATTGCCAATGCCGGCACGTACATCCACCAGTACGACACCAGAACGCTGTATTGCTGAAGGCTTGCGAGGAGGCTGCCCCAGCTCGGCACAGGCTCCGGCACGCCCAGTCCCAGAAACGAAAGCGTCATCTCTGCGAGAACGAATTGCGGCACGAGGATCGCCGCTTGCGTCAGAATGACGCTCGAAGTTTCGGGCAAGATATGAAGCCGAAGGAGATAACCATCCGTGGCCCCGAATCCCCGCGCCGCGCGGACATAATCGCGCTCTTTTGCGCTCAGAACCACTCCGCGCACCAGCCGCGCGGGCCGCGCCCAACCCACTGCTCCGATGACAAGGATAATCAGGAAAAATGCCCGCACTGGGCTGACTGCCAGCGGCAAGAAGGCGCGAAGCGCGAACAGCAAATACAGCCAGGGCAGCGCAACAAACAGTTCAGCCACGCGCATCAACAATCCATCTCTCCAGCCGCCGTAGTAACCCGCTGCCGCTCCGATCAGCACGCCGATAAACAGCGTGAGGCCAGCCCCCAGCAACCCGGCGAGCAGAGAGATTTGCCCGCCGTAAAGAATTCGCGATAGCTGGTCGCGGCCGTAAGCATCGCTCCCCAACAAATAAATTCGGCTCGCCTCCGCACCGAAAAGATGCAGACGCGACGGCAGAAAGCCGAGCAACCGGTAGCGCGCACCGGTCTCAAAGAAACGCAGGGGGATGGCCTGCTCGGTGCGCTCATCGAACTGATCAAAGGAACCGGCGCGCAGTTGCTCCGCGTAAAAAAAAGGGCGGAAGTGAAAGTGCCCTTGTGCATCCAGCAAACGAATTTTCATCGGTGGCAGATAGGGGCGCTCACGGTCCTGCTCGGCTGGATCATAGGGCGCAAAAAATCCGGCGCACGCCACGATTCCGTGAAGAACCGCAAGGGCGAGGAGCCATCGCTTCCATCCGCTAAGCTGGATCATTTTGCGGCCGCCCCCGTACGGATTCTAGGATCGGCCCAGTACACCAGCACATCCGCGAGGAAGTTTCCCGCGACCAGAAAAACCGTCGAACAGAGCACGCCAGCGATCACCACGTACAGATCCCGAGCGAGGATCGCCTCCAGGAGCAGCGGCCCAAGTCCCGGCCAGCTCATTACGACTTCCACGAGCAGCGAGCCGCTCAAGAGCGCTCCCACGCTAAATCCAAAAAGTGAGATGAGGGGAATCGCGGCGGCCCGCAGCGCATACCTGTAAAGCAGTGTTCTGCGCCGAATGCCGTGACTCGCCGCCGCTCGCAGGAAAGGTGCTTCGAGCACCTCTGCAACAGCGGCACGCACGTGCCGGACCAGGGCCGGCAAAGAAGAGAGGACGAGAGCGATAACCGGAAGCTCCATATGCAGCGCGACGTCGCGGAATTTCTGAACCGGCGAGAGGTTTTCAAATCCGATGGAGACTATTCCTCCGGTGGGAAACCATCCGCTGCGTACTGCCAGAATAAGCAGCCCAAGCGCGAGTACGAGATCTGGAATCACAAGAAGCGCGGCTGTTGCCCAGGAAAGCGCGCGATCCGGCAAGCGCCCTCGAGTTTCGGCGCTCCAGATTCCTAAAGGAAGTGCCAGCGCCCAGGCGATCAGCGTCGCCGTCAACGTTAACAGCAAGGTATTTCGAGCGCGCGCCCACAACATCGGCGCAACAGGACTGTTGTAGGCAAACGAGAATCCCATCTCGCCGTGCAGCAGGGAGTTCACCCATAGCCCGTAACGCACGGGCAACGGCCGCTCAAGCTGATATTGCGCTCGCAACGCCGCGACCGTTTCAGCGGAAATCCGCGGATTTACCCGCATCTCGTCAAAATAATTCCCCGGCACAAGCGCGGAAAAAAGAAATGTAAGAATTGATACGCCGATGAGGAGAAATGCGGCTTGCATCAACCGACGCAAGAAGTAGCGCATCACACCACCTGCGGGGCGCGTGCCGCAGCGCCCAATCTCGGAGTGGCAATAATCAGACGTCGAGTGATCTCCTGTTCAGGTGCCTGCAAGACTTTGTCCGCTGCACCCAGTTCCACGATCTTTCCTTGGTCCATCACGGCGATTTCGTCGGCCAGGTGCCCGGCCATCGCGAAATCATGCGTGATGAAAAGATACGCAAGGCCTAGTGACAACTGCAGCTCCAAGAGCAGGTTTGCGATCTGCGCTTGAACCGAACAGTCAAGCGCGGAAAGCGCTTCATCCAGAATCAGCAGCTTGGGCTCAAGCGCCAGTGCCCGCGCGATGGCCAGGCGCTGCCTCTGCCCGCCGCTGAATTCTTCGGCCTTCTGCAACGCTTTTTCTTGCGGGATGCCCACCCGCCCAAGAAGGACACGCGCCCTCTCTTCTCTCTCCCGCTTCTCCGAGCGCCCCTGCACCACCAGTGGCTCACTTACAATTTCTAACGCAGAAAATCTCGGATTCAGCGATCGCCCCGGATCTTGAAACACCAGCTGAATCTGCGGCCGCAGCGCCCGGAGCTGTTTCGGCTCCAGCGCGGTGATTTCGTTTCCATCGAATTTAATACTTCCCGAGGTCGGCCGCTCCAGACACGCGATGCAGAGGGCTAGTGTGCTTTTTCCGGAAGCCGATTCGCCCACGAGCGCCAACGTCGAGTGGACACCAATTGAGAATGAAACTCCTTGCAACGCCGACACTTCTTTCTTCGTCCGGAGCGCACCCGTGCCTGCGTAGCGCTTTTCGAGGTTTTCCACGATCAGGAGTCTTTCCATATTCGTGCCTCAAAGCGAATCATCCACCGTACTTAAAGCACGAAACGGAATGTGCTTCGCTTACCTCTACCATTACGGGTTCGCGTTGCGTGCACAGATCCATCCGGTCCGTACATCTGGATTCGAATGGGCAACCGTTTGCGAGCGCCGCCAGATTCGGCGCCTCCCCCGGAATGACCGGCAGCCTGGACTTGCGTGCCTTGGCCTGTTCATGATGTCGACCGGGCATGCTTTGCAGTAGAGCTCGCGTGTAAGGGTGCAGAGGCGATGTAAGGATTTTTTCTGTAGGCCCGATTTCCACGACTTTTCCGGCGTACAAGACGAGAACGCGGTCTGCCAGGCCTGCCAGCAACGCCGGATTGTGCGTAATCAGAATCAGCGAAAGATTGAACTTTTCCCGGAGCGTTCGAAAGAGCGAGAGAATGTCCTGCTGTGTAGTGGCATCGAGAGAAGCCGTGGGTTCGTCCGCTACGATCAGAGATGGACCGCACGCGATGGCCTGGGCGATCAGCACTCTCTGCTGCTGCCCGCCACTCAGTTGGTGAGGGTAGCAGTCTGCAAGGCGCGCCGAATTCGCGGGGAAAACCTCTGTGAGGAGTTGCAGCGTCTTATCCCGCAAGGCGCCACAGCTCAACGATTGGTGGGCAAGTAGGGCATCACCGATTTGCTGACCGATTCGAATCGCCGGGTGCAGCGCAAGCGACGGCTCTTGAAAAATCAGCGCAATGCGCGCCCCGCGAACGCGTTCGAGTGCCCGTGATTCCGCCCGAAGAAGTTCCTGCCCTTCGAATAGAACCACACCCTTTTGGATTTCCGCGTTTCCTGGAAGCAACCGCAGCAGCGCCGCCGCGAGTGTGCTCTTGCCCGAACCCGACTCCCCGAGCACGCCGAGAGTCTCTCCTGGCTGCACGTCAAAACTCACCCCTGCAACAGCAGGGGATTTTTGTCCAGCCCGTGAAATGTAGGCGACGTGAAGATCCTGAACCTGCAGAAGAGGTGCCATACAGGGGCGGGGATCAGACCTTTTTCTGTCCCGTCATCCATGTTCGACCAAGAGTACCGGACGGACAAGGCTGACGTACCTCCAAGCGCTCGAATAGTAAAGAGATCTGATAATTCTCTCGTGCTCTAGAGCGTTGGGCTGGGCCCCGCCGGAAAATTCCCACGACCACGGGTACATGGGCCAGGCAAGATTGAGCATGCCCGCGGAGATCTACACGTACGTAGTACCGGCCTCACAGCGAGCTGCAGTAGAAAAGTTGGAAAGAGCCATTTGGACGACGAAGTTGGACCCAAATGGACCCAAGTCAGAAGAACGGCAGACTCTCGGTAGTACGCTAATCCAGTGACGTGTCAGAAT
>WNFG01003830.1_pt1 | contig 12630 bp, 10 predicted proteins | sample 5400431 | NCBI WGS metagenome assembly WNFG01 (sample SAMN13153346, study PRJNA577476) | soil metagenome | isolation source: 120 cm saprolite under Douglas fir tree site 2 hole 3 replicate 2 | place: USA:California | collected 2015-04-18
CGGCTTGAGGATTTCGAAGATATGACGCCGCGCGGTAATTCAACCCAACTGGCAAAAGTCACAGATTTCATCCAAAAAGAACCATCCGATGGCAGGCCCGCGACTCAGCGCACCGATGTGTACCTGGGCTACGACTCGGCGAATCTCTACGCCGTCTGGGTCTGTTGGGATAACGATCTGCATGGCATCCGGGCTCATCTCAGCCGGCGTGAAGCGGTTACTCCTCCAGATGATGACTACATTGAGCTCACGCTCGATACCTTCCACGATCAACGCCACGGCTTCCTCTTTGATGTAAATCCTCGGGGAGTGCAGGCCGATGCGCTCTGGACTGAGGACAGCGGCGCCGACTATTCCTACGATACGGTGTGGGATTCCGGCAGTAAGTTGACCAAACAAGGCTATGTCATTTGGATGTCGATTCCTTTCCGCAGCATTCGTTTTCATCCCGCAAATGAGCAGGTATGGGGCGTGACGCTGATGCGGTATATCGCGCGCAATGATGAGTACGACTATTGGCCACGCGTTTCCAGCCGCATTTCCGGCCGCCTTAATCAGGAAGGACTCATCACCGGGGTGGAAAGCGTTTCACCCAGTCATAACATGCAGTTCAATCCTTACGGGCACCTCAGAAGCTTGCACGCTCTGGATAATCGCGACCCCATTCAGCCGCGTTTCGAGAATCGGAACGTTCAAGGCAAAACCGGCCTTGATTCCAAATTCGTCTTCCAGGACAGCCTGGTGCTCGACACGACCATCAATCCTGATTTCGCGCAAATCGAATCCGACCAGCCGCAAAACACGGTGAACCAGCGCTTCGAAGTATTCTTTCCCGAGAAGCGGCCCTTCTTCCTGGAAAATTCGAATTTTTTCAGCGATACGAACATCGGCATCTATTCGTTATCGCGGGTGCTCTTTACCCGCCGCATCGTCCAACCGAGCTTCGGCGCCCGCCTTACAGGCAAGCAGGGCCCCTGGAATTTGGGTTTCTTCTTAGCCGACGATCGATCGCCGGGACTCATGGTTCCGGACAGCAGTTCGCTCCGCGGAACACGGGCTTATTTTGCCGTTGGCCGGGTCAGCCACGACATTGGCGACCAGAGCAGCGTGGGTGCCGTCTACGTCGACCGCGAATACCAGGGGAATTTCAACCGCGTCGGCGGCCTCGATGCCAGCTTCCGCCTGGGCAAGAATTGGACTTCGTGGTTTCGCGGCTTGGTCTCTTCCACCTACGCCACGAATGATGTTATCTCGGCAGTCAACACTTCAGGGAACCCAGTCGCTCCCCCGGCTCTCGGTTACAGTTTCGGGCAGGATCACGAAGCCGTGCTCAATGGCTACGGACGGCGCTTCTCATACGAACTGATGGCGCAGGAGATCACTCCCAACTTCCATACTGATGCGGGCTTCGTCCCCCGAACCGACATTCGCAACGCGGCCCAATATTTCCATTTTTATTGGCGACCGGAAGGAAAGCATCTGGTATTCCAAGGACCGGAAGTCAACACTCACGATATTTGGGACCGCAATGGGGTTGGATTGCAGCACGGTTACAGCGGCGATTGGGTGTTCTACTTCCGGCACAATTTGCTTTTTGCTCCGATTGGCGGCATCGAGACTGATGTGCTGCGTCCCATCGATTTCTCCGGCCTGCCAAACAATCATAAGTATGCGCAGGATATCGGAGGTCTCGTGGTGCAGGGCAGTCCCTCACGTTTGATTACCTGGCGCACCACAATTATTCGCGACGGGACGGTGCTAATCGTCGTGCCGAACGGCCAAAAGCCGATTACCGGCGACGAGACTCTTATCAATCACACCATGAGCATCAAACCCACTGGACACCTCGAGATCGACAATACTTACATCCTCGACCGAGTGCTCAACGGTGGTGCGCACCACGCCTCATTCAACAATCACATCATCCGCAGCAAGTGGAATTATCAGTTCACCCGCGCTCTTTCGCTGCGGGCCATCGTACAGTACAACGGTTTGCTGGCGAATCCTGCCTACAGTTCGTTACAAACCAGCCGCAACCTGAATTTCGATTTTTTGATCACCTACTTAGTTCATCCCGGCACAGCCGTGTATGTCGGCTACAACAGCAACTTGGAAAACTTTATCCCTGGTCTATGCACTCCTGCGCCCGGATCATTGGTGGGATGCGACCCCAATGGCAACGGGCTCGTGCACGGCAATCATTTGATCAATGATGGCCGCGTGTTCTTTGTCAAGGTCAGCTATCTTTTCCGGCGGTAAGGCGCGCTGCTTGTTGGAAGCGTATTTCAAAGGCGAAGGAGAGCCTTGCCTTTTTTGTTTACACGAAGTACTTTGTAATATAAAGTCTAGCGGTGATCCCGCTTGACGAACCGTTCCTCTGCGTACTTAAGAAGCGTTGGATCCCTGGGGAGATGACCACTCCACCGGCGCTTGACCGGAACGAAACCACTGGCCGCGTCGAGTCGCACTATGCCTTGCTGATCAATCCGTTTTATCCTAAGGACGCAAATGCCAGCTTCGGCAAACATGTGCTCACGCCGACCCTTGCGCTGACCAGCTTCGCTGCGACCACGCCAGCGAATTGGCGAGTTGAGTACTTCGACGAAAACCTGCTCGACGGGCGCCCGCCATTTCGTCCGGTGCCGCAGGTCGTAGGCATCACGGTGCATCTGACATTTGCGCGGCGTGCCTACGAGTTGGCCGACTGGTACCGGGCGCGGGGTTCGAAAGTCGTCTTCGGCGGGCTACACGTTCTTTCTTGTCCGGACGAGTGCGCTCCTCACGCCGACGCGCTGGCTCTAGGAGACGGCGTGCAGCTCTGGCCGCGGATCCTCCGCGACATAGAAGCGGGGTGTCTGCAGCCGCGATACACTGCAACTTATGAGAACGACTATTCCGACGATCCGCCGCCGCGGCGTTCCATTCTTCCCCGCCACAGCTTTCTGACAACGACCAGCCTGATTGCCACTCGCGGTTGCCATAACCGTTGCGGCTTCTGCTATCTCGCAACCGATGGCCTGCGCATGCCATACCGCATGCGGCATCCACAGCAGGTAGTCGAGGAGTTCGAGGCCGACAATCAACCCTACGCGGTGTTCATCGACAACAATCTGGGCTCGCGCAGGGACTATTTGCATACTCTCTGCGCGGCGCTGCGGCCACTCAACAAAATTTGGAGTGCAGCGGTGACCATCGACATAACCGATGACCCTGGTCTGATCCGCAACATGGCTCTGGCGGGGTGTACAGGTGTCTTCGTCGGATTCGAATCGCTCTCCGATCACAACCTCGCGGACGCTCACAAGAAAACTCCTAAAACGTCCGACTACGCGCGGCGGGTACGCATGCTGCACGACTACGGCATTCAAGTGAATGGCTCGTTCGTCTTGGGATTCGACCACGATCGGAAAGACGTCTTCGCGCGCACCGCGGATTGGGTCGAAGAGAACCGGCTGGAGTGCGCCACCTTTCACATCCTTACGCCCTATCCCGCGACGCCACTATTCCGCCAAATGGAAGGCGAAGGACGCCTTCTTCATCGAAACTGGACGCTCTATGACACCAGTCACGCCGTCTTTCGGCCCAGGCACATGAGTCCGGAGGAACTCGAACACGGCTATGCCTGGATCTATCAGCGTTTGTTCTCACACACTTCAATCTGGCGGCGTCGTCCGGAAGATTGGCAGGCTGTGCCGCTGTATCTGGCTATGTCGTATCTCTACAAACGGTCAAATCGCTTCTGGCACCTCCTCATTAAGCACGACCTGGTGAATCCCGTCTGGAAGCCGCTGGTGGAGATGACGCGCTGGCGTCATGTTCAGTACCGTCGCCAACTAGCGGAGCGTAGCGCGCTAGCCGCCGCTCCAGGTCAGGTTGTTTCGGCAGGAGTCTAGCCTTCTTGTCATGTCATTTCCTTTCAGATTTTCCTTGACAGGCTGTACTGTGTGCCATATGGTGTGTATCACACACTGTATGACGAACGGTAACCAAGCCAACGCTGACCTATTCGAGAATCTCCGACTGGAGCTACGCCGAGGATGCCTGATTGTGGCGGTCTTGGCCCAGCTCCGGACCGAGCAGTACGGGTATACGCTCCGCAAGTCCTTGGCTGAAGATGGCCTGGCAATCGACGAAGGCACGCTCTATCCACTCCTGCGGCGGCTGGAGAGCCAGGGTCTACTGGTCAGTCAGTGGCGGGAAGAAGATAAGCGCAACAAGCGCTTCTACCGTCTGTCACCGGCCGGAGAACCAATTCTTAAACAGCTGTTAGACGAGTGGCAAAGCATCAATGCGTCGTTAGAACGAATTCTTCAAGAGGCATAGGACATTTATGAGCACGCCATCGAACGATCTGCGGAGCGGTAAACCACAGGAACTCCTGCAACGCTACCTACAAGCTGTGCGCTTCTGGCTTCCCAAGTCGCAGCAGGAGGACATCCTTGCCGAGCTGTCGGAAGATCTTCGCTCTCAAGTCGAAGACAAGGAAACCGAGCTCGGCCGCCCCTTGGACGAGACTGAACTCGGAGCCATCCTCAAGAAGTGCGGCAATCCAATGCGTGTGGCCAGCCGTTATCAGCCCGGACAATATCTGATCGGTCCAACTTGGTTCCCGGTTTACCGTTTTGTGCTTAAGCTCGTCCTGTTGTGGGTTCTGATTCCGGTTTTCGTCGTGATCGTCGGGCCGGCAATCGTGCTCAGCAACCCTGATCGCGGCGCCGGCCTTCTCCAGACTTTCGGGAACCTCTGGACCGCCTGGATCATCGCGGGCGGTGTGATTACCCTGGTGTTCGCAATCCTGGAGCGGGTGCAGGTGAAATGCGACGTGGCCGATAAATGGGATCCGCGCTCTCTTCCACCGCTTGCGAAGGAACAAGTCCAATCCGGCGCGAAATCCATATGTGAGATCGCCTTCGGAGTCCTGGCCCTGATATGGCTGCTGCTCGCGCCCCAATATCCCGTCCTGGCGTTCGGTCCTGCCGCGGCATTCTTGAAATTTGGACCGCTATGGCACCAGTTCTACATCCCCATGATCCTGCTCACACTGTTCGGGCTGGCGCATCAGATCATCGGTCTGGCTCGCCCGCAATGGAACTGGCTTCCACCTCTTGGACGGCTGCTTAGCATCGTCCTAACTCTCATCGTCCTGAACTTCGTCATCAACGCGGCAGGCCACACTGCACACAACGAGTGGCATCCTTTTGTCACATTAGTTGACCGGGCGCAGGATTCCGCACGCTATAACCAGATCGCGGCTCTCGTGAACGTCTCGGTTCTGCTCAGTATCGCGGGTACCTGGCTTGGACTAAGCATCGCCGCGGTCATCGAGACATGGAAGCTCTTGCGTCTGATTCGCAAACGCATTCCGCAAGGACATAACGCCGCACCTTTTCGCGCGGCCTAGATTCCTCACCATCGCAGCCTAGCGTCGCTTTCCGTTTCGTTGCGCGGATGATTTAAGCCGCGATGGGAAACTAACTAAAGCCTTATAAGGTGCCGGCGATCCACGCCGGCATTTGCTTGCGATAAGATCAAAGGATGAATTCGTCCACTGCCGAGGCCACAGCCGGAGGAAGTCCTGCTCCCGAGCCTCGCCCATCCAACTTTATTCGCGACATCATTCTCGAGGACCTGAAGACCGGCAAATACGAAGGCCGTGTGCAGACCCGCTTTCCTCCGGAGCCCAACGGCTACCTGCATATCGGACATGCCAAGGCCATCTGCCTCGACTTCGGACTCGCCGACGAGTTTGGCGGACACACAAATCTGCGCTTCGATGACACGAATCCGGAAAAAGAAGAAACCGAATACGTCGACTCCATCCAGGAGGATGTACGCTGGCTCGGCTTCCATTGGGACGGTCTTTTCTACGCCTCTGACTATTTCGATCAGCTCTATGACTGGGCCGCGAAGCTGATCAAGGGCGGGACGGCCTACGTCGATGATCTGTCGGCCGAGGAAATCCGCAAATACCGCGGCACCCTTACCGAGCCGGGAAAGGACAGCCCCTACCGCAATCGGTCGGTGGAAGAGAACCTCGATCTTTTCGAGCGCATGCGGGCGGGCGAGTTTCCCGACGGCTCGCGCGTTCTGCGGGCGAAGATCGATATGGCATCACCGAACCTGAACATGCGCGATCCGGTGATGTACCGCATCCTGCATGCTGAGCATCACCGCACCGGTAACAAGTGGTGCATCTACCCGATGTATGACTATGCTCATGGACAATCGGATTCGCTCGAAAAAGTCACACACTCCATGTGCACCCTCGAGTTCGAGGATCATCGCCCGCTTTACAACTGGTTCATCCAGCAGCTGGGAATTTTCCCTTCGCAGCAAATCGAATTTGATCGGCTCAACCTGACCCACACGCTGCTCAGCAAGCGCAAGCTGTTGCAACTTGTGCAGGAGGGGCGTGTGCGGGGATGGGACGATCCGCGCATGCCAACGCTTTCCGGGCTCCGCCGTCGCGGCTATACACCGGAGGCGATCCGCAATTTCTGTGGAGCTATCGGCGTCTCGAAGACTACGGGCTCGATTGAACTCGCCATGCTGGAGCACTTCGTCCGCGAAGACCTGAACAAGCGCGCTCCGCGCGTGATGGCTGTTCTCCGCCCGTTGAAAATTGTGATCGACAACTATCCAGAGGATCAGGTCGAGGAGATGGACGCGGTGAACAACCCTGAAGATGCGAACGCAGGCTCGCGCAAGGTTCCCTTCTCGCGCGAACTTTACATCGAGCAGGATGACTTCCGCGAGGTTCCTCCGCCGAAATATTATCGCCTCTCGCCCGGCCGCGAAGTGCGTCTCCGCTATGGCTATTTCATCACCTGCAAGAGTGTCGTGAAGAACGACAAGGGGGAAGTGGTCGAGGTGCACTGCACCTACGATCCCGCGACGCGGGGCGGAAATGCTCCCGACGGCCGCAAGGTGAAGTCGACTATCCACTGGGTCTCGGCGGCACATGCGATCGACGCTGAGGTGCGCGTCTATGAAAATCTGTTCGGCAAGGAAAATCCCAGCGAAGTGGAAGAGGGCGGGGATGTTCTTGACAATCTCAATCCGAACTCGCTCGAAGTGCTGACCCACGCGAAGCTTGAACCGTCCCTGGCCAATGCCGTTGCCGGAAGCCGCTACCAGTTCGAGCGCCTGGGATATTTCTGCGTCGATCCGGATTCGAAGCCAGGCAGGCCAGTATTCAATCGCACTGTGGCGCTGAAGGATGCCTGGGCGAAGGTGGAGAAGAAGCAAAGCGTCAAAGGCTGAACTGCCAGCCGCGAAGCCTTAAGACTCACTGTCATGCTGAGCGAAGAACGAGCTTCGCGAAGCGAAGTCCGTTCGCAGTCGAAGCATCCCTACCTCGGGCAGGGTCCCGCTGTTGTTCAGAGTTGCCACAAATATATAAACTAAGCCGCCGTAAAGGTTATAGCGATGCTTCGACTCCGCAGTGACGATCGCTTCGCGCTCCTCACCGCTCCGCTCAGCATGACAGCATCGCGGAAGTGCAGCGACTGGAGGCTGACTTCCAGGAAGTCTCAGGGAAGCAGACGGTGAGTCACAAGCTTTGGTTTCGCTGAGAGCTGACGGCTGAAAGCTGACAGCTAATTATGCACGTGCGGGCTCTGTGCAGGATTCTTTCGGTGAGTCGGCGGTTCCTTTACTACCTTCACATTGAAACTGACGGGCACAGTTTTCGGCGGATAACAGGCGGCATTGTCACAGGCCTGGTAGCGCAGCACGCCGTGCATCACGTATTTTCCGGGAGTAACCGAACGCAGCGGATGCACGGCCAGTCCGATGGTGAAATCTCCGGTATAGACGTTCAGTTTTTCGTCGGGCGAGAAAGGGAAACTCAGATCCTCGCCAGCGGGATATGCAATCTTTCCCAGAATAATGTCGGTGGGCAGATCCATCTTCAGCGCCGTGGGAATGAGGAACTCGGATTTGGGAGCGTTCGAGTTGATGTGATAACCGCGAGGGACCCTAAAATCCAGGTTCACCATGGTCTGCGCGGCGCGAGGAGCCGTGACCACGGGTACGGGAGCAATCGTCACTGAAGGAGGCTTGCCCGCTTGCGCCGAGGCGGCAACCGTCAAGAAAATGAGTACCGGGAGACATGCCGGGCGGATTCGGATTCCGTGTTTACCTGGCAGCGAGATCGGACTGCTGGTCATTTATTTTCAGTTATTTTCAGTTCTGATCTTAGTTCCGCCGAACAAGGTTCCCCCGAACAAGTGTTGCCGAGAGTCCCGCCGAACAGAACCTACCCTGGACTAACATCTTAGAACCAATGCCCCTCGGCTCCTATTATCACTTCTGAGCCTGCGTGGCTTGGACCGGAACGGTGGCCGTCTGATTGTTCGCCGGCTTCGTATTCAATGCTTTCTTGACGGCGTCCTCAATCTCGCTCTTGCCTTTGAGTCCGATGATTTTGTCCACCATTTTTCCGTCACGTCCGATGAAAAAGCTCTCGGGCAGTGCGGGGATGCCTCCGTACTGATCGCCGATCGATTCTTTCCCAATCAGGATGGGATAGTTCACGCCCATGTCCTTGGCAAACTTCGCGATGTCTTCCTTGCTGGCATCATCCAGGGCTACGCCGACGATCTGCAGACCTTGCGCCCCATACTTATTCTGCAACTCCACAAACCAGGGCATCTCGATCTTGCACGGACTGCACCAGGTTGCCCAAAAATTGAGGAGCACGGCCTTACCCCGCAGGTCGGACAATCGAACACTCTTGCCGTCAAGCGATTCCAAGGAAAAGTCAGGAGCGACGGTCGACTTCGCGATGCGAGGGCCTGAGCGGCGAGCCATGTGAAAGCCCACGTACAACATCAGCGCGACCACCAGCGCCACCACTACGAGCACCATTGGATTACGTTTCACGGATCAGAACTCCATTATCGAATGCAGCATCACAAAGCAAACGATTCACAAAGCAAAACGGTTCAAGAACGATAGCCAGTTTGAAATCAAAGTAAAGCGTCCTATCACCAGCAACACGCCGAGTGCGATCAGCAAGCCGCCGCTCGCCACTTCGAGAGCATGCATGTGCGACCGGAAGCGGCTGTAAAACTTCAAGAAGCGCTCAATTCCCAACGAAGTCAGCAGAAACGGCACGGCCAACCCAAGCGAATAAACCGCCAGCAGGAGTATCCCCTTGGCCAGCGTCTCCTCTCCTGCAGCCAGGGTGAGGATCACGGTGAGAATCGGGCCCAGGCACGGAGTCCAGCCGAAGGCGAACGCGAAGCCGATCACGAATGCTCCAATCGGCGTACTGCCGCCTTTCAGACTGTGCATGCGAGTGTCGGCATAGAGTGCCTTGATCTTGAAAATCCCGGTCAGGTGCAGACCGAAAAGAATAATGACGACGCCAGCCACGATCGATAGAGTGTGCTTGTAGCGGGCCGCAACCTGGCCAATTTCCGTGGAGATCGCTCCCAGCGTGATGAAGACCACACTGAAGCCGAGAATGAATCCGAAAGAGTTCATCATGACGCGCCGCATCAGCTGACCGTGGGACGCCTTCAATTCGTCCACACCGACGCCGGAGATAAGCGAAACGTATCCCGGGACCAGCGGCAGCACACAGGGCGAGAGAAACGAAATCAAGCCAGCGAAAAAAGCGGCGATCGGAAGTGGTAGGCTCGACATCAGCTTTTATTGTACCTGCACGGTCGGCGCCGTTTGTCGACGCTCGCCCCACAACTAATGAGACGCGCCGCATCGCTTTTGGTTTCAAACGTGTCCTCAATTCCAGAGACCGCCCCCAGATTTATCGCTTGGCAGGAGGTTGCTGGGAGGGCGCGGGCTGAAGCAACGGCAATTCGTCCGACGAACCCGACAGCATTTTTCGCAAAAATCCAATTGGCAACGTCGCGCTCACTATGGCCCGCTCCCCCTCCTGGCGCACTTGCAAGCTGTCAAACAGGGCTTTCACGTCGGGATCGCTGCCCTGGCTACCCACGGAGCCTTCAGCGCTGTGGAACATGGTAAGAAAAACATTCAGCTTTTCGGCGATGCTGCGCGCGTCGTCGCTCGTACCCGCCAAAGCTTCGGCACGAATATGAAGCGATCCCGGCCGCAGAGGCAGATGTAAGGGGTTGTAACTCGCAGAGATGACTAGATCCGCGGACTTGGAAAAAACGGCGTTCCAGCCGCCGAAGGCGGGTGCCGCAGGCTGAATGTGCGCAACCATCCAAACTGGGCTGGCGAACTGCACGCGTTTGTAGTAACGGCGAAGCAGGGCAGGACCGCCAAACGGTGAAGCCAGGCGGCGCGAACGGTCCACCATGCCGCGAATCACGGCTGGGTCATCCTGATTCGACGCGGCTACGGAATCGACGCTAAGAATAGCGACGCGAAACGCCCGCCCTTCCAGGGGAATGGTAAAAATCTCGAGCGAATTGTAATTTTCGACCGATTGCGCGAGCTGCCTCAGGTAGGCACGCAGCCGCTCGCTGTGAAATTTTCCTACAAATACTTCGGAGAAACGGGGCTCGGGAGCCGAGCCGCCACTCCCGCCATCCGGCCATTTCGCGGGGTAATGGATGGCGAATGCAGCCGCGTCCAGGTCGCGTTCAAACTCGATTCCGGTTTGCTGAATGAAGCGTTCGTATTCCGGGTCATGCGAGACGGCGGGCAGGTTGTTTCCGCCATTTGCTTTCCGGGCCCATCCCAGATTCAGGTAGAGGAAAGCATCGCCGCCGGGCAACAGGCGTGCGGATTCCGGCGGGGCGTGTTTTCGCAGTTGGACGGCGAGAGTGACGGCCGCCGTAACAATCACGACCCCGAGAGCGATGGGGAGAGTGCGCCTAATTCGCATGGAATGCGGTCAGGGCTGAAATAATAGCATCCGGTAGCCAGACTGACAGTGCATGTTTGCCGCCAGGCTTAGGTTGCAAGGTTATCGAAACCTCGGTTGCACCGATAATTGCCATTGTGATAAGTTAACTAATTGTCCCGGACATCTGGAAGGGATTCAGGGTCAATGTGCGCCCGAAAGCGCCGTTGTCCCTAAATGCTGGCGTAGCTCAGTTGGTAGAGCATCTGATTTGTAATCAGAGGGTCAGGGGTTCAAATCCCTTCGCCAGCTCCAGAGTTACGACAACGACGAAACGAATTTCCGGCAGTCGCGGAGTCGATAGCGGCGCAACAGGTTTTTCCAAACGCACTCCATTCGGAACTTTTCCGGCGTGTAGTGATCTTCGCGCGGTCTTGCGTGCGCGATTCTTGGTTTCCCTGCTTTGCGAAAATTGTGGAACTCTGTTTGCGGAAGTGCAAGTGTGACTGGGCTGCATTTTGTTCTGTGGGCTGACCGGAGTGCCTTCGGCGCTCGCCATGAAGATGGCTGCCGGAGGGAGCACGACGGCTGCATCGCCCGATAGTTTCTGCACAGGTGGGTGAGTGGTTAAAGCCAACAGACTGTAAATCTGTCCCTCCTAGCGAGGTACGAAGGTTCGAATCCTTCCCTGTGCACCAGTGATTCATGAATCGTTTGGCAATGGCGTTGGTTGCGTATCTGGTTTTGGGTGTGCTCGCCTTTGTCACTTTGAGTGATCAGCGGATCCGTTTGCTGACGCTGATCATTCTGGCGCTGTTCGCGTTTAAGAGTTGGGTGCGCCGCAAAAATGTAATGCACCCGGACAGCGAAAGCGATCCGAGGTAACGCGATTTTGGTTGTGAGCTGAAGGCTGATAGCTGACGGCTGGGTGTTGGGCCGATGTAGCTCAGTTGGTAGAGCACTCCCTTGGTAAGGGAGAGGTCACCAGTTCAATCCTGGTCATCGGCTCCATAAGGTTCATGAAAAGGCACGGTTTCGGCCGTGCTGCAAAAAGTAAAGAAGTGATAGAAGCGGCATGGCCGCTGTGGGTTTGCTGAGAGCTGACGGCTGATAGCTGATAGCTGGTTTAGGGCGGGAGTAACTCAGTGGTAGAGTCACAGCCTTCCAAGCTGTTGGTCGCGGGTTCGATTCCCGTCTCCCGCTCCAGAATTGATTTAGGCAAGTCGGAGCTGGTTCGAAGATGACGGTGAATTTTGAGCAGGCGGCGATCAAGGTTGAGAAGGCGCAAGAGTTCTCCAGGCTGCGAGCGGCGGTCGAACAGGCGTTCCTGCCGGAGAGGGCTGAGCGCTTCCTGAAGCAGCTTGATCGCAAGGGAATTCGCGTTCGGGATTTCGATGCCATCTTGGCGCAGCAGGTGCTGGAATCGGTGGGAGAGTCGGGGCTGAATGCGCGGCAGTTGTATGAGTCTTTACCGCTTTCCGATCAAGGCCAGATGCGAGAGTTCTATCTCTCGAAGCTAGAGACGGTAGACCAGTCGCTGCGGCACAAGTTTAGGAAGTTGTATCAGTACTACTGATCGATACGGTGAGCCACAGGTTGCATAGGTCCTTCGGCGCCAAAGAGCGGCGCCTCAGGATGACAAGATTAGGGCTAGAAGCTAGGAGCTAAGAGCTGAGTTATGGCGAAAGAGAAATTTGATCGCAACAAGCCGCACTGCAACGTAGGGACGATTGGTCACATCGATCATGGCAAGACCACGTTGACGGCGGCCATCACCAAGGTGTTGCAGAAGCACAATCCGAAGATCGTGTTCCGGTCTTTTGACTCGATCGACAACGCGCCGGAAG
>WNFG01003833.1_pt1 | contig 12627 bp, 9 predicted proteins | sample 5400431 | NCBI WGS metagenome assembly WNFG01 (sample SAMN13153346, study PRJNA577476) | soil metagenome | isolation source: 120 cm saprolite under Douglas fir tree site 2 hole 3 replicate 2 | place: USA:California | collected 2015-04-18
GGTTGTCCTTGATCAGGATCGCGTCGTCGAGCCCGAAGCGATGATTGAAGCCGCCGCCGCAGCGCACGGCATATTTCTCGAGCGCGCGCAGGCCCGGCGTGGTCTTGCGGGTGCAGCAAACCCGCATCTTGGTGCCGGCGGTATGGCGGACATAATCGGCGGTGAGGGTAGCAATCCCGGACAGCCTGCCGACAAAATTCAGCGCGGTACGCTCGCCGGCCAGCACGGCGCGCGCCGGGCCTGAAATCGTCAGCACGTGCACGCCTGACGCGACGGTCCCGCCATCGCGAAAATGAGCCTGGATATTGATATCCGGCGACAGTTTCTGAAACACCGCAACTGCCAGCGGCAGGCCCGCGATCACTCCGCCCTGCCGTGCGATCAGGATGGCATGGGCCTGGGTCGGCTCCGGAATGGTGGCAATCGAGGTGATGTCGCCGGCGCGGCCGAGATCTTCATTGAGCGCGCGCTGCACCGCCTCTGCGATCACGAGCGGCGACAGGAAGGCTTCGGGGTGCAGGAGTGAGGCCGATGTTGTCACGATCCATGCTCCGTTCAGGCGATTATCGGTTGCGCTGTTCGCATCGGCGCGCGCCCGGAGAGCGACGCCGCGATCTCCCGCGCCGCCGCTAGCGTCGTCACGGTGCGATACGCCAGCGCGGGTTTTTCGGCCGGACAATCTACCCGGTAATGCGCGCCGCGGCTTTCGCGCCGCGCCCAAGCCGACGTCGCGACCAACAGCGCTGTCGTGGCCATGTTGCGCAGCGCGATATTGCCGGTATCCCGCTCGATATCAACGAACGACCGCACGGCTTCCGCCAGCCGGTCGTCATCGCGGATCACGCCGATATGCGAGGTCATCATCGCCCGAAACCTTCTTTCGGTGATCGCAGGCATTGCGCAATTTCGCTGGTTTGTCGGCGTACTCGGTGAGCGAACCGGTGCAGCGATGGAGCTCCCGTTGATATCCTCTGCGATACGCGCGGCATAGACCACGGCCTCGAGCAGCGAGTTCGAGGCCAGCCGGTTGGCGCCATGCGCGCCGGTGGACGACACTTCACCGCCGGCCCACAGTCCCTTCAATGACGTGCGGCCGTGATGGTCCACAGCGATGCCGCCCATATGATAGTGCGCGGCAGGCGCCACCGGGATCGGCCGTCTCGCCGGATCGATGCCGGCAGCCATGCAGCTTGCATGGACGGTCGGAAATTTTTCGGCGAAATGCGCGCCAAGCGCCGTTCGCGCGTCGAGGAACGCGCCATGGCCGGCGGTGATTTCCGCGAACACGCCGCGCGCCACGATATCCCGCGGCGCCAGTTCAGCCAGTCTGTGCCGCGCCAGCATGAAACGTTCGCCCTTGCCGTTGATCAGCGTCGCGCCCTCGCCGCGCAGCGCTTCGGTTGCGAGCGGCGCCGGATCGCGGCCGACCATGATCGCTGTGGGGTGAAACTGCACGAATTCGGGATCGGCGATGACAGCTCCGGCGCGCGCGGCGATCGCAAGCCCTTGCCCGCTGGCTTCAATCGGATTTGTCGTCACTGCATAGAGATGCCCGATGCCGCCAGTCGCCAGCACCACTGTGCGCGATGCGATGGTCACCGGCTTGGCGGTGGCCTCGTCAACTCTGCGCAATTGAAGTCCCGCGACCGCGCCATCCTCGGTCAAAAGCGCCTCTGCCGCGTAACCTTCGATCACCCGGATCGATGGCGTACGGCGTACGGCTTCGATCAGCGCCGACATGATCTCCCTGCCGGCCATGTCGCCGCGCACATGCACGATGCGTCGCGCGGAATGCGCGGCCTCGCGCGCGACCGCGAGCCTGCCTTCGAGGTCGCGATCGAACGGGACACCATAGTGAAGCAGGTCGTGGATGCGCGCGCCGGCTTCGCGCGCCAGTCCCAGCGCCACCGCCTCATCGACCAGGCCCGCGCCGGCGGCGATGGTATCGGCGGCGTGCGCCTCGGCGCTGTCGCCCTCGGCGACCGCGGCTGCGATGCCGCCTTGCGCCCATGTCGTCGAGGCGCCCTGACCGAGTGGCGCCGCCGAAATCACGGTGACCGGACGCGGCGCCAGTTTCAGCGCGCAGAACAACCCGGCGAGACCGCCGCCGACGACGATGACATCGTCGGTGTTGTCATCCTCGAACGCGTGACTCATATGTGCCTCCACTTCGTCGTCCCCGCGAACGCGGAGACCCATACGCCGTGGCCTCGCGTTTTGGTATAACCGCTAACAGCTTTTGCACCAGCAAACCCCGGTGGTTATGGGTCTCCGCGTTCGCGGGGACGACGGCGTTTGCTGAACTCAATTCTTCAGATTGATCATCCGCTCCACCGAACGCCGCGCCTTCTCCGCAATCAGGGGATCGATGGTGACTTCCTCACGAAGGTAGACCAGGCTGTCCAGAATCTTGGGCAACGTGATCCGCTTCATGTGCGGACAAAGATTGCATGGCCGCACCATTTCGATATCGGGCAGCTCGGCCTGGACATTGTCGGCCATCGAGCATTCGGTGATCATCACCACGCGCTTGGGATGGTTGTTGCGCACCCAGTTGATCATATGCGCGGTCGAGCCGGTGAAGTCGGCTTCGGCCAGCACGTCGGGAGGGCATTCCGGATGCGCGATGATCTGCACCGACGGATCGGCCTCGCGAACGCTTCGCAGTTCCTCGCCGGTGAAGCGCTCGTGCACTTCGCAGGCGCCTTTCCACGCGATGATCCTTACCCTGGTCTGGGAAGCCACGTATTTCGCCAGATACTGGTCCGGCAGGAAGATCACCATCGGCGCATCGAGGCTCTCCACCACCTGCACCGCGTTGGACGATGTGCAGCAGATATCGACTTCCGCCTTCACCTCGGCCGAGGTGTTGACATAGGCCACCACCGGCACGCCGGGAAAGCGTTCGCGCAACAGTCGCACATCCGCGCCCGTGATGCTCGACGCCAGCGAGCAGCCGGCGCGCGAATCCGGGATCAGAACCGTCTTGTGCGGGTTCAGGATCTTCGAGGTCTCCGCCATGAAGTGCACGCCGCACTGCACGATGATGTCGGACTTCACCTTGGTGGCTTCGATCGCGAGCTGCAGCGAGTCGCCGCCGATGTCGGCGACGCAATGGAAAATCTCCGGCGTCTGGTAATTGTGCGCCAGGATGACCGCGCCGCGCGCTGTCTTCAGTTCATTGATCGCCTTCACATAGGGCGCCATCAACGGCCACTCGACCGGCGAAATCACTTTCTTGACCCGCTCATAAAAATGCGCGGTGGCGCGTTCGACCTCGGGGGTCCATTGCAGCGACGGCATGGGCAGCGCATGCGCGCGCTCGGCGGGGCTGACGCGGCTCCGCGCCGCAGTGGTGGGATGCCCGCGGACGGGGCTTCCGAAATCTTCGGGACCGTAGATTCCAGCGATCGGCATGGTAGCCTCCATCCATATATACTCAACATGAGTATATCTAAGCTTTGAGAAATCCGGCCGCGAAGGGCCGGCGATCTCTGAAAGCCGCGTGGATATAATCCGGGCGAACCCGCGGCACTGCGGAGGGCTCGAACCCGTTACGAGGAAATCGACTTATTCTCATAACGAGCAAATCCAATATAGCTTACCTCCCGCAGCTTCGCTAGATGCCCGAACGGCCAAATCGTCACAGCTGCCCGCCCTGATTTGCAACGCTGCCTTGCAAGCCGACTTTTCGCGAAGCTGCCGATTGGGATTTGCATGCGAATGCATTAACTCCCTGCAACGTACCGGTCGGCCTTGCTGAGTCCGGTACCAACCATCGGGGAATTTGCATGACAGGCACTGCAGGCGAGCTCCGTCCGGCCTCTGGCATCGGCAATTGGCGCACCCCGCTGGTGATCATCGTCTGCGGTTGCGTGATCGGCCTGCTGAGCTTCGGGCCGCGCTCGAGCCTCGGCTTTTTCGTTCAGCCGATGAGCCGGGAATTTTCATGGGGCCGCGACGTCTTCGGCCTCGCGCTTGCGGTTCAAAATCTGTTGTGGGGGCTGGGTCAGCCGATCGCCGGCGCGATCGCCGACCGGTTCGGCATCCTGCGCGTGATGTGTGTCGGCGCCGTTCTTTACGCCGGCGGCCTGTTCATGATGCGCTACGCCGCGACACCGCTGTCGCTTGATGTCGGCGCCGGCGTTTTGATCGGCTTCGGACTGTCCGGCTGTTCGTTCAATCTGGTGCTGTCGGCGTTCAGCAAGCTGCTGCCGCCCGAACGGCGCGGAGTAGCGCTGGGTGCCGGAACTGCCGCCGGATCGTTCGGGCAATTCCTGTTCGCGCCGTTCGGCGTGGCGATGATCGACAATTTCGGCTGGCAGACGGCGCTGACGGTATTCGCAGCTCTGATGCTGCTGATCATCCCGCTTTCGCTCGCGCTCGCCACCCCGCCCGCGACATCGACCAACGTGCCTGCCGCCGACCAGCAGTCGTTCAAGACGGCGCTGGCGGAAGCGTTCGGCCATCGCTCTTATGTGCTGCTGGTGCTCGGCTTCTTTACCTGCGGCTTTCAGCTGGCTTTCATCACCGTGCATCTGCCCGCCTATCTGGTCGATCGCGGCATGTCAGCGCAAACCGGCGGCTGGGTGATCGCCGCGATCGGTCTGTTCAACATCATTGGTTCATTGAGCGTCGGTGTGCTGCAAAACAGGTTTCCAAAGCGCTACATCCTGTCGGTGATCTATTTTCTGCGTGCGATGTCGATCGTCGCTTTCATCTCGTTCCCGATCACCACCTTCTCGGCGATCATGTTCGGCGCCGCCACCGGCCTGACCTGGCTCTCGACCGTGCCGCCGACCTCAGCCCTGGTGGCGCTGATGTTCGGGACGCGCTGGTTTTCGACGCTGTATGGATTTGCCTTCGTCAGCCATCAGGTCGGCGGCTTCCTCGGCGTGCTGCTGGGGGGCATCGCGTTCGAGAAATTCGGGTCGTACGCGCCGATCTGGTGGCTGTCGGTCCTGTTCGGCGTGCTGTCGGCGCTGATCAACCTGCCGATCGTCGAAGCGCCGGTGGCGCGCCCGGTTGCGCAGCCGGCCTGATCCGGTAAACATCCCCAACTGAAAAACCGGGAGTTTGCGGTGGCAACGTTCAAGGCGATCAGGATCGACAAGGCGGAAAAGGGCACCACGGCCGCTCTGACGCAGTTCGACGAAACCGAATTGATGGAGGGCGACGTCACCGTGCGGGTCGAGTGGTCGGCGCTGAACTACAAGGATGGCCTCGCCGTCACCGGCAAGGCGCCGGTGGTGCGGCGCTTTCCGATGATCGCGGGCGTCGACCTCGCGGGCACCGTCGAGCAGTCGTCGCATCCGCAATGGAAGGCCGGCGACAAGGTGATCTGCACCGGCTGGGGCATGGGCGAAACCCATCTCGGCGCTTACGCCGAGAAGGCGCGGGTCAAGGGCGATTGGCTGGTGCGCCTGCCGGAGGGAATGTCGACGCGCGACGCGATGGCGATCGGCACCGCCGGCTTCACCGCAATGCTCGCGGTGCTGGCGCTGGAAAAGCACGGCCTCACCCCGAAGGACGGCCCTGTTGTTGTCACCGGCGCCGCGGGCGGCGTCGGCTCGGTCGCGACCGCGGTGCTCTCGAAACTCGGCTATCACGTCATTGCATCGACCGGCCGGATGTCGGAAGCCGGCTATCTCAAGAGTCTTGGCGCTGCCGAGGTCATCGATCGCAATGAGTTGTCGGGGCCGGCCAAGCCACTGGCGAAGGAGCGCTGGGCGGGCGGGGTCGACAGCGTCGGCTCAACCACGCTCGCCAACCTGCTCTCGATGACGAAATACGCCGGCGCCATCGCCGCCTGCGGCCTTGCCGCCGGCATGGACCTGCCGTCCTCGGTGGCGCCGTTTATTTTACGCGGGGTGTGTCTCCTCGGCATCGATTCTGTGATGTGCCCCATTGAATTGCGAAAGACCGCATGGAGCCGGCTCGCAAGCGACCTGGATCGGGGAAAACTCACTGAAATCACTCATGAAATTGGTCTCGACCAGGTCATTGACGCCGGCGCCAAGATTCTCGCCGGGCAGGTCCGCGGTCGAATCGTGGTAAAAATTCCCTAATCTTGTTCAGACTTTACCAACCAAGCTGCTCCAATGTTGCCATGGTTGGTATGGTAAGCAGCGGGTAAAGGGACATCAGGCGGTTGCCCGCGCTCAGTAAGTCGGAGTTACAGCATGCTTGCGCGTTTCGTGTTGGGGGCCATTACGGCCAGTGCGGTGATTGCGCCCGCTTTGGCCGGACAGATGATGAACGCGGAAGAGGCCCGCAAATTTGTATCCGGCAAGGTGTTCGCGTTTATCTGTTTCGACGGCACAAGGGGCGCAGGCCGGGTGTTGGATGACGGCGGCGCGACAGGCGCGGTGCAATTTTCGGGCTCCGGTCCGGTGCGCCACATGCGGTTGCCCGGCAATACGCTTCAGGTCCGGGGCCAGGACGTCTGCGCGTCGATCAAGGGCATTCCGTTCGAACCCTGCTTCAATCTCGACAAGAAAGACGAGCGCAACTTCCGCGGATCGGTCTCGGGCATGGGCTTCGCCTATTGCGATTTCCGTCATCAGGGCGCGGCGCAGATGCTGATGGCGCGGGCGGTGGCCCGGCCACGTTCGCTGCATCCGCCGCAGCAGACCCGCTCGGCCGATGCATCGCACGCCGAAGTATCGGCGCGCGTCGAGACCCCCCGGGTCGAGAGCACCAGGATCGAACCGGTCAAATCCGAAACGAAATCGGAGCCTGCGAAATCGGACAGCGCTCCGGAGTTGCGCCGCTCGACCGACTGAGGCAGTGCTTCGCAGCGGTTTGCCGGTCCTAACCGACCGTGAACAGCGCCTTGCCGCGATTTTTTGCCGCCACGGCCACCGCCTCGGCGATGTCAGTGAAACGGTAGGTGCCGGCAATCGGCGCGCTGATCGCGCCCGACGCGACCAGCGGTGCGAGGCGATCGTACATCCGGGTGATCTGGTCGGGCTTTGCGCTCTTGAACCAGTTGGCCAGCCAGAACCCGCGCATCGAAATGTCGCGGAAGATGAGGTGCGTTGCGGGGCCGACGAACGGTTTGCCGCTTACCGAGCTGTAGAACACCAGCACGCCCTTTTCGGCGAGACACCCCAGCAGATTCGTTGTCGACGTGTCGCCTACGCCGTCTATCGCCAGGGCAACCGGTGCTTTGCCGGTCTCGGCTGCAACCCGTTTGTCGAGATCCGGTCCATCGACAAGCACGACGTCGCCGCCGATCGCCTTGATTTCGGCGACGACATCGTCGCGCCGCACGACATTGACGGTCTTGAGACCCAGCGATTTCGCGATCGGAATCAGCGCCCGCCCGACGCCGGAGTTGGCACTGTTCTGGATCACCCAAGATCCCGATGGCAAAGTGACGAAGTCGGTCAGCATCAGATACGCCGTTGGTGGATTGATGCCCAGCATCGCGAGCTGATGGACGTCGCCGCCTGGCAGCGGTCGAAGCCGGCTTGCATCCGTCTTGATCCGTTCCGCCCATGCGGGCGCCGGATAGGGCACCAGGGTGCGGTCGCCCGGTTTCAGATGCCTGACGCCGTTGCCGACGGCAACGACGCGGCCAACGCCTTCCGTTCCCATCACGCTTGGCAATTTCGGCCGATAACCGTAGCGGCCCGAGATCATCAAGAGGTCGCTCATGTTGATCGGCGAGGCTTCGAGGGCGATGACCACCTCGCCTTCGGCCGGCGCGCCGACATCGGGAACATCGACCACCTTCATGACCTCGGCCGGATTGCCGAATGCTTCAATCTGGATCGCTTGCATGACCGTTTCTCCTTGGTTATGTACCATATAGTACATAATAGCGATGCAGCGTCAAGCAAGCAGTTTCATCGCCAGATTTAATGTGGCGCGGACGCGGGCCGCATCCGGCGCATCTTTCGCCATGACCATCAGCCCCAAATAGATCGCCATGATCGTATGGGCGGTACCGTCCGGATCGAACGCGTCGGAAAATTGCGCGCGGTCGGCGCGAAGCCGGTTGCCGAGCAATTGCTCCAGCTTCCGGTTGAAGCGTTCGATCCTCTTGCGGACCTCTTTCTGATCGGAGGCCCCATCGGCCGCGGTATTGACCGAGAGGCAGCCCCGGGATCCCTTAGCGCCCGAGCAGAAGGGGACAAAACCCGTCAGCCAGCGTTCGACCGCGTCACGCGCCGACGGCCCTTGCTTGAGGACGCGCTCGGCGTTCGCGACAATGCGTTCGTGATAGCGGTCGAGAACTTTCAGGAACAACGCATTCTTGTCGCCGAACGCGGCATAGAGGCTCGGCTTGGCGAGGCCGGTGGCGGCGGTGACGTCATCGAGCGATGTGCCCTGGAATCCTTTTCGCCAGAACACGTCGCGCGCGAGATCCAGCACCTCGTCGGGATCGAAACTGCGGGGTCTTGCCATCGAACCTATGTACGCGCTGACCGCGGAATCGCAAAGAGCGGGCATCGAGCGCGGCGGCCGTCCTCAATTCGCATCAAGGGCTGGCCTGAACCGCGGCGCCGTGTGCTGGCGGCGGTTGCCTGCGGAACAGAATCCGCTGGTACAGCCAGCCGATCCCCACCAGCACCAGGCCCAGGCACATGAACGACAGCGCGCGGTAGACCCCTGTCAGCGTCGACATATCGATCAGGAATGCCTTCAGGATCGTAAGCGCGATCACGGCGGCCGACGCCAGCCGGGCGCGCTGCGAATTGAAGACGATGCCGATGCCCAGCAGGATCACGCCGAACGCCAGCCACGCAACCGAATAGGTGTATTGCTCGGCGCCACTGGTAGCGCCTCTGGTCAGCACCGGGCCGTGATAGAGCCTGCGGATTTCAAAGGTCACATAGGTCAGTGCGAGAACGAGCGCACCCGCTGCGATCGTGTTGACGTAGGCGGGGTGGCGCCGGCCCGCGACCGCATAGGACAGCAGCAACGCCAGCACGGCCGGTATCGCATAAGCCAGCAGGAGGAGGTTGATAAAGACGCCTCCGACATTGGTCGGCCACAATATCGGCGTCTCCAGCAGCATCAGACCGAACACCGCGGCAAGTCCCGCGTAGAGCGTAAGCAACACCGCGCTGACATTGTGGACGATGCTGCCGGTGCGGATGCGCAGCCGCTCCAGGCCGATCGCCAGCGCGAGCGCGACGCATACTTGCAGCGCGAATTCCGCGAGCGAAGTATTGACGTGGTACATGTCGCCGCCGTTCACGGCATGGCGGATTTCCGTGAACGCCAGCAGCACCGTGAACAGGATCGCCGCCGATTCCACCGTGCGCAGCGGCGCGTCGTCGCCGCGGCGGCGCAGGAATACGCTGGCGATCCAGAACGACAGCGCCGGAATGCCGTAGCCCCACAACAGCCAGTTGAAAATCGGCGTAGTGCCGACCGCATCGCCGACGATGCGCGGCTCGTAGCCGATGCGCAGCACCACAATGCCGGCAAGAATGGCGGCCAGCGAGCGCAGGAACGGGATCGGCCGCTGCATCGAAATCCATGCGGTGCCCATCGACATCAGCGCCAGCGCGATCGTGAGCCAGCCTTTTTCGAGCGCAAAGGTCAGCGCCAGCGCCAGCGCGCCCAGCGCGCCGGTGGCGAACAGCGCGATCGAAATCGGCAGTCCCGGCCGGTTGTCGCGCCTGGCGAGAGTTTCGGTCGCCGCGCCATAAGCCGCCGCAAGGATCACCGCCAGTATAGCAAACGGGATCGAGCGATCGAGATGCGCGATGCGGGCGTAGAGCGCGATCAACAGCGCCAGCGGCGTGAACACGGCGGCGGCCGACCATACCACCGGTATGATGGCGCTGACCGAGCGGCCCTGCGCCATAAATCCCGCGGCGCCGAACCCGACCGCGAAGATCGCGGCCGTGGTCAGATGCAATGCGACGGAGCTGTCGGTGACGGCGGGGCCGATGCCCGGCAGCGGCCCGCCCGGCAGCACCAGCATGTCCGGATTGCCGCGCACGGCCCATTCGGCAAACACCACGAACACGAACACGGCCGCGGCGCCGATTGCGCCGGTGGCGGCCTGCGCGCGCCATGCCACCAACAATGTGCCGGCCACCAGAATCGCGAACACGATGACGGCGGCATCGGCATGGAAACTCGCGAGCACGATCATCGTGGCGCCCAACAGATAGGCCGCGAGCGAGCCTGACGAGATCGGCTCGATCTGGCCTTCGTCCGCAGGCGGGCCAAACATGAATCCGCACACCACCAGCAATGCCGCGAGGACAAACCCTGACATGACGTGGAACGCGTGCGGTGCGACCATTGACGGGCCGCATTGCAGGCAGGGGAAGGTCCAGAGCAGCGCGAAGGCGATGGTTGTGACCGCAAGCCAGCGCCACAGCCTGATACGCGCAAGCCCGAACGCCGCCGCGGTGACGATGGCGAGATAGGTGTACAGCGCCCAGAAGTCCGGCTTGTCCGAAGAGACCAGAACAGGGGTGACGAACGCGGCGGCGATGCCGAGGCCCGCCAGCGCCGGCCCGTGCAACAGCGCAGCGGCGAGCGTGCCCAGCGCCACCATACCCAGCAGAATGAACGCGGTTGCGGGCGCGAGAAAATCGTACAGCGCATAGGCGGCATAGACGGTGGCGAACGCCACCGCGGTCCCGGCGGCGGTGAGAATCGCCGGGATATTGGCGATCGGCAGCGCTTCGATCGCGGAAATGCTCTCCTGGCGGCGCGTCCATTCGCCTGATGCCAGTAACGCCAGCGCGAACACGCCGCCGAGCAAGGTACGTACGCCGGGCCCGAGCAGCCCTGCGTCGATCGAATAGCGGACCATGAAGAAGCCACCCAGCGCCAGCGTCAAGCCGCCAACCCAGACCACCCAGCGGGTGCCGATGCGCTCCTCGAAGCCGGGGCCCGGTTGCGGAAGCGGCGGGGGCGCCGCCGTCGAGCTGCCGACGGTATCCGTAGGCGCGGCGCCTTGGTCCTCCGCGACAGGCGCGATCGACTCAGCATCGGCAGCGGCTGCCGGTTGTTGGGGCGCAACGCCTGGCGATGAAGTTGCCAGGGTTTGCTCAAGCGCCTCGCGCGGTGTGAGCGGCGGCGGGCCGGGCCTCGCCTGCAGTCCCGTCGCTTCGATCGCGTCCAGCCGCGCGCGCAGCATGGCGGCTTGATTGAAGGCCTTGCGCGCGAAAATGAACGCGACGATGGCAATCAACAGCGAAAAAAAGCCGAACATCAAGCCTCCAGGCGATCGCCCCGGCGTCAGGGCTTATCGCGTCAAAACCTTCAGCGCCGTCCGCGTACGCGCAGGCCCGGCGCGGGCCGCTCCTGCAGCACCTCGCGACGGAAGCGAAACAGCGCGGCAGGGCGGCCACCGGTCTGTGTCGACATCACGCCGGTCGGTTCGACCAGGGCGCCGGCTTCCACCAGCCGGCGGAAATTCTGCTTGTGCAGATGCCGCCCGGAGATCGCTTCCACGGTCCGTTGCAACTCAGTGAGTGTAAATTCGGGCGGTAAAAGTTCAAATACCACGGGGCGGTATTTCAGCTTGGCGCGCAACCGCCCCATTGCGGTGGCCAGAATCCGGCGGTGGTCGAAGCGCATCGATACGCCGATCAGGGGAAGCGAGTTGCGTGCTAATGCCGCAGGGCGTCCGTCCCGTCGCGCTTCCTCGATCAATCCTGCTTCGTAGAGCAACTCGTAGCGGTCGAGCACGCGCTCCTCGTCCCAATGCCCGCCCCCGGTGCCGAAATACAGCCGGACGCGATCCTTGCGGCTGAGCGCGCGTGCCGTGTCCGGCTGCTCGCTCTCGGCAGCCCAGCGCGTGAGTTCGGGAAGGATGTCGCGCTCGATGATGTCGGGCCGCGATTCCCGCCAGTCCTCCCATGGGAAAAAGCGATACCAGGGCTCGAACGTCGCCCCGGGCGCTCGCGAGGCGTTTTCCGCCGCGCGCGTCAGCGCGAGATAGCCGATCGACGCCACATGGGCATCGGTGTCGCCGGCCTGGGTGTGCCGGCCGCGATCGCCGAACGTATAAAGTTGCTCGACATAGCCCAGCCGCAATCCGGCCTGTTCTTCCACCCAGGCGCGCAAGCCTATCTCGAAGGTGCGGTGCGAAACCGCGTCGAACGGCCCGAACGGAAGCCCGGCGAGCTTGTCGCCGCCGCCGCTGGAGGCGGTGAGGATCAGCGGCTCGTTGCCTTCGATCGCGACGATCGCGGCGGTCAGGCCGATTTCGATCGGCGTCAGAAACTTCTCGCTCATCTGGCGCCGTTCACGGACATCAGTCGAGATCGATGCGGAACGGCCGGCCTTCGACCATCATGCTGCCCGGGCCCATTTCGTCGAGCGCGCGCAGCATCCGCCCCTCTCGCCCCAAAGCCCGGTCCGCCAGACTTACGATCAACCGGTTCGGCGACGCGACCGGGGAGGCGGCGCGAATTTGCCGTGCGATCGAAATTTCATCGCGATGCGGATTGAGCAGACAGGCGGCGGCAAAGGCGCTCGCCGTTGAGCGGCTGATGCCGGCATAGCAGTGCACGACGAGCGGCGCGTTGCGGTCCCAGCCGCGCACGAAGTTCAGCACCTGCTCGATATGGGAATCCGACGGCGCGACAAAGCCATCGATCTGTTCGGTGATGTCGTCCATCTGAACTTTCAGATGATTGG
>WNFG01003836.1_pt1 | contig 12624 bp, 10 predicted proteins | sample 5400431 | NCBI WGS metagenome assembly WNFG01 (sample SAMN13153346, study PRJNA577476) | soil metagenome | isolation source: 120 cm saprolite under Douglas fir tree site 2 hole 3 replicate 2 | place: USA:California | collected 2015-04-18
AGCCGACGTCGCGCAGCGCGTCGAACGTCCCGTCCCAGGCGACGCTCCCGGTTCCCGGTACGCCGCGGTCGTTCTCGGAGATGTGCACGTGGGCGATCCGGCTGCCCGCGCGGCGGATCGCGCCGGCCGGGTTCTTCTCCTCGATGTGCGCGTGGAACGTGTCGAGATGTAGCTTGCAGTTCGGTTGCCCGACCTCGTCGACCAGCCGGATTCCTTGATCGAGCGTGTTCAGGTGGTACAGCTCGAAGCGGTTGACGACCTCCTCCGCGAGCGTCACGCCGGCGGGGACTGCGTACTCGGCCACGCGGCGCAGGTGTTCTACGCTTCGCTTCCACTCGTCCTCCGTCGCGCCCTTCCCGGTAAAGACACCGAGCGCGACCTGGTGAGGCCCGCAAAGGATCGACGAGCCCACGGTCGCGCAGCTGTCGACGACGCCCTGCATGTGCCGGTAGGCGGCCTCGCGGATCTTCGGGTCGGCGCTCACCGGGTTGTGCTCGGGGGCGATCACGGTGTTGGCGGTGCGCTCCAACCCGAGGTCGTCGAGGCGCTTCGCCCAGCTCTTCCACTTCGCCTGGTCGAGGTCGAAGATCGGGACCTCGACACCGTCATAGCCGATCTTCTTGAGCTTCTCGAGCACGGGCATGAGGCCGTCGTGCATGTCGTCGGCCCACAGGTACAGGTTGATGCCGAACTTCATCTCCCCTCCTTCGCGTTCGCGATGTTGGCGCTAACCTAGATCGACATCTACAAGAAACTGATCAATGATCCGTTCGCCGCGGTCGACGAGGCGCTCGAAGGATTCGTCGCCGCCCACGCCGACATTGTCGCGCTCGCCGAACCCAGGGTCGTGGTCAGGCGTTCGCCTGCGGCCGGCAAGGTCGGCGTCGTCGTCGGCGGCGGATCGGGCCATGAGCCGGCGTTTGCGGGCTACGTCGGCAGCGGCATGGCCGACGCCGCCGCCTGCGGCAACATCTTCGCTTCGCCGCCTCCCAACGTGGTGCTGGCCGCGATCCGCGCGGCGAACATGGGACGCGGCGTGTTGATGGCTTACGGAAACTACGCCGGGGACGTCATGAACTTCGGCCTGGCCGCGCAGATGGCAGGCGCGGAACGCATCGACGTGCGCGAGATACGCGTCGCCGACGACGTCGCCTCGGCGCCGAGGCAAGAATCCGTCAAACGGCGAGGCATCGCCGGCGACATCATCGTCTTCAAGTGCGCCGGGGCCGCCGCCGAGCAGGGCATGTCGCTGGCCGAGGTCGAGCGCATCGGGCTCAAGGCGAGCTCCGCCACCCGCAGCATGGGGGTGGCGCTTTCCGCGTGCGAGGTCCCGGGCTCGGGCCGGCCGACTTTCGAGCTGCCCGACGACGAGATGGAGATCGGCATGGGCGTTCACGGCGAGCCGGGCATAGAGCGCGGGCCACTGAGGCCGGCGGACGAGGTCGCGCTGGCCCTGGTCGGGGCAATCCTCGACGACGCCGGCGATCTCGGCGGGCACGACATCGCCCTGCTCGTGAACGGGCTGGGGGCGACCGCGCACCTCGAGCAGTACATCCTCTACCGGGGTGCCAGGCACGCCCTCGAAGCCCGGGGCCTTCGCGTGGTGAGGAGCTACGTCGGCGAGTTCATCACTTCGCTCGAGATGACGGGCGCGTCCGTGACCGTGACCGTGCTCGACGAAGAGCTGATCTCCCTCCTGGACGCCGAGGCCCGCACCCCCAAGTTCAGGGTGTGAGCAGCCGGGTGCTGCGGGCGTGCGTGCTGGCCGCGGCGGACGCCATCGAGGCCTCGCGAGATGAGCTGTGCCGCCTCGATGCGGCCGCGGGGGACGGCGACCACGGCGTGACGATGGCGCTGGCGGCCCGGGCTGTGCGCCAAGCGCTGGCGGATGCACCGGACGCGACCGAACACGAGCTCTTGATCAAGATCGCCGTGGCGATGGGCTCTGTCGGAGGCGCGAGCGGCCCGATCTATGCGTCGGGTCTGCTCGCGATCGCGACCACGCTCGACGGGCTTCCCGCCGGCCCGATGACCGTCGCGAGAATGCTGACGTTGGGCGAGGCCGCCGAGAATGCGATCTCGGCCATCGGCCACGCCAGGCCGGGCGACAAGACGATCCTCGACGCCCTGCATCCGGCCGTCGAGGCCTTGCGGCAGGGGCAGGACCTGAGCGCGGCCGCGAAGGCCGCACGCGCGGGCGCCGAAGCATCGGCCGAGATGGCCGCCACGATCGGTCGCGCCAGCCGGCTCGGCGAGCGAAGCCGCGGCCTGCCCGATCCCGGCGCTACCTCGCTCGCGGTGATCCTCGACGCGATAGCGTCGACATATTCGGCTTGATCAACTGGACTCCTTCCTTTCCGGTCTGAAATCGCGGTGATGGGGTGCGGATTTCAGACCGAAGTGACCACGGCGCCAGGCGGACTGGCTTGCCAGGCCGCCTCCCCCATCCGCAACTCGACGACAGGCGCCGTCGTCACGCTCAATGCATGCCGCGGCCACCCGCGACGATCAGTAGTTCCCCGGTGATGAAATCGGCTTCGTGTGAGGCGAGAAAGACCGCCGCCCCCGCCACGTCGTCGGTGGTGCCCCAACGGTGGAGCGCGGTCTCGTCGAGGATGCGCTGCTCGACCTCGGGATCGGTGTCCGCGATCATGTCGGTCTTGATCCATCCCGGGCAGATCGCGTTGACCGTGATGTGAGGGCCAAGCGCCAGGGCGAGCGCCTTGGTGAGGCCGTTCATGCCCGCCTTCGAGACCACGTACTCGGTGAAGCGCATCGCCGAGGGGTGATACAGGCCCGAGTTCGAGGACATCATGATGATCTTGCCCGCCTGCTGGCGGAGCATGATCGGCGCAACCTCCTTGGCGCACAAATAAGCGCCCTTGAGGTTGATGTCGATGGTGCGGTCCCAGTCGTCCTCGTTGGTTTCCAGCACCGACTTCGTGAACATGACACCCGCGTTGTTGACCAGGATGTCGACGCGACCGAAACGGTCGACCGTGGCGCGCACGAGCTCCCTGACGTCCCCGGATGACGACACGTCGGCGCGCACCGAGAGCGCGTCGCCGCCGCCCTTCTTGATGGAATCGACCACCGCCTGGGCTTCGCGCTCTCTGCCCACCCAGTTGACGGTCACCTTCGCGCCCTCGGCCGCGAAACGCTCCGCGATGGCCTTGCCGATGCCGCGAGACGAGCCCGTCACGATCGCGACCTTGTTTGCGAGTCTCTTGTCGCTCATGTCACCCCTCCTATTGGGACGCGCCGCGGGCGGACACCGGCCAGTAGTCGACCAGCTCGCCTCCGCGCTTGGCCCACACGTGGTCATGAAGGTTGAAGGTCGTCCGGATCTGCCCGGGGATGAAGTCGACATGGCTGCCGAGCGCGGGCGGAGTGCCCGCGACGGTCACCGTTGCGTGCTCGTCGCTCATGGCGACGCCGGCGGCTTCGATCCCCACGGGCACGGGCGGGCCGTACTCGATGCCCACGACGCGCCTACCTACGTCGGCGACGAAATGGTCCGGATGCCGGCTGATCACGGTGCCGCGAACCGCCACCGCGCAGCGAAACGGCAGGTCCATCACCAGCAGCTCTGACTCCATGAGCGCGTAGACACCGGCCTGGACCTCGGTGACGTACGGGTCCGCGAGCGCCTCTCGAATCGTCGAGGTGCCCGCGGTCGAGACGACGTCGACCTGGTGGCCCGCGGCCACCAGGGCGTCGCGGACTTCGCGCAGGAACGCGTAGGCGCCGGCGATCCGTTCGTCACGCTGCTCGACGTTGAGGCGTACTCGACCCTCATAGCCCATGACCCCGGCCAGGCGCACGCCGGGGGCTCCCTCGATGACGCGGGCGAGGGCCAGTGCTTCGGGAATCGAGACCACGCCGCACCGGTGCAGGAGGACGTCGACGTCGACGAGCACGTCCACCGTCACCCCGGCGCGTACGGCCGCACGCGAGAGGGCCTCCACCGGGGCCGGGTCGTCGGCCGCGATCACGACCTTGGCGACGTGGGCCAGATCGGCGACGCGCGCGAGCTTCGCCTCATCGACCACCTCGTTGGCGATCAGCACATCGTCGATGCCGGCGGCGACCATGACCTCGGCCTCCCCCACCGTCGCGCAGGCCACGCCCACCGCGAACTCGCCGAGCTGGCGCTTCGCCAGCTCCGGCGTGCGATGGGTTTTCACATGCGGTCGCACCGTCTTGCCGGTGCCTCTAAGCAGCTTGTTCATCGCGTCGACGTTGGCCTCGAAGACGTCGAGATCGACCACCAGGGCAGGAGTCGAGAGCGGTGGGATCATCGCGCGGCCAGCCGGTTGCGCAGCGAGTGGTAGAGGGCGCCGCGCTCCGGGCTGGGCTCGAAGCGCCGGGACACGGATACGAGCTTGGCCACCGCCGAGGAGACCGACGGGTAGACGCCGGCGCCCACGCCGGCCAGGATCGCGGCTCCGAACGCGCCCGGCTCGTCCTGGGCGACCACCTCGAACGGGATGCCGCACACGTCGGCGTGCAGCTGCAGCCACCAGTCGAGCTTCGAGCCGCCTCCGGTCGCGCGAACCCGCGCCGAGTCGACGCCGTGCCGGCGCAGGCGTTCGATCGTGAGCGAGAACTCGCACGCGATCGACTCCAGGAGCGCCCGGATGATGTCGATCCGGGTGGTGGCGAGGGTCACGCCTTCGAAAGTAGCGCCTCGGGCCGTGTCTCCGGAGATGTGTGGCAGGGGGGTCAAGGCGGCATCGGCAAACACCCCGGCCGGCCCGCGACCGGCGGCGGCCAGCCCCTCCCCCAGGTCGGAAATAGAAACGTTCATGAGGTCGCGCGCCCAGTCGATGACGCTCATCCCGTTCGGGTTGGTGCCGAGGATCCCGAACCCGGTCGGGCCGGGGTGCGGGCAGACGTTCATGCCCTCGTCAACAAGCTCGGCGGGCCAGCCCGCCCGGACCGGCACCGTGAACGAGTGCCAGGTCCCGCTGTTCAGCGCGACCACGCCCGGATCCACGCCGCCGGCGCCAACTGCAGCCGCGAAAGCGTCCCACGCGCCCGTGACGATGAGCACGTCGGAGGGCAGGCCGAGCTCCTTCGCCATCGCGGGCAGGATGGGTCCGATGGGCGCGGCGTTCGGCTGCACGTCGGGAAGCCATCGCGCGTCAAACTCTGTTTCGGCGATGCGATCGGCCGACCAGCCGCCGGACGCGACGTCGTAGCTCGCCCATGCACCCGCATCGCTCCAGTCCACCACGGGCCGGCCGGCGAGCAGCAGGGCGTAGAACTCATGCCAGTTCATGAACCATCGCGTCCTGGCGGCGACCTCAGGCTGGGTCTTCCGCCACCACAGCGCGCGATTGACCGGATCCATCCGGCGTGGAACGTGCCCTGTCAGACGGAACCATTCCTCGGGCGACCGCCGAGCCACGGTCTCGGCGGCGACGTCGTCGCCGCGGATGTCGGCTGTCATCAGGCATCGGCCGAGCGGCACACCGTCGGCGCCGACAGGAAAGACCTCGCGGCCCGAAGAGCTGAACGAGATCGCGATGGGACGATCCTCCTTGACCTGAGGGCTGGCGGTCAGCTCGGACAGCGCCGAGAAGAACGCATCACGCGACTCGTTGACGTCGATCTCCGAGTAGCCGGGCTGTTCGCGGTATGTCGCCACCGTTCGGCGCGTCCCCGCCAGCGGCGTCCCATCCACGGCGTAGACGACCGCCTTGATGGCGCTGCTCCCCAGGTCGATGCCGATGAGGCTCGTCGGTCTACAGCTCCGCGTTCACGATGAAGCCCGCGTCGGCGAGCACCGTGGTGCAGGTCAAGTAGCTGGCGTCGTCGCTGAGGAGGAAAGCGATAATGCTCGCCATCTCCTCGGGCTTGCCGACCCGGTGCAGGGCGATGCGGTCCTCGTAGTACTTGAGCGCTGGTGGGTCTTGCATCAAGTAGGCCGCCATCGGGGTATCGATGCAGCCCGGCTCAATCGCGTTGACGCGGATGCCGTGCTCGCCCAGCACCGCCCCGAGCGCTTTAACGAGCATGCTTACGCCGCCCTTGGTGCCGCAGTAGGCGACCTGTGTGGGCGAGCCGACGTGGGCTGAGAGCGAGCTCGTGCAGCAGATCGCCCCGCCGTGGCCCTCTTTGATCATCTGCTTGGCGCCCTCGGTGACGACGAGCCAGGTCCCGCGGAAGTTGGTCTCCGACAGCGCGTCGAAGTCCTCGACCGACGTCTCGTCCCACTTCAACATGGGATTGACGCCGGCGTTCGAAACGACGTAGTCCAGCCGGCCACCGCGCCTGGCGACCTCCTGCACCATCGCCACGACCTGGGCCGGATCGCGCACGTCGGCGAGGACCGGAAAGCCGTCGCCTCCCGCGTCCTTGATGCGGCGCAGCGTCTCAGCCGGATCGTCCGACGGGCGCCCGTTGACCCCGACGAGAGCTCCATCGCTCGCGAGCCTGACGGCGGTCGCCTGGCCGATCCCGGTGCAGGCACCGGTGACAAACGCGACCTTGCCGGCGAATCTCTTCTCCATCCCCTTCCCTCCGTTTTGATCAGTCGACTGGTGGCAGCTCCTGGCTTCGGCGCCACGGCGGGAGCTGGTACACAGTGCCCGGGCGCGGATATGACTTGCCCTCGGCGAGCCGGCGGCGATAGCTGTGGATCGGGGTCGCCATCGGGTCGGTCCTGACATCGACGACGACCGGCCGGGTGGCCGCGAAGGCCGCGTCCAGCGCCTCGCCGATCTCGTCGGGCCTCTCGACCCGAATGCCCTCGCAGCCGAGACCCTGTGCAACACTCGCGAAGTTAGGGCTGACGCCCTCCCCCTCGAGGTCGACGGATTCGCGCAGCCCGTCGAAGAACAACCGCTGCCAGATCGCGAGCCAGGACAGGGTTCCGTTGTTGAGCACGACGTTCACAGTGCGCAAGCCCTGCTGGGCGTGCGTGGCCAGCTCACCGATCGCGTAGCTGAAACCGCCGTCGCCGCTGACGGTGATGACGCGTCCATCTGGCGCGGCCGCGGCGGCGCCGATCGCGGCCGGGACCGCGTAGCCCAGGCCGCCCTGGCCCCTGGCGAAGAGGAAGCCTCGCCCGGGTTGCCGCGCCGGGATGTGCGATGCGATCCAGCCGGCGGAGAAGCTCGCGTCGCTGATGACGATGTCCTCCGGGCCGAGTCGCGCGGACAGCTCGCGCATGACGCGGGGAGGCAGAATCGGAACCGCGTCCGCAGATTCGAACTCGGCGCGTTCGCCCGCAGCGAGCGCTTTGACCTCGGCGGTTTCGCGCCGCCACTCGGGGTGGCGCTCCTCACCAATGATCGCCAGCAGGGCCTCGAGCGTGGAGCGGACGTCGCCGTTCAGCGCCACTGTGGGCCTGAAGGTGCGGCCCAGCTCCGTCCCGTCCGCATCGAGGTGGATGGTCGCCTGCTCCGCCAACGGCAGCGTCCAGTTGTGGCTGGTGTTCTGACCAACCTTGCAGCCGCACCAGAAGACGACATCCCCTCGGCGGATGAGTTCCAGCGAGTCGGTCGTGCCCAGTGGGTTGAGGACGCCGGCCGAGTAGGGAGCCGTCTCCGCGACCGCGCCCTTTCCGGAAAGGCTGGTCACGACCACAGCGTCCATGCGCTCGGCGAGCGCCGTCAACTGGTCGGTGGCCCGCGATGCATGCACGCCGCCACCCGCGACGATGACGGGCCTGCGGGCTTTCTTCAGGAGGTTTGCCGCGGCGGCGACCGAATCCGGGGACGCGACCGGGCGGTAGGCCGGCGCGCGTACGTAGCGATCATCCGCCTCGAGGTCCGCGTCCTCGGCCTCCCATTCAGCATCCAGCACGTCATGCGGGATGACGAGCGCCACTGGACCGGGCCGGCCGCTGGTGGCGATCCGGAAGGCCGACCGGATCAGCTGCGGCAGGGCTGCCGTGGTCGGTACCTCGAGCGCCGACTTGGTGATCGACGAAAGGAACCTGATCTGGTCGAAGCCCTGCGAGGCCACGCCCATCTCCCGATACGGCGCCCAGTCCCTGGGCAGCTCGCCGACCAGCGCGATCACGGGCACGGACGCGTTGTGGCTCTCGACCAGCCCGTCGGTGAGCTTGGTGGTGCCGGGTCCGACGGTGACGTCGCACACGCCCGGGCGGCCGGTGATCCGCGCGAATGCGTCGGCTGCGTAGGCTGCGGAGCGCTCGTCGCGGACCAGGATGTGCCGGATTCGCGGGCCGCGTCGAGCGATGCCGTCGTACAGCGCCGCGGTCTGGCCGCCGGGCTGGCCGAACACGTGCGTGACGCCGTAGCGCATCAGCATCTCGGCCACCAGGTCGCCGACGTGGGCCATCAGCGGGTGGCGTCTCCGCGGCGAAAGTCACGCGTCAGCTCGTCGAGCTGGCTGAGCACGCCGGCCACGAGCTTGACGTCGGCGGCGGCGAGCGTGTCGTCGAGCTGGTCCGGGCGGCTGGCGCCGATGATCGGCGCCGTGATCGCAGGGTTGTGCATGACCCAGGCCACGGCCAGGGTCGCCGGCTTGAGACCGGCCTCGGTGGCGATCTGCGTGAAAGCCTCCACTGTCTCGAACTCGCGGTCGTGCCAGTAGCGTTCCTGGTACATCGGGCCCGCGTTGGGAATGGTGAAGCGGGTGCCGGCGGCCGGTTTCTGGCCTCTCCCGTGCTTGCCTGAGAGGAGCCCGCCGGCGAGCGGGTTGTAGGGGATGACGCCGATCCCTTCTTCGAGACAGAGCGGGAACAGCTCGCGCTCGAACTCGCGGAACAGGAGGTTGTAGCGAGGCTGCACGGAATCGAACCGCGCGAGCCCGAGCGCCTCGCTCCGGCCGAGCCCGCGGGCGACGCGGTAGCCGAGGAAGTTGGAGCAGCCGATGTAGCGCACCTTGCCCGACTGGACGAGGTCGTCCAGGGCTTGCAGGGTTTCGTCGAGCGGGGTTTCAGGGTCGTCGCCGTGCAGCTGGTAGAGGTCGATGTAGTCGGTGCCGAGCCGGCGCAGCGAGGCGTCGACAGCATCCAGGATGTGGCGGCGGCTGTTGCCCACGTCCCACTCCTGGGGCCCGGTGCGGCCGAAGCACTTGGTGGCGAGCACGAATTGGTGGCGCTTGCCCTTGAGCCAGCGGCCGAGGATGTCCTCGGTCTTGCCGGCAAGATCGACGCCGCCGCCCAGCGGATAGACGTCGGCGGTGTCGATGAAGGTGACGCCACCCTCGGCCGCGCGATCCAGGACAGACGTAGCCGCCGCCTCGTCGATCTGCAGGCCAAAGGTCATCGTCCCGAGGCAAAGCCGTGAAACCTTCAGGCCGGTTCGGCCAAGCCGTGTGTGTTGGATGTCTACTCTCCCAGGACTAGTTCACTCAGCCGTCGTCGGTCTCCACCTCAAATGATGCGAACCCATGGTCGACGTTGGTGTTGCCGACGAAGAAATTGAATCCTATTCCCGGACTGCCCGTGGCGAAGACGTCGTCGGTGGCAGAGATCACCTCGACACCGTTGATGAACCCCTTGAGCACGTTGCCCTGAATAGTCGCCTCCACCACGTCCCCGTCCTTAACACCGTATTGCGGGCCGATGAGCTTCTTCAGCGAGGTGAAGTCCCCTACCTTCCCGTTCCAACGCACGATTTCCGCGTATCCCTCGTCCGTCTTGAGACACCTGAAGAACACCTCGTACCCGGTGCAGAGATGTGGCGAGATCGCGCTGCGCAGCCGTATCTCGACCTCCTGGAAGTACTCGGCCGTCGGATTCTTGCTGAAAACGGTGCCCTTCCCGTGCTGGTTCTTCCCCCAGGCGCCCGTCAGCACTGCGGTCGGATCGTCGTAGTCCCCTTCGGGGATGGAGCCCTCACCGCTCGATGGATCGAGGTTGCCCTGCTCGACGCGCCGCTCCGCGACAGCCATACGCGTCACCGATCCGTAGGCGAGACCGTTCTTCGTAAGGACGTCGGCCCAGTCGATCCCATCAGTCTTGCCGTTGATCCATAGCCCGCCCTCCGAGAGGGGTTGCTCGTCGCGATCGAAGCTGGTGCGGTACGACCTCTCCAACGCGGCCTCCTAGATAGCCGTCCGGTGAGCCAGCTCTTCGGGGGTCTCGCGACGCTCGCCCACGATGTCGCCGGCCTTCTTGAGCCATTCCTCGTTGCCTCGCAGCCGGAGCGCGACGAGGATCAGGATTCCGATCAGCAACCACGCTCCGACGATGAACGGGGCCAGGTTGTAGGGAGGCGCAGGCAGCGGAACGAACGATGCATACAGCGAGTAGATGAGGATGAGGCTCGTACCCACCGGGAACACGAAGTGGAGTATCCAGTTGAACTCCTGCCGCCGCTCCCGCCAGTAATAAAGGACGACACCGACGTTCGCCATCACATAGACGAAGATCACGCCGATCACCAGCACAAAGCCGACGGTCAGGACGAAGATCTTGTCAGGACCGAAGATCCCCGCGAGCACCAGACCCAGCAGGATGGAGAGCGCGAACTCAATGTGGATGGCGACCGTGGGCGTCTTGCGGACGGGGTGCACCGTGCCGACGACATTCGGCAGCACGCCACTCTGGCCCATCCGGTACCACATGCGCGTAGCCACGTTCTGGCAGGCGAGGCTGGCCCCGATCACGGAGGTGAACATCGCCAGTAGGGCGAGGAACCACAGACCGCCCCACACCCGGTGCGCGATCACGAGAGCCGGCAGCTCCGGTGACGACGGCAGATTCGCGAGGTTGTCGTTGCCCCAGCCGATGATCTGGCCCCAGAGCACCAGGATCAGCATCAGCCCGATGATCACTATCGAAGCCATGGTCGCGCGCGGGATGTTGCGACGCGGGTTCTCCGTCTCTTCCGCGAGGGGTATGGCCGCCTCCCAGCCGGTGAGGCCCTGGACCGTCAACACGACCGCGAGCGCGAACCCGGACGCGGTTGCGATGCTTCCGGGGTTGAACCCGTAGTCGAACGACCGGAACGTGAACCCACCAGGTCCTGGATTGAGCAGCCCGGACAGACCCAAGGCAAGCACGATCAAGAACTCGAGGGCTCCCACGACCACGATCGTGCGCACCGACAGCTTGATCCCAAGATAGGCCAGCGCTGTAACCAGGACAATGGCGGGCGCCGCGAACATCCACCAGTGGAACCAGGTCCAGCCGTAGTTCGACTGGAGCTCTCCCTCGAGGATGAATGCGAAGAAGGCGAGGATCGGCCCGGGAACGATCGGGGAGTACAGCACGAACATCCATCCGGTCAGGAAGCCCGCGCGCGGGCCTACGGTCCGGCTGACGTACGTGAAGTACCCGCCCGCGGACGGGAATCGCTTCGCGAGCTGCACGAGACACATGCCCAAAGCGAGCACGACAAGGAACCCGAGGAGGTACGCCAGCGGCGCGTGACCTCCGGCGAAGCTGACGATCGTGGCCGTGAAGAAGAAGGCCGCAATCGCCGGGGCGATGTGAGTGACGTTCTGCATCACCGCTCCGGTCAGCCCGATCGCGCCCGCGCTCAGCGGGGTCTCGGCGACCCAGGCTTCTCCAGGTGTCTCGACGACGTCCTCGTTCAGTTTGCGGGCGGACGAATCAGCCATCTAGATCTCCCTCCCGGCGCAAGGACGCCCGGCCAGCCGTCTCGGAATGTCTAATGTCCGAGAACATTCGACATTTCTACTCGGCCCCCGACACGCTGTCAATGGGTGAATCCCTCTCCCCGCGAGATGGAGAGCGTTGGCGTGAGGGCTTATCCTTGCCTCAAATGTTCGAGGCGCGCGAACGCCGCAGACCGCCGTCTGTCGCCGACATCGTGCCTACGCTGGCGCGCCAGTTTCTGGCCGAGCTCGACCTCGGCGCTCGCCTGCCGACGGTGCGGGCCCTGGCGCGCGAGCACCACTCGAGCAACTCATCAGTTCACGCGGCGATTGGCCGGCTGGAGCAGGGTGGCGCGATCGCAATCGAGACAAGGGGCCGTGCGGGGGCATTTCTAGTGAAGAGGTCGATCGATCGCTTGTGGGCGATGATGAAGACCGGACCACTCGTGATTGCGCTCCCGCTGGCGTCGTCACCGCGTTACGAGGCTTTGGCCACGGCGATCAAGCAGATGATGACCGCCGCGGGGCTCGACGTGATCCTCATGTTCGTGCGGGGCTCCAGGCAGCGGCTTCAGGCCGTGCGCGAAGGGCGTTGCCACCTCGCCGCGATGTCGAGCTTCGCAGCCTCCGAGCTGTGCGACGCCGACGACGCCGTCGTGATGGACTTCCTGCCGAACTCATACAACACCGGACATCGCGTCTTCTACACGCCGAATGGGGGAGGTGCTCGCCCGATTCGCGTCGTGGTCGACCGTCACTCAGCCGACCAGCAGCTGCTGACGGCCCTTGAGTTCGCGGACACTGAGGTCGTGACCCTACCGGCGATGGGAGGCCAGATCGCGCGTCTGCTCGAGAGCGGGCAGGCGGACGCGGCTGTCTGGACAATCGACGAGATGCAGACTCGCTGGCCTGTCGGTGTCCTCGACCGGCCTCTGTCAGCGACGGTGCGTGAGCGCATCGGGGATCGCGACACGCGGGCGGTGCTGGTCGGCAAGTCGGTTGACTCCTCTGTTCTGCGTGTCGTGTGCGCTTGCCTGGAGCCGGCCGAGGTCGAGCGCATTCAGCTGGACGTGCTAA
>WNFG01003837.1_pt1 | contig 12622 bp, 7 predicted proteins | sample 5400431 | NCBI WGS metagenome assembly WNFG01 (sample SAMN13153346, study PRJNA577476) | soil metagenome | isolation source: 120 cm saprolite under Douglas fir tree site 2 hole 3 replicate 2 | place: USA:California | collected 2015-04-18
TCGCCGAGGGGGTGGAGACGGAAGACGACCTGAAGTTTTGTGTCGAAATTGGTGCGGACTTGGCCCAGGGCTACTTCCTGGCTCGCCCTGCAGAGGTTCCTCTCCCAATATCTTCGGAGGCGACGCGAGTACTAGCCCAGGCGGGCCGACCTTCGCAAGTTCCTGCTTGAGACGTGTTGTCCCCCTTGGCTGCGCCTGCTGAGCCTTGCCACCTTCGACATTCCCCCAGCATCAATCTCTTCGAATGCTCTCTTTTTCATGCGAAGAAAATGCGCAATAGGCACAAAATATCCAATCCTTAATCTCTCCCTTCTGGTAACATGAATCGCAGCCCCTACCAGGACATTTGCACATTCTTTTCGTCTCGGAGGTTGCAGCTGATTCCAAGCGGAGCGAGGAATCTGCTTGGAATTTCGCATAGGGTTGGGCGGAATGCGGGTTCCTCGGGTCGGCAAATGTACCGGCCCTGGGCAGGACAGGCCAGAGGGAATATCAGCATGCTGCAAGACAGGTGGAGGATCCCGAGCGTGTCCGCTCCCCTGCTACGCCGTCTCCGGTTTCTGCAGTCCGGTGGACTCCATTGTCCGCCGCGGCGCGAGAAAACTGGACCGGAACGCACAAGTCGCGCCGTAAGTCCTTTAGAATACGCACCTGCAAAGGCAATAATATACTTCGCTGTCAAGTATATTATTTCGCTTGCAAAAGACGCCGGGGGGCCTCCCTGCTTCCTTGCTCCCCTGCCTCATTGTCATGCGACCTTCAGAACGACCTTGCCTATGTTTTGCCGGGCGTGGATAAAACGATGAGCCTCGGCGGCGGCCTCGAGCGGAAACGTCCTCCCAATGACCGGCTTGACCTGCCCGGCGGCGTACATCTTGAAGATCTCTTCGAGTTGCCGGCCCAGCAGCGCTTCTTTGCCCTTCATCCGGCCCAGGTGCACGCCGATCACGGCGATGTTTTGGCGCATCAGCCGCAGCGGATTGAACCGCGGCATCTGGGCCAGCGCCCGCAGCCCGCGCCACAGGCTGCGGGTCGGGCGCCTCGCGCCACTCGAAAACCTCGGGCGGGCCGAACCGTCGAACTACCATTGCGCGCATCGGGTCCTCCTGCGTCGGAAAGGCTCCGAAGGCGCGGCGCGATTTCGGATGCGAACGCGCCTGACGATGCTTCAGATTCCGGCGGCCGTCATTGTTTACATCGCTCGCTGTCGCTCGCGAGGCGGAACGCCCAAGCGATTGCGCGCATCCAATACTTTTGGCTCGGGGGGCGCTGCCCGATGCAACGTCGTCAATCTTCACGAAACGCGAAGACGATGCACATTTCTCCGGTTGGGAAGTCAATGTGCAAGATCGAATCCAGGTCGGCGATGTCGGCCAGGAGAAGATCTCCGGGTGGCTCTTTCGGCTCTGCGTATTTGAAACGACATTCGCGCAAATCCAGGTGGATTTCGCTTTTGTTCCCGGATATTTCAACCATTCCAGCGGGGTCCACTACTTTGACGAACCCAACCACATGCACTCGTATCTCTTTGAACCCCGTTACGCCGCCGAAGCCTACGCGCACTCTTGCCGATTCGTCTTTCCATTTCCTGAATAAATCCAGGGCGTTCTCAAGAGATGAAATCATGTTTGTTGGGACCACCAGGACGCTTGATTCTAAACCAGCATCCTTTCCAGCGGCCAGATTTCACTCCTGCCGGCTGGCGCCGTGCCGCCTTCCTCCGCCTTTCGCTCAAACACAACCATTCCGCTAAGTGGATACAATGAACCTTCTAAATCTCAGCAACCAGCAGCGTTTGTGATTCCGGGGCGAACTGGCATACACTAGGGAGCTTTACTCGACCGATGATAACTCAACTGAGAGCGCGCATCCTGCATCGCGGACCCAGCGCCGGGGCTCTGCGTCTGGAACTGATGCCCACGTTGCTGCTGCTGGCCGCGATTGGCTTGGCCGTGGCGGCGCTCGTGGCCGGCTCTTCGACTTCGTTAAGGGCAGGCTCCGTCGAGAGGCGCCCCTCGCCGCAGCGGGCGCCGAAGCCCGCCGCGAGCGCTTCGGCAGCGCTCCCGGTCAGTCCCGCCGAAGGCTCGCCCGTGCTGGCGGCTCTGGCCGCGGAGCTCGAGCGCTCGATGGCGACTCTGGGCAAGGCCGACCCGCAGGCCTACTTCATCGGCTACACAGTGACCGAAACGCAGCGCGCCGAGGTGATGGGCTCGAACGGCGCCCTGCTCTCGAGCCAGGAAGCGCGCACGCGCTGGCTCGAAGTGCAGGTCCGCACGGGCACCTATGAATTGGACGATACCCGCAAGGTGGGTGACCGCCAGCCGTCGTTTTCTGCCAGCCCGGGCGCGCCGGTCCCCATCGAAGACGATGCCGCCGTGCTGCGCCGCACCATCTGGCTCGAGACCGACCGGCAGTACCGCGCCGCGTCGGAAGCGCTGATCAAGATCAAGACGGGCAAAGAGGTGAAGGTGGAGACCGCGGAAGGGCAGGCGCCCGACTTTTCGCGGGAGAAGCCGCAAACTTTCGCCGGCCCGCGCGCTTCGTTCTCACTCGACCGTCGCCCGTGGGAAGAGAAGGTGCGCGTTTATACCGGCGCCTTCCGCGCCTCTCCGGCCATCCTGAACTCGATTGTCACCTTCAGCGCCGTGGCGCAGAACCAGTATCAGACCTCGAGCGAAGGCACGCGGCTGCAGTTCGGCCAACTCCGCTATCGCCTCGAGCTGTTCATCCAGGGCAAAGCGCCCGACGGGATGGACATCAACCGCTACTACAACTTCGACTGGCTCGAACCCTCGGCTGCGCCCGACGACAAGACTGTCCTCGAGCAGGTCCAGGTGATGCGGCGCGAGCTCGAGGCGCTGGTAGCGGCGCCGCTGGTGGAGCCCTACGCCGGGCCGGCGCTGCTGACCGGGCGCGCCGCGGCGGTTTACTTCCACGAGGTCTTCGGCCATCGCGCCGAAGGTCACCGGCAGAAAGACATCACTGAGGGGCAGACGTTTGCCCGCAAGGTCGGCGAGCCGATCTTGCCCGATTTTCTCTCGATCTACGACGATCCCACTGTGAAGCGCGTGGGTTCGACCGTTCTGCTGGGCTTTTACCCCTTCGACGACGAGGGAGTCCGCGCCGAGCGGGTCAAGCTGGTCGAGAAGGGCGTGCTGCGCAGCTTCCTGATGTCGCGCTCGCCGCTGGTCGGCTTTCCCCAATCGAACGGCCACGGGCGGCGCCAGGTGGGCTTTGCGCCGGTCTCCCGCCAGGGCAACCTGATCGTCGAGAGCCACCGCCAGGTGACCAACGCCGAGCTTCGGCGAAAGCTGATCGAGGAGGTCAAACGCCAGAACAAACCCTTCGGCCTGCTCATTGACGACATTGCCGGCGGCTTCACCTTCACCGGCCGCGGCCAGCCTCAGGCGTTTCAGGTGCTGCCGCTAGTGGTTTACAAGGTGTATCCCGACGGGCGGCCCGACGAGCTGGTGCGCGGCGTGGACATCGTGGGCACGCCGCTGGTTTCCTTGACGAAGATTCTGGCTACGGGCGACACCCCCGAGGTATTCAACGGATACTGCGGCGCCGAATCTGGTTCGATCCCGGTGGCCGCGGTGGCGCCGGCGATTCTGATTTCGGAGCTCGAGGTGCAGAAGAAAGAAACCTCCACCGATAAGCCGCCGATCCTCCCGCCGCCCATGCACGACCCGAAAGGACCTCGCCCGTGAGCCGTTCGCTCTCTCTCTGGCCCGCTCTGCTGCTTGGGCTCGCGGCCGGTGTCTCGCCGGTATTCGCGCAGGCTCCGCGAACCCCGCCCGGCGACTCCGACAAGACGCTCCAGGCCATGCGCGACGAGCTGCAGCGCTCCCGCGACCGCCTGCAGATCCCGGGGCTCGAGCGCCCCTACTACATCCAGTACCGGCTGGTGGATCTGGACATGCGCACGGTGAGCGCGGCGTTCGGCGCCATCGTCATGAGCAATAGTTCGCGCAATCGCTTCATGAGCGTCGAAGTGCGCGTTGGCGACTACAAACTGGACAGCTCGAATTTCATCACCGACGACGCTTTTCGCGGCTTCATCGGCTCGACCGGCACGGTCGGCATTGACCGCGACTACGACTCGCTCCGGCAGGACTTATGGCTCGCCACCGACCAGGCCTACAAGGAAGCGCTTGACACACTCTCGCGCAAACGCGGTTTCCTGCGCAGCCTGGCCCGGCCGCCCAGCATCGACGACTTCTCCAAGGCGCGCCCGGCCGTTCTGATCGAGCCGCGGCTTGAACCCGACTGGACCTCGCGCAATTGGGACGCGGAAGCCAAAGCCGTTTCGGCGGTCCTGCGCAACTACCCGGATCTCTACAGCACCCGCGTCACTTACCACCTGATCTACGCCACCTCCTATCTCATGAATAGTGAGGGCACTGAGGTCCGCTTCAGCCGCAGCCTGGCGGCCATCGAAGCCAGCCTCGATACGCAGGCCGATGACGGCATGCCGCTGCACGATTTTTATGCCGCGTACGCGCGCCGCCTGGCAGACCTGCCGGGGGCCGAAACCGCCCGGCGGGAAGTCGAGCGCGTCGCCAAAGAGCTGGCGGCCCTGCGATCGGCGCCGCCGGCGCCGGATTACGCGGGGCCGGTGCTGTTCGAGGCGCCCGCGGCCGGCTCGCTGCTGGCACAGATGCTGGGGCCTTCACTCAGCGGGGCGCGCCCGCCGCTTTCCATGCTGCCGATGTTCGATCAGCTGATGGAACGCATGGGCGGGCGGAGCGAATGGACGGGCCGCTTGGGGAACCGCGTGCTGCCGGCCGGCGTGACCCTGGTGGACGACCCCACAGCGAAGGAGTTCCAGGGCCAGCCGCTGATCGGCGCCTACGCGGTGGACGAGGAAGGCGTGCGCGGCGAGCGCGTGGCCCTCGTGGAAAACGGAATGTTGCGCCACCTGCTGATGTCGCGGCGTCCCGGGCCAGATTTCGATGAATCGAACGGCCACGGCCGCTCGTCATTCCTTGGCGAACCGCGGCCGGCGATGAGCAATCTGTTTTTCACCTCGAGTGAAACCCTGAGCGCGGCCGAGCTGCGCAGGAAGTTCGTTGAAAAATGTCGCGAAGCGGGCCGACCGTGGTGCTTGGTGGTCCGCCGGATGGACAACCCGGCGCTGGGCGTCTCTCGCCAGGAGGACTTCTCCGACATGATCGCGGGGCTTGCGGCGGGTGCGGCGAGCGGCGACCGCGTGCCGCTTCTGGTCTATCGCGTCAGCGTGGACGACGGCCGCGAAGAGCTGCTGCGTGGGGCGCGGCTGATCGGCCTGAACCTGCGCGCCCTGAAGAGTCTCGCCGGCGTGGGCAACGACGCGGCCGTGTTTGCCTTCCAGCAGAGCCAGGCGACCGGCTTTGGCGGCACAGCGCTCGCCGCGTTCGGCTCGGCGCAGGGAGGTCTTTCCAGCACGGTTGTGGCGCCGTCGCTGCTGCTCGAAGATGTGGAAGTCCGCGGCGCTCGGGGCGAGCCGCGCCGCTTGCCGCTGCTGCCGCCACCGCCGCTCAATTAGCCGGCCGGCGTTTCTGAATTTCAAAATCCCGCTCGCTATTGCTTCAATTCTGCGAGGATGTCCTCGTAATCGTTCAGGGAGATTCTTTCCGGTCGCTCCGGGAGGCTGAACTCCACCTTGTTCTCCTTTTGAGTGGCGCGCGTCCAGCCGAGCAGGATCGTCCTCCCGGAAGTGTGCACGTAGATGGGCAGGATGTCTTTCCAGCCGTCCGGAACGCCGCGCTGGCTCAGCGTGCCCACCACCTTCCATTGGTTACCGGCAGCCGAGATCTGGTAGCGGAATTCGTACTGCGGGATCCCTGTGCCGTAGACGTACTGGCCGAAGAACCAGTCCATGCGGTGGTTGCCGTCCAGGTCCATCGCGGGCGTCATGTACTTTTCGACGATGGCCTTGAACTCCTCGGTCGAGGCCGGCTTGTTGTTGTAGGTTTCGCAGAACTCCTTCATCATCCCCTGGAAGGGCGCCTCAGGGTTCTGGGCATTGCTCGGATCGTAGAGCATCATCCGCAGCATGTGCAGGATGTAGCCGCCCTTCCGGTAAACCACGACGCTGTACCCCGCCGGAGATTCTGAAGACGACAGGCGGATTCCCATCCACACGGGCCCCAGCGATTCGTACACTCGGCCATGCTCGTCTTTCAGCATCAGCTTCTGCTTGTCCTCGCGCACGCGCGTCAGGTAGCCCTTCATGTTCTCGCGGAGATGGACGTAGAGGTTTCCGGAGAACTGCGCAAAGCCCTCGGAAAGCCATTGATCGTGATAACTCTTCCATCCCACGCGATGGCCCCACCACTGGTGCGAACTTTCGTGGGCGCGGAAAGCCTCGGTCAGCTCCTCGTTCAAGGGCAAGCGCAGATTATTGCGTTGCGTGGGATCGAGAAAGGAAATCCCTGACAGATAAATCAGGCCGGGCCAACCCTGGCCATAGAAATAAGGGATGTTTGTCACCGCGAGGGTCTTGTAGGGATAAGGCCCGAAGTATTTCTCGAACACCCCGAGGGTGTTTGCCATTTCGGCGGCGATGCTTTTCGCCATCACGGCGGGACTCAGCGTGCCGACCGGGAGTCTGCTGATGAACACGGGGCTCCGGGTGCTCTCTCCGCAGGGGCCGTCCCCGCAACGATCTTCGCGGCGGTTCCCATAGTAGTCGGTTGTGCTCTCCACGCGATAGCGGCGCCATTGCAGGCCCTGCATCACTTCATCCGGGTTGCGGTTGGCATAGACCTGGATGGCGATCGAGCCGGCCTTTTCGGTCTGCAACTGGAAGTCACCAAACGCAAAGCCCGCGACCGCCAGGGGAACCCCGCTCTCCCAGGTGGTGACACTCCACTCGCCGTCCAAGGTCTCGTTGGTTTTGTTCCCGGTGGCTACCAGGGTGTATTTCTTCGGGCTGCGGAAAGTCATCGCAAAGTCCGCTCGAGTGGCGAAACTGTTGGGTCGCGCCGGATACCAGCCATAACTCTGGCAGAAGAAGTTGCCGTTGCCGACTTTGCGGATCACGTGCTTCCCGGCATAGCGAAAGGCCAGCGTCTGCGCGTCACCAGCATGGGTGGGGCCCGGGAGCACCACGGCGACGTACCTGCCGTAGGACTGCGCGCGCCCCTCAGGGTCACGGGCCTGGAAATAGGGCAGCGTGTCGCCCGGCGTATCGCCGGCTGCCCCGGAGAACAACCGCACCGAGTCGACCCGGAGATGAGGGTCCAGGTAAAACAGCAGCACGCGCTCCCCTCCCGCCCGGTGCTGCAGAGCCAGCCGGCTGGTGGCGCGCAACTCTTCGGCCTCGGTGACACTGGCCTCGATGTGGTAGCTGCGAAGGACGAAATCTTCCTTGGCCAGCGGTTCCCGGTACGCTTCTCCAGGGCTCCGGCCGTCAGCGGGGAAGCTCATCCAGTTGTCAAACACCGTCCGCCCAAGGGATTTGGACCAGCGACCCACCGTGATTTCTTCCCTGTCCAGCGCGTCCAGACGGACATGGATCCAGCCTTTTTCGTTTGTCTTCAAGTCGGCGGCAAATAGGGAAGTGCGACGGTGCGCATACGAAAGAATCCCTTTGAAGAGCCGGGGCAACAGTGGCTCGCTGGCCTCCTCGCGTTCCTTCTCTCGGGTGATGTAGAGTTCAGAGGAAAGCGCCCCGGGATTCGGCACAAACTGCACCTGACGCGACACCTCTGCAAACGTATCGTCCAGGAAGACGAACACGGCTTCGCTGAACTCCATATCGAGCGTATCCTGCTTGCTCAAGAGGCGCAGTTGCTGGGCTTCGAGCGCGTTTGGGGGTTCCACCTGGACGCGGCCCCGGCCTCGGAAGGTCGCACCGAAGACGATGCCGTTCACGGGATTGGTGAATTGGATGATGCCGTCGGCGAGTGTGATCCGGATGCGATCACGCACCAGGGCGAGCTGGCTGACGCTGGCGGACTTATCGGCTGAAAACGCGGGTTGCTGAAGGCCGTTCCAGATCGAGGAAGCGTCCTGCCCGGTGGCAGGCACAGCCAGCGCTGCGCAGGTGGCCAGAGCACAAAGGCGAATGGATTTCATGAACTTTCTCCGCGGCCGCTATTGCTTCACCTCTGCGAGGATGTCCTCGTTATCGTTGATGGTGAGCTGCCCGGGCTGCATGGGCAGAAGGAAATCGAAGGGGGTTTCTCTGCCTCGGGCGGTAATGAAGCCCAGACGCAGCGTGCGCCCGCCGGCGTGCATGTAAAGCGGAAGGGTATCTTTCCAGCCGTCGGGCACGCCGCTCTGGATAAGAGTGCCGGTGACCTTCCACTTGCCTTCGACAGGCTGCACCGTGTAGCGGAACTCATACTGCGGAATGCCCATGCCGTAAACGTATTCATTGAAGAACCAGTCCGTGCGGCGGTTGCCATCCACGTCCATTGAAGGCGTCATGTGTTTTTCGACCATGGCCTTGAAATCCTCAGTCGAGGCGGGCTTGTTGTCGTAGCTTTGGCAGAAATCCTTCATCATGGCGATGAAGCGCGCTTCCGGCTCTTGGCTGCGGTAGTCGTAAAGCATCATCCGCAACATATGCAGGACGTAGCCCCCTTTGCTATAGACCAGCAGCGAATAGGCTCTTGGCGCATCCACCGAAGAAAGTCGCTGCCCCATCCAGATCGGTCCCAGCGACTCGTAGACGCGGTTGCGGCGGTCGCGCAGCTCCCGCAAATCCCGCTTTTCTTTACGCCACCGCTCCAGGTACTCCTTGCTGTTCTCCCGGAATTGCACGTAAAGGTTTCCAGAGAACTCGGCGAAGCCCTCGGAGAGCCACTGGTCGTGATAACTTTTCCAGCCTACCCGGTGACCCCACCACTGGTGCGAGCTTTCGTGCGCGCGGAAGAAATCGGTGAGTTCGGTGTGCTCCTGTCCCTTGAATCCGAACGCGTTGCGCTGCGTGGAGTCGAGGAAAGAAAGCGTGGACAGATAGATCAAGCCCGGCCAGCCCTGCCCGTACGAGTAAGGGATATTGGTGACCGCCAGATGCTTATAGGGATACGGCCCGAAATACTTCTCGAACACCCGTATCGTGTTGGCCGTCTCGGTGGCCATCTGTTTGCGCATCGCGGCTGGACTGAGCGAGCCGACTGCGGGCATGCCAAAAGTGCTCTGGCCAGGCAGCGAGCCCTCGACGATGTGTTCGATGCTACGCATGAAATCGTCGGGTTCTCGGTTGGCGTAGATATCAATCTCCACGGATCCAGCCATCTCCGTTTGGACCAAGTAATCGCCAAAGGCGAAACCGGCGACCGCGAGAGGGATGTCGCTTTTCCAGGAGGTGATGCGCCATTCGCCATCGGTGGTCTCGCTGACTTTGCTCCCGGTGGCGACCAGGGTGTAGCGTTTCGGACTCCGGAAATTGATCTCAAAATCGGCCCGTGAGGCGAAACTGTTCACGCGCGCCGGATACCAACCAAAGCTCTCGCAGAAGTAGCTGCCAGAGCCCACCTTTCGGATCACGCGCCTGCCGGCGTAGCGGAACTCGAGAGTTTGCATCTGGCTCGCCTGACTCAGCTCCGGTAAAACCACAGCCACGTAGCTGCCATAGGTTTGCGTGCGGTCCTTCGGCTCCCGGGGCTGGAAGAAGACGAGCGCTGTGCCCTGCCCATCCTTCACCGTCTCCACGCGCAGGTTCGGGTCAAGATAGAACGAAACCACGCGCTCGCCCGCGGCCCGGTACTGCAGGTTGACCCGTGTCGTCGCGCTTAACTCGGCCCCGCCGGTCGCTTGCGCGTCGATGCGGTAGCTGCGGATGTCGAAGTCCTCTCTGGCCAACGGGTCGCGCCAGGCCTCGGCGGAGCTGCGCCCGCCGGCGGGAAAGCTCATCCAGGTCTCCACGATCTTTCCGAACCCGATATCCATCCAGCGGCCGACCGTGATCTCTTCGGGCTCGAGCGCGTCGAAGCGCACGTGCAGCCAACCTTTTTCGCCGGTCCTCAGATCGGCGGCAAACAGCGCCGTGCGCTTGCGATCGGCGGACAGCACGCCTTTGTAGAGGCGCGGCAGAAGTTCGGCCGCCGCATCCTCGCGCTGCTTCTGCCGAGTGCTATAGAGCTCGCCCAGCTTGGGGTCCGTCGCCGCGCCCCACTGGATCTTGGCCGCTATTTCCTCGAAGGTGTTGTCGGTGAAGCTGAACGTGGCTTCGGTGAACCCCGCCTCGAGCGTCTCCTGCTTGGTGAACAGCCGCAGTTGCTGGGCTTCGCGCGCGTCGGGTGGCTGCATTTGCAAGTGGCCGTGGCCGCGGAACGCTGCGCCGTACACGATGCCGTTCACCGGCTGGGTGAACTGGAGCGCGCCGTCGGCGAGCGTGATGCGGATGCGGTCACGCACCAGCGTGAGTTCCTTGACGCTGGCAGCTTTGCCGGCGTCGAACGGGGCCTCCCAGAGTGTCTTCCAAATCGCCGAGGGATCCGGCGTCTGCGCCCAGATGGCCGACACATTCCCAAAGATCATAGCGAGGACAATGATCCGCGAGCAATTCATCGGTGGTTCTCCCAGGCGAGGATGAAAGCAATCTATTCTATTACCGGAGAGTTATCAAGGCCTAATTGTAGCTTAACCGGGCGCACCAGGCCTGCTACCCGCCCACGGTAAGGATGGCCAGCTCAGGTCGGCAGCGAAAGCGCACCGGCAGGACGGAGGTCCCGACGCCGCGGCTCACATACATCCGCGAGCTGCTCATCTCATACCAACCAGCGAGGAATCTTCCCGAACCGCGGGGCAGCCAGAGCGGCCGGAGGAACGGTACGCGCACCTGGCCGCCGTGCGTATGGCCCGCGAGCGCCAGCGGGCAGCGGCCAGCGACCTGGTCGAAGTAAGACGGCGAGTGAAAGAGCGCGATGACAAACGCGCTGGGCGGTACGTCCTTGAGAGCGCCCAGATTGGGGGAACCAGTGGAGGGATCGTCCAGCCCGACAATCCAGACGTCCCGGCGCACGGGCCGGGCTTCATTGAGCAGGAAATGTACGCCCGCTGAGGCGTAGAAGGCATGCTCGCCCTTCACCGGCCGCCAGTTTTCCCAATTTCCCCGCACCAGCCAGACCCCCAGGGGCGCATGCAGGCGAGACAGCAATTGCCGGCACGCCTCATGGCTGCCGGAGCGCGCGAGGGTGTCGCCGGTGACGACGATCAGGTCGGGCTTCTCGGCTTCAAGCAAGGCGAGCAGGCGGCGCTCGCGGCGGCTCACTTCATAGGTGTGCAGGTCGGAGAGATGCGCGATTTTGAGCGGTCCGGCGAACGGCGCTTGCACGGTGTGGCGGGTGACTTCAATCCAGCTCGGCTCGATCAGGAATCCGTCCACAGCCACCGCAGAACCCAGCAGGAGGAGAGCAAGGCCTGCCCAGCGCTTCCGCAAGCGCGGCCTCGGGCTTCCGGGCGCGTCGCCGGAAGACTCGGCGGGAAGGCGTGCAGGCGGGGACACGTTCATGGACCCGGCGATGATGGCATGGGCGCGCTGACTTGCGGAAGCGGATTCGGCGACGCAGGTGCTTACTGTTCTTGTCCTTGCCGCACCCGGTGCTATAGTGTGCTGCCTTTGCGGTGGAAAATCAGGAGTGCCGGGGCGGGCGCTGTGCCGCCATGGCAAGCAGCCCGCGTATAATCAAGCATCGGGTCGCGGGTGAGCACAGCCGAAGCAACGCGAGAAAAGAAGCTGGCCGCGCTCGGGTCGGTGGGCTCGGCCTTGGTGCTGGTGTCGCTGAAGGCGTTTCTCGCGGTGGTCACCGGCAGCCTGGGTGTGCTGTCCGAGGCGCTGCACTCGGGACTCGACCTGGTGGCCGCGATCATCACCTATCTTTCGGTGCGCGTCTCCGACCAGCCCGCCGACGCCAAACACCCCTACGGCCACGGCAAGGTGGAGAACTTTTCGGCCTTTGTCGAGACGGGCCTGCTGTTGCTCACCGCGGTGTATATCATCTGGGAGGCCTTCCAGCGGCTGTTTTTCCGCGAAGTGCACATCCAGCCCAGCCTGTTGTCGATCGGCGTGTTGGGCCTGGGCTTGGTGGTGGACCTAATCCGCTCACGGACGCTCGCGCGCGTGGCGCGAAAATACAGCAGCGAGGCGCTCGAAGCCGACGCGCTGCATTTTTCAACCGACGTTTGGAGCACCCTGGTGGTGATCGCGGGCGTCACAGCGGTCTGGCTGGGCGGGCGACTGGGCGCGCCCTGGCTAGTTTACGCCGACCCGCTGGCCGCGCTGGCGGTAGCCGGAGTCATCATCTGGGTGGGTTCGCGGCTGGGACGGCGCACGCTCGACGCACTGCTCGACGCCGCGCCCGCGGGCTTGCAGCAGCGCGTGGCACAGGCCGTCAGCGAGCTCGACGGCGTGCTGGGGGCCGAGCGCGTGCGCGTGCGCCGCGCCGGCAACCGCCACTTCGTGGACGTCACCATCGGCGTGCCGCGCACGGCCAGCTTCGAGCAGGTGCACGAAATCAGCGATACCGTCGAGCGCCGCATCGCGGAGATGTTTCCCGCCGACGTGATGGTGCACATGGAGCCCCGCGTCCGGATCGGCGAACACCTATTCGAGGCCATCCGCGCCACCGCCCAACGCAAAGGGCTGCCCATCCACGAACTTTCTGCGCACCAGCTCGATGGGCGG
>WNFG01003838.1_pt1 | contig 12622 bp, 9 predicted proteins | sample 5400431 | NCBI WGS metagenome assembly WNFG01 (sample SAMN13153346, study PRJNA577476) | soil metagenome | isolation source: 120 cm saprolite under Douglas fir tree site 2 hole 3 replicate 2 | place: USA:California | collected 2015-04-18
AAGAAGTCCAGTCCACATTGCAAGGCGGCGCGCGATCCAAACGTCGCCGTATCCGCGTAAAACATTTTGAAGTATTCCTGCGGGCGTTTCTTGAGGCGCCGCGAATAAATCGTCAAATCTTCCTCTGGCGTTCGGGCGCCAAGCTGGTCTAGTCCCGCGCCTGTGCGGCCGGAAAAGTAGGGAACCATGGCGCCCAAGTGATGAGTGATGATCTTGAGATTCGGGAAGCGGTCGAAGTAGCCCGCAAACAAAATACGCGCCATCGCCACCGACGTTTCATAAGGCCACCCGAACACCCACCACAATTCGAATTTCGATGATTTCTCGGTTTGATAGTCCGGAAAATCAGCCCCGCGGCTGGGATGGAGCCAGATCGGGAGGTTGACCTCCGCCATCTTTTCGAAGATGGGCAGGAACTCGGGATCGTCCAGGGGCTTCCCATTCACATTCGAAAAAAGTTGAACTCCGGTGGCTCCCAACTTCATGACCGCGCGTTCGATTTCCTGGACCGCAGCTTTGGGATTGTTCATCGGCAGCCCCGCCACGAAGCCGGGAAAGCGGTCGGGGTGCTTCAAAACAAGCTCCGCCAGGCCATCATTGGCAAGCTGCGCCAATTCGGGGGAATGCTTTGCGTCCCCGAAAGCTTCAATCGGCGGCGAAGCAAGGCTGACAACTTGGACATAGTCGCCGAACCGATCCATCATGCGGAAACGAATGTCCAGATCAACCATCGCCGGGACGCCCAGGGAACGCATTTTTATGCCGCTTTCCGGCAGCTTGCGCATCCGGTCGAAGAAGCTTTGGGGGAAGATATGGCAGAAGATATCGATCTTCATGAGGCTCTCTTTCGTGAAATCGAGACGTGAGACGTGCCGCCCAACGGAACAAAGTACCGGGGCAAAAGGCGCTGGTGTTCCTCACCCAAATGCCAATTTGAGCGACGAACATAGCAAGCCATTTATGTGCTGTCAACGAACTGTTGCCCAGACCACCGCTTGCAGGAATTGCCTCCTCAGCTCATGCGGCGTTGATTTGGGGCTGGCCCACCATGCACTCCTCCGTGCTCCATAAGTCTTTAATAATGTTTAGCATACAAAAAGAAAAGGGGCGGCCCGAAGGGCGGATTTTGCGCGGGTAACCGTTTGAGAAAACCAAAGCAACGTTGTGTTTGGTTTCAGAGTCAAATCGAGGGAACATAGGTTTGCCCGCAAATCATTCAGATAGACCTCTTTTTTTCTGATCCATGCGGCCAAACTGAGGGAGACAACGTGCCTTTATATTCCGACCGGCATGGCGCGGCGAAGTATGGTCCTGACACGGGCAATGCCTGTCGTACCCGCCGCGCCAGTGCCCCACCATTCGAGCAAGGGGTGTACAGGTGAAGGGGTACCGTACCACGGCAAAATTTACATCGTACCTGTTGCGTGCAGGATTGCTTCTAGCCGTGTCGACCTTCGCGATTCCGGGATTTGCGCGGCAAACAGGGGCAGGTCCTCAGGCCTTAGCGGCGTCTATCACCGGCAAAGTCACTGTCACTACCGGTGAGGGCTCCACGAATAGTCTTGCCGGCATCAGCGTGACCTTGACGGGTTCAGCCCCCGCGTCCTCCTCCATTTCGACTGTGACAGATGCTGAAGGTCGCTACGTGTTCACCGGTCTCGCCCCAGGAAGCTACACAATCGAAGCGAGTCTTGAGTCCTTTAAGCCTTGGACCGCGACAGTAACTCTAACACCCGGGCAAGCCGCTGTCCTGGATGCTCCGCTGCAGATTAGCACCGTCAGTGAGCAAGTCGAGGTTCGGGGGGAAGCCACCGAGCTTGCTACGCAGAGTGTTAGCGCCACCGCAACCGTCAGCGAGAAGCAATTGGAGGCCCTGCCTCTTCGCACGCAGGAATTGGCCGAGGCCCTGTCACTGTCACCTAGTGTGATTCGAACGCAGGAAGGGAAGTTGAATTTCAACGGCCAGACGGAAAGCCAGGGTATGTTGTTGGTGGACTCGGCGGAAAACGTGGACCCCGTGGCGGGGAGTTTCGCGATTCCAATTCCGCCCGACGTTATTCAATCCATTCAGGTCTATAACACACCTGATAGTTCCGAATTTGGAGGATTTTCCGGCGGCTTGACGAGGATCGAATTAAAATCTCCTCCGTCGTCATGGAACTACAAGCTGTACGATTTCATTCCGGCCTTCCGAGCCAAGAACGGCGACCTCGTGGGGCTGGCCAACATGACGCCACGGCTGGATTTTGGTGGTCCGCTGGTTAAAAACAAATATAGCTTCTTCGAAAACCTGACTTACGAATTCCGCAGGGACCCTGTGCGCGGGCTGTCATGGCCCTTCAACGAGACCTACAGGAGGAGTTTCATTTCCTTCACGGAACTTCAGGCAATTTTTTCACCACGGCACGTGGTGAACATCAACATCAATTTTTTTCCACAGAACCTTCAGTTCATAAATATCAATACGCTGGTCCCACAGTCAGCGTCAGTGGATTATCGGAGGAGAGGAGTTTCCGCCGGCCTCTCGGATAGCTACCAGTTTGAATCAGGGGTAATCCTTAACACGGTCGTTCGCTACACGCGTTTCGACAGCAGTACCTACGCTCAGGGTCCGGCCGACATGGAAATTACCCCCGAAGGCTGGGGCGGGAATTTCTTCAATAATTGGGCTAGAAAAGCCAATCAAGTGGAAGCCTTGCCGAGCGTTCAACTTCCGACGAAATCCTGGCTCGGCCGCCATGATCTGAAATTTGGAATGGACGTTTTATACCGGACTTACGGCGGGGACAGCGTATCTCACCCCATCCAGATCCATGCTGAAGATGGCTCGCTCGCCGAGCAGATTGACTTTCAAGGCGCCGGTTTATTGAAGGCGACTAGCGAAGAAGTCTCGGAATTTGCGGAGGACCGCTGGACTCTGACCAGCGGCCTGTCCATAAACTTCGGAGGACGCGTAACGAGCCAATCCATAGGCCGCAGTCTGGCTTTCGCCCCACGTGGTGGTATTGCTTACGCGCCCGGAAGTGGTAAGACTGTAATCCGTGGCGGCGCCGGAGTACTCTACGGCCATGTCCCCTTGCTTGCAGCAGGCTTCTCTGACAACCAAGCGCGAGTGATCACCATGTTCAATTCGTCCTGCCCGCTCGGGTGTCCGCCGGTTACTCTCCAAAATCTCTATGTGCCTGCAGGTGCGACCGCGGGTTCACCCGGACCACAAAATCCGGGCAGCACCCCCCGGACACTTACGTGGAACGTGGAAGTCGAAAGCGCGGTGCGAAAGAATCTCAGCGTTCGGGTTGGCTACCTGGACGCCCACACGAGGGATCTCTTCATCGTGGACCCGATGCTTCCCGCGAGCGGAACGATTGGGGTGCTGGCTCTCACGAACACGGGATCTTCGCAGTATCGCCAGGCAGAAATTTCCGCTCACTATCGGCCCAGTGAAAGCGCCGATCTAAATTTCACTTACGTCTGGAGCCGCGCTCGCGGGGACCTCAACGCACTTTCGGATACCTTTGTCCCCGTTCAATCTCCCGTGATCCGCCCGGACGCCTATGGCATCGCCTCTTCGGATATTCCTCACCGGGTTGTTGCCGGAGGCCTCGTCCATCTGCCCTGGTGGAAATTGATTGCGGCTCCGGTTGTGGACGCGCATTCGGGGTTTCCGTACTCGGCGCTGGACGTTTATCAGAATTACTTCGGCACGCCGAATAGCGCGCGCTTCCCCACGTACTTTTCGCTGGATGCGAAGATCTACCGTGACATCGTGCTGCACATACCGTTCCTGGATAATTCCAAGGGCCGCAAGATTCGCCTGGGGGTCTTTTCCCTGAACGCCACGAATCATCAGAATCCGCACGACGTGTTCTACTCTGTTACTTCTCCTATGTTCGGGCAGTTCGCAGGAAACCAGCGGCGTTTTACCGGCTTTGCGCTTGGCGTTGGCCAGTGAACGGTCGGGCCGGTGTGTTCGGCTGAGCTTCACGCCTCTGGATGCAATCGACTCCTCAAATTATTTTCCATGCAGACATTTGGTCCCATTCTGCAACAATTTGAATGAACAACGCGGGCGACACACAACTATGCCGATTTTTCGGATGGAGATCGCTCATGCCAGGCTCCACGCTCAAGACTCATTGGGGCGAACCTCCCTGGACTATTGATTTTCGCCCTCCAGCCAGGCCAATTCCCAAAGAATTGGATTTCGCCGTGGTAGGCGGTGGATTTACGGGCCTTTCGGCCGCGGCCTGGCTGCGCCGGTTCGAACCTTCGAAAAGTGTCGCCCTGTTCGAATCCGGGCACGTCGGCGCTGGCTCAAGCGGCCATACCGGCGGAATGACCCTGGCAGAAACTGCCGCTGGCGATCTGCCGGGCTTAGGCGATGTTCTGGCCGGGTTCTCGGACATCGTGAAAGAGTTAGCGTTGGATTGTGATCTGTCACTCACTGGAGCGTGGGAACTCGGTCGAGCAGGAGGTTTACCGGACTCCCCCATCGCGTGGACAGATTCTGGAGATCTCCGCGCGGTTAACCGGGTTCCTGGGGGCACGATTGATCCCGGAAAACTCGTGAGCGGTCTGGCGCGCTCCGCAGATGCGCTTGGTGTGCAGATTTTTGAGAATGCAACAGTCGAGAACATTGATTTCGAGGAGCCGTTGCGGTTGAACTTCATTGGCGACGTGGTTCGAGCTCAAGATGTGTTGCTGGCGACGAATGCAATGTCGCTTGAAATGAGCGATCTGGTCCAACGAGCGCAGCCCAAGTTTACGCTAGCTGTTGCAACCGAGCCTCTTACCAAAGTTCAACAGGAGAATCTGGGGTTAGGAGCAGGGAAGCCTTTCTATACGATTGACTTTCCTTACCTGTGGGGCCGCATGCTCCCTAACAATGGAGTCATATTCGGCAGTGGGCTTGTGCACCTGAAGGATTGGCGGGAGCTGGCTGATGTGGACATCACGGGAGGGCAGGCAGCCGAACTGATCACCCGCCTCGAGCGTCGCGTACGTGGATTACATTCGGTATTCCATAGCGTCGAGTTTACCCACCGATGGGGAGGGCCAATCCTGATCGCGGACGAGTGGCGGCCCGTATTTGGATTTCATCCTCGGAGTTCCCACGCCGTGGTACTTGGCGGCTACAGCGGGCATGGCGTGGCGCTTTCGGTTTACCTGGGGCGATGGGCGGCCGAGGTGATGCTGGGACGAAGAAAACCTCTTGCCTGAACAAATCCCATTTCGAAACATGTTCTCTCTATTTTTTTCTGCTGTTCAGCTGACATTCGAGACTGATATCGGGCCGAGGTTTGGTCCCAAGTTGGTCCCATCATTTTGGGGTGAACCCCTAAGATGGCATAATTTTCTTGGGCACAAACTGTCTCGGGCAAAGAAATGGCCGGAATGGGTACGCCAGTACCTGAGCGTAATTGCGGGGGCCAGACTGGCCGGGGGCGCAGCTCAAGACAGTTTTTAGATAAAATTGCACTTAGCGGTCTATGCGAGTTATCAGACGTGTCCGCGCATGGCATTGAAATTGCCTCTGCTATGGCAGCAAGTCTATACATTCTCAAGGAGTATTTGGATGACAAAAAGTATTGCTCGATTGACGCCGGCAGTTCTGGCCCTAGTTCTAATGGGCAGACAGTGGACCTACGCAAACCCTGATGTTGACCCAGCCAAGCATAAGAGAGTTCCAGAACCAGCAACGCTGACATTGCTGGCCGTCGGTTTCGCCGGAGTTGCCGCAATTCGTCGTCGACGAAAGGTGTCTTAACCCGAATTCTCTCCTTAGGTCAAAACGATGGCGGAACCCGGTGCACGAATCGTTTCGGTCTTCCTCAGCGTTGTGCAAGAAGGTCCGCCACCCAGGAGAACTATCTAGCATGCAGCCTGCCGCATTGCATGGACCGCAAGCTCTGCGCTGGAACACTGCCTGGCTCGCGATTTACACGGTTGCTTGCGCTACGTTATTCTTGAACCCGCTGCGTGAACTGTTCCGCTTGTCCCTCTCCTCGGACACCTATTCGCACATCCTCGTCGTTCCTTTGATCAGTATTGGCCTAATTTACGTGGAGAGGAAAGTCGTATTCCAGAACACAGGGGGCGCATCGAGAGTTGCTGCTTCTCTCTTCTCGATTGGGATTCTTCTCTACGCGCTCAGCAGGAGATTCGGCCTTACCATTTCCGCACACGGCTCGTTGGCGCTGGCAATCCTTGGTTTCTTGTTCTTTCTGTGGTCCGGATTCTCCTGGGTCTACGGCAGCCGTGCTTTTCGCGCTGGTATTTTTCCGCTCCTTTTTCTTCTTCTGATGATACCGCTGCCTGTGTCTGTACTCGACCGGTTCATCCTCTGGCTTCAATGGGGTTCGGCCGATGTGACGAGTTGGATCTTTCATGCGGCCGGAACGCCGGTTGTTCGAGACGGCCTGATCTTTACCTTGCCCAAAGTAACCATAGAGATTGCCAAGGAGTGCAGCGGAATTCGGTCAGCCACGGCTCTGCTGATCACCTGTCTGGCCGCGGGGTACCTTCTGCTGAAAAGGACATGGACGCGTGCCGCATTGTTGTTGGCGGCCGTGCCAGTCCTAATACTAAAGAACGGAATTCGAATCACCACGCTGACTCTGCTTGCCATCCACGTCGACCCTGGTTTTCTGGACGGACGTCTGCACCACCAGGGCGGCGTCGTATTTTTCGCCGCTGGCCTGGTAATGTTGCTTCCCGTTCTCTGCTGGCTTCAAAGAATTGAAAGAAGTCGTTCCGGCCGCCCTCAACCCGGGCAAGGAAGAGCCGAAGCCAGCGGTGAAGTAGCGCCTGGGCGGACTGGGAACTGAATCTCGCAAACTCTCCCCTGGTTCTATACTTATGATTTTCACGTCATGAATCAATGTGCGGCGGACTATGCTCCTGCAATCACCACGTGCTGTAGGGTGTGTTTTCGAACGGAGAAGTGACTTCGGAAGCGGAGTGTACGTCAGTGATACCGGGAGAAGTTTGCTCGGGTGTAAGGAGGATATCTTCGGAGTCCACTTTCCAATCCTTCGCCTTTGTAATGGGATCGACGGGAATTGTGCCCAGGTACTTTGCACTAACCAGGTCGTCGAGCGATGAGGGCGCCGCCTGCTTGTCCAGCGTATATTGCTGGATGGCATTCCGCATTGCGGACAAATCCTGCTTGAGTACAGCTTCTTTCGAGCGCAGGACGGACCTGTCGTATCGTCCCACCGCGATCGTCGCGAGGATCATGATGATCGTAATCACGATCATCAATTCGAGGAGGGAGAATCCTTTTGCCCTGAACCCGCGCCCGTTTGTGCGAAGTCTCCCCGCCACGAAGGGAAGAGTTATCGAACGGACCTGTCTTCTACCAATCTGCATAGTTCGTTCCGTCGATTCCAGTTTCCGTGGAAAGCGAATACACGTCAAATACATTGTGCCCTCCCCAGCTATGGGAGTCAGCATCATCTTGAATGGCGCGCAATCCCCACTCGGGCTTCCCGGTCGTCGGATCGACCGGAATCTTTCGAAGGTATCGCACTTTCGTGGGGACCTGGGTGGTAGACGTCGGGCTGGACAAAGCACCCCCCTGCGCCGTGCTGCTTGCGCCGGCCAAAGCGGCGGCGCTGACACCAATCTGCGAAGTGCCACCGACGCTGACGTTGACCCCGTTAACCAGCGTTTCGAGATCAGGTGGATAGCCTTCGCTGCCAACCTCGATGCGGATCAAGTTCTTGTCCGCATCGTTCTTGTACCTGTCGATGGCATCTCTCATTTCGCGCAGATCGCGGCGCAATTCAGCTTCTCTCTGACGCTTCACGGTCGTTCGCGCGAGCGGCAGCGCGGCCGTGGAGAGCACCAGGAGAATTCCGCACGCGATAACGAGCTCGAGCAGGGTCATCCCCTCCTGAACGTTTCGCCGTTCGCGCTGTTCTGAAATACGTTGTCGCATAATATATCCGATGCGGCTACTGAACCCGGATGGCGGCCTCGCTGGTCACCATCTGGATCGGCCGCTGTTGTGAATCTTTCGCGTTCACTTGCACGATGGAAAGTTGGGAATTTCCCGCAGCCACGCCGCGGACGACGATCCCGACGAGCGTGCCCGAGCCGCTCACGCCCGGAGTGTTCGGCATGCGCGTCGCGGAAATGATCGCCTGCCCCCGCTCCTTGTCCACGCGTTCGACAATGGCAATGTCCTGTGTTCCACCCGAGAGGAATCCGCCCTGGCGCACATCCTCCACGGAAATAACCGCGGGGTTGAATTGCAGCAGCATCGGGATGGAATACAGGTCCTGAACATTCTGCACGACCACCCCAATCGTCGTTGTTTCGCCCGGCTGCAGGGCGGCGGCCCCAGGATCGAATCGCAACGATGGGTTCTGCGGGGCGGCCGCCTGAGCCGGCGGGGCGGCCGCTGCGGGAGGTTGAGGCGGCAGAGGCATGGTTTGCGCCTTCGGCACTGGCGGCGCCATCACCTCGTTTTCCAAGTGCACTTCGGCATTCGTGTCCGTTCCCGATGCGATGCTGCGCAGGTTTTCAGCCGTCATCGTGGGGATACGCACGATGTGCGGGATCAATACGATCAGGATTTCATTTTCCTGATGTTCGATGGTGTCGCCGGAAAAAAAGTAGCGGAGAAAAGGTATTTTCGCAAAACCAGGCCAGCCGTTGCGGACGTCAGAGTCCGTCTCTTCGAGCAGGCCGCCGAGGATGTTGACCTCACCGTCCTTCAGGCGCACATCGTGCTCGATACTTCGCTGGCTGATGATGGGCTGGCTGATCCCGCCGATACTCGACGTACCGGTCTGCGACGACACCACGATGTTTACTTTCAGGCTCACTTCGTGGTCGGGATGAATGCGCGGCGTCACGTCCACATTCACACCGACGTCCAGATATTGGAATTGCGTGTTCACCAGCGGATTGACGAGGCCGCCCCCCGTTCCAGTCGCGCCTACCCCCACGCCCGCCTGGAAGCTCCCGGTGGCCACCGGGATTCGGTCCCCTATGCGGAGCTTGGCCGTTTGTCCATCGATTACACGGATTTCCGGGTTGTCGATGATGTGTGTCGAGCTGTCCGTCATCAGGAAGGATGCTTGCGCGCCAGGCAATGTCACGCTGTAATCCCCGGTCGTGAGGTGTCGAAGCTGATTCAGGGCCAGCGTGGTGGCCGCAGTCGTCGAAGAGGAAGAGGTAGGCGGAGTGAATGCAAGTTGAGCGGAAGTTCCCGGCTGTATGCCCATATTTTTGAGCCGGTCGCGCCGCGCCTGCATCACCGCTACCTGAATCACGACTTCCGGCTTGGCCTTGTCAATGTCGTTGATGATCTTCTCCGCCAGCATCACCCGGTCGGGGGTATCGCGGATCACAATCGCATTCTGTGCGTTGATTTGCTGCACGCGCCGCAAATCGAGCAATTGGCGAATGCTCGTTATGATTTCGGTGATTTCCTGGGGTAGCACGGTATTGCGCAGATAAAAAGTCTTTACGATTTCTTCCTCATAATCCTTGCGTTTTTGCGCCTGGTCCGGGGCGACGAAAATAATGTTCGAGGTGACCGGACGCCAGAATGCCTTGCTTTGCAGAGCCACGATGTTCAAGGCCTGCTCCAGCGTCACGTTTGTCAATTCGACGGAAATGCGCCGCGAAGTGAAATCCACATCGAAGATTACCGTCAGGCCCGCGAGCTTGCCCACCGCGTCGAAGACAGCCTTCGCATCATTGGTCGCTTTCATATTGATAGCCGCGCGCGAGAGGGGTTCCAGCTGTGGCGGCCCTGCCATCAGCTTAGGTTCTTCCGCCGCCGGCGACGTGGGCGCGGAATTCTGTGTGGTGTTCTGCTTGACCGCGATTAAGTCAATCGTGGCCTGGACTTCCTGCGCCGCAACCGCACTCGAAGGGTCGATCATCAACGCCTTCCGGAATTCGGCCAGCGCCAATTCCAGGTTGGACTGCTCCCGAAGCCGCCGCCCCTGGTCCACATGCCATTGGGACGCTTCAAAGCGCGCCCGTGCGGCCCTTAGCTTGTATTCTGTGTTGTTCGGGTCAGACCGGAGCGCCTTATTGTAGTTTTCCAGCGCCGTGTCGTAATCGTTCAGCGATTCTGACTTCGCGCCAGCCTTGTACTGCGGGTTTCCTTTGGCGCAGCCCGCCAGGAGCGCGGCTGTCATGATCAGGACCCGCCCAGAAAGACGCCAGGGTTTCATCCGCGCTCCATGTTTTTCATTTAAGCCGAACCAGTCTAGCACCCGCACAAAACTCGGACAAGGCGCGAGCTTGCTTCTGGTTACTAGCCGCAGCTAAGATACCACGCTGTGGCAAATCCGCCGAAAAATCAGGGGAAACCGGCCGAGGTGCTGGTCGCTCAAAACCGAGCCGCCTCTTACAACTATCACCTCCTTGAGAAGCATGAGGCGGGCATGGTGTTGCTTGGCACCGAGGTTAAATCTTTACGCGAAGGAAAGGCGAACCTGCGCGATGCCTATGCCGTGATCCGCGCAGGGGCGGTCTGGCTTCTAAACTGCCACATCGCCGAGTATCTTCCCGGGGGGCCGTATAACCATACGCCTCTGCGGCCCCGGAAACTCCTATTAAAGAGTGAAGAGATTGAAAAACTGGACCGAAAGACAGACCAGAAGGGGCTAACCCTGGTGCCCCTCCGGATCTACTTCCGGGACGGCATCGCCAAATGCGAAATTGCCCTTGCCCAGGGGAAGAAGAAATGGGACCGCCGGCAGACGGAGCGGGAGAAGGAGGCCAAGAGGGAGGTCGGCGAGGCTATGTACAAGTTTCGCCGCCGCTAGGTGAGGTAGGATGCCAACCTCAGTTTTATTGGAGCCGAAAATCCGTCTAGCCGATTGAGGAATTCCTGGGCTTTTGCGCTGTCCAAAGGGCGGCGCCATTTCATTCGAAGAAAGGGAGACATGGAGATCACAGTAGACACCCGGCCATTCGCAAAGATCGACACCGATGCACTTGCTACCTACGCATTCGAACAGGAAAAACCCGTCGATGGCGCTGCGTTGGCGCTCGACGCGGCCACGGGCGGAGCACTTTCGAAACTTGCAACCGCGGGGGAACTCACCGGAAAGATGCTGGAGGCGACTCTGCTGCATTATCCGCAAGGGCTGGCTGCGCAGCGATTGTTGATCCTCGGCGCGGGGAAAAAAGACAAATTCGGAACGGTCGAGCTTCGGAAACTCGCAGGCGCGGCGGTCCGAATTTTGAAGTCGAAACAAATCAAGCGGCTCACCTTCCTCGCGCGGGAAGGCGATCGCAACGCTGAGGCAGCGCAGGCCATCGTGGAAGGATTCATTCTGGCAAATTATGATTCGGATAAATACAAGACTGACAAGAAGCCCGGAAATGAAATCATCGCCGCGGCGATTACTGGCTGGGAAGAATCTTCGCGCGCCGACGCGGATCGTGGCCTCGAGCGCGGGCGTCTCCTCGGGGAATCCCAGAACTTCGCCCGAGATCTCGGTAACGAGCCCGCCAACCGCATGACCCCGCGCATACTGGCCTCCCGGGCGGAAGCCATGGCCCGCGAGGCAGGTCTGGCGGTGGAAATTTTGGACGAGAAAAAAATCGAAGAGTTGAAGATGGGAGCTTTGCTTTCCGTTGCGCAGGGCAGCGTCGAACCCCCGCGGCTGATCGTGGTCACCTATACCCCGGAGAAATTAATGCCAGGAGCTCCCGTTCTCGGCCTGGTCGGCAAGGCGATCACTTTTGATACCGGTGGGATTTCGATTAAGCCCGCCAATGACATGGAGAAGATGAAGTACGACATGTGCGGCGGCGCAGCCATGCTCGGTGCAATGCGGGCGATTGCCCGGCTCAAGCCGTCGTGCAAAGTGATTGCCGTCGTGCCTTCGACCGAAAACATGCCTGGCGGGCGCGCCCAGAAGCCGGGCGACGTTCAAATTGCGATGTCCGGGAAGTCCATTGAAGTGATCAACACGGATGCCGAGGGCCGTCTGGTCCTGGCCGATGCAGTCGCCTACGCGAAGCAGCTTGGCTGCACGCACCTGGTTGACGCCGCAACGCTTACCGGCGCGGTTGTCGTTGCGCTCGCAAACGTCAACGTCGGAGTCTTTGGTTCCGACCAGGCGTTCACGGACCAGCTCCTGGCAAGCGCAAAAGTGGCCGGAGAAAAAATGTGGCCTTTCCCCCTGGACGACGAGTACCGCGAGATGATCAAGAGCGGCATCGCCGACATTCAGAACGTCGGTAGCGGCAAAGGAGGCGGCGCCATCGTGGGCGCGATGTTCATTAAGGAATTCACAGGGGACACGCCGTGGATCCATCTCGATATCGCCGGAACCGCCTGGCAGGACGACGTCAAGCCGTGGGCCGCGAAAGGCGCAACCGGCGTGGCCGTGCGCACGCTCGTCGATTTGGCGATGAAATTCGGCACGAATGGGTCTTCCACGAAATAGGAACTGGTCGGCTATTTTAGTGGACTTTTCCAGAGTCGTAACAGATAAGAGGCCATCTTCAACCTGGGTACGCTCGGGCGGAACGACACCTCCGCCACCCCCATGTCGGACCTGTTCAGGGGCGGAATCCCTTAGGACTTCGCTTTCTTCGAAGGTTTCGACTTACCAGAACTGTTGAGGGCGACCGCTTG
>WNFG01003841.1_pt1 | contig 12621 bp, 8 predicted proteins | sample 5400431 | NCBI WGS metagenome assembly WNFG01 (sample SAMN13153346, study PRJNA577476) | soil metagenome | isolation source: 120 cm saprolite under Douglas fir tree site 2 hole 3 replicate 2 | place: USA:California | collected 2015-04-18
ATCTGCATCGAGGTTGTATTGCGTAACCCTCTCTAATAATCCGGCCAGCGCATCCTCTGCTGTTTTGCGGCTCACTTTACTGGCGGCTGAAGCCCGCACCAATTCTCCAGCCTTGTCGGTAAATTTGTATACGCCGTTCTCCGCTTCAACATACCCCTGAGCTACAAGCTCTGACGTCAGAGCCATCGCAGATTTCTCATCCAACGAAAGCTGATCCTGTAGACATGGCAGGTCGAATGAGTCTCTATGCCACGCCACCATGCTTTGGAAAAACCCGCGAACCTGCATGATCGGAATGTTGGACACAGCATCCGTGCTTTTGATTTGTAAAGTCATACATCAAGTGTCCGGGCCGACGGCATCTGGCGGCCAAGGCTCTAACAGGCTATACGCTTCGGCTCAGACGCTCAAAGGATTCTTCGATGTGGGTGTGGGAATCTAATCGCTTTGAGATTCGCTAACGATCCCGGGTACTTCGTGGCGAGCAACCCCACAATCTGGTCACAGATTTGGTCACAAAATGGCGCGGATGTAAGGTATCGATTCCTTCAACGACATCGGTAAAATGAACTAGGCCCAAAGGATTAGGCCTGGGGAACCAGCCAAGAACAAACAGAAAACCCTCTGCAAGTCGCTGACTCACAGAGGGTTCCCGGCGGACTGTTTGGGATTGACCAAGAGGTGGTCACTCTACGTGGCCTCTCACGGCAACTCCCGGGTCAGGGACCAAAGCGCAAGGCCGAAGTCCCCAGGATGAAAGCCTTGGCGCGACCAACGCCATGCCTCCATCCGCACTCACCGGCTAGTGTGCGGGCTGTAGCTCACAGGCGCTACGCGCCCGGAGCCCCGCTTAGAGCAACCAGCCCTAAGTCTCAGCCACCTCACCTGGTCTTAGACTCCCACAACTACTACCACATTCAGAACTTGTCATTCGACCACCTCCTTTCCGGTGTAAGCCCACATTAGTACGGAATCCCGTGGTTCGTCAACCGGAACAAAGGTGGCTCAGATCAACCCGGTCCCGTCTATTTTTTCGGCAACAAGGCTACGCGAGCAGTCACCGCCTGATTCTTGGCCATTCCCCCCATAATGACCGGCCCCAATGGCGTGGAAAGGATTCCACGGCTATCCACGCGGGGGTCGGGCGTGTTCTCGCTGATCGTTTCCCATCGGCCTGCGTGCAAATCGTAAGCAAAAGTCACGGTAGAAGCCTCCGTGGGCTGACCGTCGTAACCAACGCCTTGGAAGTTGTGGAGGCTCGCGGTCCCGCCGGAGAACAGAACTTTATGTTCTTTTTCTACGCCGCCTGCGGCCATGCCGAAGTGTGCTGGACCAGGATGGGCAGGCAGTTTGCTCCACTCGATCTTGGCCGGATCCTTGCGATCGATCTTGCCCAGCCAGCACTCGTCGGAAGCGACATAAGGTGGACCCGAGGAGGTATTTTTCACAGCACCATCCACGTAAACAATGGTATCGTCTGCCAGCCCGCCAGCGTGGCCGAAGACCGGCGTTCCCGGCAGAGGCGTGGCCTGGCTCCAGGAGTCCTTCTCGGCGTCATAGACTTGCACGTTGTTTACCAAGCGCTTGTTCGACCTGCCTCCGACCAAGTAGACATAGCGATCGCGAAAAACGGCAACGACCGCGCTGTCGACTGGGACCGGAACTTCTTTACCGCTGTACCAGCGGCGGTCGACAGGCGAATACACATTCACGTCGGCGACCGTCATCTCGTTGCCCTTACCGTCAACCACATAGCCTCCAAGAAGAATGATCACTCCCTTGGCCCCCGCAGCAGAGGCACCCAGACGACCGGCGACTCCCGGCACAGGACGGCCTTCGCTCCACTTCCCGGAGGCCAAGTGCATGATGTAAACCTCATTCGTGATGTCGTCCCAAGCTTTTTTGGGACCGACTCCCATCAGCGAGAAAAGCTCCAGCCCATTCTTCAAACTGGCGACGGCATTGCTGGACACCGCGGCGGGCATCGACGGAAGCTTGGGTTCATTCGCACCTAACACAACTGCCGCACAGAGCAACAGCATTGAAAAGCCAAAGATTTTTTTCATTGCTGAGATATTACGTCTTCACGCCAGCGAGGGCAAAGACCGGAGTGCGAGCAGCGTCGCTCAAAATCAGGTCTTCAAAACCAAGTCTTGCGACGGTACTCCCGGTAGGAATCTCCGAAGGCTTGTTCCAGTACACGCGCTTCACGCCGGGCGCGCACAGTCTGGATAGCCACGATAGCCGCCAGACCGACCCATAATACTGGCCTCTGCAGCACGAGGATCAAGCCGAGAATGATCATTGCGCCGAAGACGTAAATGGGGTTGCGGATTTTCGAGTAGAGCCCGTGAGTGACAAGTTCTCTGGCCTTCGGCCTGATGGAAAATGATTTCCCGAGCTGGTAGCGGGCCACTCCGATAAAGGCTACGCCCACTATGACCAGCACGGATCCGACATAGCGTTCGATATTCCATGGCTCCGCCCAACGGATCAGAAGCCACAGAAGAGTCGTGGCCGCAACCAACTGCAGGGCGGTAAAAACGTATAAAGTTCGGCCTTCCATAGAGCCAGCTCATCGGTTGCCACTTCGTGGAGCCTACTCCATCAGTCCCTGTCGCACGGCATGAATGAAGTCCGTGTAAGCGGGGGTATGGCCATGGGCACGCATGTCGCTTGCGATCTGGCCGCGGTGATACGCCGAGTGCATGACAACGTGAGTAAGAATGTCTTCCACCCTGCTGGCCCAGGCTTCCCCTTTACTGTTCTTGTATGCGATTTCGTCGGAAAGCGATGACGATGAAATCTGATTCAGGTATGGTCGCCAAAGTCGGTCCAACTCTCCAGCTTCCACCTGGCACTGGTCGAGGCTAAATGCGGGCCAAACGGGAAGACTCTGGGGTTGATGTTTCAACCGCTCCAGCCAGAGTCGTTCCGCGGAAAAAATGTGGGCCATCAGCTGCACCGGCCGTCCGGCCGTGATTCCGCAGGCACGCAGGCCGGCCAGCACCTCACGGTTCGCCCAATCGTCGTAGGCAAACTGACGCCGCAGTTGATCGAGTAGTCCCGTCATAAGTCTTGTATCTCGCCCACGAGCCCCTGAAAAGTTCCCGCAGGATTGCCGGTCGCGCGTTATGCTTTTAATCATTCTTTCACAATTCTGGATTACACTCCCCTGAGCGCCGGTGAGGCATACTATCTTTGTCGGCGATCTCGATTCATCGCCCATCAACATGCCCGGCAAAGTCTCAGCCCGAACGTCGGCGGAAGTGGCCGAGATTACTGAGAACAGCAGCCCTTCGGCAGCCAGAACCCAGAAGGCGCTGACCACCGTGAAAAGTAAGCGGGCGGCAAGAAGCGCTGGTTCCCTCGACGACCTTGCGCGTCTGGCGCTGAAAGCTTGTCTCATCGCCCGCGATGCCGCCTTCAACGTACGCGATCTGCTGACCAACTCTTCGCGCATGGCTTTCCTGGCGATCAAAGATTGCGAGAAAGAGTTAGACTCAATTGAGCGCCAGATCGATGAGCGCTTGCCCGCAGCTATCACAAAAGTGAATGAGGCGCGCGCGCGTCAGTTATTGGCCAGCCTGAAGTGCATCACCGACCTCGAGCGCATTGGGGATCTGGTGATGAGTGTGGCACTGCGGGTGCAGTCTCGGAGCGCGAAGTGGCCGGCTTCCGATACGCACCAGCTGGTGGGGATGTCGGTCACGTTGCGGGACATGCTCGATCTCATCCATCGCGGGTTCGTTAGCCTCGACCTGGATTGTGCCCGTTCGGTCCTCCAGATGGACAAAGAGATAGACAGCGTTTGCCACACATTGTTCCAAAAGCACCTGGCTGCCAATGTGCCACAAAACGATACGACCAGTTTTGAAATACTTCTCATGGCCCAAGCCCTGGAGCGCGCCGGGGATCACACCACCAACCTTGCTGAGGAACTCTACAGCCTGATCGAAGGCCACAGTCTGCGGCACCTACCAAAGAAACGGGCGTCCAGCTAGTCTAGTCGTTGGTCCCAGCGGCCCGAACTCTCCGTCACTGTCCCCTGCCTCCAGCTTCTGCTCTTCCGGCAGCAGGCGCTGCGCCGTAGAGTAAGGATGGCCATATCATCCGTCCTATCCGAAAACTGATTTATCCTGTCGTACTACCCATGAAGCGTGCATTCGCATGAATCGGCGCAAACCATTATGGAGAGTTGAGGACCAGGAAGTCCGCCTCGCCGAATTAAAGGCCGGGTCAGACGATGCCTCCAAGGACAATCCTCTGCGACAAGATGTGCGCTCGCTGGGGACGCTACTGGGAAAAGTACTGGTGGATCAGGCAGGGCAGGATCTGTTTGCGCTGGTGGAACAACTCCGGCAGTTGCTGATTCAGAATCGGAAGCGAGCGCAGGCTACAGGTGATCCCTCGGGAAAGCTCCTGAGCGAAGCACGAACCGTGGTTTCGCGAATGGACCTGGACAAGGCCTACCAAGTCACGAAGGCATTCGCAATCTATTTTGAATTGACCAACCTGGCCGAGACCAACCATCGCAAACGCAGGCGGAGGGCTGGCAGGTTGGGCGGGCAACACCAGGGACCAGCGGGATCATTCCACGGCACGTTGCTGCGCATGAAGGAGGCCGGCATCTCTGGCCAGCAAGCGCTGGCGGCACTGGCAGGTCTGGCGATCATGCCAGTATTCACCGCCCATCCTACCGAGGTGGCGCGTCAGACTGTACTGCTCAAGCGCCGCCGCATCGCTGAGCAATTGGAGCGTCTTGATCATGTTCCGCTTAGCGCTGGCGAGGCACTCGCCTGCGAAGACGCGATCCGCACAGAAATTACCGCGCTGTGGCAGACCGATGAAGTTCGTTTGGCAAAGCCCACCGTCGACGATGAAATCCGCATGGGCTTGCGCTACTTCAAGCTCGCCTTGTTCGAAGCCCTGCCTGGAATCTACGGCGAAATAGGCGACTCTTTCCGAGACGTTTTCCGCATCAGCCTGGACCAGGCCGAGGTGCCCAACGTCGTGCGATTCGGCTCCTGGATCGGCGGCGATCGTGATGGCAATCCTTTGGTCAAGCCAGAATCGATCTGCAATGCCCTGGGACTTGCGCGATCGCTGATACTGGCAGAGTACGCTCGCGATGTTCGGGAGTTGAGTGACGGGCTGAGCTCGTCACTACGACAGGTGAGCGCGTCAGCAGAGATGCTGTCGCGCCTGGACGATTATGGGCGCACGACGCCCGGGGTTCATCTGCTGTGGGGAGAACACAACCAGAGCGAAAGCTATCGCCGATTCCTATCTTACGTATTGCACCGGCTGCAGCATAGCGACGTACCGGCGACCGATTCAGATTCCTATGGCAGCGCTGCCGAGTTTGAACAAGACCTAGTGCTGATCAGAGATAGCCTACGGGCGAATCACGGTCGGCAGCTAGCCGAGAGTCTGGTTGATCCTCTGCTTCGGAAGGTATGGACTTTCGGCTTTCATCTGCACACTCTCGACATCCGTCAGCATGCCCGGGCTCACGCTCCAGCCTGGGCCGAACTGGCGCCTGCGCTGTCCGGCAATAAAGGATTGCAGCCGGTTTTGGAGGCTGCATCCACAGCAAGCCGTGAAGTGCTCGAGACTTTCATAACCATCGCTCAGATTAAGAAGAATTATCCCCATCAATCAATTCGCCGCTACATCATCAGCGGAGCCGAATCTGAGGACGATATTCTGAACGTCCTCCACTTGGCCCAAGCGTGCGGGGTGGTGGCCTCCGGATCTGCACACGACCCCGGCCTGATGCCGGTACCTTTGTTCGAGTCCATCGAGTCGCTGCGCCGGGCTGGATCGATCGTCCGCGCACTCTGGGCCAGGCCCGAATATCAATCGCTGCTCGACTCGTGGGGTCGCTGGCAAGAGGTCATGCTGGGGTACTCAGACTCCAACAAGGACGGAGGAATGCTGACCAGCATTTGGGAACTGTACCGGACTCATCGCGAACTCCACCGCGTAGCTGAAGAATGCGGAGTAAAATTGCAGTTATTTCACGGCCGCGGAGGCACGGTGGGACGCGGCGGTGGCCCCACCCACTCTGCAATTTTGGCGCAGCCGGAAGGTTGCTTCTCCGGCCGCATCCGCATTACGGAGCAGGGAGAAGTCCTCAACTGGAAGTACGCCGAACCGGTCTTGGCGGAGTGGAACCTGGAGTTGATGATTGCCGCCAGTCTCGAAGCGCTCACGCGGAAACCCGGCCCGGTAGCGGGCGACGATCCCCGCTGGCAAGCCGCAATGGAAGAGATGTCAGACCAAGCCTACAGGTTTTACCGCCGGTCGATCGCGGAAGACCCTGCAGTGATGGAATATTTCGAGCAGGCCACGCCGGTGAACGAGCTGGATACCGCCCGTATCGGGTCCCGGCCGTCACGAAGAGCCGAGGGAAGGCGTTTGGAGGACCTGCGTGCGATCCCCTGGGTCTTCGGCTGGATGCAGAGCCGGCATGCCGTACCGGCATGGTTCGGCGTCGGCTACGCGCTCGAAGGCTTCGCGAAGAAGGGAGCCGGCCATGAGGAGTTGTTGCGTGAAATGATGCGGAATTTCCGTTTGTTCTCGGATTTATTGCGCAACGTGGAGCTGGGAATGGCCAAGGCAGACTTGAATATCTCCCGTGTCTATTCCGAATTGGTGAGCAATGCGGCTCTGCGCAAGCGAGTCTTCACCATGCTCGAGGCCGAATTTCTGCGAACCCGGCGCATGATTCTGCGCATTGCAAAACAGCGCGAACTGCTGGGGGGCAACCGGGTTCTGGCGCGATCGATTAGGCTGCGCAACCCGTATGTCGATCCCATGAGCCTGATTCAAGTCGAACTCTTGCGGCGCAAGCGGGAAGGTCTGTCCAATACCGATCTCGACTACGCGCTGGGAGCAACCATCAACGGTATCGCTTCGGGTTTGCACAATACAGGGTAGTACCGGGAATTCCGTCAACCAGCCCCCGGGTCCAACCGCACGCTGACGCTAACCAACCACTGGGCGGTTCGTCTGTTATGGTAGTCGGTCGGGAATGAGGTCAGAGTGTGCGGTTTGATCTGTCCCCCCACATGGAACTCGCTCCTTTCCGTATGCGTACTGCAACCGGCCGATGCTGTTCTATCCCGCAATGATCGATTCCCCAAGAGGCAAAATGTCTATTTCGAGAATGGCAATCTTCGTACTGACTCTAGCCCTGCCTGTGGTGATGCTGGGGCAGGCTGCCAACGTAACCAGCGCGGTTCGCAATAACCAGGGTTCCGCAGCAGACACTCAAGACAAGGCTCCGAAGCTTGAGCACTTCGACCCGAACTCCATCGATAAGAGCCTGGAGCCCTGCGATGACTTCTACAAGTACACATGTGGCAAATGGTTGTCGGCGAACCCCATCCCGCCGGACCAAGTGTTCTGGGGAACGGGGAGCAGCTTGCAGTTGTGGAACGAGAATTTACTGCGCGAGACCTTAGAAGCGGCGAGTGCCAACGATGCGAAGCGTGGGCCGGTACGGCAGAAGATCGGAGACTATTGGACCGCGTGCATGGACGAAAGCGGCATCGAAGCCGCGGGCCTGAAGCCGTTGCAGCCTGAGTTGGACCGAATTGCAGCCTTGAAGTCCAAGACAGAAATCACGCTCGAAATTGCTCACCTCCACCATGTGTTTCCCGGCGTGTGGGAGCAGAGCGACAATCAGACCAATGCGCCGCTGTTTGGCTTCACCGGCCAACCGGATTACGACGATGCTTCGAAAGTCGTGGCGCAAATTGACCAGGGCGGATTGAGCCTCCCCAATCGCGACTATTATCTGAACCACGATGCAAAGTCAGTCGAAACTCTAAGCAAATATCGCCAGCATTTGCAGAAGATGTTCGCCCTGGCAGGTGAGAGGGAAGCGCAAGCGAGTTCCGATGCCGGGACGGTCATCGAAATTGAAACCGCTCTGGCCAAAGCGCAGATGGATAACATCAAGCGCCGCGACCCCAAGAACATCAACAACAAGATGAGCCTGGTGCAGGTCCGCCAACTCACTCCGGCGATCGACTGGGAGGTGTACCTGAAGTCCGTAAAGGCCCCGGCCAGCGAGCACTACATCGTCACTTCGCCAGACTTCTTCCGGGCTGAGGAAAAACTCCTCGAGGAGTATCCCCTGGAGCATTGGAAGGTTTATCTGCGCTGGCACGCGATTCACCGCGCAGCTCCTGCGCTGAATAAGGCCTTGGTCGACGAGAACTTCGATTTCTTCGCGCACACTCTTGCCGGCGCCGAACAGCAGCAGCCTCGCTGGCGACGTTGCGTACGCGCCGCCGATCGCGATCTGGGAGAGGCCTTGGGCCAGGCTTATGTTGATCGTGCCTTCCCCCCCGAAAATAAAGCCCGCACCTTGCAAATGGTGCACGCTATCGAGCAGGCGTTGAGCCAGGACACTCAAAGTGTTTCCTGGATGTCTCCAGCCACCAAGGAACAGGCCATCACGAAGCTCAAGGCTATCGAGGACAAAATCGGTTACCCGTCACACTGGCGGGATTATTCGAGCGTGAAGATCACGCGCGACAGCTATTTCGCCAACCTGGGACAAGCGTCGTCGTTTGAGTTCGAGCGCTGGGTGGCCAAAGTCGGCAAACCGGTGGACCGCAGCGAGTGGACGATGACTCCGCCCACAATCAACGCCTATTACGATCCACAGTTGAACACCATCAACTTCCCGGCTGGCATTTTGCAGCCACCCTTCTTTGAGCAGGGGAAAGACGACTCCGTGAATTACGGCGCCATCGGTATGGTCATTGGACACGAGATTATTCATGGCTTCGACGACCAGGGACGCAAGTTCGACGCGCATGGCAACCTCCGGGCTTGGTGGACTGCAGCCGATGCCAAGCAATATGACGAGCGCGGCAAATGCATCTCCGACGAATACACGCAGGAAGTTCCCGATGCAGGCCCTGGAGTGAAACAGAATGGCCTGCTGACTCAGGGTGAAGATACAGCCGACAACGGCGGGATTCATCTCGCGCTGAACGCCCTCGAAGCCTCACTCCAGCACCAGGGCAAGTCGCTGGACGACAAAGGCGACGACGGCTGGACCTACCGTCAGCGATTCTTCCTCTCCTTTGCCTACTCGTGGTGCAGCAATGTGCGGCCCGAGGTGGCGCGACTGATCGTCACCACGAACCCGCATTCCTTGCCCGTATTCCGTATCGACAATGTGGTCTCCAACATGGCGGAGTTCCAGCAAGCCTTTGGCTGCAAAGCGGGGCAACGCATGGTAAGAGCCAATGCCTGCCGTGTGTGGTGAGCCATGCGGGCCATAATGACTGAAAATTGCAAAGAGGGCCAGTTTCGCCTGGCCCTCTGGTTTTAATTCTCGTCTGCAGAAGCGAATCTACTTGTTAATGTCGTCTTTCGACTCCAGGCGCTTGACCAATCCCTGAACGCCCGGCTTAAACGAATCGGGAGCAGCCGCCAGCGCAATCTTCATCTCTTTGGCCGCGTTATCGAAATCGCCCTCTGAGCTGTAGATTCGCGCCAACCCTGAGTGCACGAACCATTCATTGGGATATCTCTTGGCGTTTGAGCGGAAGATGACGAAGGCTTCGTTCTGCCGCTTTTCGCCTTGCAACTGCCGCGCATAAAGGTGCATTTGCAAAGGACTGGCCTTATCCAATGCCTTGTTGAGAACCGCCTTGGCCTCATCTTTTTTGCCCAGCGCTTCGAGGATCTTCGACTTGGTCATTAGATTGTCATAGCGCTCTTCCACCTGGATGGACTGGTCTTCATCTTTGAGCGCCTCGTCCAGATAAACTTTGCTGGCCAGAAAATAGTTGGCCGCGTCGTCCCACCCGTCCCACGTATATTGCGCCAATCCACGCAGCTGCTTTTGTAAACTGGCTTCTACCACATCATTCACTTTGACCGCGATCTGGAAGGGCACTGCAACTTTCTCCCATCGCATGGTGGCAACGGCGGAGTCCGCCTTGAGTTGATCAAAGTCATAGGTCAGCGCATTGTGGAAATCCGTTGCCTGGGGTTTTATGTTGATCCGCAAAGCATCTTCTTCAGGCTTGTAAGTAAAACTTCCCCAGGAAGTGGAATTCTTCGAGAAGATAACCGTCCATTGGTCTTCGGCGGGAATCATGTGCAGGCCGTAGGTTCCCTTGTCCAAAGGTTTCCCTTCAACCGTGACCGGATCACTGAACGTAATGGTGGTGTTTTCGTTGGCTCCCGCACGCCACACTTGCCCATAGGGAATAATCCCGCCCCAAACTTTGCGATCATTCACCAGCGGACGATGATAGTTAATGGTGATGTCAGTAATGCCAATGCGCTGGGTAAGCACGGCATGTTGGCTCTGCCGGGGCAGGTCGAGCACCGCCGACTGAGCCTGGCAAATACCTGCAAACAACAGCAGCCCTGGGAGCAAAAGCCTACGCACTTTTTGCATGAAAGACTCCTTGAATTGGATTTCTCGAGGGGTTGGCCAAGCAGGGTAGCCCGAACTCCCCTACGCAGCACGATGCTTCGCTTAGACGGATGGAAGTTCTGCGGGTAAGCCGCGGAAACAAAATATCGTTGAAAGGGGAGCTTAAAATAGCCATACTACCCCGCTTGACACCGAGTCCCCGATAGGTGCAGAATTCCTCTTAGGCGAATAAAATACGAAAGTACGCCTCCGGAATCCTATCCCGGTGTTCCCTGAAATCCTTGAGATATTCATGTCTACCGCAGTGGTTTCCACTTCGGCGGCCTGGGGCCGCCATTTTGTTTTTGATGCAGAGGCAGTTCCGGAACTCGCCCATTTTAAATTTCCCATTACGAAGACGATCTTCGAATCGTCTGCTCTCATCCATCACCAATGAACCATCAACCATCAACCCTTTCCTCGCCAACATTCGGCAATCGGAAATTGCCCATGGGAAATTTCCTTCATATCTCAGACAGGTTTACCGCCATAGACCCGCGTCTGGCGGGCGTGACCCCGGCTTCGCGGCTGAGCGTGCGTCCGGCGCCAGAAATGGTTTTCAGCGGAATCGCCGCGATCGATGAGCTTACTGGAGGACTACCGCGCGGGTGCTTAACCGAGATATGCGGCCCCGCATCCTCGGGTCGCACTGCTTTATTGTTAGCCGCGCTGTCCGCCGCCACCCGGCGTGGAGAATTCTGTGCCCTGGTCGACGCCAGTGATGCTCTCGATCCGCAATCTGCGGCAGCTGCGGGTGTGCAGTTTGAGCGATTGTTATGGATTCGTTGCGGCGAAAGTTCGCCACAGAAACATTTTTCGACCAGGCAAAAAGCCGACTCAAAAAGAAATGAAGGGCGAAATGCGGAAAATCGTTTGGAGCAAGTTCTGCGCGTCACCGACTTGCTGCTCGAAAGTGGTGGCTTTGGAGTGGTAGCCCTGGACCTTGCCGATCTACCGCCCCCAGCAGCGCGCCGTATTCCGCTGGCCACTTGGTTTCGTTTCCGCCGCGCCGTGGAACCTACCTCTACAGTGCTGCTCACCTTGGAGCAACAGCCCATTGCTGGCAGTTGCTCATCATTGGTGATGAAGCTACACGCCGACAGCGGTTGCTATTTATCCAAATCGCCACTGGTTTTTTCCCCCTCCCGTATACCGATAACCGAGAGATCTCATGTGCCGTCACACGCGCAATTGCTGGAGCAGATCGAGATTAAAGCAGAATTGATCCGCTCCCGCCTGGAGGGTAAACCCGTGGGCTCCGTTGCCTTTGCCAGCAGAACAGCTTGGGCAGATGTAAAAGCAGGATAAAGATTAAAGATTAAAGATAAAGAAATTGAATTCCGTTATGCCTTTCGCCTGTATTTACGTGCCCAATTTTGTTGTGGCGGCGTTGTTGCGCGCAGAACCAGAGCTACGTACCCAAGCGGTAGCCGTGCTAGAAGGCAAGCCACCACTAGAAAAAGTTTGGGCAGTCAATGAGAAGGCTGGCCGCATCGGGATTGCACCGGGCATGACCAAAGCTCAAGCCCAGCTATGCTGGGAGTTGGCATTGCGTCCGCGGTCTGACTTACAAGAGTCCGGCGCGCATGCCGCCCTGCTCGACTGTGCCCAGTCGTTTTCGCCCCGAGTGGAAGATTCTGCCTGCGACACCGCTGTGCTCGATCTTGCCGGTCTGGAATCTCTTTGGGGGCCGCTGCCGACTATCGCGCACCGCATGTTCCGCCGTGCCGCAGATCTCGGCCTCGTCGTGAATGTTGCTGTAGCTGCCAGTACCGATGCTGCCTTGCTGGCCGCTCGAGGCTTTCCCGGGGTGACCGTAATTCCACTGGGAAAAGAGGCGGAGCAATTAGGCCCTCTGCCGCTAGAAGTGATGTTCGCGGATGGACTCAGCGATACCCAAAAAGAACAATCCCAGCAACTGCTGGCCACCCTGGATCGCTGGGGGGCGCGCAATTTGCGAGCTCTGGCTGCACTACCTGAAGTCGCCCTCAGCGAACGTCTGGGACAAGCAGGCTTGCGCTTGCAGCATCTAGCTCGCGGAACGGCCTCGCACACGCTGGTTCCGCTGGAACCAGCGTTAGTATTTGAGGAAGCGCTGGAGTTAGAACATCCCATCGTTTTGCTGGAGCCGCTCGCGTTCTTGTTGAATCGACTACTCGAAC
>WNFG01007140.1_pt1 | contig 12619 bp, 10 predicted proteins | sample 5400431 | NCBI WGS metagenome assembly WNFG01 (sample SAMN13153346, study PRJNA577476) | soil metagenome | isolation source: 120 cm saprolite under Douglas fir tree site 2 hole 3 replicate 2 | place: USA:California | collected 2015-04-18
AAGAAGCAGCGCGAGCAGAAGAGTCCCAGAGACGAGAACAGGAGCAGAAGAAACGTGACGTGGATGCGGAATTTTACAGCTACTGGCCTACTACGATTCGGGTGGACACGGATATTGATTCCCTCTGGCTAAACGACGAAGAACGGACATGCCAGACATACCCTGATGGTAAGGGCCATATATCGGTTGTCGCTTGCAACGCCACAGGTTCACATCGAAATCACAACATCCCAGTAAAGTTTTGGGGCGGCGTCGATCGCAACACGACTTCCAATTGGAAGTGCCGAAGGGAAAGCGATAATTTTGCTTGCAGGGCAATTGACTAGCTTTCGTTGTGCGGTAACCCTCGCGGGATGGGGAAAGCCGTCAGACGAGCGACCCACGCTCGTTCAGGATCGGCTAGCTTGTACTACTTGACTTGCCCGGGGATCCGCCAGGAAACCCCGCCCTGTCTCTCCCAAAACCGGGAGGATGCTTTCGTGTCGCCGAGCCTTCGCTTTACTCAGGCGCGGCTTGCTCAGGATGACAGCCTGGGATGTTGCTTACATTCAGTCGAACTGTGACTTGGAAGACCGGAGCGAGGGAGCGGTACGAACGGCATCGTCATCGGACGCAAAACGCATAGGTCCTTCGGGTCGCCAAGCCTTCGCTTTGCTCAGGCTCGGCTCGCTCAGGATGACAGCCTTGGGTGTTGCGTAAAGTCATTGGAACTGTGGCTTGGAAAGACCGAAGTGAAGGATGGTACGAGCAGCATCGTTAGCGGACGCAGAATGCATAGGTCCTTCGGGTCGCCGAGCCTTCGCTTTGCTCAGGCGCGGCTCGCTCAGGATGACAGCCTTGGGTGTTGCGTACATTCTGTCGAACGGTGACCTGGAAAGACCGGAGTAGGGGGTGGTACGAACGGCATCGTCATCGGACGCAAAATGCAGAGATCCTTCGTGTCGCCGAGCCGTCGCTTTGCTCAGGCTTGGCTCGCTCAGGATGACAGTCTTCTGGGAAAGATGAACCTGCGGATTGATGCGGTTTCGGTTCGCCCGTCACAGACATCTGGCAAAACTACTGTCATCCTGAGGGCGTCCGTCGTACGGCGAAGCAGAACGATGGACAACCGAAGGATCTATGGTACTCCTCGTCAAAGTTCTACTACGTGTACATTATGACGAACCGCTCGAAGACGCTATACACGGGGTTGACCAGCAAACTGGAAACACGGGTGTTTGAACACAAAAACGGCTGCAAGCCTGGCTTTACCTCGCGCTACAAAATTGATCGCCTGGTATATTTCGAGCGCTTCGGAGACGTGAGTACATCGCCAGAGAAAAGCAAATCAAAGGGCTGCTGCGGATCAAAAAAATTGCGCTTATCGTATCTCAAAACCCCGCTTGGAAAGACCTGAGTGAAGGATGGTACGAGAAGCATCGTTATCAGCCGCAGAATGCATAGGTCCTTTGGGTCGCCGCGCCTTCGCTTTGCTCAGGCTCGGCTCGCTCAGGATGACAAGCTTGGAGAATAGGCCAACATCAGGATGATCCGTCTGGGAACCCCGCCCTTTCTTCCCAAAACCCGGAGAGAAGAGGGCGGGGCACCCTTAGGGTTGACATGGTTTGGTAAGCTATAAGTAGGGGAAAATTGTGGAGGCGCAGCCCAACGCTGCGCCTTTTTTGTTGGAAAAGAACACCGGCGGGAGGACGCCTTGTGGTGGCCCGAAGAACAGCAGATTGCCTTCGGCGTTCCCTTCGACTCCGCTCAGGGCTTCGGCGAAAGCAGGGCAGGCTCTCGGGGATGGATCTCCCCTCGGAATGACAAGGATGACGCGGAACCGGTAGAGGGACGAGGATGAAATGAGTCGGGGAAAGAGGAAATTTCACGGTAGGAAATCTACTAGCAAGCGAACTGGGGAAGTGGCGGAAGCGGCCTTTCTATACAAGGCTGCGGGATTGGGATTTGGAGTGGCCAAGCCCTGGGGCGAGAGTGAGCGCTACGACTTTATATTGGATTCCGGGGATCGCCTGTGGCGGGCGCAGGTAAAGTGCACGACCTTCGAAGCGGATGGCGGCTATCCGGTTCACGCGGATAGCAACAGGGGTGACGGGCGTCCGCCAGCGCCTTACACCGCCGAAGAAATTGATGTTTTTATTGCGCACCTGGTGCCGCTCGATATCTGGTACGTGGTGCCGGTCGAGGCTTTCGCACCACGCTCCGTCTTGCGCTTCTATCCTGATGGACGCGAACGCGCCGAGTTCGAGGAATATCGCGATGCATGGCACCTGCTATGGCCCCGGAAGGACGCCAGGAAGCAAAAGGCCAGTGCGGCCTCTCGACGGAAGGCAGGGAAGGGGGCCAAGGCGCCGGTCGCTGCATCTTCGGTAACGCCCTCTTCCCCCGGCGTGTCTTCTACAGTCCCATTTCCCACTGCGACATCTCCCACTGCGACATCTCCTGTTGTCCCATCTTCTGCTGCCAAGGCCGAGCCCGGAGTTTGGCCGAATGTGCGCCGTCCTATCCTGCAACGCGAGTTTCTGGAACGATGGAAGCGCTTAGGAAAGAGACGCAAAGCTGGCGACGCTACACAGAGTGGCCCGGAGGAGTGAGGTTTGTCAGGCGAAGCTTTTTGCGGCGCTGCGAGGCTTTGATGTGGCGACGCGGGAACTCCTAAATTGTCAGATTCTCAAACTACCCGACTGTTAGGCGCGATCTCCCGTCCGTTTTTCCCTCAGCAAATCTTCCACGTCGCCTAGCTTGTCGCCCAACGAATTCAACTTGCGAGCTAAGCCCTGGATTTCGGACTCGGAACGCCGGTTGACCTGATAATCGAGTTCGCCGCGGAGACGATCTTTTGTGTCCTGACGGTTCTGGCTCATCATGATGACCGGCGCCTGGATCGCCGCCAGCATGGAGAGGAACAGGTTCAGCAGGATGAAGGGATAAGGGTCCCACGCCGAGCGATGCAAAGTTGTATTGATGCTGGTGTAAACGATGATCGCAACCGCGAACGAGATGATGAACGTCCACGATCCGCCAAAGCGGGCGACCGTGTCAGCGATGCGCTCGCCGAGGGTGGCTTCCTCTTCGATCACCTCGTTGGGATTGCGGCTGGCACGCAGGCGGACGAGTTGTTGCGAGGCATGGAACTGACGGGCCAGCACACTGAGCATGTCCATACCCGCGTGGGGCTTGCGTTGCAAGAGAACTAATATGTCCTGACGGTCAACTTCGATGCAGACGGTTTCCTCGATGGCAGTGGCGTTGGTTTGATGAGGAGTCTGCTCGAGCATGGAGGCGAAACCAAAGAATTCGCCATGAGTGGGCTCGTCGATTAGGACTTCCTGGTGGTCCTGGTCCACGGTGGTGACACGGACCCGGCCGGAGAGCATGACGTAGGCCAGGCCGCCGGGATCGCCAATCTTGTAGATACGTTGGCGCGGAGCAAAATTCCGCAGCTCGACCTGCCCGGCCAAAACCGCGGTCTCGTCTTCGTCGAGCAGAGCAAATAGGGGAACATGTTTCAGCACTTCCGGTTTGCACGCCATCACTCACCTCGTCCTAGTGAAAGTGGATGGGGCCAGATCCCATCGGTCTTGTCCTGGACATTTTATAAGTGAGTGACGCCCGTAACGGCCTTAGAAGCGAAAGACTATGCCGGCGGAGTAGCGGAAGCTGTTCTGGTGTCCGCCGAGGCCGTTGAAGAAGCCGGTTGATAACGCGTCAAACGAGCTCAACTGAGTGTGGAGGTAATCGATTTGAACGGCCCGGATGGCGAATCGGGGAGTCACTCCAATATCAACCCCGCCACCGAAATCCATGGCAAAGCCAGTCGCGCTATTTATGGGGGCGGATAGACCACCGATTATGGGTAGAGACACGCCAGCGCCAAGGCTGGAATGGGCCGCGCCGAACAAGGCGTGGGCGAAGACAGCATTTTTGCCGAAGCGGGCGGTGGCAGTCGGTCCGACGAGGAAGTCATAGAAGTGCTGGTTGGCGGAGGCGGTAACGCCAGGGAGCGGCGAGAAGGAAATCGCCGAACGGGAGTCTCCGTCCACTTGAGCGGTGATACCGAAATAGCGACTGAGGTTGACAGTGCCCTGGCCTGTCCAACCGTTTAAACCGTTGCTGTTGTTGCGGAGGTAGGAATAGCCGCCAAAGAGCTCCGCTCTGGGAGCGGCAGCCTCCTGGGCGAGCACTAGTGATGGCGCGAGCAAAATGGCAGACAGTAAAATGACACACGTACGCATTTGTCTATCTCCTTGATAGAGCTGCTTTGATACAAGTGCTTTGATAGAGTGCTTTTTAATGAGATGCAGGCTGAGCGCTGGAAGAAAGCCCTAGCTGGATGTTTATGAGGCAAAATGGATACGCGGACGAGCGCGATTAGGCATCAGGCTCTGTGGCTGAATCAGATAGTCGGCAGGAAGGGAAGGTCAGTAAGAAAATGTCAACTCAATGCAAGCATTTGGATGAAATGCGGGTGACCAAACCGAAGGCGCACGTTTGTGAAGACTGCGTGAAGCTCGGCGACACGTGGGTTCACTTGCGATTATGCTTGATTTGCGGCCACGTCGGATGTTGCGACTCGTCGAAGAACCGGCACGCGACCAAGCATTATCAGAAGATCGGTCACCCGCTCATAAGGTCCATTGAGCCGGGTGAGCATTGGGTGTGGTGTTACGTGGATGAGATCGAGGCGGGCGAATTGCCCGACTAACCCTTGGGCCCGCCGCTTGCAACCGTGACCGGATGATGGCGTATCGGTAGGAATCAGCACTCCGGCCTTGACCCAGAGAATTTTCATGGCTGGGGGCGTTTACCAGCAGATCCCTTCATACTTGGCTGGCCCATCGAGCCGGCGAGTTTTTTCGAGATTCACCAGGTCGATCACCAACTGATCAGGACGAAGGTTTGTAAGCGATGCTTTGTTCAGGCCGCGAGTGGCGATGACTACCACCTGGGCATTTGCCAGCACTTCCTCTAGAGTCGGGCAAAGTAAAGAACCAATATGGGGAATGACTTCCTCAATGTATTGACGGTTAGAGCCGATCAAATGACCGAGCGCGACATTATCGTCCCAAATCTGAATCTGCCGTCCCTCCCCGACTAGCCGCTTTGCCAATTGTACTTGCGGGCTCTCACGAAGGTCGTCAGTGGCGGCCTTGAAGCTGAGACCAAGTATTCCAATTTTCTTTTTCCCGGTTCGTAAAATCATTTCCACGGCACGCTCGAGATGCTCTTCATTGCTCGGCAACAGAGAGTTCAGGAGAGGCAGCTTAAGGTCAAGCTCCTTGGCCCGATAGTTGAGGGCGCGAACATCTTTAGGCAGGCAGGAGCCGCCAAAAGCGAATCCGGGCTTGAGATAGCTTGCGGAGATGTTGAGCTTGCTGTCGGCGGTGAAAATCTCGACCACCGATTCCGCATCGACACCGAGTTCCTTGGCCAGAGTTCCAACCTCATTGGCGAAGGCAACCTTTACCGCGTGCCACGCGTTGCAAACATACTTCACCATCTCAGCGGACCGGAACGAGGTCTCAAAAATGCGGCCTGGCACCCAGGAGTAGAGATCCCGCAGGAGGCGACTGTGAGCGGGGTCGTCCGCACCTAGAATGGTAATCGCCGGCTCGAGAAAATCGGCAACGGCAGTGCCTTCGCGCATAAACTCGGGGTTCACACACACGCCAAAATCTGCTCCCATGCGCTTTCCGCTGGCGCTTTCGAGAGCGGGAACCACGATCGATTCCGCAGTTCCTGGCAACACGGTGCTGCGCAGTACAAGCAGGTGGAAGGATTTTTTCTTTTTCAGCGCGGCCCCGATTTGACGGCAAACTGGTTCGATATGACCCAGATCGAGCTTGCCATTGCGGAGGCTCGGCGTACCCACGCACAAAAAGGAAATTTCAGTTTTGAGGACGGCCGACTCTGCGTCGCTGGTCGCGTGTAATCGGCATGCCGTGTGACTTTCAGCGATTAACTCGCTAACTCGCGGCTCGACGATAGGGCTATGGCCGGCTTCCATTGCCTCTACTTTCGTGGGGCTCAGGTCTACGCCAAGGACGTGATTCCCCTTATGCGCGAGGCAAGCAGCAGTAACCGCGCCGACGTAGCCCAGGCCGAAAACGCTAACTGAACCCTGCATACGAATCCTAAATCCTTGATGATTGGGCGCTACCCTGATTGGTCGCCGGCTCATGGACGGCCTACTCAGGTTTCATTTTCAATTATTCAGACCGGTGCCGGTATGTGAAGAATCATTCCTCGCACCCGTGCCATTAAGCAAGACTCTGCACAGTCGACAGAGGTTTCCTGCCGAATAGAGGAAAATAACAGGTAGTATTTAAACTGTCGAGCTTGCTTTTGGAACAACAATTGCCGCCCTGCTTGATTACTAACATCAAGCAGCTCAAAGGGATGACCATTATCCGTTCAAATCATGCACCGGCTCACCAGGCCGATGCACAGCAACCCGGGAGTGCGGGGCCTCCACAGGGAGGGCGGGAGGCATTGAAACGCCGAAAAGTTTTCTTCCTGGTGGACTCATTCAACGTTGGCGGCACTGAAACCCAGGCTGTCGAATTAGCGCGACGCCTGGACCCGCTTGCGTATGATCTGACAGTAGGTTGTTTGAAGAGGGAAGGGCCTCTCCTAGATCGCCTGCAAAAATCTTCGATTGAGGTAATCGAATTTTATCCCAGGGGTGGCATCGATTCGATTGGCGGTGTGCGCGAGATGCTACGGCTCGCCGCTTTCTTGCGAAGGGGCGGTTTCGAGGTCGTTCACACTCATGATCTATGGTCGAACCTGCTGGGGGTACCGGCGGCACGAATCGCTCGCGTTCCGGTGATTGTGTCCAGCCGGCGCGATCTCTCGCAATTTGCCTGGTACAAAACAAGCCGCCGAGCGTGGTTGCGTCGTATACAGAATCTGTCAAACATTGTGCTGGCCAATGCAGACTCCATCCGAGAAGTTTTGATTCGAGAGGACGGATTTGCAGCAGAAAAAATACGGGTCATCGGCAACGGCGTAGAAACGGAACAATTTAGAACCGCACCGCGAGAGCGCGAACGCCTGTTCCCGGGAGTTGGTGACAGCAAGCTGATAGTGCTGGTCGGAAATATGCATTCTGACGTCAAAGGCCATCCCTGGCTCATTGACGCAGCTCAAGTTGTTGTGCAGGAATTTCCGGCAACACGGTTTGTCCTTGTGGGGGATGGGGAGCAACGCAAGAAATTAGAAAATCGAATAGCCAACCTAGGGTTGCAGAAGAGCTTCCTTTTTCTCGGCCGCCGCAAGGATATTCCGGAGATCCTTGCTTGCTGTGATCTTGCCGTACTGCCCTCGCGGGCTGAGGGTTTGCCGAACGCTGTGCTCGAGTATCTCGCGGCCGGGTTGCCCATTGTGGCTACGAAAATCGGGGGGATTTCCGAAATTATTCATGATGGGGACACAGGTCTCCTGGTACCGCCGGAAAATTCCCAAGCTCTGGGCGCAGCGGTGGTGCGTCTGTTGCGTAATCCGGAACTTTCGCGAAAGCTGGGCAGGGCCGGTCAGGAATATGTTCAAAGAAATTTCAGTTTCGATCGGCTGATCCGTGAGGTAGATGGTCTTTACACCGAATTGCTGGAGAGGGCGACAGGTCAAAGCGGATGATCAGTGCGAGGCATCGGTTGCAATGGCGCGCAACAGTGGCGCGACGATCGAAACATCGAATAACGCGGCTGGCCGCGATGCGGCGGAAAGAACTTCTCGATCCGGGCACTGTTCTGGCACTTGGACCCGAGTCTAAGAAAGAGCGGGAACAACAACGAGATCCTCCGCGAGAAGAACGGCATGGACGGATTGGGATTGCTGACTGTCCGAGGACATGGTTGGTCGAACGAGATTCGCGAAGGCTGGTGGTCTCCGGCTTATGGGCGGAAAAAGAACCGGCGCCGGTGGCGCACTTTGGTACGGTGGCAGAATTGCCGGCAGAGTTCGTAACTTTATTAGTTCCGGTCGAGAAGGGGGAACAGGAACTGGGTGAGATTGTGCGGGTTGAAGACAGTACCGTCGCGAAAGTTTCTGGATACCGGTATCGAACATCGTCGAGAGAAGATCATTACACGGTCTTTGGGACGGCAGGTGAGCATTGGTCATTAGGACCCTGGCGCAGCGACGCGGAATTTATGTATTGGGGAGTGGAACGGGACGGCCTGACTCGTACTCTAATCTTCTGTAAATGGAACATATGTCGAGAACGGCGGGCGACGCATCGTTTCTTCGAAGCAGCGGGTCACATGGTGTGAACTAATGGGCAAGGGCAAAGAAACGACGGTCTCGTCTTCACAGAAGGAATCAATTGTGGTGCATGATTCGCTTGAGGGCGTTGCGTCAGAGGTGAAAGCGGTATCACTGGCAAGCACATTGGAGGATTCTAAGGAGGCAGACTCCAAAGAGATGACATCCGGCAGGACAGGCATTTAGATATGTGCGGGATTTGCGGAATTTTCCATACCGATCCAATGCAGCGGGTAGATCGCGGCACGCTGGCCACAATGAACCAGCAGATCGCGCATCGCGGACCTGACGATGACGGTTTCTTTGTGGAAGGAAATATTGGCCTGGCCATGCGCCGGCTGAGCATCGTCGATCTCAAGACTGGGCATCAGCCGATTTCGAACGAAGACGAGAATATCTGGATCGTCTTCAACGGCGAGATCTACAACCACCAACAGCTGCGGGTTGATCTCGAAGGTCGCGGTCACCGTTATCGCACAAAGAGCGACACCGAAACCATTATCCACTTGTATGAAGAATACGGGGCTGACTGCGTGAAGTATTTGCGCGGTATGTTCGCCTTCGCAATCTGGGACCGGCGAAACCGGCGTCTGTTTGCGGCTCGCGATCGTCTCGGTATCAAACCCCTCTACTACTACTGGAACGGAAAGACATTTCTCTTCGGCTCTGAGATCAAGACCATCCTGACATATCCTGGGGTGAGGGCGGAGTTCAACCGGAGCGTGCTGGCGGAGTATCTGGCCTTCGGCTACATCGCAGGCCGAGAGACAATGTTCAGTGGAATTAAAAAACTATTACCCGGTCACACCCTGCAACTGGAAGAAAACGGCAAGCCCGAGATCAACTCCTATTGGGACCTTTCGGTTATTGCCGACACTGATGCTCGTCCACAGGCTTACTACGTAAAGACCTACCGTGAAATGCTGGAAGAATGTGTTTCCAGCCACTTGATGAGCGATGTCCCGCTCGGTGTGTTTCTCAGCGGCGGACTGGATTCGAGCGCAGTCGCCGCTCTTACTACCCGGATTCGTCGTGCGCCGATTGAGACGTTCTCCGTGGGATATGGAGAGGAATTCTATAGCGAACTTCCTTATGCGCGGCAAGTGGCGAAGCATTTGGGATCACGGCATCACGAAGTACGGACGCGATTCCCAGGCTAATCTGGCATGAGGATGAACCGATCGTGTGGCCATCAAGTGTCTCACTTTACTTCGTGGCACGACTGGCGCGCGAACATGTGACCGTCGTGCTGACCGGCGAGGGCAGTGACGAGACGCTAGGCGGATACACACGATATGCGTGGACCATGATGAATTCGCGAATGGACCAAGCCTATCGCACGCTCATGCCGAGCGGGCTGCGGAAATTGGTGCGGCAGGGAATCAATGCGGGTCCGCTGGGGGCGACGGCGCGCCGCAAGCTAGGCCATACTTTTCTGGGACGCGACGGAGCATCGTGGGAGTCCTTTTACTTCGATAACTTCTACTCGGCCTTCAGCAGCGCGGAGCAGGACGAGCTATTGACGAATGACGCGAAGGGGACTGCGGGCGACGCGTATGCCGGCTCCATGGAATACTGGGAAGCATCTTCTGGCGATTTGTTGCACAGGCTGCTCTACACGGACATCAAGACCTATCTGGTTGAACTGCTGATGAAGCAGGACCAGATGAGCATGGCGGCATCCATTGAGAGCCGGGTACCGTTTTTAGATCATGTTTTGCTCGAGTTTGCGGCCAGAATTCCGTCCCAGTTTTCCATCAAGGGACAGGCGGGGAAATACATTCTCAAATCCGCGGTGAAAGATCTTTTGCCTCAGTCGATTATTAACCGGAAGAAGGCAGGCTTCCCGACACCCTGGGCGTATTGGCTGAAGGGGCCACAACTTGGCGATCTCGAACATATGCTGCTGGAGCCACGAAGCCTCGAACGAGGGTTGTTCAAGCCGGAAGTGATGAAGCGCCTGTTTGCGCAACATCGCGCCGGGCGGGCTGATAATGGCAATCGCATCTGGCGCCTGCTGAATCTTGAGCTATGGCAGCGCGTCTTTATTGACGGCGAAATACCGGGGAAAGAACGGGAGTTACAGCAGAACCTGGTTCCGGTGGCGGGCTCTCCTACAGTTCCGGGGGCTGCATTCTGAGCGAGACAACAGCTAACAATTACGCGGAGCAAACTGTCCGAGCCGGCGGCATCCCAAACAAATAATGTTAAGGAGAATCAAGCGCACAGCCTTGCACACGATGAAAGCCAGTGGATTATTCGGGCTGGTGCGGGACAGCGAGTGGCGTCGAAAACGGCTTTTAATTCTTTGCTATCACGGTATTTCACAAGAGGATGAGCATTTGTGGCGTCCCGCTTTGTATCTTGCCCCCCAGGTGCTGGAGCAACGGTTGAAGATGCTGAAAGATGGCGGTTACGCCGTTCTGCCTTTTGGAGAAGCACTTAGTAGGCTTTATGAAAACGATCTACCGCCACGCAGTGTAGCCATCACATTCGATGATGGGACCTACGATTTCTACAAGCATGGATACCCACTCCTGAAGAGCTTCGGCTTTCCCGTCACCGTGTACCAGACCACGTACTACAGCGATTATCCCCGGCCGATCTTTAATTTGATTTGTTCCTACATGCTGTGGAAGCGGCGGGGAAGCATAGTGGATGCAGGCAAAGAATTGGGGCTGAAATCGCCACTTGATCTCAGGACGTCGCACAGCCGTTTTCTGGTGGAACGCCAGCTGGTTCAGAATGCTCTTCGCGACAATTTAAATGGGAAGCAGAAAGATGAGATTGCCACCGCGCTGGCGAAGTTTCTCGACGTCGATTACGAGAAACTCGTGACCCGGCGCATGCTACAGCTTATGAATCCCACGGAGGTAGCTCAACTGGCCGCGGAGGGAGTCGATTTCGAGCTTCATACTCATCGCCACCGTACCCCTAACGATCAGCCATTGTTTCGCCAGGAAATCAGTGACAATCGAAAACGTATTCAGCAAATAACCGGATCGACCGCGGTGCATTTCTGCTATCCGAGTGGGGTCTACGCAGCGCAGTTTCTCGGCTGGCTGGAAGCGGAAGGCGTAATCTCCGCGACAACATGTGATGCTGGTCTTGCGACGGCACGAACAGAAAAGCTGTTGTTGCCGCGAGCGGTGGTGCGTGCCGCTAGAAGTCCCGCGCGCTCGCTGGCAGGTGATTATTTACCAATGTAACCAATTGGTTCTGAAGATGAGGCCCGCATGCCAGTAGACCGGAGAGCAAAGGAGACTTATTGTTACAGCGCAGTGGGGAATCATCCAGCGTGCGAACCACTCCCCCTGCGCTCAGTACCAGCGCTGCACCGGCGGCAACGTCCCATTCATTTTTCGGTGTCAGAGTGAAGGTGGCATCGGCCAATCCTGCGGACACCAGAGCAAGCTTGTAAGCAACGGAACCCATGGGCTTGATTCGGAAGGAAGTGTTAGTGAATTGCCGCCATTCTCCGCGTTTTACTTCGCTGCGACTGGCGAGCACGACGGCGCCCTCCAGGCTTTTCTTCTGGCTGGGCTTTGCTGGATTGCCGTTGTAGGTGACACCATTTTCTAACGAGCCAATGAAAAGTTCGTTGGTGGCAGGGTTGCAAATTCCGCCTGCCACGGGGCATCCGTTCTCCACCAAGGCAATCGAAACACAAAACTCGGGAATTCCGGCCACAAATTCGCGCGTGCCATCCAGAGGATCGACTACCCAAACTCTATTCTTCGACAAACGGGTGGCGTCATCCACGCTCTCTTCTGAAAGCCAGCCCTCGCCATCCCGCAATAGATTTTCACGCAAAACGGCATCCACCTGACGGTCGGCCTCGGTGACCGGGTCATGCCCAATCTTATATTCGGTTTCGATGGCACCCGGAGTAAATCGGCTTAGGACGTTACGAGCGGCCTCCAGAGCCGCTTGGATACGCTGCAGTGTTTCCGAGTTTGAAGAATGATTCATTATGTCCTTAAAATTTTGCTTCAGTCAGGCCCAGAGCATTCTGGCGCCGGTAGCCAGAAGCACAGTGCAAAGAATGCGACGAAGCCAGAGTATCGGCACCCGCGTGCTCAGATGAGAACCTAACAACCCGCCGGGAATCGAGCCAATCAGCAATGCCCCGACCAGCTTGGGATCAACGTTTCCCAGGCGGAAGTGCAAAAAGCTGGTAACCCCCGTCAATATGATTGCATGAACAATGTCAGTGCCCACCATTACCTTCGGCGGAAAACTATAAAAAAGTAACAATAACATCATGATGATGCTGCCGGAACCTACCGAGGTCATGCCCACCAGGAAGCCCGCGAGAAGCCCAATGATGGCCATCCCCAAGAATGACTTCATGGTT